>ERZ795041.690-NODE-690-length-12006-cov-4.057819_pt1 | contig 12006 bp, 12 predicted proteins | sample MGYA00375125_ERZ795041 | MGnify/ENA primary metagenome ERZ795041 (study PRJEB30170, sample SAMN03074214) | activated sludge metagenome | biome: Common Effluent Treatment Plant; feature: Wastewater; material: Activated sludge; isolation source: activated biomass in...
GCGGCGGTAGTTTCGCCCCCCCGCCCCGCGCCCCGCCCCCGCAAGCTCGCCCCTCTCCCTCAGGATTGGCGGTCGACCGAGTAGTCGGCCAGCACGCCGAGCGCATCGCGTGCCGGGGACGGCGGCAGTCCTTCGAGGGCCGCCTTCGCCGATGCGGCATAGCTGCGCGCACGGTCGCGCGCGTAGTCGATCGCGCCGGACCGGTGGATCGCCTCGACGAAGTTGTCGAGCGAGTCGGCCGCTTCCTGCGCCGGCGGCAGTTCGGCCAGCACCGCGCCGAGGCGCGTCGCCGCGGCGAACAGCACGGCGGTCTTGCGTTCGACCACGTCGAGGTAGGCGCGCTCGGTGGTGTCGGCGTTGCCGATGTTGAGCAGCTGCAGCACCTCGCCTTCGGCGATGCGGTTGGTGGTGTCGGCAAGGATGCGCATGACCTGCATGCTGTCGATGTCGACCATCATCTGGAACGAGCGCGAATAGAGGAAGTCGCCGACCAGCACGCTGGCGGCATTGCCCCACAGCGCATTCGCGGTCTTGCGTCCGCGGCGCAGGTCGGATTCGTCGACCACATCGTCGTGCAGCAGGGTCGAGGTGTGGATGAACTCGATCAGCGCAGCGAGGGTGACGGGCTCGCTGCCGGCATGGCCGGCCGCCTGCGCGGCGAGCAGGTGCAACATCGGCCGCAGGCGCTTGCCGCCGCTGTGGATGATGTGCTCGGAAATCTGGTTGATGAGGACGACATCGGACGCCAGGCGGGCGCGGATCAAGGCGTCGACCGCCTGCATGCCGGGGGCGGCGAGCGCCTGGACGTCGCGGATCGTGCGTACGCTGCCGTCGGCAAGGGGTGGTGATGGGATCAAGACCGGGTTCCGGGGAGCGGGGCGCGCGCAGTATAGCCGGCACGCCGGCGGCCCCGGCCACGATGCCGGCGGCATTGACATGGGTCATGGCGGGCACGTGCCGCGGCTGCGCAGACTGCGGCGCCGGGGTGGCATCGGATGACGGCGGCATGGCCTTTCACGACCTGCGGGAATTCCTCGCCGCGCTGACGGCTTGCGGGCAGCTGCGGGCGCTCGAGGAGACCGTCGATCCGCAACTGGAAAGCACGGCGCTGTGCGTGCGCGCGCTGCGCGAACAGGGGCCGGCCCTGCTGATGCGCCGGCCGATCGGTTCGCGGCATGCCCTGCTCGGCAACCTGTTCGGCCATCGCCGGCGCATCGAACTGGCGCTCGGCGGGCGGCCGCTGGCCTCGCTGCGCGAACTCGGCGAACTGCTGGCCGAGTTGAAGGAGCCGGCCTGGCCCGCGTCGCTGCGCGAGGCGATGCAGGCCTGGCCCGGCCTCGCCCAGCTCGCCCATGCGGCGCCGCGCCGCGTCGCCTCGGCGGCATTCAACGAGCACGTGCTGGAAGCCGACGACATCGACCTCGCGTGCCTGCCGATCCAGCGCTGCTGGCCGGAGGACGTCGACCGGCTGATCACCTTCGGCCTGGTGGTGACCCGCGGCGTGCACCAGCGGCGCCAGAACATTGCCGTCTACCGCCAGCAGCCGATCGCACGCAACCGCGTGATCATGCGCTGGCTCGCCCATCGCGGCGGCGCCCAGGATCATGCGGCCTGGCAAGCCGCACGTCCCGGCGAACCGTTCCCGGTGCTGGTGGCGATCGGCGCCGATCCGGCAACGATGCTGGCGGCCGTGGCGCCGGTGCCGGACAGCCTGTCGGAATACGAATTCGCCGGCCTGCTGCGCGGCGAACGCACGCGCGTCTGGCACAGCGAACGGACCGGACTCGATGCACCGGCCGGCGCCGAAATCCTCCTCGAAGGGTTCATCCATGCCGGCGACACGGCGCTGGAAGGACCGTTCGGCGACCACACCGGCTACTACAACGCGCAGGGCGAGTTCCCGGTGCTGACCATCGAGCGCATGCGCCTGCGCAGCGATGCCATCTATCACGGCAGCTACATGGGCCGCGCGCCGTTCGACGAGCCATCGGTGCTGTCGATGGCGCTCAACGAGGTGTTCGTGCCGATCCTGCGCAAGGTGTTTCCCGAGGTCGTCGATTTCCACCTGCCGCCGGAAGCGTGCTCCTACCGCATCGCGGTGGTGGCGATCCGCAAGCAATACCCCGGGCATGCGCGGCGGATGATGATGGCGGTGTGGTCGTACCTGCGCCAGTTCACCTACACCAAGTTCGTCATCGTCGTCGACGAGGACATCGACGTGCGCGACTGGGGCCAGGTGATCTGGGCGATCTCGACCCGGGTCGATCCGGCGCGCGACGCCCTGCTGGTCGAGAACACGCCGATCGACTACCTCGACTTCGCCTCGCCGGTCGCCGGCCTCGGCTCCAAGCTCGGGCTCGACGCCACCGCCAAGTGGCCGGGCGAGACCACGCGCGCATGGGGACGGCCGATCCGTGCCGATGCCGCGATCGAGCGACGCGTCGATGCCTTGTGGGCGAAGCTGCGCGAGACCGGTCGGCCTGACATGGATCAATGACCGCGGCGATGGCGCTGCCTAGCCTGCACGGCGGAACCATGCGGGAGCGTCCGATGCAACTGGTGTGTCCGGCCGGCAACCTGCCGGCGCTGCAGGCGGCCATCGATGCCGGTGCGGATGCGGTCTATGCGGGATTCCGCGACCAGACCAACGCGCGTGCCTTTCCCGGCCTGAACTTCGACGAGGACGAACTGCGCCGCGGCATCGGCTACGCGCATGCGCGCGGGCGCAAGGTCTACCTCGCCCTCAACACCTACCCCGACAGTGCCCGCCTGGCGCACTGGCACGCTGCGGTCGACCACGCCGCCGAGCTCGGCGCCGACGCCATCATCGCGGCCGAGATGGCCGTGCTCGACCACGCGGCACGGCGGCATCCGGCGCTGGCGCGGCACCTGTCCGTACAGGGCTCGGCGACCAGCGCGGCGGCGTTGCGCCATGCTCACGAGCGCTTCGGCATCTCGCGTGCGGTGCTGCCGCGGGTGCTGTCGATCCAGCAGGTCGAGCGCCTCTGCGCGAGCGCGCCGGTGCCGCTGGAAGTCTTCGCCTTCGGCAGCCTCTGCATCATGGTCGAGGGCCGTTGCCAGTTGTCGAGCTACGTCACCGGGGTGTCGCCGAACCGCCACGGCGTGTGTTCGCCGGCGCGCTTCGTGCGCTGGCAGGAACACGCCGACCACAGCCGCACGGTGCGCCTGAACGGCATGCTGGTCGACCGCTTCGCCGACCGCGAGCCGGCCGGCTACCCGACCGTGTGCAAGGGCCGCTACGACGTCTCCGGCGAGGTGTTCCACGCCCTCGAGGAACCGACCAGCCTCAACACCCTGGAACTGCTGCCGCGGCTGGCCGCCGCCGGCGTCGCCGCACTGAAGATCGAGGGCCGCCAGCGCGGGGTCGCCTACGTCAAGGCGGTGACGAAGACCTGGCGCGCCGCCCTCGATCACCATCGCGCCGCAGCGGAACGCTGGCAGGTGTCGGCCGACTGGCAGCAGGCCCTGTCCGCGCACGCCGAAGGCCAGCAGACCACGCTCGGCCCCTACCATCGCGCCTGGCACTGACGCGATGAAGCTGAGCCTCGGTCCGCTGCAGTACTTCTGGCCCCGCGATCGCACGCTGGCGTTCTATCGCGCCGCCGCGCGCTGGCCGGTCGACATCGTCTATCTCGGCGAGACCGTGTGCAGCAAGCGGCGCGAACTGCGTCTGCAGGACTGGCTGGCGCTGGCCGCGGAGCTGGCCGCGGCCGGCAAGGAAGTGGTGCTGTCGAGCCTAGCCCTGATCGAGGCGGAGTCGGAACTCGGCGCGTTGCAGCGCCAGGTCGGCAACGGCCGCTTCCGCATCGAGGCCAACGACATGTCCGCCGTGCAGCTCTGCCGCGAGCATGGCGTGCCGTTCGTCGGCGGGCCGACCCTCAACGTGTACAACCATCGTGCGCTGGCCCTGCTGATCGAGGATGGCCTGCAGCGCTGGGTGGCCGGTGTCGAACAGGGGCGCGTGCTGCTGGAGGAACTGCGCGACGCGCTGCAGGCCGACGGCGGCCGCATGCCCGAGCTGGAGGTGTTCGCCTGGGGCCGTCTGCCGCTGGCGTATTCGGCACGCTGCTTCACCGCACGTGCGCTCGACCTGCCGAAGGACGAGTGCGGATTCCGCTGCATCGAACATCCCGACGGCCTGCCGCTGGCGACCCGCGAAGGCGAGCCGTTCCTGACCCTCAACGGCATCCAGGTCCAGGGCAGCGAGGTCGTCGACATGGCGCCGGAGCGCGACTCGTTGTCTGCGCTCGGCGTGGACATCCTGCGCCTGTCGCCGCAGGGCGAAGACATGGCCGGCGTGGTCGAGCGTTTCCGGGGGATGCTGACCGCTTCGCTTGCGCCGCCGGCGGCCGGCGCGCGCAACGGCTACTGGCACGGCGAGCCGGGCAAGGCCGGACTGCCGCTCGCACCGTGACGACGCGGCCGGCTGCCGTCGCGCGCAGCGACTATCACCGGGTTGCCGAAGGACTCGGCGGGGCCGGATTGCTGCTCGACGATCCGCAGCGGATCGGGACCGTGCTCGCCGAAGCCCGGCGGCTGGCGCAATCCGGTCGCCCGGTGCTGGTCAACGCCCTGCTTGCGCGCAGCGATTTCCGCGAGGGTTCGTTGTCGATGGAACGGCGTGCGCGCGCTCAGGCGCGACCGGCTTCGCGTGCCGCGCGCAGCAGGCGGGCGCTGCGCTGGAGGACGATGCGCAGGCCGAGCGGCAGCGTCTCCCACGGCATGCGGTCGAGCAGGTTGCGCACGGTCAGGCCGAGTTCGGTGTCGCCGGTCAGTTCCAGCTTGCGCTGGAAGAACAGGGTGTCGGCGTCTTCCTCGCGGCTGGCCAGCAACAAGAGGTCGGTGACGCTGCCGCGCACGCTGGCTTCGGCCGGCGCCGACACCACCTGCAGGTGGCCGTCGTGCCACTGCATCACCCAGCGCAGGCCGAGATCGGCGACCTCGATGCCGAGCCGGCGGCCGGCGATGGCGTCCATGGCGTGACCGATCCGCGCACGCGCCAGCACCTGCGACAGCCCGCGCTGCACGGCCATGGCCTGCAGCGGTTCGGGTACGCGCTTGAGCAGGCCACGCCAGCGCCGCGGCGGCGGGACCAGGCGCAACAGGGCGTGGCCCGACAGCGGCGGGGTGCGGACGGAGTCGATCATGGCGGGCCTCGTGCGCGGGGAAGGGAGGAAGCGGGCGTGCCGCTGTTGCTGGCGACGCGCGTCGGCGATCAGCAGGGCGGTCAGGCGTGTGGCGGTATCGGCCGGTACGTGCAGGCGCGCGGCGGTGCCGAGCATGCGCTGGCCGACCTCGCGTTCGCGCTGCGCATCGCGCAGCGGTTGCTGCAGCCGGCGCTTGAGTCGGCCGGCCGTTGCCGACATCAGCCGGCGTGTCGCCAGCAAGGCCAGCATGGCTTCGTCGACGCGATCGATGCCATGCCGCGCGCAGGCGAGCAGCAAAGCCGCCGGCTGCGACGGCATGCGCGCAGTCATGACGATTCCCCGTGCGCGCCGACCGCGGCGTGGCGAAGGAAAACCCGCGCGCGCCACAGGCCGGCAAGGATGCAGGCGAGGGTGCCGGCATGGGCCAGCAGGAGGCCGATCCCGGCCGGTCGTGCCAGTGCCGGCCAGATCGCCGCGGCAACCAGGGCGGCGGCGCAGAGCAGATGTGCGTACAGCGCGAGGCGTTTGTCGCGTTCCTCGAGCAGGCTGCCGGTGCCGGGAATGCGCTGGCCGCGCGGGCAGCGGCGACGCAGGTCGATCCAGCACAGGAAACCGGTGATTTCCAGCATCATCCCGGTCAGCATCAACGGCAGCCCGATGCCGATGCCGAGCATCCCGGCGAGCAGGCCGGCGCGCGCCGGCAGCAGTTCGAGGGCGACCGCCATGGCGGTCAGGCCGGCGCCTGCGAGGGCCAGGGTTCCGCTGCGCCAGAAGGCCGTCAGCACCGGATTGCGCGCATGCCGCCTTCGCCAGGGCAAGCCGAGCGACACACCGACGAAGGCCAGCAGCGAGGGTGCGGTGGCGAACACCAGCACGGCCTGATCGTCGAGGGCGAAGGACAGCACGCCGCCGGCGAGCAGGCCGGTCGCGGTCAGTTGCAGCCAGCGCGACAGCCAGCGCGGCGGCACCGGTGCGGTGCCCTGGAACATCGGCAGGGTGATGCTGCCGACCGCGGCCATCAGGGCCACCACCCAGCCGAGCAGGCCGCTCAGTGCGTGCAGGTCGGTCAGGCGCTCCAGCGGAACGACGAGCGCACCGCGCAGGGCCGCAACCAGCAGCAAGGCGGCAAGCACGGTGAGCACCAGCATGGCCAACGCGAAGGCGATGCCGGCGCGCAACACGCCTTGCGCGCCGCGGCGGACGAGAACCGGCAGCGTGGCGGCGGCAAAGCCGATCAGCGGCAGGGCCAGCAGCGCCGAGGCGACCGGCAGCCATTCCGTGCGGCTGCCGGCGAAGGCCGGCACGAACAGCGCCAGGCCGAGGTTGAAGAGCAGGTGCAACGCACCGGCCGCCGGAGCCCACGGCAGCACGCTGTCGGCCGCCACCGGCAGGAACTGCAGCAGGCTGCCGAGCATCGCGTTGCCGAGTACGCCGAGGGTGAACAGATGCACCAGCACCACGGCATGCGGCGACCAGCGGTCGAGCACGGCGGTTTCGCCGTGCAGCAACAGCCAGACACCGGCCACCAGGCCCCACAGCGGCGAGGCGAGCAGCCAGCGCAGCGGTCGTGTCGGCGGCGGAGCCTGGGCCAGCGCCAGTCCGCTCATGTCGGCGTGGCGGGTGCGAACAGGGTGCCGGCATCCTCGCGCCGGCAGATGCGCAGCGTGGTCGGTCCGTCGTCCGCGCCGTCGAGCTGCCAGGCGTAGCCGAAACTCTCGAGGATCGGCAGCAGCGGCGTAGGTCGCAGCGGCGTCAGCACCTCGAGCCAGCGGCCGGGTTCGATCCGATGCAGGGCATCGAGCACGCGGTGCATCGGCTCCGGCGGCGGCAGATGACGAAGATCGAGAACGATGCACATGGCGGTGCCGGCAGGCGAAAGCGGGACAACGGGCACGACAGTGCCAGCGGCGTCGCCGCGGCACCTTGACCGGCGTCAAGCGCAACCGAAGTGCGCCACGGAAGTGCGCCCGGGAGGCCTGCGGCGGCGGCCGCGATCGATGTTTTCCTACACGCCGGCGCGGCCGTTGCCGACCTGCCCGGCACAGGCGGTCTGCTATCCTCGCCGCCGATCCACGCAGCGTCGTGGCGAAGAACTCGAGGACTCCAGCATGGCACGCGGCATCAACAAGGTCATCATCGTCGGCAACCTCGGCGCGGACCCCGAAACCCGGTTCACCACCGGCGGTTCGGCGATCACCAACATCCGCGTCGCCACCTCGGAAAGCTGGAAGGACAAGCAGACCGGCGAGAACCAGGAACGCACGGAATGGCATCGCGTGGTCCTGTTCGGCCGCCTCGGCGAGATCGCCGGCGAGTACCTCAAGAAGGGCCGGCAGGTCTACATCGAAGGTTCGTTGCGCACCAACAAGTACACCGACAAGGACGGCATCGAGCGCTACAGCACCGACATCGTCGCCAACGAGATGCAGATGCTCGGCAGTGGCGGCGGTGAGGGTGGCGGTGGTGGTGGCGGTGGCTACAACCGCGATCGCGGCGAAGGCGGTGGCGGTGGCTACAACCGCGATCGGGGTGAACGCGGCGGCGACCAGCGCGGTTCGTCGGCCGCATCGCGCCCGGCCCCGGCCCCGGCGCCGATGCAGAACCACCCGATCGAGGACGACGACATCCCGTTCTAGGGATGGATCAGGGCATCCCTAGGGATGCTCTGCCTGCGCGCGGGCAAAGGCGGCAAGGCCGGCGACGAAGCCGGCCAGCTGGTGGCGCACGCCTTCGTCGACGAGGCTGCCGTCGGCCGCAAAGGCCTGGCCGGCACGCGAAACCAGCAGGCGTGCGCCGGTCCACGGGCGCACGCCGAGCGTCTTCAGGACCGGCAACCAGGCATTCTGCGCGAGGATCGTGCCGAAGCCGCCCGGCGAGGCGCCGATCACCGCGAACGGGCGGTCGGCAAACACCCGTGCGATGTCGCTGGCCGGGCGCGACAGCCAGTCGATCGCATTCTTGAACACGCCGGGGATGCCGTTGTTGTATTCCGGCGTCGCCAGCAGCACGGCATCGCTGTCGACGATGCGCTGCTTCAGTGCGACCACCGCCGCCGGCACGCCCTCGCCCTGCTCGAGGTCGCCGTCGTACAGCGGGATGCCATGCAGGGTGGCCACTTCCAGGACGATGCCGTCGCCGGCGATGCCCTGCGCCGCACGCAGCAGCGCAGTGTTGAACGAGGCGGCGCGCAGGCTGCCGGAGATGCCGAGGATGCGGGTCATGTGGGGTCCTGGTGGCGAGCGGGAAGGCCGGGCCGGTCGGTTTCCGCGACCAGCGGGTGTCGAGTCCGGCGAGTATCGGACATGGCAGCCGGGCAGCGCGATGGCGACGTCCCCCTCCCGGTGCCTGCGGCGAGGCGTTACCATGAGAGCCCGGCTGCCTGCAGCAGCGTCAGACCTCCGGTCATGGACAATCCGAAGCGAACCGAACCCTGGCGGTTCAACCTGTTCCCGACCGATTGATTCCTGCCGGCGCCCGTCTGCAGGACGGAGCGCACGATGAGCGAAACCGAAACCAGCACGAAGCCGGCGACGCCGCTGCAGGGGCAGCTTGCGCGCGTCTCCGAGATGCTGCGCCGCCAGCATCTGGTCGAGGACCTCGCCCATCGCCAGTCCGGTCCGCATCAGGACCTCGTCGACAACCTCGTCCATCGCCAGCACCTCGCCGAACTCCAGCGCGAGATCGAGGAACTGCATCCGGCCGACGTCGCCCGCATCCTCGAGGCGCTGCCGCCCGAGGATCGCCTCAGCGTCTGGCACCTGGTCAAGGCGGACCGCGATGGCGAGATCCTGCTCGAGGTGTCCGACGCGGTGCGCGAGTCGCTGCTCGCCGACATGGACGCGCCGGAAATCCTCGCCGCCGCCGAGCAGCTCGATGCCGACGAGATCGCCGACCTTGCCGATGACCTGCCGGAAGAGGTGGTCGACCAGCTCCTCGAGCGGCTCGACGCGCCGGAACGCGAACAACTGCGTTCGGCGATGTCCTACGAGGACGACCAGGTCGGCGCGATCATGGATTTCGAGATGGTCACGATCCGCGACGACGTCTCGCTCGAGGTCGTGCTGCGCTACCTGCGCCGGCTCAAGGAACTGCCGGAACAGACCGACAAGCTGTTCGTGGTGAACCAGGACGGCGTCCTCACCGGCGTGCTGCCGCTCGAGTGGCTGCTGGTCAACGACCCGGCGCGCGAGGTCGGCGAGGTGATGGCGGCCGACGCCAACACCTTCCATCCGGAGGAGGACGTGTTCGACACCGCCCAGGCGTTCGAGCGCTACGACCTCGTCTCGGCGCCGGTGGTCGACGCCAACGGCAAGCTGATCGGCCGCCTCACCATCGATGCCATGGTCGACGTCATCCGCGAGGAAGGCGATGCCGAGGCGCTGAGCCGCGGCGGCCTGCGCGAGGACGAGGACATCTTCGCCTCGGTGTGGCGCTCGCTGCGCAACCGCTGGACCTGGCTGGCGATCAACCTGGTGACGGCGTTCGTCGCCTCGCGGGTGATCGGCCTGTTCGAGGATTCGATCGAGAAGCTCGTCGCGCTCGCCGCGCTGATGCCGATCGTCGCCGGCATCGGCGGCAATTCCGGCAACCAGACCATCACCATGATCGTGCGCGCGCTGGCGCTCGGGCAGGTCAGTCCCGAAGGCGCGCGCCGCCTGCTGCGCAAGGAGGCCGTCGTCGCCCTGCTGAACGGGGTGATCTGGGGAGGCGTGATCGGCCTCGTCGCCTGGCTCCTGTACGGACATCCCGCACTCGGCCTGGTGATGACCGCGGCGATGACGCTCAACCTGCTGCTGGCCGCCGCCATGGGCGTGGCGATCCCGATGACCCTGGCCCGGTTCGGCCGCGATCCGGCCATGGGGGCCAGCGTGATGATCACCGCGATCACCGACAGCGGCGGCTTCTTCATCTTCCTCGGACTCGCCACGATCTTCCTGATGTGAGCCGGGCCAGACTTCCCCCAGGAGAAAATCCGACATGAGCGAACTTCCTCCCTGCCCGCAATGCGCCTCGACCTTTGCCTACGAGGACCGCGGCCTGCTGGTCTGTCCCGAATGCGCGCACGAGTGGTCGCCCGGCGCGGCGGCGGAAACGCCGGCCGAAGACGCCCCGCGCGTGGTCAAGGATGCGGTCGGCAACGTGCTCGCCGACGGCGACAGCGTGGTCGTCATCAAGGATCTCAAGGTCAAGGGCTCCTCGAGCGTGGTCAAGGTCGGCACCAAGGTGCGCAACATCCGCCTCGTCGATGGCGACCATGACATCGACTGCCGCATCGACGGCATCGGCCCGATGGGCCTCAAGTCGGAGTTCGTGAAGAAGGCCTGAGCCGATCGCGGCGGGATGCCGGCGCAACCCGGGCGCGGCCGCGCCGGCATGCGCTGCCGCAGGGTGCGGATGGCACGGCCCGAACGGGATGGGTTCGTGCCGGCACGGGGCTGGCGGGCGTGGCGTTGCTCGGGTAGCTTGCAGGACCCGCATCCCGCAGCCGAGCCAGATGGAAAACCGACGCGAACTCGAGCAGGGCATCGAGACCGACCTGCGTGACCGCCTCAGCTACGGCGGCTACCTGCAGCTCGACACGCTGCTGTCGGCGCAGCAACCGTTGAGCCGGCCGCAGCATCACGACGAGATGCTGTTCATCATCCAGCACCACGTGGCCGAGCTGTGGATGAAGCTGATCGTGCACGAGCTGCGTGCGGCGATCGGCCTGCTGGCGATCGACCAGACCGATTCGTGTCTGAAGATCCTCGCCCGGGTGAAGCAGATCCAGCGCCAGTTGTTCGAGCAATGGGCGGTGCTGGAGACGCTGACGCCGACCGAATACCAGCAGTTCCGCCACGTGCTCGGGCCCGCCTCGGGCTTCCAGTCGTGGCAGTACCGGATGCTCGAGTTCCTGCTCGGCAACAAGAACGCTGACATGATCAAGGTGTTCGCCCACGATCCGGAGCGCCAGGCCGCGTTGCAGGAAGCGCTCGACGCGCCGGGCCTGTACGACGAGTTCCTGCGCCATCTCGCCCGCTGCGGCCATGCCGTGCCGGCGCGTTGCGTCGAGCGCGACTGGTCGAAGCCGCACGTGTTCGTGCCGGAACTGGTGCCGGTGTTCGAGCGCATCTACGAGAACGCCGACGAATTCTGGTCCGAGTACCACTTCTGCGAACAGCTGGTCGACGTCGAGGAATCGTTCCAGCTCTGGCGCTTCCGCCACATGAAGACGGTCGAGCGCATCATCGGCCACAAGCGCGGCACCGGCGGCTCGTCCGGCGTGGCCTTCCTGCGCAAGGCGCTGGACCTGCGCTTCTTCCCCGAGCTGCTGGAAGTGCGCACCGTCATCGGCGTGCCGCCGCCCGAGCGGCCCTGAGCATCGGTCGCCGCCCGCCGCATGCGGCCGTTGCCGGATGCGCAAGCGCCTTGCCTGAACGCAGCGCGGTGCATTGACGCATGCGCCGCGGTCGGTGATGCTCCCGCGGTCCATCCTTCGCTCGACCAGGGGAGAACCGCATGAGTGGCCCGACCGCAACCGACGCTTCGCCGCCCGACTTCAAGACCGTGATGGGGCATCCACGCCCGTTGTGGATGCTGTTCATGACCGAATTCTGGGAACGCTTCGCGTTCTACGGCATGCGCTGGGCGCTGGCGCTCTACATCGTCGCCCAGTTCTATTCCGGCGACAGCGCCGGTGAAGCGCCGGCCAGCCGCCTGTACGGCGCCTATCTCGCGCTGGTCTACGCGGCCGCATTGTTCGGCGGTTATGTCGCCGACCGCATCATCGGCTACCAGCGCTCGATCCTGCTCGGCGCCGTCATCATGGCCGCCGGCCTGTTCCTGATCGTCGTGCCGA
>ERZ795041.691-NODE-691-length-11998-cov-3.268525_pt1 | contig 11998 bp, 29 predicted proteins | sample MGYA00375125_ERZ795041 | MGnify/ENA primary metagenome ERZ795041 (study PRJEB30170, sample SAMN03074214) | activated sludge metagenome | biome: Common Effluent Treatment Plant; feature: Wastewater; material: Activated sludge; isolation source: activated biomass in...
CCTTTTTATCGGGCGCATAAGGTGCATACCCGTCTCGTCTTCGACGTAGACGGCAGTGGCGGAGTTGCCGGGCTTAATGACAATGACATAAGCCCCTTCCTTCACCTTCTTGAGCTCGATATCAGGCTTCATCACTATTGTCCTTGTGTTCCCTTCGGTATCATTTGCCCTCCGGTCCACACGCCCGCGACAGGGCAGGCTCTCCCTGGGCGTGCGCTCTGATTGCAATGATGGCCTCGCGCGCCTTATGATCCCCGCTATCGAGCGCGATCCCGACCGCTTTGACCAGCGCCTCATCCTCTGGATTTAGAAACCGAAGGATTACGTCACGTTCGTGGTCGGTAAGTTCATCGGTCATATCCACGTGTCTCCATGTGCGACGCTTCAGGGCATCATCCAGTGTACGACCGTTCACCCCAAGCTTGCGCGCCATAGCCGAACAGCCAAAAACTGGATCGCCATGAACGTAATTGGAGCGCGCCCAGCGCACAGTCTCTTCGGTTAAAACGGCACGCGGTTGCTTCTCTCCAACGGGACGTCGCCCGTGGTCCTTCATGTGTGCAAGGTTTTCTTTCGGCGTCGCATACGCCAGATTCTCAAGGCGATTGTCGGACGGGTTGCCGTTGAGGTGTGCCACATGTGTTGCGACAGAAGGGCGTGGGCCGATGAATGTAAGGGCGACCAGGGCGTGAACGGTAGCGTTGTAAACGCGCTGACCGGGCTCGCGCACGGAGATGCGGTGATAGCCCTTCCAATTCGGCGTTGATTTGAGTTGCCGCAGTTGGCCCGACTTGTTTGACCAAATCGTACCGTCTGGCTTGGCGAAGTACCCCGGATAGCCTGGGACGGCTCTCTCAATCATGTCCTCAGCCATCACTTGCTCTCCGTACCGTTGGAATTATCCGGGCCATCGCCATGCGGAAACTCTTGGTTCAAGAGCGCGTGGGTGATTGCGCTAGGCCCGCCGCCGTTCTCGATTACGCGCTGGCGGAAATGCTCGACGCGATCCACCCACGGCCCCATGATGAAACGGAAATGATCCAAGCAGACGTAGGCGGTGAGGTTGTGGCGCACCTTGTGCGGGTCGTCATGGAAAATGCTCTCGCCAACCTTCGCGACCGCTGGCGCATCGCAATCCGCGATGTGGCACGTCTCACCCTCGCAGCAACCCGATCTCCAAACGTCGGTCATTGTCTTTCTCCATTCGTGTTCAGTGTGCCGCTGGCTGACTTGAGGCCGATGGCAAACTGCGTCGCCTCCGCCATTCGGCGATATTCATCCGACGTAAGGCCGTCCTCTAGCCGTTCCAGCATATGCGCTTCTGGCGTCATGTGCGATCTGCCGTCGCAGAGAGGATGGCGTCCTCGGCAATGTCGCACGCTTTCCGCATACGACGCGCCATCTCAGCCACAGAGAGAGCAGCCGCGCGCGTTAGATCGCGGTACGGCTTGCGCGGCTTCCACCAGCGCCGATCCCACGGCCAAGCTGGCGGTGGCTCGCCACTGTACGCGCTGTTCGGCTCGCAAACGGCGAGGCAGGCATTCGCGGCGTAGCACGACGCAGCCGCGGCTAGTTCGCCTTTGTCGTGGGCGTCGTCATGCGCGACTTCCCATCCTTCGACCTCGATCTGGCGGAGGCGTTCCGTTGCCACCGCATCAAGAGCCAAGGCGCTCTCTGGGTCGAGGCGGCGCAAAACATCGATTGCTCGTTCCATCACTTAGCTCCTGTGCCGCTGTCTTGTTTCGAAATCCCGAAAACGCGATAGCGCGAGATTATCTTGAATGCGGGATAGCTCACGGCTCACCTGCCTGTTTCGTGCGCGCGTTCACGGCAGCACCCATTGCAGAAAGGCCCATGCGCCAAAGAGCCAAGGCGCGACCATGGCGACGAACATCGCCACCAACACCAACGCGCAGCCGAGCGTTTTTGCGCCTTCGGCAAACGTCAGCTTCGGCGCTGGACGTGGCGCGAATAGATCTCGGCAAATCTCAGTCAGTGCGCTCATTCGTCAAACTCAAACACAAGGCCGATCATCGGCAGGGGAAGAAAATAGAGGCGGCGCTTGGCGTCATCCCAAAAGAAGCCGACCCAAAAATCGAAACGCTTGAAGATGGGCGTGACCCTCATAGCTCGTTACCCCTTGTCATTCTGGAGGCCAGTGGCGGCTTGAGCAGCGCGACGCTGATCCGCTGCTTTGACAGTGAATTCTTCGGAGAAACCGTCGTCGCTGTCGTCATTCTGCGTGAGCAGGATGAACGCCTCTTCGTGACAGTTCGGGCAAAGGCCATCGCTGTATTTCGTGCCACAATCAGCGCAGTGCATTGCGGTTCTCCTTCACTCGGAGGTGTCGGCCCATCTCCGCGATACACAGCGCGGCGGCACGCGTCAGATCGCGCCATTCATCCTTCGGCTTCCACCACTTTGCATCCCACGGCCAAATTGCCGGTGGGTAGCCCGGTCCAAACCGATGATCGTGAACGCCGCGCCCAGCACGCATCGCGTAGCTAGCCGCAGCGTTCGCCATCGCCGCACCATGAAGCGTCGAGACGTGCGTATCGTCGTGGTCAGGCGTCCAGCCTTCACGCTGACGCTGGCCGATACACTCCGCAGCGACGGCCTCAAGCGCCGCGTGAGCATCAGGATCAATGCTGCGCAACTGCGCGAAAACACTGGTGTCGTCGGTCACTGCGTGCCTCCTGCCTTTGCAAGGCGCGCTTGCTGCGCTTCCTTCACGAGCCGCGAGAGCGTGTTGTCCTCAGCAAGAAAGCCAGCAAGGGCATCAATGGCGACGCCACGCTCTTGATCGTTCGGCGTGTAGGAGCCGTTGTTGCCGTCCGACATTTCGTATTCATCAAGCCACTCGGTCCACTCGCGCTCGATATCGGTCCAGATTGTCGTTTGTTCGCTCATTTCTTTTCCCCTTGATCCTGGGAGGAGGTGGGATTTGACGCACCGATCCCGACTGGCGGCGTCGGGCGTGGCGCCCACCATGTGTAGTCTTCAAGCGTCCAGCCGGTGTCTTCGTTGATCTCGCCGGTTTCATCGTCCAGCGTGACAAGGTGAATGTCCCAAGAGTCCATGCCGGTTCGCTGGTTGTGAACCTCAACAGCGGCGAGGAAGCACTCAACGTCTTCGGGCCGCGTGCTCATCGGCTTCCATTGCTCCTGCGCGCGCGTGAGCTTCGCGTAGCCGTCCAGCGCGTTGCACACATCCGCGAGACGGTCGCGCTCGTTCCTATCGCCAACCATGTCGCGATAGTCGATGAGCCACTGGCACAGGCGATTGATCTCAAGCGGCGTCATTAGCTTTCAGCCCCTTCATTCTGTTGCCCTTGGGCTTGCGGCGAGCCAGCGTGCTGCTGAGCTCGTTTGCTCACAGCCGCACCAGCAAGAATACCTTTATTCGCTTCCATTCTATACAATGCCGCGGCTTTAGATGTCTTGTGTCCTAGGAACGCCTGGAGCTCCGCCTCGGAAGCACCGCCTTCTGCTGCCTCACACGAAGCCGCTTTCCTGAGGCCATGTGGCTTCCGATTATTCATCCCAAGCTCCTTGCGAACACCTCTCCAGACGCGCCAGACCTTCTTGTTGTTAACTCGAAAAAAGGGTTCGCATGGCTGTCGATCCAAAGCAAGTAACCTTTTGGTAATGTTCTCAGGTAAGGGAATGTCCACAACATTCCCAGTCTTCTTCTGCTTGAGTACCAGCCTGCCATTGTTGAGATTGTATGGCGCGGCCAGGAGGACATCCGATAGGCGCTGCCCGCTGGCATACATCGTATCTAGCGCCAGGGAGACCTCCTCATCTTTCACCGCTTTGATGCCGCTGAGAGCTTCCTCTCGTGACCATCTAGCTACATGCCCTAGCTTCCTGGTCTCGACACCCCGAACGGGGTTAACGGTCGCCCAGCCCTGTCTAATCGCGAAGGAGAAGAGGCTGGAGAAGAAGCCTCTGGCGACCATGTAGGCGCCAGGGCGAAGGTCCTTAAGCAGGCGGGCGATGTCTTGTGGCTCGTAGTCTCGCGCCGGCTTCTTGCCGGCGGGGATCAGCTTAGCTGCTCCAGTGTAATTCTGCTGGGTCTTAATCGCTAGGTGGCCTAGCTTCTGCTCCTGGAAGGCTTCCCAGACCTCACAAAGAGGCTTTGTCTGTCCATTCTTGGAACTTCTCATTTATAACTCTCAGTTCTTCTCTAGCCTTTTCATCTTGCTTGAGTTCAGATCGAGAGTCAATCTTAAGTTTTCCGCGAAGCCATTCAGTCGCATCTTCTTCATTATCAACATAAAAAGCAGGCCTACTCTTCGCTGAGATGAACTGCCAGAAGGCTGACGAGCGGCACAGTATCCCCGCTAACTGCACCGCTCGCTCACCCTCCCCAGTGTCCTCATCGAAATCCCCGAGAGGACTAGCCCCCACCATAAGCCTTTGTCCTGGATGTAAAGCCAGGAGTTCAGGCGGAGCCTCCGACACCTCAAGCCGGATGAATGTGCCGCGCTTAGAGCGCGACACTGAATCACCCTTACCCTCGAAGTGGAATGGCTACGTCACTTCCCTGTCCCGTACTTCACCAATCGATCTTCAACAAGCTAGGCGTATCCGGCAACATCATGCCAAGAGTCAACGTAGTTCGGATCGCCATTAATGATCCGCGCCATCTTCAGGCAAATGAGCTCTAGAGCATGCTGCTGGTATGGCTCAAGGCGAACCCACCCATCTCGCGCTGACAATGACTGAAGGTCATCCGACCATTGGTAGCGAAGAGCATTCTTGAGAGCCATAGCAATCACGGCTTCATCCGTGAAGTCGCCGTACCTACTAGACCGCTCTTTGATAGTTGCATCGATATCCCCGCTAGTGATGACTGGATAGGTGTCTGCATCGATATCCCTACTCATAGTCATTGAAGCTCCAATAGGAAGATTGGAATATCGTTGACCTTAGCTGCATTGATCTCCATCTCGATACCCTTTGACAGACGCCAGCCATCTTGTGGTGCAATCAAGAGGCCATGCGATCCCTTCAGGATCGCAATGTCCAGTGGCATCCACAGGTTGTGACTACCACCATCCAGGCCGGCTCTCTCAGATGCGACTGGGTGAGAGTGGACAATAGGCGAGAATGCGTATATGCTGGCACGAAGAAGAATCGCAGCATAATCTAACGCCTCCTGGTATGCGGCGTCGAAGCCGCGCGGATGCTGACTGTAAATGCTTGCAAGATACCAGAAGGAACCTCCGGTTCTATCTGTAGCAAGGTCTGTTAGTGTTTTCTTGGGAAATTGCTCGCTGATCAACGATCATCTCCACTGCCTTGGATGACGCCGCGCTCCTGGCGGTCACGTAGCTTCGCAATATTAACCGCCGCTACATCAGCGAGAGTGATGCCAAGCTCATCAGCCATGGCGGCAACGTACCAAAGGACATCACCAAGTTCCCTAATGATCTTTTCACGCCGCTCAGGCACAAACCATTTGCTGTAAGCCCATGGGTCGTTATCGAACGCAGCGTCTCGAGGTACGTTCAGGTCTTCAGTAACCAGGAAGCCATCGTCTCTGATGGCCTTGCCGACATTCTCAGCCACCTCGCCGGCTTCGCCAGCGAGCTTCAGAGCCACATACAGGGCGCCGATGCAGGCGCCGCGGCCTGGATAGACAGCCGACTTAACAGCGTCCTCTTGATACTCGTTGAGGGCGTAGTATTGATCGGCAACGATTTTGGCGTAAAGATTATTGTCAGTCATCGTCCATCCCAAACAATAGGCCTAAGAAGAACATGCAGAACACAAACCCGTACAAAATTGCCAACTGCTGAAGCGGCAATGCGTAGGTGATTGTTAAGCCGACATACGCGGCGTACACCGCGCATATCAGTAACATGATCTTCTTTATCGCTTCGAGCATGACTAGACCTTACAGGTCTCGATCATCCCCGTAATCGTCGTCATCGTACTTGTCGCGCCCGCGTGACTGGCGCTTAGAAGGGATTTCGTCATCATAGTCACGATCCCGGTCTCGGCCACGGCTGCCACGATCATCATCACGATCATCATAACGATCCTTGTCACGTCGCGTTGAGCGACGATCATCTTCATCGTCATCCCGACGCCGGCTACCGCCACGCTTCTCACCGCCGCCTTCGTATGGCAACTGAATCTTCAAGCTGATCATATCAGGCTTGTCAGTCTTGCGCCAGCCAGAAAGCTCCAGCTTGGCTTCGCCATCGTCGTTGAAGGCTTGCAGCAGCTTCTTCAGGGTGTCACGGCTAAGATTGATCACACCCTTATGGGTGGGAGCCTTGTCGTTGCCCTTACGATATTTGTTCGGGGAGATAATCCCCGTATCATCAAACTTACCCATTAATCCTCATCCTCTGGGTCGTACTTGTTCAAGAGTGTCTTGAACTTGTTCTGCACCTTCTGAAGCTCAGTATCCGCATCTTCACTTTCCGCGGCGCCCTTCTTCAGCTTGTTGATCTCACCAGCCTGATCGTTCCGGAAGGCTTCCAGATCGCCAGCAGACTCGCATTCATCCAGACGCTCGAGGAGGAACTCCGAAATGGCTTCCCAGTTGGGCTCGTCAGCTTTCGGCTCATCAAGCTTTGCGACCTCAGCCTTTTCTTCCTTGGCCTTTGGTGGGCGACCGGGCTTCTTCTTTTGGGCATCCTTAGCGTTTTGAGTGTCCGACTCGTCCTCAAGCTCAGGAAGCGGCTCGGCAGGCGGGGCCTTCTGTCCTTTCTTCTTGGCCATGTGATCAGCGTCCTTCTCGCCAGTCACAACTTTGAACACTGAGCGCATTAAGCATTTGTCGAAGTAGGACACGCTAATGCCAGCTGTCTGCGCATCCGAAAACGGAGCAGGAACTGTCAGGCGGAAGAAATCTTCCGCAACTGTTCCGTCTTCTGTGTCCAGAAGGTTTGCATGAAACTTCTGACAGACAACAAGCTCCCCGGTTGGCATCGGTACAAGCTCGATCCCATCCTCAACTGCAACCCAGGTCAACCCTTTCTCAAGAGCAACGCTGGCGACCTGTTCGTAGAATGTGTCAATGCCTACGAAGTTGAAGCCAGCGCCCTCGTTGCGCTCGCCCTTTTTGAGCGAAGGCGCCGCGGCCTGAACCGCGGCAATCTTCTTGACCATTGCTGGTGTTAGGGTCATTATTCTTCCTTGACCTCAGAAACCTGGAAGCTTTGCCCCCTATGGATAAAAACATCAGCGAACTTGTTCGGCTCCAGGACCTTCTCATCGACCTGGACGAAACGTCCTTCATCGCGGCCTTGGACTTCAATCTTCACCGAGTTCGGGCCTTCATTCAGAATCTTAACTTGCGTCGTCATCTTCTTCTCCGTTAGGTTGCCAATGCGAAATCATCACTCTCTTCTTTCGGGAAGAGCGACGGATCAGGTTCATACAGAACCATGAATTCTGAAAGCGGATACGCGATGCTGGCTGGACATCCTTGAGCATCAACGCCAGCGAGCACCACGGAAGATTCCCTATAGCCAAAAGTCGCTGACGTAAATGGACTTGTAACCATCACGACTGCTACCTTGGCTCTTGTGCCGAAGTCTGGATGCTCTTCAATAGCTGTCCAAATTCCGCCAACGCGCGGAACGATATACTGCAACTCACTCATCTTCCATCGACTCCAAACGAGCTTGTTCTTGAGAGCACCAACCAGCAACTTTACACCAGTTACCAACGCATCTACGCGGCTCACCGCCACGTTCCTCGATAATGAGATCAGCGCTATTGCTGCTTTCCTTGATGAAGTCAACAGCGTTTTGGCGTTCCTCGAACACCTTAGTCGCTTTCTTGTTGCCCTTCTTTTTCACTGCCCATTTGGGATCGTCTTCCCAGCGCTCTGCCTGGGTGCATGGGGGCAATTCGCGGCCGGCGAAGTCCTTCGCCCTGGCCTTAACGTGGAGGGCCACTCGCTCCATGAAATATTCTTCTGCCTCATGTGCGGGCCATAGTGGGATAGCCACTTCCTGTATCGCCGCCGCAGGGTAATCCGCCGTTGTCTTCGCCTTTCCAGATGACCAATCACGAAGGATGGCAACGATACCAAGAGACTCAACATCACGAAGAGCCCGATCCACAAGCGTCCATCTTCCATCGGGGTCGTAAATCCCTGCTTTCTGAGCCCGGCGAACGAGGTGAGCATAACAGTTCAGCTGGTTGTGCCAAGCCTCTTTATCGGCCTGGAAGCCATAGACGCTAGTGACCTTGTAGTCCTTAATCGCAACACGCTTCTTGCCTGTCTCCTGGAGGTCCATAGCGCCGGAGACAGTTGTGGTTGTGCCGCCAACAGTGAGCTCGTAGAAGAGACGCTCTTCAGGCGTCTCGTCAAAATCCTGATCGGCGCCCCATTCAAGGATTTGGTGAACAGCCCTGCCAAGCAGGGAGAACACGCGATCAGCAACGTCCTCTTCGATCTCGCTGTCAAACTTCCATTGAAGGGTCTGCACACGCGGAGAGTCGATAATGTTCGAGACGCTATACTGCGCCGGCCCCCTGTCATAAGGGTCCCTTGCCACTGCACGCACAATAGGCACTGGCAAGTTGAAGCGGGTAGTGAGTTTCATTGCGGAGCCAGCTTACACATCGCGTTCTGCATCCAAAGGATGTCGTCTAACTTCGTCAGGGTGACGTGATCGAAGTGAATAGCATCTGCTCTAAAGCCAACCACAGCACCGCCCAATGGCACAACCTTAACCTCCGCCCCCATCCTTTCGAGCTCAGTCACAGTCTCTTTCTTTTCTCGGGAGAGAGGCAAGGACTGGACAATATAAAGTATACTCTTCATTCGAACCAATTCGGTCTAGGTTGACCTTTGTACCAGCCAATGGCGCGCTCTTCATTATTCGCTCGAGATGGATCGTCATACGATCCAATCTCTACAGCACCGCAGGCCTCGCAAGTGAAAGGACCGCACTGAACATTGCCCACACCCACATCAACGAAGTCAGCCCGACAGTCATCATTGTGACAATACGGGCATTCTTCTTTTGGCTCTTCTTCGCCATAGCAATATCCACCACTCATAAAGCACCACAGAAGCCGCGTAGCGGCGTATGTAACCCGAAAGGGTTACACCCACCCCAGCCAAATAGCCAAACCAAACCCACCCATCAGGAAGCCAAAGATAACCGCGGCCACAAGGCCGGCGGCATTAATCACATCTGCGACTTCGTAGTCAGTCACGGAGCAAGCTCCATGATACGAACGTCAAAGCCGTTCTTCTCATTCATTGCTTTACTGCTCCCCGGCAAACAACCTGACCCCAGACCAGCACTGCTGGGTCTTCGATATGTTCAGCGAAATTGAAACCGGAAGCCTGCCCCTTCCACCGTACCATATCGCTCAGGGATGGCGGTAGGACGAACTCCACCTTTAGTGGGGCATGCCACTCAATCCGGCTGCACCCCGCTAGAACACGAAGCTGGCTCGATAGCGCGTACATTTCTGGCAAGAGGCCTTGATTGGCCTGCTCCATGGCCTGATAGACCGCTTCTCCAACACTCTTTCCACGCGAGAGCGTGATGCTGTACGGGACGCTAGTGATCGTTCCGCTCAAGTCCACCAACCGCGGCTGGAAATATTCTTCATCTCCCAAGCCGGCATAGATAGCTTGATCAAACATGCCATTGATCCGGCTCGTCACATCAGCAAGCTGCTCCATGAGCAGCGACTCCACTTGTGGGATGGTCTGGTAAAGCATAGACCTCGGAAGGTTTTCAAAGTACATCAAATGTGTCTCCAAGACTTACGGTTGCAAATATCAGACATCGTGCCCTCATTGCTGTTGTAATCGTAAGCTAAAACCTTGAGTAATTCCTTGTCCTCCGCGCGCCTGCGGCGGATTTCTCTTACTTGCTCTTCTGTAAACTTTGAATTGCGGTGGGCTTGACCTTGCCCAAACTTTCCCGACTTAGGGTCGGTGACTGAAATTCGATTGACCATGTTCGCTGCGCTCACATACACCGGCATGGCCGGTTTCTGGGATGCGCTTATTGATGCTTCGCTTGGAGTGGTCAATGGCTGAAATCACTCTAACAATCTTTGGTGAGCCAGCCAGTAAAAGTAACTCGCGGCGGGCTGTTAAAATCGGTAACATGCCGCGCGTGATCAAATCTCAGAAGGCAATGGATTACACAAAACAGTTTCGTCTCCAATTGCCGAATGATGTCGAGCCCCTGACGCAACCAGTCAGGGCCGACATCACAATCTGGTACGCATCGCGCCGGCCAGACCTCGATGAGAGCCTGATCCTCGATCTATTGCAGGTGGATGAGAAGAAATATAAGGACACCAAAGGTGTCATCCTCAATGACCGTCAGGTCAGAGAGAAGCATGTCTATTGGGGCCTGGATAAGGCTAATCCGCGGTGTGAAATTTATCTAGTTGAGAACGCTGATCTTGATGCACGTCCACAGAAGCGCGCTCGTAAGCCTCTCGCCACTCGCTTGGATTGAATGTGATATAACCGCAGATGGCTCCACAAATGCCTCTACAGCGAAACGGGGCGCCGAAGACGCCTCTAGTCTCTTTCGCTAGGACCGGATAGCTCGTCCACCCACAAGCCCGACAATGCAGCATTGTCATATCGTGCTCTGTGTGCTGGTGTCCGGGTAGAGCCGGCCGCGGATATTTATCCGGCTTTGTGGGGAACAGGGTCATTGTGGGCATTCTATTCTGAATGAGTATCCACAGAGCGTGCATTTGAAATCATCGCAACACCCCTCCGAACACTCGCCATCGCTAACGATGTTTCCTGGCAATGTGTATGGCGAGGTCTTGCTCCAATCAATCAAAATCTCATGCGGACCAGGGCAATCATTCTCGTTCATAGCGATATATCCTAATGTATCATATACCAGACAGTATGTCGCTTAATGTATCATATGTGACCCGTTAAGTGGCTTAACGAACCATTTATGACCCATTAAAGTGTTCAGGGCTTCCACCTGATGCCGGTGCATCGGGCATACGACCCCCTACCTGCACCGTCTTCCGTTTCAAGCTGGCCAGCCTCAGAAACGGCAATCTAAATTCATTGTCGCGGGCCGGACTCGAACCGGCGACCTCATGGATACAATCCTTGGCTCTACCGCTGAGCTACCGCGACAAGATTCTGATTACAGGGTTGTGGACTCGGAGTCAAGTACCTAGAATCATGAGACCCCGCCGCAGGATTGGGCTGCTGAACGGGGTCTCGAGCTCCGGCTTGCTCCCGGTCTAAATAGACCAGCAATCCGCCTCAGTCAACCCCAGCCCTGAGACATACCAGCCCCTAGCGGGGAGCTTGAGGCACGAACCCTATGGGTCGGGTCGGAGGCGTCGATCCAGGCTGGCGGTGAGCTTATGGCGTAACACAGCCATCTGCCTTCTCGTTAACGCTACAGCTAATGTGTAAGACTGAGCGCTATGGCTATTCACAGCCATAGCGTCCCGCCATGGCTTCGGCCGGCCTCAGCACTGAGAACAGGTACAGGATGACCTACCTGGAACGGGGCGCTTCCCGTTCGTGCTGGTGAATGCGTCTCGATAACCTCTCCAGGGGTCAGACGATAGGGCTCCCCTCCGTAGGATGAGATTCCTATTGGAGGGGCCTTTGCGTCCAAAAACATCCGGGGTCAGAATCCTGCTTGCCGATATCGAATGAAGCCTCTATCTGCGCTTACCGTGGCTGCTGATCCTCTCTTCGAATATCTCCTCAATGAGCCACTAAGAGCCGGCGAGAACCGGCTCATCTGCCCCGTATGCGCTGACAGTCGCAAGTCCTTCAACAGGGCTGTCCGCACCCTCTCGGTGCGGGACAATGGCGACCGCATCACCTACCATTGTTGGCATTGCGACAATAAGGGGGCAATCAGAAAACCGAATCAAACGGGCTTGAGCTATCGCCCCAAGGCGGCTAAAGCCGCCCCTAAACCTCCGGAGCCATTTGTAGTGTTTCATGACGAAACTGAGCCGCTGAATCGTGCCTGCTACCGCTGGCTTGC
>ERZ795041.693-NODE-693-length-11971-cov-4.882847_pt1 | contig 11971 bp, 8 predicted proteins | sample MGYA00375125_ERZ795041 | MGnify/ENA primary metagenome ERZ795041 (study PRJEB30170, sample SAMN03074214) | activated sludge metagenome | biome: Common Effluent Treatment Plant; feature: Wastewater; material: Activated sludge; isolation source: activated biomass in a...
TTCCGGCACGAATCCATCGATCTCGTCATCCACGCCGCGGCCCAGCCCAGCCATGACCTCGCCGCGTCGCGTGTGTATGACGACTTCGCCGTCAACGCCCTGGGCACGCTGAATCTGCTCGAGTCATGCCGACTGCACCGCCCGGACGCGGTCTTCATCCAGGTCTCAACGAACAAGGTGTATGGCGATGCGCCCAACACGCTCCCAATGCACGAGCTCGAGACGAGATTCGACTACGCCGACGCCGCGCTCGAGCAGGGCATAGACGAGTCGCTGACCATCGACCAGTCCACGCACTCGCTCTTTGGCGTCTCCAAGGCCTCGGGCGACCTGCTCGCGCAGGAGTACGGTCGGTATTTCGGGCTAAAAACCGGCGTCTTCCGCGGCGGGTGCCTCACCGGGCCGCAGCACGCCGGCGTTGAACTCCATGGCTTTCTGAACTACCTCGTGGCCACCGCGCTCGACGAACGCCCCTATACGATCTTCGGCTACAAGGGCAAGCAGGTCCGCGACCAGATCCATTGCCACGACGTCGTCTCCGCGTTCTGGGCTTTCGCGCAGAAGCCGCGCGCGGGCGAGGTCTACAACCTCGGCGGCGGGAAGGCCAACGCCGCGAGCCTCATCGAGTGCATCGAGTTCATCGCCCGCAAGACCGGCAAGCGCCCCGAGACCATGTACAACCCCACCAACCGCGTGGGCGATCACATCTGCTATTACACCAACATGGCGAAGTTCCGCAAGCATTTCCCCGCATGGAAGCAGGAGTACTCGCTCGATCGCATCGTGGACGAGATGATCGACCGGGTGCGCGTCACGAAGGCCGCCTGAGCCGCGGCCCGAGTCCTTACGACATCCACTCCCGCGGCACATCCCCCGTGGTCGCGCGGATCACCGACCGGATCCCGCCGCGTCCGCGCCAGTCTGTGCGCACCACCAGCCACGTCGCGCCCATGAGCGACTGGAGGTCGTCGCGGATGCGGTTCGTCACCGCTTCATAGAAGATCCCCGCGTTGCGGAACGACTGGAAGTAGAGTTTCAGGCTCTTGAGTTCCACGCACACGCCGCCCTTCGACGCGGGGCGTGGCTCAAAGCGGACCGTCACCGTGCCGTAGTCGGGGTGCCCGGTCTTGGGACAGACCGACGTGAACTCGTCGGCGATGTGCTCCACGACGAACGGCGTCTCACTCGGCGTGGGGAACGCCTCGAGGAGCGACGCGTCAATTCTTCCCTCGTTCATGCGGCCTCCGCGCCCGATACCACATCCCTCGACACCCGCTCGCGACCGAGTTCGCGGGTCCGAAGCAAGGATCGTCTACTGCTGCTGGTACCTCGTCAGGATCTCGACGATGAGGGGCTGGTTCTTGTCGATCTCCAGCGATCGCCGGAGCAGTTCCGTGCCCTTATGCCACATCGCGTCGTCGGCGTATTGCCCCTTGATCCAGCGGTTGAGGGCGACCACGCCCTGCCCGTTGAGCGCGGGGGTGTAGTTCTCGTCGATCTTGAGCGCCTGCCCGAACGCGGCCTCGGCCGCGTCCATCTCGCCGAGCTTGAACCGGGCGTAGCCCAGTCGCTCGTACGCCCCGGCGGACGGCTCCTCGCGGATCAGTTGCTCGAGCGTGTTCGCCATCTCCTCGTATCGCTTCGCGCCCGAGAGCGCCTGGGCCATGTTCATGAGGAGCGTCGGCGTGAGCGGGGTCAACTCGGCGGCCTGCTGGTACTCCAGAATCGCCTGGTCGTATCGCGCCAACTGCGAGTAGATTACGCCCAGGTTCACGCGCGCCGGCGCATTTCGCCCGTCGATCTCCACGGCGTGCTCGGCGTAGGGCACGGCCTTGTCCGGCTCCTTGAGTTGCAAGTACGCCGTCGCCAGATTCATGTTCGCCTTGAAATCGTCCGGGCTGAGGCGGAGGGCGCGGATGTACGCCACCACCGACTCGGAGATCCGGTCAAGAAGTTGCAGCATCAGCCCGTTGTTGTAATGGGCGCTGAAGTTGGTCGGATCGATCTCGGCGGCCTGGGCGTATCGCTGCTGCGCCGAACTGTGGTCCCCACGCTCGCGGTAGATGTCGCCCGCCTGCATGTACGCCGGGACGAGTTTCGGATTCTCCGCGATGGCGCGCTCGAAGGCGATGAGGGCCTGGTTCGTGAGCCCCTGGGAGCGCAGCGTCTCGCCGTTGTTCAACGAGATCAGCGCCGTGCTGATCTCCTCCGGGGTGTTCACCGTGGTCGGACGCGGATCGAAGACCGCGCGTTCGGTCATCGTCGGCTTGGGAGCCTTGGCGTCGGGCTTGTCGAACGCCTGGCAGCCCCCAGCCACCAGCACACCCGCCATCGCGAGACTCGTGGGGGTGATCCTACAGAGAGAGGAAGCGTGTCGGCCTGGGCCGGTGAACATGATCGGACCTCAAGGGTGGCGATGAAGATGGTCGGACAGAAACGGTAGGCGTTCGGGACGATCGATGGGACCGCACGACGCGCCGACTCCTCACTATCGGCACATCGCCGCCATGGTTCGCGCGAAGCGTCGACATTCATGCGATTATCCGGACCGCGTGCGTCACCCAACCAGATCCCGCAGCCGGGCCACGTTGAGCAGATCATGGTCCTGCCCGTCAGTGTCGTGCCCCTTGGGCGTTTCCATGATCATCGGACGACCGCGCAACTCTGGCCGATTCACAACGGCCGCGAAACCGGTCTTGACCAAACCGCCCTTCCCGCCGCCTTGCCCGATCGTTCCCGCGCCGATGTGCTCGTGGCGATCGAGTTTGCTCGCCGCGGGACCCTTGCTGTCGTTGAGGTGGAGCACGTGGACGTTCGACAAGCCGCAGAGCTCGTCGAACCGATCGAGCACGGCGTCGGCCTGCGCGCGCGTGGAGAGATCATGCCCGGCGGCGTGCATGTGGCATGTGTCCAGACAGAACCCGACACGAGATCCCTCTCCGGTCGCTTCGATGATCCGCGCGCGCAACTCCTGGAGATCCTCGAAGGGTCCGCCCAGCGTTGAGCCGGCGCCCACCGTGCCCTCGAGACACGAGACGGTGCGATAGCCCCTGGTTCTCTTGAAGAGTTCCGTGTACGCGCGCGCGATACGCGAGATGCCTTCCTCGCGCGTCCAGCCGACGCTCGAGCCGGGATGGTGGACGAGGAAGGGAATCCCCAGGGTTTCGCACCGTTCGATCTCGTCGGTCATGAGGTCCACGCTCTTTCCGAAGAGCTCGTCGGACACGCTCGCGAGATTGATGAGGTACGACGCATGGGAGACCGTGCGGGCGTTCCAGCCCAGGCGTGCTTGCTCGGCTTTCCACTCCTCCACCATGGCCGGGTCGAGGGGCTTGGCCTTCCACTGCTGCTGGTTCTTGGTGAAGACCTGGACACAGTCGAGACCGAGGCGCTCGGCGTCTTGGAGGGCGTTGACCATGGAGCCGGCGATCGAGAGATGCGAGCCGAAGAAGGGACCGGCGACGTTGGCGGCTCGGGTGGTCGCGAGCGTCGGGCGCGGTTTCGGTGTCGCCGATGCAGTGGTCGCCTTCGTCCGTGATTTCGTGGCGACACGATTCTTCGGTGATGGTTTGGGCGAAGTGGACTTCTTCGGCTTGGGTTTCGCGGCACGAGTCGAACGCTTGGGTGGTGTGGCGCGGGGCATGCCGCATCGTACATTCCCCCAACCGCCGAACCGGGTCAGAGATGACGCGGTTGCCGATCCAGCCGCGTTCCGGGATCGCGTCGGATCGTCCCTGCTATTGTTTTGGCCCGGGATGGAGGCGGGACGCCGGTGGTGGCGACCCGCGTGAAATCGCTCTGGGAAGATCGAGAAAGAAGATACACCATGATGAAGTCTTTGCGTGTTCTCGTGTTGTTCGGGCTTGTGGCACTGCCATTGAGCGTTCTGGCGAGCGATGACGCACCGGCGGCGGACGTGACCAAGGCGCCGGTGTCACCCGTGGCATCGGCGCTCGCCCGCGCCGATGCGGCCGCCGCCGCGATCGTGGCCGTCCCCAACGAGAAGCGAACGTTCGAGAACACGCTCGGCGCGATCGACGACCTGCTCTCCCGGCTCAACGGCGAGACGAGCATGGCGCAGTTCATGGCGTATGTCTCGACCGACGCGACCGAGCGCGAGATGGGAGAGAAGGCGGCCGAGGACGTCGCGAACTGGCTCATCAACTTCAGCAAGCGCAAGGACATTTTCAATGCCGTCAAGGCGTACGCCGACACGAACCCGTCGCTCAGCGGCGAGCGGGCGCGCCTGCTCCAGTTCGTGCTCCGCGACTTCAAGCGTGACGGGATGATGCTGAGCGACGCCGACCGCGCCCGACTCACCGACGTCCAGAAGGAGATCACGCGTCTGGGCATCGAGTTCGAGAGGAACATCCGCGAGGACGCGACGACGTTGTTCTTCTCGGCCCGCGAACTCGGCGGGATGCCCGAGGAGTTCCTGAAGAACCTCCCGCAATCCCGCGGGATGTACGAGGTCAACATGTCGTACCCGCAGTACATCCCCGTGCAGGAGATGTGCGAGGTTGAAGCGACGCGTCAGAAGATGTGGCTGGCGTACAAGCGGCGCGGCGGCGAGAAGAACGTCGGCGTGCTCGAGCAGATCCTGAAGTTGCGTGCCGAGCAGGCGACGCTGCTGGGGTTCGCGAACGCCGCGGACTTTGAGACCGAGGTTCTTATGTCGAAGTCCGCGTCGAACGTGGCGTCGTTCTACGCGCAACTCACGCCGCTGGTCCGCAAGAAGGCCGAGATCGACTTCGCCGAGTTGCAGAACCTGAAGCGCACGCACCTCGCCAGCGCCGATGCGGCCCTCGAGCCGTGGGACTACTCGTACTACAAGACTCGCCTTCTCAAGGAGAAGTACAGCGTCGATCCCGAGGTCGTCCGCCAGTACTTCCCGATGCAGTCGGTCGTGGATGGCCTCTTCGAGGTCACGCAGCGCATCTATGGCCTGACGTATCGCGACGTGACGGCCGAGGCCAGCCAGCGTGGTCGCCACATCTGGCACGAGGACGTGAAGTTGTACGAGGTCACCGACACCGCCAGCGGCAAGGTGCTCGGCGAGTTCTACATCGACCTGTACCCGCGCCCGAACAAGTACAACCATGCCGCCCAGTGGGGCCTCCTGGAGCACAAGATCTTCATGGACGGGACGGAGCAGAAGCCCCTCGCGGCCCTGGTCTGCAACTTCACGAAGCCGACCGACGAGGCTCCGTCGCTCATGACCCACGACGAGGTCGAGACGTTCTTCCACGAGTTCGGGCACTGCCTGCACACGATCGTCTCGGAGGCGAATCTGGGTCGGTTCTCGGGAACAAGCGTCGAGCGTGACTTCGTCGAGGCGCCGAGCCAGATGTTCGAGAACTGGGTGTGGAACGCCGACGTCCTCAACCTCTTCGCGAAGCACTACAAGACCGGCGAGCCGCTTCCCAAATCGACACTCGATGGCATGATCGCCGCACAGAAGCTCGCCAGCGGCATGGACGCCCAGAACCAGATCTTCTATGGGCTCACCGACCAGCGCTACCACTCGACCGGCGACGGCGTCGTGGACACCATCGCCGTCCAGGCGAAGACATTCGAGGAGACCACGATGTTCAAGTCCGTCCCCGAGACGTTCTTCCAGGCGTCCTTCGGGCACCTCGTGGGGTATCAGGCCGGGTACTACGGGTACATGTGGTCGCTGGTGTACGCCTCGGACATGTTCACGCGGTTCAAGAAGGAGGGCCTGCTGAACCCCGAGGTGGGCCTCGACTATCGCCGCAAGGTCATCTCGCAGGGCGGCACCAAGGACGGGCTGGATCTCGTCCGCGACTTCCTCGGGCGCGAGCCGGACATGCGGGCGTTCCTCGAGCACCTGGGGCTGAGCGAGGCGAAGTAGGCCAATCTCGGACACGCGAAGGAGACGACACGTTGGATGCCGACTCCGACGCCCATCCCCTCCACGAACGCCCCGCGCTGAAACCGCCGGCGGATGATCTCGCGATCCCGCGCTCCACGAGCACCCGCCGCAAACCTCGCGGCGTGCTCGTGGGCGATCGCGTCGCGCGGTTCTTCCCCGCCGACGGTCGTGAGCCGGCACCGTTCCCGGCGTATCTCGAGACGCCCAAGCCCACGGGACCTCTCCCGATCGGCTGGGCCGTGCGCCCCATGGCCGCACGCGTGGGGAAGGTCAGCGGCGTGGAGTTCCGCCTCCCGCGGGGGACGTCGTTCTATGGCACGGGAGAGCAGGCGGGACCCCTTCTTCGCAACGGCACGCGCGTGATCCTCTGGAACACCGACGCCTTCGATTACAACGACAAGTCCCCGTCGCTCTACCAGTCGCACCCGTTCGTGCTGGCCGTCCGTCCTGATGGCACGTCGGTCGGCATCATCGTCGAGACGACGCACCGCGGCGTGATCGATCTCCGCCGTCCGCAAGCCGCGTTCTTTGCCACGATGGGCCCGGCGCCCGCGTGCCTGGTCATCGAGCGCGGCCACCCGCAGGAGGTCGTCGAGGAACTCGCGCGGCTGACGGGCCTGATGCCGATGCCACCGGCGTGGGCGCTGGGGTACCACCAGTGCCGATGGTCGTACGAATCGGCCGAGCGTGCCGCCGCGATCGCCCGGGGGTTCCGTGATCGCAAGATCCCCTGTGACGGGCTCTGGCTCGACATCGACTACATGCGTGGCTTCCGCTGCTTCACCTTCGACGACAAGGCCTTCCCCAACCCCAAGGCCTTCAACGACTCGCTCCACGAGCAGGGCTTCAAGAGCGTGTGGATGATCGATCCGGGGCTGAAGGTCGATCCGGAGTATTCGCAATATGCCGAGGCCTCGAAGCGCGGGCTGCTCATCACGAGCGAGAATGGCGGTGAGTACCACGGCAAGGTCTGGCCCGGGGACTGCGCCTTCCCCGATTTCACTCGCGCCGACGTGCGCGAGTGGTGGGCGACGCAGTACTCCGACTTCCTCGCCAAGGGAGTGGACGGCGTGTGGAACGACATGAACGAGCCCGCCGTCTTCGACGCCGGTGAGAAGACCATGCCCGCGACCAACCGCCATCACGCCGACGCCGACCTCGGAGGACCTGACGAGCACGCCCGCTACCACAACATCTATGGCATGCAGATGGTCCGCGCCACGCGCACCGGGATCGAGCGCTTCCGCCCCGGGAAAAGACCGTTCGTGCTCACCCGCGCCAACTTCCTCGGCGGGCAGCGGTACGCCGCCTGCTGGACGGGCGACAACCGCAGCGACTGGCGCCACCTGCGATGGTCGATCCCGATGTCGCTCAACCTGTCCCTGAGCGGGCAACCGTTCTGCGGTCCCGACATCGGCGGGTTCGTGGGAAACGCCGACGCGGACCTCTTCGCGACGTGGATGGGCGTGGGGGCGCTCTTGCCCTTCGCACGCGGGCACTCGATCAAGGAGTCGGTGCCGCACGAACCGTGGTCGTTCGGCGAGACGTGCGAGCGGCTCTGTCGGCTTGCGCTCGAGCGGCGGATGCGGCTTATTCCTTATCTCTATTCCCTCTTCCAGGTGGCCGCGACGAAGGGGACGCCGATCGTTCGGCCGGTCTTCTTCGACGACCCAAAGAACCTGCGCCTTCGCGCCCTCGACTCGGCGTTTCTCCTGGGGCCCGACATCCTCGTCGTGGGCAACCTCACGCCGCGCGGGGACAACGCCACGAACACCCCAAACGATGCAGATTCCCCTGGGTCCGGCGCCTCAATCCCCGGCGTGCCTTCGCCCGTGGTCTTCAATCGTGCTTCGCCCGCCCATCCCGGCCCGTCGCCGCACTCTGGCATTCCCGGCCATTGGATTCCCTTCGAGCCCCTGGATGTCGCCTCGCTCGCGCCCGAAGATGCCAACCTTCTGCCACGGCTACCGAGGCTCATGTTGAGGAAGGGTCGGGCCATCCCGCTCGGGTCCGTGACGCAGTTCGTCACGATCCCCGTCCCCGACACCGTCACCCTCGCCGCGGCCTTCGATGATCGTGGCGATGCGCGATGCACCCTCTACCAGGATTCGGGCGATGGACCATGCCCGCCGTTCTCCTCGACTTCGCCGCAGTCCGATCGCCCGGAACTCTTCCGCGTATCCACGCTGCTCGTGCGAAAGGGTGAGCCCGGTCACGATCCTGTCGTCACGCCCGAGTCTCAGGCCGGAACGTTCGGCACGCTCCCGAACTTCACGGTGCGGGAGGTGTGAGGTCGACTGGTTCTCCGAACCAGCATCTCCATCTTGTCTTTGCAGATCTCACACCACAGACAGCATATCGATTCACACCCTGGGGTTGCTACAACAGCATGGCCCGGTGGCCTGGGTGTGGACGATAGTTTCCGACCCATTACGCGATACATATCATCGCGTATTGCGAAGACGTTGCGCCCACAGCAACAAGGCGGGTTCGAGGCCGGCACATTCCTGTGAATCGACGACGCTGGCACGCTGGCACTCGATCGATGACGCCGCATCCAGGGATTCTCGTACGGCGGGCAGATTGTGCTGAGATCTGTAGATTCTAGAACGCTATCGGTAGCATTCGATCCGATACATTGGATTACTTGCGTCGAGATGATCGTATTCAACTCTGACATCGCACGTTCAGAATCTCCCGAACAGGCTCTCGAACCAATCCCCGCGAGTTGGTGCATTCTTACGCGTGCGTCTGCCGCCGATTGATCTCGTGCAGTCCGCGGTGTGTTCGCGGATCAATCTGGTGCGCCGGCAACACTCCCGCACTCTCGGTACGGCCATGATTCGTCCGAGACCTGCCGCAACACAGAGAGCACCGTAAACCCTTCGCCTGAGAGCCATTTGAGCACCTCTGAGATGGCATTGGTATACGACCCTCGGGCAAAGGACGGTGGGGCTCCCATTCTTCGTGCCTTGGGGTGTGTGCTGGGTTATGAATCGGCGTTCGTGATTTGGCAATTGTGGGGAATAGGAGCGAAAATAGAAGAGGGTCGAGGCCGGCGGGCCGCCCCCCACCCTGCCCCACGAGATTGGGTAGGGGCACATGGACGCAGACCCGCGTCGGAGAGGCGAGCCATCAAACACACGGCCATTACGGGGTGCTCGACGAATGCCGAATCACGAATGCCGAGTGTCTCATGCCTGTTGCCAGATGCCTGTTGCTCTCGCTTATGACTTCCCGCCGTCGCCGCCGATGGACTCTCGCATCGTCGTGTCGGCCTGGATGTTCTTCATTTTGTAATAGTCCATGACGCCGAGGCGCCCGCTGCGGAAGGCGTCGGCCATGGCCTTGGGGACGTCGGCCTCGGCGAGGACGACCATGGCGCGGTTGCGCTGCTCCTCGGCGCGGTGCTCCTGCTCCTGGGCGACGGCGAGGGCGCGACGCTTCTCGGCCTCGGCCTGGGCCATCTGTTTGTTGGCGTTGGCCTGGTCGATCTGGAGTTTGGCGCCGATGTTCTCGCCGACGTCGATGTCGGCGATGTCGATCGAGAGGATCTCGAAGGCCGTGCCCGCGTCGAGCCCCGAGTCCATGACCTTGCGGCTGATCTGGTCGGGGTTCTCGAGGACGAGCTTGTGCTCCGCGGCCGAACCGATCGTCGAGACGATCCCCTGTCCGACGCGGGCGATGATGGTTTCTTCCGTCGCACCACCGACGAGGCGGGCGATGTTGGTCCGCACGGTGACGCGGGCCTTGGCTCGCAACTGGATGCCGTCTTTGGCGACGGCGTCGATCGTGGGGCGTGGGCCGCCGTGGGCTGGGCAGTCGATGACCTTGGGGTTCACGCTGGTCTGCACGGCGTCGAGGATGTCGCGCCCGGCGAGGTCGATCGCCGTCGCGATCTGCCAGGGGAGCTCGATCTTGGCGCTGTGTGCGGCGATCATGGCGCTGATGACGTTGTTGACGCGCCCGCCGGCGAGGTAGTGCGTCTCGATGAGGTTCGTGGGGATGTTCATGCCGGCCTTGACGGCGCGGATGCGGTTGATGACGACGGTCCGCGGATCGACGCGGCGGAACTTCATCCCCACCATGTCGGCGATGCCCACGTCGGCGCCAGAGGTCTTCGCCTGGATCCACAGGCCGAAGAACTGGAGGAGGAAGAGGAAGATGATGAGGAAAACGAGGACGACGGCGCCGATGAGGACGTAGATCACGACGTCGGAGATGCCGCTCCCCCCGCCGCCGCCACCTTGGGCCAGCGCACTCGCCGCGGGGAGAGCGCCCGCGAGGGCCGCGGTCAGGAGAGAACGGGAATGGCGCGTTGAAGTAGACTGGGTGTGCATGCGAATCCTCCGCGAAGAGCCCAAGCCTTTCGGCCGAAGGCCACGGGCGTGGGTGACTATGGGGTCGTGTCGATCCTCGAATGAGAGTATAGAGAAACTCCAGCGTGCGGTCCGGGGGGGCGCGTCGATGGCGGTGTGGCACACGGATGGCGACCGGCCAGAGTCGTCCAGGCGATATGGTCGAGGGTTTCAGGCCAAGCCGCGGACGCGGAGCGAGCCGCCGTCGATCTTGACGACACGGACGGCCTTGCCGCGATCGATGAACCCCGAGTCGCTGACGGCCTCGTAACGCTCGCCGTTGAGTTCGACCGTGCCGACGGGGCGAAGATCGACGACGACGCGCGCCTCCTGCCCGATGAGGGCGTCACGCCGGCGACGCTCGGCAAGTTCGGCCTCGAGTTGCCGCTCGCGCTCCTCGTCGCTGGGCGTGCCGATGATCCGTCGACCGAGTTTGGTGTGCGGCCAGAACTTCATCGCGAAGAAGATCGCCGAGGGGATCAGGAGAAGGATCAGCCCGACGCCGACGAACCCCCACTGCGTGCCGGCCTCGGCGTCGTAGCGGAAGAGGCAGACGATCCCGCCGATCGCGGCGGCGGCGGCGCCAATCGAGAGCGCGCCCATGCTGGGAATGAAGACCTCAGCGACGACGAGCAGCACGCTCGCGGCGACGAGAAGAAGGCCCCAGGTCAGGAGTGAGTCCATCGACGGATTATTGACCCGTGACAGGCGATCACGCGCCCCCGGGACCCGGGTCGGCCTCGACGCCGATTCGGAAGGCCGTCACGCTCGTGACGCGCACCCTCTGGCCGGCGTCGATGAAACCGAGTTCGCTGAAGGCGTCGATGATCTCTCCCCCTCCCTCCGTTCCGATCTGCACCCGCCCCGCCGGACGCATCGGCGTGAGGGCCTTGCCAATCGCCCCGAGGCGCACCACGGGACCCTCGTCGGCGTCCATCGCTCGGAGGACGTCGGCGTTCTCGTCATCGTCGGCGGGGTGCGGCGTGAGGACGAACTTGTTGAGCACGGGAATCGACCCGAAGTGCTTCGCGAGGAAGTAGATCGCCGCCCCGGCGAGGACCATCGAGATCATCACCGTGAGCGAGCCCATCGCCATCTCGTGGCGTTCCCACGCGGTCTGGGGCAGTTCGAAAAGATCCTCTCTTACCTGCAGATTGCCCAGGACGAAGGCGCCGATCGCCCACCAGTTGGCCATGCCCACGAGGAGTGACGGGCCGAGCAGGCCCACGAGCGCCACCACCGCGATGATCGCGGGGATCGTCGCCCCGGGGTGCGTCATCTCCACGAAGAGCGCGACGAGGAAGACAAGGATCAGCACGATCCGCACGGGCAGGAACGACAGGAACCAGACCAGCCCCTCGGACCAACTCTGGTCCAGCACGCGGACCGTGGGCGAGCCGAAGAAATCACGCAACTCCTCGACCGAGTCCACGCCCTTGACCCGGCCGGTGGTCGCGTCGATGTCGTTGTACGCGAAGCCATAGTGGGCGACGTGGATGGGCTTGCCATTCTCGAGGACGGCGACGCCGGCGCTGGTGAGGCTGGGGTCGATGCCGCAGACGATCACCGATTGACCTCCGGGTTGAGCACGGCCGTCAATGCGGCGGTTACCTGCGCCTCGGCGCCGGCCGCCGCTGCCGCTGCCGTGCTGACGAGCAGCACCTCGGCGATCGCGACCAGCGCATGCGCGGACGCGGCCCGGTAGTCGCCTGCCGCG
>ERZ795041.694-NODE-694-length-11956-cov-4.363919_pt1 | contig 11956 bp, 9 predicted proteins | sample MGYA00375125_ERZ795041 | MGnify/ENA primary metagenome ERZ795041 (study PRJEB30170, sample SAMN03074214) | activated sludge metagenome | biome: Common Effluent Treatment Plant; feature: Wastewater; material: Activated sludge; isolation source: activated biomass in a...
GGCTTTGAGTTTTCCGGCGGCGACATCCTCAGCAAAGCGGCGGGCGGCGCGCACGATCTCGTCCTGACCGCCATAGTTGAAGGCGATGGTGAGGTTGAGCTTGTCGTTGTGCTTGGTGCGGGCTTCGGCGTTGTCGATGATCTGCGCAATGTCGCGCTGCAGGCCTTCGCGGCCGCCAATGACACGCACGCGCACGCCTTCGCGAACGAGTTTGTCGAGATCGCGGTCGTGGTGGGCGTCGACAAGTTGCGAGTAGAGGAAGGTGTAGAGGGCCTTGACGTTCTGGGCGAGTTCCGGCGCGACGTCCTCGCGGATCGTGGTGAGCAACTCGAACACGATGTTTCGGCACTGAGAGATGCCGAGATAGGTCGCCTCGTGGTTCCGGGCGGCCATGCCATCGCGTCCCTGGCGGGCGAACTTGATTGCGCCGTCGAGGAGCATGAGTCGGAGTTCCTCGGGCGAGGCCGTGAGCACGCGCGTGCGCAGGTACGCGTTGGCGTTCCGAGCGGGCGTGCCGAGGGCGGCGAGTTGTTCGGAGGTGGATGCGTCCTTTGGGGAGGTGTTGCTCATATCCTAGGTACTATCGGGCCGAGATCGGCGGGACTTCAGGAGCGGATCGAGCCGCGAAACGGGAGAATATCGCAAGAGCCCGGAGACTTAGCCGCCGAGCGAGCCGAGGGCGGACTGCTGGTTGCGGAGTTGGCCCAGGGTCTTTTCCATAGCGAGGAACTTGGCTTCCAAGACCTGTCGGCGCGTGACGAGTTTCGCGTCGATGCGGGCGATCTGGTCGTTCTGGATCTTGATCTGGGCGTCCACGCCCTGGACCCGGAGGGTGAGCGTGCCCGAGGTGGAATCGACGTACTTCTTGGCGAGTTCCTCGAGTTGGACGGCGACGCCCTGGGTGGTCAGAGTGGACCCGAAGTTCGGATTCCGGGCGGTGATTCCTGGAGCTATGTCGATGGTCTGATCGCTGGCGAGTTCACGGGCGGTGAAGAGTGACTCGACACCTTGGGCGTCCTGGGCCATGGCGGCGTCGAAGCGGTCCTGGTTGATCTCCAGTTTGCCGCCGGAGCCGATGCGGATGCCGATGTCCTCGAGGCGACGGAAGGTGCCCGAGGCTCCGACGATGGCGGACTGGACGGTGCGATAGAGGTCGTTGCGGAGATTGAGCGTGGTGCCGTCGCCAAGCAGTGCGCCCTTCTGCTCGGTTTCCTGGTCGTACTTGGTGAGTTCGCTGATCCGGGAGACGACGTCGTTGAAGGCATTGACAAAGGACTGGACGCCCTCTCGGACGGCGTTGGAATCGCTGACGACGTTGACGGTCTCGGCTTGGGCCGTGGGGGCGCGGAGATCGATCTTCACGCCGGGGAGCAGCGAGTCGATGCGATTGGAGGAACTGGTAACGGCGATGCCCCGGGCTGGGTCGCTGGCGCCGAAGAAGACGCGGGCGTCCTCGCCCTCGTCGAGGGTTTGAAATCCGAAATCGAAGTCCGAGGAGATGATCATGCGTCCCGCGCGGCCTTCCTGCGTGCTCGCGAGCGAGAGACGGAAGGGGGCCGAGGAGGAGCCGTCGCGGATGACCGCGGCGCGGACGCCGGGGTTGGCGGTGTTGATCTTCTGAGCGACGGTTTCGAGATTGTCGGCGGCGCTGAGGGTGACGGTCTGCTCGAAGGAGCCGTCGATGTGGTTGTCGGCATTGGTGCCGGATGCCTCGCCGAGGATGTTCAACCGTCGGGCGACGGTGCCGAAGGTCGAGGTGGCGTTGACGATGGTGAACTCGGCAATGGCGCCATGGGAGTCGGAGATGAGGATGGCGCCGGTGCCGATCGCCTGGCCAGTGGGCGTGAAGAGGAGCGAGGACGATCGCGTGACGTATTGATGCTGGAGATTGGACGAGTTGAGCGTGTCCGCCGCGACACCGGCGGCGCCGGTGGAGATACCGAGCGACACGGCGGTGTCATCGCTGGGTGTCCCTTCGATGATGAGATTGCTCGCGGTGGATCCGGTAAGATCGTTGATGGTCAGGCCTGTGCCGTTGGAGTCGAGGGCGACACTCAGGCGTCCGCCCGAGGCGTCCTGGATGGCGGCGATGACGTCAGAGACGGACCCTTCGTTATCGAGGTTGACGCTGAAGGCGAAGCCGTCGCGTGCGGTGATGTTGAGGGTTCCATCGCCGCCGACGCCCGTGCCGCCGCCGAGGTTTCGTGTGAGGGTGGAGTTGAGCCCCGCGAGGATGCGTCGCCCGCTGACGGTCGTGGACGGAGCCGTGGGCGAGACGAGGCCGAGATCCTGAGTGGTGTTCTGCCCGATGTAGTCCTCGAAGGAGAGGGTGAGCGTGCCGCTGGAGTCGGTGATGTCGATGCCGCCGGTGGTGGCGTTGATGGAAGCGACGACCTGATCGCCGAAGCCGTTCTCGACGGCGGCGGCCTGGAGGGCCTCGTTGATGCGATCGACGACACCGCCGATGGTCGAAACCTGGCCCTCGGTCTTGGTGAGGACGTCGTCGATGGTCTCGTAGACGTCGCCGAGGTTGATGAGGACGCTGGTGGTGGAACCGCCGTCGTTGAGGTTGATCTTGAAGTCGTAGACCGATCCCGTGCCGACGCCGACGGTGTTGCGGATTCGGACGCCGTTGCCGTCGTTGATCTGGGTGAGCGCGGTGTTGGCGCTGAGGGAGTAGACCTCGGAGCCTGTGATGGTGCCGGTGGCGGTGCCGGCGATGCCGAGGCTGGCGGCGGTGGTGGAGTTCAGCCCGTTGGCGATGGTGAGCGAGCCGTTGGCGTTGTCGCGGATGACGAAGCGACCGCCCTCGACGCTCGCGGTGACCTGGGCCGTGCCGTTGGCGTTGATCGCCTCGAGGACGTCGTTGACGGTGACAGCCCTCGAGAGATCGATGGTGGCGGCGCGATTGGCCGAGTCGGTGATGTTGATCTTCCCGCGGGCGATGCCGGCGCCGCCGTTAAGGTCGGCGAGGGCGATGTCGCGATCGAGGCGGGCGCGAGCGGATTCGAAGGTAATCGACGAGGCGCCGACGGCGGTGGAGTTCGAGGTCACAAACCCGCGCGAGAGCCGCTGCTGGGTCGAGACGAGGCGATCGACCAGGAGTGGGTAACTGCCCGCGGCGGCGGTGGCGTCGGCGGTCGCGCTCAGGGCGTCGGGGTTAGACGTGCTGACGCTCTTGGACTGGAAGATCTTGTCGGTGCGGAAGGAGGCAATGGAGGTCTGGAGCGCCGAGAGGCGAGAGTTGAGGTCGAGGTACGCCGCGGAAGTCTGCTGGAGTTGGGCGATGCGACGCTGGGCCAGGACCTTTGGCCTGCCGTCAACGGCAAGGAGTTGGCTGATGAGGTCGGCGGTGTTGATCCCGCTGAACAATCCGACGCCCGTGGTGATGCCGCTCATAGAACCTCCGTGTCCGCCACTCGATCAGGCTGCTCGCTTCTGAAGGATGCGCTCCTTCGGGATGTAGGTGGGACGTGCCGCGAGAACCCATCGGCGAGGATCCTGCCGCCCGCGACTCTCCGAGACCGGAAAGGGGCAGGTCGACTCGTCGGCGTCTCGCGGGCAGGGTTGATCGAGGCCGATGCTGCGAAGCCGCAGGACGTCCATGGCCCACTGCGACAGCACGCGGTCGAAGAGCCGCTTGGCTTCCTGCTCGATCTGGTGCCCGGAATCCATCTCGACCTCGATCCTCCGCCGAATCGGACCCTCCGCAAGCGTGGAGCCATCCGTCCTCGATTGGATCGGCAGAAACAGGTGGGCCGCTCAAGTGAGATCCCGGGGGTTGTCGGACGCGTACAAAGACCTGACTTGCAGGAGCGAACTTTGCGCTCATCGGAGGCGAAGAATGCCCTGTTGGAGTGCCGATAAGCGCAGTCTTGGCCATGTCAGTTGACCCATTACAGACCGACTCGACGTCGACCAGCCGGGGTTTCCGGAAGTTGGTGGGCGGGTTCTGCGCGGTTGTGGCTCTGTCGGCGGTCGCGGCGTGGGTGGCGGCGTTCGCACTCAGCACGACCCCAGCGTGGCAACTGCTCGGGTTTGAGAGCGTCTCGTTTCTTGCGGGCGTGATCGGGGTGTTGTGGGGATTCGGACGGCTTCGGACTGGGCCGGCGATGACGCTTCTGTGCCTGGGCGCGACGATCGTGGTCGGCGCATACTTCGCGAACTTGGGTGCGCTCGGGCAGATCGAGGTCGCGGGGCGGGATCACGGGATACCGCTTCGGCCGTATCTCCTGGCGCGGCTGGCGATCGGCGGGATGTTGCTGTTGGCCTCGGCGTGGATCACGCTCTCTCGAATGCCCTCGTCGTTCTCGTTGTTGGCACGTGCGGCGGTGTGGGGCGTGCCTCTGGCGATCGGCGGTTTTGTTTGGAAACTCAAGGGCGCGTCGATCTCGTCGGCGCTGGACTCCTGGCCGGGCTGGGTGAGCGTCGGCCTGTATGGCGTGCTGGGCATCGTTGGAATCGTGTGCCTCACGGTCTCGGGACACTTCGTGCTCAAGGCCTTCGAGCTCGCGAGCGAGAAGGCGCAGCCGGTCGGTCGAGGGGACTAGAACAGCGCCGGGCCGTCGTCGTCAACTCGGACGAGTTTGCCGTTGACGAGTCGCATGCGGAGTTTGTTGCCCGATGCTGCCTTGGAGTTCGGCTCGCTCTTTGAGGGAGGCGAGTTGGTCGCGGCCTTCGCCGCAGATTTCACGGACGAGGGCTTTGGCTTCGAAGCGACCACGGGCGTTGGTGAAGTGCTTGAAGGACGTGGTTTGGAGCCTCGTGAGGACTTCGTCGCTCGCCCGGGGGGAGATGTTCCTCGGCTCGGCTTGGTCTCGAAGAGTTCATCGTCGTCGGCCTTGGCGAGCGAGGCGACCTTGAGGCGGGCGCGATCGGCTTTGGAGGAAGCCAGCGGATTGGGTGGTGTGGTCTCGGTTTCGCGGGGCTGGTTCTGGGCGTCGGTGTTCCCGCCGCGATCGACGATGATGACGCCGTCATCGTCGTCGGGGGTGTCGTTCTTCGTTGCCTTGACGACGCGTCCCTCGTCATCGAGCTCCTGGTCGGCGACCGCCGTGTGCTTCTTGGCCTGGGCGAGGAGAGCGTCGTAGAGCGACTTGGAGTCGGTGCCGTTGATGGCCTCGACGGCCTGGGCGATCTCGCCGATGTAGCGTTCGAAAACATCGCGGCGCATGGACTCGCGTTTCATCTTCGCGCGCTTCTTCAGATAGGTCCCGAGTTTGCGCCCGCACTCCATGAGGGCGAGTTTCATCTCCTTGCGGATCTCGTCGTAGTCGGCGATGGCTTCCTTGGACTCGCTGGTGAAGGGGACCCAGACGCTGGCCATGTGGACCATGACGACGAGCGGGCCGACGGGGGCGGCGTTGCGGGGCTGCTGCAGGTCGTAGTTTTTCCAGTTGGTCTCGACGACGGCCTTGAAGGAGGAGCACGCCGACTGCTGATAGAGCAGCGGGACGCGATTGGCGAAGCGGATGACGCGGGCCGAATCGTCGGCGGGGAGGTCGCCCCCGAATCCGATGGCGGTCTCGATGAGGAAGGGACGACCGCGGTAGATCGCCGCCTCGCGCGAGGACGCCGCGTAGAACTCGGCCTTGACGCCCTTGAGCAATCCCGCAAGGAGCTGGCGGACGCCGATCGGCGCGAGGCAGTCGGTGGGCGGCGGCGGGAACTTGGCCTCCTGGAACTCGCGGTAGAGTTTTTCGGCGAGGGCGGAGTCGATTTCGGAGACCTTGGTACGGCTCGTGACGCCGATGGCCTTGCAGAGAGAACCCGCGGCGGCGTTGCTCACGCGGCTGAACTTGTCCTGGAGAACCGTGTAGAGCGTTGTGCCCGGCTTCTCGATCTCGGCCTCGCGGAGCATCTGGATGAGGATGCCGAGTTCGACGCCCTTGGGGTGGGGCTGGATCTCCTTGGTCTCGGGCGGGAGTTCGTGTATGGCGCGGGGGAAGACGGTGACGCCGCCGGTCTCGGTGGTCTCGATGGTGGTGGGGATGGTCGCGCCGGTGGCAGCGTGATCTGTGACGGCTTCGGATCCACTCTTGGCGTCTGATCCGGCGGCCGCCTTCGATGCCGAGCGTGTGATGAGCACGTCCTCATCGTCCGGGGCCGACTCCTTGCTGGGCGGGACGAAGACGATGCGGGCGTGGGGGTTGGCGATGGCGGTGAGTTCGAGGAACTCGTCGACGCTCCCTCGGCCTTTCTGGTATTTGCCCTCGAGTTCGAGGCTGACACTGGTGCCCGTCTGGTGGTCGTCGTCGCCGAGCATCTCCCCGATCGCGGCGAGTTCCTTGGTCCCCTTGGTGAGTGTGCGGAGACGCGTTGGCGGGAAGTCGTCGGTCTCGATGTCCACCGTGACCTCGGCGCGATTGGTCTTGGTGTTCATCGCGAGTTCGATGTGATGGGCGGCGGCGGACTTCTTCGGCTTGGTGTGGATCACCATGGGCTTGCCGGTGGTGATCAGGCCGTACATTCCCGCGGCGGAGATGCCGATGCCCTGCTGACCGCGGCTCATCTTGAGGCGGTGGAACTTCGAGCCGTAGAGAAGACGCCCGAAGATGTTCTCGACCTGCTTGCGGACGATCCCGGGCCCGTTGTCCACGATGGTGACGCGGTAGCGCCCGCTCTTGCTGGGCCCGGTCTTCTTCTTGGACGTGGCGTCGTTGGAGGCGGCCGGGGCGTCCTCGAGATCCTCGATGACAATGGTGATGTGGGGGAGGATTCCCGCCTCTTCGCAGGCGTCGAGGGAGTTGTCCACGGCCTCCTTGACGGTGGTGAGCAGGGCCTTTCGCGGGTTGTCGAAGCCGAGGAGGTGGCGGTTTTTGGCGAAGAACTCGCTGACGGAGATGTCGCGCTGCTTGAGCGCCATCTGCTCGGCGGTGGAGCCGCGGATGGACTTCCGCTGGCCCGCGTCCGGGGTTTGCGAGTCTGTCTCCAGAGCCATCGATTTGGACTTCGTGCCACGACCCGCCGCGCGTTTCGCCATCGATCCATCCTTCTTGGTTGTTGTCCGCTCGAGCACGGCGTCCATGTCAGCCCTCCCTGGCTCGCAAAGGGTGGATGATAGAGGGTTGGGGGCGAGCGTCGCAGGGTCGGCGAGGCGGAGGGCATGCAGAACTCACTGTGTTTTTGCCGTCGATGCCCGGCGCGGACCGATCATTGCTCCATGACCGAGATGGAGTCTCCGACAACACGAACGGTGCCCGGTTCCACGTCTGGAATGGCGGGAGGGTCCGGGTTTGGGGGCAACTCGGGGGCCGAGGGCTTCTCGCCGATGCGAGCGGTGCTCGGCGGTGGGTTCCTGGCGGCGAGTTGGACGTGGTGCATCGGGATGTTCCTGCCGGTGTACTTGCTGAGGGACTATGGCGTCCCCGGGCTGCTGGCGTTCGCCGTGCCGAACGTGATCGGGGCGATGGCGTTCGCGTTCTTCTTTCCGACGCCGGAGTCGAGCCGTCGGTTTGTGGCGCGGTGCGCCCCGGCGATGCGGCTGTTCTCGTTCGTGACGCTGGCGTTCCAGTGGTTCTTTGCCGTGTGGCTGGCGTACAGCAGCGGGATCATGGGCGGGCGGGCGATCATCGGTGTCGGTGGGTTCGCGCTTATGGCGATCCTGGTGCTGATACCTCTCGCGTCATGGTCCAACATAAAGCGTGTCTCTGGGCTCAGCGGTGTGTACACGGTTGCGAGCACAGCGACGCTCATCTCGATCCTTCTCGCGCTCGCCTGGATCGGTCACGATTCGAGCGTGCTGGACATCGCGCGGCGGATCAAGGACGTGGGGCCGCCGAAGTTCACCCTGTCGGACGCGATGTCCTTGGTCCCGGCGTGCGTGCTGGGATTTCTGTGCTCGCCGCTCCTGGATCCGACGTTCCATCGCGTGCGACAGGATCTCCCGGGCGCAACAGGGACGATGGCGTTCGTCGGTGGCTTTGGGATTCTCTTCTCGATGATCCTGGGGATCACGCTGCTCTATGCACCGCTGGTGCTGAAGGATGCGGGAATGGGACTCCCCGGGCCGTCGTCTCTGCCCGCGTTTCTAGTCTTCCACGTCGCGATCCAGTTGGCGATCACGATCACGCTTCACGAACGCTCGTGGCCGACGGGCGCAACCCTCTCGCAAGGCGTGAGCGTGGGCTCGTCGCGTGATCCGCTTCGGATGGACGATCCGCCGATCTCGGGCGCGGGGACGGGGGCGATGCTGCTGGGGGTTGTGCTGTACTTCTGCACGATGCTCGTGGCGATCCGGACGCCGCTGGGCTTGAACTCCGAGCGGATGTACATGGGGTTTCTGTCGTTCTTTGCGGTCTTTGTGCCGGCCTTTGTGATCGCGTCGCTGGTGAACCCTCGCGCCCAGGTGTCGCACCGAGTCGGGCTCGCGCTGCTCACGGGCGCGGCGGCGGGATACTTCTACTATGACGGGTTCATCCTCAAAGAGCCCGATTCATTGATCTATGGCTCGGCGATCGTGCTGCTCATGCCGGGGCTGGTGGGGCTGGCGCTGCCGCGAGTGCCGACGCCCTTGGAGCGTGTGTGATGGCGTGGGTACTGCTCGTGCTCGCGGGGCTCTTCGAGATCGCGTGGGCCGTGGGGCTCAAGCAGTGTCTAACGGTTTGTCGCGTCCGTTGCCGTCGATGCTGACGATCGCGGCACTCGTCGCGAGCATGGCCTTGCTCGCGATGGCGGTGCGGTCGATCCCGATCGGGACGGGATACGCCGTGTGGGTCGGCATCGGGGCGCTGGGGACGGCGATCGTGGGCGTCGTTCACTTCAAGGAGAGCCTGACCCCCGCGAGGCTCGTGTTCCTTGCGTTGCTGGTCGTGGCGATCGTGGGGTTGAAGTTGACGGCGAAGAAGTAGAAGGCGGGGAACTGGCGATGGCACATGGTCGCCAGGGTGCACACCCACGAATGCCGACTTCCGCTAACTCCTTCCGAAGAGTTTCTCCAGATCGCGGATTGTCAGGCGGATGCTCGTGGGGCGGCCATGCGGGCAGTTGCTGCTGCGCTCGACGGCCCCGCGCAGTTTCACGAGTTCGATGAGTTCCGTCGGCGTGAGGCGATCGCCGGCTTTGACCGCGGCCTTGCAGGCCATCATGTCGAGTACCTCGCGCAGGGCTTCTTCCCCGGCGTTCTTCGCGGAATCGGAGAGGCCCAGTTGCTCGGCCTTGTCGAAGAACTCCTTGAGGAACTCCTGGGCCTCCACGTTCCGATCGAAGAGGAACGTTGGGAAGGCGATCACGCCAAGCGTGGTGGGGCCGAGGACGCTGGCCTCGATGCCCAGGCGCGAGAGGATGGGGGCGAGTTGGTCGAGGCCGCCCGAAGCGATGGACCTTGGCACTTCGACGACCTCGGGCATGAGGAGTCGCTGCGATTCGAGCGGGGTTGGAGCGTGGCTCTCGCTTTCTGCCTCGCGACCATCGCCCAGCACACGGGCGCAGAGATACTCGAACATGACGCGCTCGTGCAGCGCGTGCTGATCGATGATGACGACACCCTGCTCGTCCTCGGTGACGAGATAACTTTTGTGCACCTGCAGCACGCGCTCGGCGGGCGTGGGCTGGGGGATCACGGGCGTGTCGCCTGACGCGGCGTGCCCGGAATCTCCGTCGCCGATGGGGGTTGTGCCATCGGGAGTCGTCGCGGTGTTCGGAGCATCCGTTCCACGGATCGCCTCACGGATGGACTCGACGCTCGGCGTGGAGCCGCGACTGGAGAATCCTTCGTTGGCCGCGGGCCTGGGCGTCCAGCGTTGGACGAAGTCGGCGAAGGCGCGGGGCGAGGGTTGTGCGAATGCCGAGCCTGAGTCGTATCCGCCGCTGCTGGCTGAGGACCCGGGCAGACCATTCGACCCGCCATTCGCGCCGCCGCTCACTCCAGTCCGGCCGAGGCCACCGAGTTGCGGGCGGATGGAAAAGACGCTCGGCGTGAGGTCCGCGCGGCGCAACGCCTCTCGCACGGCTCGCAGCACCACCGAGTGCACCAGCGACGAGTCACGAAATCGCACCTCGCTCTTGGCGGGATGGACGTTCACATCCACGGCAGTCGCCGCCATGTCGAGGACGAGGACGGCGGTGGGGTGGCGTGAGGGCTCGATCAGGCCGCGGTAGGCTTCGGAGAGGGCGTGCTGGATGGTCTTGTCTCGCACGCTTCGGCCACGTACGAAGACGCGCTGCTTGTTGCGGTTGGCGCGGGCGATGGCGGGCGTGCCGACGAGCCCCCACAAGGCGATGCCGCGTGCATCGTCGAACGAGTCGGCGTGGGCCTCGAGGAGTTCGGGCTCGAGTTCCTTGCCCAGGACGTCGATCACGCGACGTCGCAGCGTCTGCCCGGGCGGGAGATCGATCATCGTTCGCCCGTCGGTGATGAACGTGAACCCAATGGCCGGGTGGGCCATCGCGAGATCCTCGACGATCTCGGCGCAGCGACCCTGCTCGGTCGTCGGCGTGCGGAGGAACTTGCGCCGGGCCGGGGTGTTGAAGAAGAGGTTTCGAACGGTGAGGACCGTGCCGACGCTCCCCGCTTCGGGGCGCACGGCGGAGACGTCTTCCCCCGCGGCCTCGATCACGCTGGCGGCGGGCTCGCTCGTATGGCGTGAGCGGATGGAGAGCCGGGCGACGCTGGAGATCGACGCGAGCGCCTCGCCGCGGAAGCCGAGCGTCTCGACGTGCTCGAGATCCTCGGCCGTGCGGATCTTGCTGGTGGCGTGCGGGGCGAGGGCGAGGGGGAGATCGTCGGGGAGGATTCCGCCGCCGTCGGCGGTGACGCGGATGAGTTCGATGCCCCCCTGCTCGATCTCGACGGTGATGCGGGTGGCCCCGGCGTCGATGGCGTTCTCGACGGTCTCCTTCACGACGCTCGCGGGGCGCTCGACCACTTCGCCCGCCGCGATCTGGTTCGCGACGAGCGTGGGCAGGATGAGAATGCGATGGTCGGCGAGCGCCTCCGTGCTCATGCGCGATTGTAGAGGGCGGGGGCTTTGTGGGAGGCGAGTGCGTGAGGGTATCCGCGGAGGCCGAGTGGATATCGTGGATTCGATGCCGGTACGATGGGTTCGAGCGGAGGCTGTACGGTTCGCTGAAGCAGTGTGCCAAGCGAAGGCCCCAGGCGGGACGCCGGGCCCACAAGGCTCAGAAGATCGAGGAGTTTCCGATGAGTGGTTCGCATCGATGTGGAATAGTGCTCGCGCTCGCGGTTGTGCTGGGTGGTGTCGCCGGTGGTCTTGGCGGCTGCTCCAAGGCGTACTACTCCACGATGGAGGTGTTCGGGAAGGAGAAACGCGACATCCTCGTCTCGCGGGTGAAGACCGCACGCGAGGACCAGAACGAGGCGAAGGAGGAGTTCCAGAGCGCCCTCGATCGATTCTCCGCCCTGGTCAACTACAAGTCGGGCGACCTCAAGGCGGCGTACGACAAGGCCAAGTCGTCGCTGGACTCGTGCGAGGATCGGGCCGACGCCGTGCGCTCGCGGATCTCGTCGGTTGAGAGTGTGGGCAACGACCTTTTCGCCGAGTGGAAGGCCGAACTCAAGCAGTACTCGAGCGAGACGCTGCGCGAGAATAGCCGCAAGCAGATGGACGCGACGCGGGCGAAGTATGACACGATGCTGAACGCGATGAAGAAGGCCTCGTCGAGCATGGACCCGGTGCTCGTGGCCTTCCGCGATCAGGTGCTGAGCCTCAAGCACGCCCTCAACGCCGACGCGATCGCCGCGATGCAGGGGACGGCCGAGGAGGTCCAGAGCGACATCCGGGCACTCATCGCGGAGATGGAGATGTCGATCGCGGAGGCGGACGCGTTCTTGAAGGAGATGGCGAAGTAGCTCCCTTCCCCCCCTCCCCTCTCTCCTTCTCTCATCTCATCCTCTTTACCTCCTTCTCTCTTCCCTTCTTCCCCCTTTTTCTCTTCTTCTTCTCCCCTCTTCTCTCCCTCTTCCTTTTTCCTTTCCCTTTCCCCCCCCCCCCCCCCC
>ERZ795041.695-NODE-695-length-11955-cov-3.867059_pt1 | contig 11955 bp, 10 predicted proteins | sample MGYA00375125_ERZ795041 | MGnify/ENA primary metagenome ERZ795041 (study PRJEB30170, sample SAMN03074214) | activated sludge metagenome | biome: Common Effluent Treatment Plant; feature: Wastewater; material: Activated sludge; isolation source: activated biomass in...
CCGAGATCTGGCGAAATCAGTACGAGGGCTTCGCTGAGCCAAAGGCGTTGGCCATGGCTTTGGGAGAAGACGGCAATTGGGCCTTCGGCTGGTTGGAAAAAGCACCCGGTGTGCTGCCCGCCATCGGTGGCGCCATACAAGGCTGTGAGCGTGCGCGGCAGCAGAAGGGAATTACCACGCCCTGCGAAATCGTGGGAGTGAATCAGGAAGAGGTCGAGCTGGGTCGTGCATTCGCCAAACGCCTCGGCGCACACGATGCGACGCCTGCAATGGTCTGGCGATATCAAAAGGACGGCAGGACCGTCTATCTCGCCGGCTCGATGCACATATTCAAAAGCTCGCTGTATCCCTTGCCTGCCGCCTACGAGAAGGCATTTGCAGACTCGGAGGTTTTATTCCTGGAAGTCAATCCGGCAGCGATTCCTCTGCAGGATTTGATGAAGCTTCGGCAAAAGCACCTGATGCTCCCGGACGGTAAAACACTGGATTCGGTGCTGCCCGAGCCGCTGCTGGAGGAGGCCAAGAAGGACCTGGCCGATCTGGGCGTTCCCTGGAGCGCCGTAGCCACGCTGACGCCCGCGGCGCTCAGCGTGGAGTTTTCGCAAGCCCTGTTCATGACTCGCGGGTACCTGCCGCAGTCGGGTATCGATCAGTACTTTCTAAGCCGGGCCTTGCAAGGTGGCAAGACCGTCGATCAATTGGAAACTCTGGAATCCCAGCTTGAGCTCATCAGCCAAATGCCGATCGACCTGCAGAAGGCGCAGTCGCAAACGGCCCTGGACAAGATGGCGTTGAGCCGCAAACCGGATGAGATTCTGCAAGCCTGGTACTTGGGGGACCTGCAAGGAATCGCCGGCTTGATGACGGCGGAATACGATGCGTCCGCGGAGCTCAAGGCGTGGTATCGAGCGGTGTTTCAAGAACGCAATGAGAAGATGGCCGCCAAAATTGCCGGGCTGCTCGAGTCGGCGCCGCAGACAAAAATGATCATCGTCGGCGTCGGCCATCTGGCAGGCGAGAGCAACCTCATCGAGCTGTTGGAGAAGCAGGGCATCACGGGCGTGCGGCTGAGCAGGGATGGAGCTGCTCTACATTGAGAAGTCAACTGCTTCTTTCGGTACTACGCCTCGATGAGTCCCGCTCGCAGGGCGATGAGCGTGAGCTCGGCCTGGTTGGACGCGTTGAGCTTCAGCTTGATGTTGTACAGATGCGTGCCGACGGTCGATGTCGATAGGTTCAGCTCGGCGGCGATGCGCTGTACCGCCGCGCCGCGCGCCAGGCGGATGAAAACATCGAATTCGCGCTCGGAAAGCTGTTCGAGCGGTGAGGGCTCGGTGTCGATGTCCGCGAGCGTGATTTCCTGCGCCAGGCGCGGATCGAGATAGCGCTCGCCGGCGGCGACGGCACGCACGCCTTCCAGCAATGTCTCGGGCGCCGTGCGCTTCGACAGAAACCCCAGCGCGCCCTGGCGCAGCGCGCGGCGCGCGTGCATCGAATCGTCATGCGCCGAAAGCGCGAGGATGCGCACGTCCTTCGCCCGCGCCTTGAGCCGCTTCAGCGCTTCGAGCCCTCCCATGCCGGGCATCGACAGATCCAGCACGACGACATCGGGTCTCAGCGCGTCGAAGAGCGCGATGCAGGTTTCGCCCGATTCGGCTTCGCCGACGACGCGTACGTCGGGCGCGGTTTCGAGCAGCAGCTTGAAGCCCGTGCGCACCACGGCATGATCGTCGGCGAGCAGCACCGCGATCATGGCGTCGGCCTCAGCGGAATTTCCGCGCTGATCTCCACGCCGGTGCCAGCGCCAGCGTCACCCTCTGCACCGTCGCTAGGGGAGCTCTGATTTTCTTCTTGTCCGTCATCCCGTTCTTGTCCGTCATCCCGGCGTCCTTCGTCATCCCGACGCAAGTCGGGATCCATACCTTTCAAGGAGATAGATCCCGACTTGCGTCGGGATGACGAAGGAGAAGATTCCGACTGTTGACCAACGGGAATCCCCGTGGGATGTCGGGATGACGGGTAAATCAGAGCTTCCTTAGAGCGATTGCGCACGATGAACGTGCCGTCGAGCTTCGCGATGCGCTCGCGCAGGCCGCGCAGACCGAAGCGCCCGCGTTCGGCCCAGTCGTTCGGCAAGCCGACACCGTCGTCCGTCACATGCACCAGCACACGATCGTCTTGCGCGCGCACGTCGATTTCCACGTGCCGCGGATTCGCGTGGCGCACGGCGTTGGTCACGCCCTCCTGGACGATGCGATAGATCGCGAGGCTCACACTCGGATCGATATCCGCCGTCAGCTCATGATGCAGGCGGAACGATACCGATGGATGACGCCTGCGCCAGTCGTTCACGAGGGCGTCGAGCGTTTCGGCGAGACTGAACGTGTCGAGCGCGAGCGGAGTCAAGCGTGGAATCAAGCCGCGCATCGCATCGTACAGCCGGCCTGCCTCGGTGGCGATGAGCTGCGCGGCTTCGGTGATACGTTCGTCGTGCGCGCTACGGCCGGCGACGACGAGCGCGAGCGTGCGAATGGCCGTCACCGATTGCGAGAATTCGTCGTGCAGCTCGCGCGCGATCAGCTGGCGTTCTTCGTGCAGGCGTCGCTCGATGAGATCGTCGAGCTCGCGTCGCTCGCGCAGGCGCGTCTCGGCGGCACGCACCTTGCCCTCGGCTCGCCATCGCTCCTGCACGGATTCCGCCATGTGGTTGAAGGCGGCGCCGATCGATGACGCCTCCTCGCCGTGCAGCGGCGGCAGACGGTATGCAAGCTCGCCTTCTTCGATTCGTTTCAAGCCCTCGGCGATGACCGGCAGCGGTGCGACGGCGCGTCCGACCAGCCAGAACACGAGGGCGTTCAAGCCGAGGAATGCGAGGCCGCCGACCCACATCAATTCGACGCCATCATCCCAGCCGTCGAGGATCGCACGCGATGCATTCGCCTCCACGATCAATCGCGAATGATCGGGAAGCTCGACGACGTGCGGCGGCGTCCGTGGCATCAACCAGCGTTCGAACCAGGCGGGTGCCTTGCGGCCGGCTTTGTAGGTCGCCGCGGGTGATCGATAGATCACCGTGTCGTCCGCATCGACGAGCCTGATTTCGTTCGCGCGTACGCGGCCGAGCTCATGCAGGAAGCGTTGCACGTCTTCCTCATGCCCCTCGCCATATGTTTCGGCGACGCGGCTCAGCAGCCGTGTCGCGACGATGTTCGCCGCGGCGATCTCTTCATGCACTGCGCGTCGCGTATGGTCGAGCTCCACTGCGAGCAAGGTAACGATGAACACCGCGCTCAAGCTCGCGACGATCAGGTTGACGTGAGTGCGGAATTTCATGGGGCGTCATGCATCTTCAGGTCGGGAAGTGTGCCGCAGCGGGCGGGGAAGGGCCATTGGATACGCGAGTGGACTACGTGAGGGCCCGCCACAATCCGCCACGATCCATCAGCTGTGTGCCCGACCCCTCATCCGTTTGCGCCGTAGTCGTCCGTTGAACTCATTCTCGAGATCGACGGAGACGGCGCATGCACATCAGAGCCTAGCCTATCGCGGCAACCCACACCGAGCCACAACGCAAACGGCGGGTATGGCCGCCGCCGAGCTTGAAAGAAACGTCCGAAGCGAAGCAGATGACGCCGCGACGCTGGCAGCAGCTGCGAGCCGGCGCTCGATCTGTATTTCTCCACCTTCCCCGCTTCCCACATGGTGCGAGTCGAACGCTGGACTGAAGGCGAGCCTGGTTCTGTCGGCGCCATAAAGGTCGCCGTATTCACTCTTTGCGGCCGTGAGTTCATGTGCTCAGACAGTCCGGTGAAGCATGATTTTTCATTCACGCCTTCGAGCTCCATTTTCGTGGATTTCGATTCGGCGACAGAGCTGGAACATGCGTTCGGGATTCTGGCCGAGGGGGGCCAAGTCCTGATGCCCCTGGACAATTACGGTTTCAGCCAGAGATTTGGCTGGATGAACGATCGCTTCGGCGTGTCCTGGCAGCTGAATCTTGCTGCGTGACATCTGCCGCGTTTCCGTACGGCAATCGCGCTCGATTCCGCAATAAAATCGCAAGTTCCGGCGCCGGGGCGGGTACACTAGCGCTCGCCGGAGGGTTGCGATCGCGCGGGTCCCGCGCATCATCGAGAGGCTCGCCTCGATGTCCGGCGCTCAATTCAACCGTGAACCTTGGCGCTGCCTGGGCAAGCAGGCGGCGCGTACCTACATAGTCAGATGCTTTCCACTTCCAACGTTTCCATCCAATTCGGCGCGAAGCCGCTGTTCGAGCAGGTCACCGTCAAATTCGGCGACGGCAATCGCTATGGCCTCATCGGGGCGAACGGCTGCGGTAAATCCACGTTCATGAAGATCCTCGGCCGCGAGCTCGAACCGAGCTCGGGCGAGGTGATGCTTCAGCAGGGGCTGCGCCTGGGCAAGCTCAATCAGAACCAGTTCGCGTATGAAGACGAGCGCGTGCTCGACGTCGTGATGCAGGGCCACGTCGAGATGTGGAATGCGATGCGGGAGCGCGATCGCATCTACGCCGACCCGAATGCGACGGACGATGACTACATGAAAGCCGCGGAGCTCGAGGCGAAATTCGCGGAATACGGCGGTTACGATGCCGAGGCGCGCGCGGCGGCGATTCTTACCGATGCGGGTATCGACGCTGCGTATCACAACGGCCCGATGCGCGAGGTCGCGCCGGGCTGGAAGCTGCGCGTGCTGCTGGCGCAGGCATTGTTCTCGAAGCCCGACGTGCTGCTGCTCGATGAGCCGACCAACAACCTCGACATCCACTCGATCGGCTGGCTCGAGAACATCCTCAACAATTACGACGCGACCATGGTCATCATCAGCCACGATCGTCATTTCCTGAATTCGGTATGCACGCACATGGCCGATCTCGATTACGGCCAGATCAAGATCTACCCCGGCAACTACGACGACTTCATGCTGGCCTCGACGCAGGCGCGGGCGCGCGTCGAAGCCGCGAACGCGAAGGCGAAGGATCGCATCTCGGATTTGCAGGAATTCGTGCGGCGTTTCTCGGCGAACGCATCGAAGGCGCGACAGGCGACTTCGCGCCTGAAGCAGATCGAGAAGATCAAGATCGAGGAGATCAAGCCCTCCTCGCGCCAGAACCCGTACATTCGCTTCGAGCAGGCGAAGAAGCTGTACCGCAACGCGGTGAACGTCGAGAAGCTGAGCTTTCGCTATCCCGGCACCGATACGGATGTGCTGAGCGACATCAATTTCAATGTCGAGGCCGAGGAGCGCATCGCGATTATCGGACCGAACGGCGTGGGCAAGACGACGCTCATGCGGCTGCTCGCGGGCGAATTGCAGCCCACCGCCGGCAAGATCGAATGGGTGGAAAGCGCCCAGGTCGGTTACATGCCGCAGGACCCGCAGGCGGATTTCGCCGCAAAGGTCGATCTGTTCACCTGGATGAGCGAATGGCGCTCGAAATCCGACGACGATCAGATCGTGCGCGCGACGCTCGGTCGGCTGCTGTTCTCGGGCGATGATACGAAGAAGTCGATCAAGGTGCTTTCAGGTGGCGAGAAGGGCCGCATGATCTACGGCAAGCTCATGATGACCAGGCCGAACGTCATGCTCATGGACGAGCCCACGAATCACATGGACATGGAGACCATCGAGTCGCTGCAGATCGGCCTGGAAAAGTATCCGGGCACATTGCTCTTCGTCTCGCACGATCGAGAATTCGTCAACAGTATCGCAAATCGCATCATCGAGATTCGTCCGGGCGGCCGGATCGTGGATTTCAAGGGCACGTACGACGAGTATTTGCGCGCGCAGGGGTTGGCTGCGTAAGGCGTCAGTCGATGCGAACCGCGCGCTCCACCAGGCGCGTGAGCCCGCGCTGCCGAAAGCGCGCGCCGTCCGGCGAGTCCGTCACGTCGACCGATGCGAGGGTCTCGATTCGCATGCCCGAGAACAGCGCGTGAATTTCCTCCAGGCCCACGGCGAACGGCGGGCCGTTCATTTGCCGCTGATCGTATTCGGGAGCTATCAGCAGGATCGTCGTTTGCGGCGGAAGAATTTCCCGCAGCCGTTGCACATATGCGCGCCGCAGCGGCGGTGGCAAGGCAATCAACGCGGCGCGATCGAACATGGCTCGAACCTCGCGCACGTCCTCGCTCGTCAGATCGAAGAAATCGCCGCACAACAGCGTGATGCCGCGCGCCTCGAAGCGGTCGAACTTGCCGCTGCGCGTGACGTCGGGCACGACGCCCCATTCGGCGAAGAACTCCTCGCAAGCGGTGCGCGCGAGCTCGACGCCAAGCACGCGATGCCCGCGTTCGCGCAGCCAGCGCATGTCGAGCGTCTTGCCGCACAGCGGGACGAACACGGTCGCGTCATCGGGTATTCCGAGCCGTGGCCAATACTCGACGAGGTAGTCGTTGGTGCGCGCCTGGTGGAAGCCGATCTCGTGCTTCGCCCAGCGCTCGAGCCAGAAGTTGGAGTCCATGCGGCTAGTCTAGCTCGCCTGCTCTTTAAGCTTTAGGCTTTGGCTTGGCCGTTAGCCAGAAGCGCGGCTGCGCATTCTCGTTTCTGACCCAATCCTCAAGCTTCCAAGCCCCAGACACCGTGTTTCCCTGGATCCGTCTCGTTCACGCCGGCCTGACCTGTGTCGGCAAACCCCGCATCGACGTGCTGGGCACGACGTGCATTCGCCTGCGCGTATGGCCGAACGACCTCGATCTGAATCTGCACATGAACAACGGCCGGTATCTGGCGCTCGCCGATATCGCTCGCATGCATTGGTTCGTGCGCTGCGGCGCGGCGCGCATGGCGTATCGCAATCGGGCGGTGCCTGTGGTCGGCGACGCCATCGCGAAGTTCCGCCGCGATTTGCGATCGTTCCAGAAATTCGAGATTCATACTCGCATGATGGGATGGAATGCACGCTGGGGCTTCATGGAGCATCGCTTCGTACGCGCCGGGCGCGTGTTGGGCGTCGTCGCGGTGCGCGGATTGTTCAAGGGACCCAACGGAACACTCGAACCGCAGGCATTCCTGGATGCGCTTGGCGTTCATCATGATTCGCCGGCATTGCCGCAGTGGGTGCTCGAATGGAACAGCGGTTGCGAGTCCTTGACGATGCAGTTGCGCAGCGAAGAGGCGGCGCGCGAGGCAGGGTGAGAGAAAAGAGAGTGGCCCCTCCCTGGCCCTCCCCCGCGAAGCGGGGGAGGGAACGTGAATATTCTGGCCAGCAGGCCAGCAGGCCAGCAGGCCAGCAGGCCCATCCCCTCATTCATAGTCGATTAAGCCCCTCTGCGATGTCATGAGCCCGTCATTGGGAGAGCGCTCATGAATCGCTTCGCAACGTGGAGTCTGATCGCAAGCTTGGGATCGTTCGGCCCAGCCTTCGCATTGGCAGAGGAGGGCAGAGCGGCAGCGCCCGTGTCATCGCCCGAAGCGCAGCGTATCTCGACGTATTCACGCGCTGCTCCAGCGACGAAGGATGCGTCGACAAAGACCGCGAAGCGATACGTTAGCGCCAAGGCGACTGTGCTCGATGCCAGATCCAAACGCGGCCCGGCGATCATGTCCTCGCGCACCAGCTACTTCTACATCTACGACGCTGTCAGCACGCTGCGGCAGGATCGCGACGGCGACGGCTATCACAGCGAATTCCGGATTCGTTTCGATGCGGATGTGCAAGTCGGCGATGCGCTCGTGTACGCGCGGATGTATCTGCGGCGTTTGGGTGAAAGCGAGTGGTATCTGTATCGCGAGACGGACGATTTCCGGATCTACGGCCAATCCGGCGATGACGACTACTACGTCACGACGAGGCTCGATGCTGGTTATGCAACCGGCGAATACGATGTGCTGATCGACCTGTACGAGTCCGGCTATCCGGGCATCGTGGCGACGCTCGGGCCGCTCGAAAGCGGGGCGCTCGGCTATCTGCCGCTCGAAGAAATCGGGCTGGATGTGCCGATCGAGATGCCCGGCTACAGCATCGGCGAGGTATTCACCGACTTGATCGCCGATGATGATCGCGATGGCCACTATTCGCGCTTCCGCATCACCTTCGATCCCGATGCGGATTTTCAGCGTCGCCTGGCGTTCGCGCGAGTCTGGGTGCGTGCTCGCGGCGGAGAATGGATCGAGGAATTCGTATCCGAGGATTGGTGGGTGGAGACGAATGGAGGCTCGGATGCGTACGCGCTCGACATCGATTGGATCAGCGGCTATCCCACCTCGTACTACGACGTGCAGATCGATTTGTACGATGCGGCGACCGGGCTGCTGATCGCGTCCGTGGGCAGCGAGCGCCCCGCGCTCGCGCAGATTCCGCTCGAAGATCGATCGCGCGACAAGGCGATCGATATCCCTGCGCCCGGCGGCGGAGGCATCTCGCACTCGCGCGAAGGCGGCGGCGGAGCTTTCGGACTGTGGTCGTTGCTCGGATTGCTGGGACTCGCGGCCGCGCGAAGGACTGCGGACATTCCCTGACCGCTCACCGCTTTTCTCGCTTCAGAGCATCCATTCGATCGGCAGCTTCGACAGCACGTACAACATGAACGAATGCAGCGGACCTGTGCCGGGTTCGCGCTTGTGCACGATGGTTCCGCCGTCGCGCCGCTCGATCCAGCACAAGTGGCCGTGGCGTGTGAGCTCGACCTTGTAGCTGGTGCGCGGGATGTCGTTGCGGAAAGCCTCGGCGACGCGGCGTGCGAGCTCCGGGCTTGCGATCACGAAACCCATTTCGGTGTTCAAGCGCGCGGACCGCGGATCGAAGTTGAACGAACCGACGAACAGACGTTCTCCGTCCACGGCGAATGTCTTCGCGTGCAGGCTCGAACCGGAGCTGCCGGTCAGCGAACGATCGCGTCCTGAGATCGTGTCCGCCGTGCGCTTGAGCTCGTAGATCTCTATGCCTGCACGGAGCAGTTGCTTGCGGCGTTTTGCGTAACCGGCATGCACGACGCCGACGTCGGTCGCCTCGAATGAGTTCGTGAGTATCGTGATCTTGATGCCGGAGCGCGCAAGATCCACGAGCGCATCGGCGCCGGCTTTCGTCGGCACCAGGTAGGCGGTGATCAGCTGCATTTCGCGCGTCGGATCGCCCAGCGCTTCGCTCAGGCGCTGTGCCAGCAATTGGTGCGGCCGTGCGCGGCCCAGCGCCTTCGACGGATCGTCGCTCAATGTTCGTGTGACCGCCCATTCGTATTGCAGCGTGCCCACGATCAGGTCCTGGACGAAGCGCGAATGCTGAAGCGCGCGCACGTAGGCGAGCGCGGCGGGATCGCGCGTCACTCGTTCCGCGGCCGTGGCGACGGCATCGATCGATTCGCGCGTGGGTTTGCGCAGGATCGATTGCACCGGATACGAGGATTCACAGCGCCAGTAGCGCTCGAAATCCTTCGAGACGTCGGTGACGACCGGGCCGATCGCCATGACGTCCAGATCGACGAAATCGATCTCCTGATGTGCGGCGAAATATTCATCGCCGATGTTGCGGCCCCCTACGATCGTGACCTGGTTGTCGGCGGTGAAGGTCTTGTTGTGCATGCGCCGGTTCAGTCGCGAGAAGTCGTAGATGTTCAGCGTGCGAATGCGCCGGAACATGAACGGATTGAACAAGCGGATCTCGATGTTGGGGTGCGAAGCGAGCGCGGCAAGCAGGTTGTCCAAACCGACCGTGTTGTTGTCGTCGAGCAGCAGGCGCACACGCACGCCGCGGTTCGCAGCGCGCCGGATCGCCTCGTAAAGCAGCGTGCCCGACATGTCGCTGCGCCAGATGTAGTACTGGATGTCGAGGGTGTATTGGGCCGCATCGGCGAGATGGGCGCGCGCCGCGAACGCATCGCGGCCATTGCGCAGCTCGACGATGCCGGATCGATCGGGGCGGGAACGAACGCGTGCCGCGATGGACTTCGCGAGATGGCCCGCCGAAGTGTCGATCGCGTGGGATTCGCGTCGCGCGACGTGAGCCGGCAATCGTCGAATGGCCGTGCTGTACCAGCGATGCAGATTCGGGGGTTTCACGCACGCAAGCTTAGCTGCCAACCAAGTTCAGGCATACTGCGCGCTCACGAAAACAGTTCAGGAATGCGCGAACGTGAATCTGCAGATCTCGGCGGCTCTGGTCATTCTTGTCGTGACGATAGCAACGAGCCTGGTGGGCCTGTACGGCTCGCCGAAAGTGGTCGATGCCTGTTTGTTTCGGCCGTACTGGTTTCTGCGCCGTAAGGAATATCACACGATCGTGACGAGCGGCCTGGTGCATGGCGATCTCATGCACCTTTTGTTCAACATGGTGACGTTCTATTTTTTCGCGTTCAGTCTCGAGCGGTACATCGGTACGGGATGGTTCGTGATCCTGTACACCGCGGGTCTGCTCGTGAGCCATGCCGGCACGTACTTCAAGCACAGGCGCGAGCCTGACTACGCTTGCCTCGGGGCTTCCGGCGCGATCTCGGCGGTGCTGTTCGCTTCGATCGTCTTCTTCCCCTATCAATCGTTGTTCATCATCCCGATTCCGGTGCCGATTCCCGCGCCGCTATTTGCGATCGGCTATCTCGCCTACACCTACTGGGCGGCCAAGCAGCAACGTGGGCGTATCAATCACGACGCTCATCTGGGCGGAGCGCTCACCGGCCTTGCCTTCGTTGCGCTCGTCGCTCCGTGGGCGTATGCGAATCTGCTCTCGAGTCTGTTCTGAGGGGGCGCTCACGCCCAGCTGCTGCGCTTCGGTCGCGATTTGATGATTGCGCCGATGATGAGGCCGGCGATCACCAGAGCGCCGCCGAACAGGAAGAATCGCAGCGTTTCGCTGCGCTCCAGACGCTGCACGCGTGCGGTCAGCTCGGTTGCCTTGGTTCTCAGCTCCGCGCTTTCCGCCTTCAAGGCATTGTTCTCTTCGTGTTGTGCGATTGCAGTCGCCGATACGCGGCGAATCTCCGCGAGCTCCGCCTGCAGCTGCTTGTTCTGCTTCTCGAGATCCGTGCTGCGTGATTCGGCGCTGGTGCGCGCACCGCGAGTTTCCTGATAGCTCTCGCGCAGCGACTTGATTTCCGCCTCCAGCGCCTGGACGCGTCGATTCGCGGCGACCAGGCGATCGCGAGCGATCGGCTCGGCGGTGAGGTATTGCGTCGGTACCCAGCCCTCGGTGCCGTTCGCCATGCGCACTTGGGTGAATCCTGCCGCCTTGTCTTCGCCGAGCACTTCCAACGGCGTTCCAGCCGGCAAGCCTGCATGGAGAATTCTGTGGCTCGTCGATGGGCCGCGGCGCATCGGTACGGCGAGCTCGTCCGATATGTACATCGTCGCAGCTTCGACGGACGCGACACTCAACACAGCCAACAGCACGATCACGACTTTGTGCATCTCGCGAATTCTCGATATGCGCGAGCGAGGTGCCCGCGTCGGATGCGGACTATAGCGAAGTTGCACGCGAGACGGTTCGCGAGCGCGATGATGCGGTGTTCGCCTTTGGCGACAGCTCTGGGGGCGACGTGCGTTCTTCAGAGCCGAGAGTCGAAGAGGAGAGGGAGTGGGGGCGGGAGCCGTGGTTACCGTCAATGAGCCATCTTCGAATGATTCATTTGCGAATGATCCATTTTCGAGTGGTTCATCTGTGGATGCGACGCCTTGCGATTCGGGAAGTTGACGATACAGCCGACGCCGTCCGCATACGGCGTCTTCACGGGTTGGCCTGCGAGCATCGCATCGAGCGCATCGATGAGATAGTGCTTCGAGGCCGGCCGCTGGCGCTCATACCCGACGCGATCGTCGAGCGGCCCACGATACGCGAGCTTGCGCGTTTGCGGATCGATCACATAGACCTCGGAGGTGCGCTGTACATGCAGGGTCTCGCCAATCCTTTGCGTGCCGTCGATCAGCACGGGCATCGTGTAGCCGAACTCCTCGACTTCCTTCGCGATGGTCTGCGCGTTGTCTTGCAGGTTCGGGTTCAGCAGCAGG
>ERZ795041.697-NODE-697-length-11937-cov-4.735314_pt1 | contig 11937 bp, 7 predicted proteins | sample MGYA00375125_ERZ795041 | MGnify/ENA primary metagenome ERZ795041 (study PRJEB30170, sample SAMN03074214) | activated sludge metagenome | biome: Common Effluent Treatment Plant; feature: Wastewater; material: Activated sludge; isolation source: activated biomass in a...
CCGCATCAGGAATCCCCCTAAGCCGGCCTCGGCCTCTTGGTCCATTTCAACGGGATTCCTGATGCGGGCAGACTATCTCACTTACAAGCGTGCCGCCAATGTCAGCGTCATGGGCCTGGTGTTCCATGTCGTGCTGGGTGGCGCGATGATGATCTATGCGCGTCTGAGCGCCGACCACGCGGCGATGACGCTCGCGCTGTACATGCTCCTGGGAGCCCTCGGCTGGCTCGCCCTCACGATCTTGTATGACCAGCACCGGCGTGAGCGTATCGAAGCGATTGAGGCCGACGCCCTCGCTGCCGCCGAGGAATCCTCAACGATCTTCAGTGGGCAGTCCGAGTTTCGCGTGGCCCAGAAGCGGCTGAAGAGTCTCTACAAGATCTTCTCGCCCGCGATCAGCGTGGTCATCGGTGTGGCGCTAGTGGGCCTGGCGTGGTGGAGACTCGCCTCGCTCGGCGTCTTCTCGGAGACGGGCACGATCACGTTCACGGCGTCACGCCACAAGGAGTGGGGGCTGGGGCTCGGGCTTGCCATCGCGGGCATCGGGTTCGTCTTCGCCCGGTACGCCTCGGGGATGGCCAAGCAGGAGTTCTGGGCGAACCTTCGCGCCGGAGCGGCGTTCACAGCCGGGGCGTCGGTCCTCGCGCTGATCCTCGCGATCTCGCAGTTCATCGATCTCATCACGTCCTCCGAGGACGCCTGGCTGAAGATTGTGGTTGTGGGTTTCGGCGTGGTCGTGGGAATCCTGGGCGTCGAGGTCTTCCTCAATGTGCTCCTGGACGTGTATCGCCCGCGCAAGGCCGGCGAGATCGCCATGCCCGCCTTCGGGTCGCGTGTTCTCGGATTTGTCGCGGCCCCGGATCGCATTGCCCAGTCCATCAGCGATGCGATCAGCTATCAGCTCGGCTTCGACGTCACTTCAGGGTGGTTCTACCAGTTGTTGGTCAAGTCGATCGCGCCGCTCGTGGTGGTCGGCATGCTCGCGATGTGGCTGCTCTCCTCGCTCGTGGTCATCCAGCCGCACCAGCGGGCCACCATCCTGAGATTCGGGCGCGTGGTGCAGGAGAACGTGTCGCCCGGGCTTCACGTCAAGATGCCCTGGCCGATCGATCGGGTGTACGTCCCCGAGTTCTTCGAGAAGTCCAAATCGTCCGATGTCCTCATCCTTCGCGACCGGACCGTGACCGGCATCCGCCAGACTCAGCTCGGCACCGATCCACCGGCCACAGATGAGCCGATCCTCTGGACGAATGACCACCTCGGTGTCGAGGTCCTCCAGATCGTCCGGTCGTCGGGCGAAGTGAACTTTGGACGCGACGGCATGTCGGGCATGTCTCTCGTCTCTGTCGAGATCCCGCTGAAGTACGTCGTCGAGAACGTCTCGCTCTTCGATGAACTCGCGCCACCCGAGCAACGCGAGCAACTCCTCCGCTACGTCGCCCAGCGAGAGGTCCTCCAGTATCTCCACACCGCCACGCTCGACGAGGTGCTCGGCGACGGACGCGCCGCGATCTCCAATGAACTCAAGGCCCGGATCACGGCGGCCTTCGACCGACTCAATCCCGATTCCACGGGCAAGCCACGCGGTGCCGGTGTGAAGGTCATCATGTGTTCGATCACCGGCGTGCATCCGCCCAAGGACGCGGACGTGGCCGCCAGTTTCGAGAAGGTCGTTGAGGCGGACCAGAAGACCCAGGCCCTACTCACGACCGCTTTCGCGGACCAGGTGAAGGAACTCACCGACGCCGCGGGCTCGGTGGAGCAGGCCGAGTCGATCGTGAGGGTGGCCGACCAACTCAAGGACATCCGATCGTCGACCAACACGGACAATCCCGACGCTCGCACCCAGGCACTCGAGTCAGAAATGAATCGCCTGCTCGACGCCGCGGGGGGAAGGGCCGCGGTCACGATCGCCCAAGCGAAGGCGACGCGATGGACACGCTACATGGATCTGCGAGGGCGTGCCGAGCGATATGCGGGCCAGTTGCTCGCGTACAACGCCTCACCCACGGTCTTCCGCGCCTCGATGTACGCCGACACGCTCCGTGATGCGCTCAAGGATGTTCGCCTCTACATCGTGGACGACCGGGTCTCGGATCTGCGTATCGACGTCGGCCTCGAGGACATCGACACCGGGGCCGAGATCTTCAAACCCAAGAAGGAATGACACCTCGTCACTCTTGAACGCTCTCACGGAACACGACACGAAAGACTTTGGACCGGCCCACTGAAGCCGGACTTGCAGGAGACGAATCGGTGCGACGACTGCTCATGATGATTGTGGCCATGGTCTTCCTCGGGGCGCTTCTGCTCTTCACGACCACGTACCAGGTCCGCTTCACGGAGGCGGCAGTGCTCACGACCTTTGGCAAGGCCGGGGAACAGGCCGTCAAGCGAGACGCGGGGCTGCACCTGAAGTGGCCCTACCCGATCCAGGCGGTGACCACGTACGACACGCGTCTCCGCCCACTCTCGGTGAAACTCGAGACGCAGCAGACCGCCGACAGTCGGCAGATCACCGTCGAGGGGTTCTGCACATGGCGTGTCGCCGATCCCCTCAAGTTCTTTCAGCGTTTCAGCAACGCCGGCGGCGGGGCAGCCGAGCAATACACCGCGGCGCATCGGGTCCTCGAGTCCAATCTCCGAGCGGCGATGGCGCGCGTCTCGAAGTACCGCATGAACGAGCTCTTCGCCGCGACCCCGGGCGCGTCGAAACTACCCGAACTCGAGGCGGAGATCCTGCAGGCCTTCCGCGCGGAGTCGGATAAGAGTGATCTCTCCATGGATGACTATGGCATCGAGGCCGTCGCCGTGGGCATCAGCCGCATCGTGCTTCCCGAGAGCGTGACGCCCGGTGTGCTCGAGGCGATGAAGGCCGAGAGAGCGCGACGCGCCCAGGAGATCCAGAGCCGCGGGGAGGCCCAGGCCCAGGCGATCCGCTCGCGGGCCGAGAGCGACGCGAAACGCATCCGCGACTTCGCCGAGTTGTACGCCCAGACGATCCGCAAGCGCGGCGACGAGGAGTCCGCTCCGTTCCTCGCGCGGATGAACGAGAACGCCGATCTCGCGGCCTTTCTGGAGAACATACGAATCATGCGAGAGATGGTCAGCCCTCGGATCACGCTCGTGCTCCCCTCGTCCATGCCCGGGCTTGAACTCATCGCACCGGACGCGATGTCGCGCATCCGCAGCGGTCAGAAGTCGTCCGACTCCTCGACCGGTCGCTGGCTGCGTCAAGAGGTCTTTGGTCGCGAGCCCGGCCGTGTCGCGGTCGCCTCGCCGGAATCGCAGCCTTCGACCATGGAGACCAAGTAATGAGTTTCTGGTCGCAGGGCCCGATACGCCAGGCGGATTCTGATGACGGTGGTGGAGCGAGTGGTGGTGGGGGTGCCGTTCGCCGCGCCGCGTCGGTCACGCTGCGTGATGGTCAACCCGTTGAATCCGCGGCGTCCGACGCGTCTCTCTTGGACCCCGCGAACAAGTCTCTCGCTGAGGCCCTCAACATCACATATGTTCTGCTCCAGGTCGCGATGGTCGTGCTCTTCGTGTTGTACCTCGCAAGCGGCTTCAAGACCGTGAGCGAGGGGCAGCAGGCCGTGCGGCTGGTCTTCGGCAAGATCAGCGACGCGAATCTCGGGCCCGGCTTCTATGCGAACTACCCCTTCCCGTTCGGGGAGATGGTCACGGTTCCCTCAGGAAAATCCGAGTCCGTCTCGGTGGACAAAGTCTTCTGGTCCGACGCCAACGGCGCTTCTTCGGGGATGATCAAGCCCACGAACGGATCGGGGTTTCTGCTCACCGGCGACGGGAGTATTGTGCACGCGAAACTCAACGCGACGTACCGCCGCGTGGGCGCGGCCGAGTACTCACGCACGGTCTTAAGCGACAAGGAGGCGACGAACCTCGTCGAACTCGCGATCCGCCGGGGCGCGGTCCATGCCGTGGCCGAGGTCACGATCGATGATCTCCTCCGCCCGGGCGATGGTTCCGTCGGAACGGTCGCGCTCCGCACGCGCGAACTCGCCAACGACATGCTCCGCGAAATGGAGACGGGCATCACGATTGACGCGGTGCAAGTGATCGATCCGGCGGCTCCCGCCACGCTTAAGGAAGATTTCGCGAAGTCGCTCAAGGCCGAGGCCGATTCCGAGCGGGCGATCGTCACCGCGCGGGGCGAGGCCACGCGGACGCTCTCCGCGGTCGCCGGCGAGATCGCGCTCCCGCGTACGCACGAGAACGGAATGGTGACCAACTCACCCATCATCGCCGCCATCGAGAACTACGAGCGAGCCCTACCCAAGGGTGCGAAGGACGCCGATGCGGCCCTGGCGACGATCTTCTCGATCTTCGATGGCAAGCCCGTAGAACTCAACGGCAGCACCTTCAGCGCCTCCATCGGTGGCGAGGTCTCCAAGACTCTCGTCGATGCCGAGCAGTACCGTACCGAGATCACGTCCAAACGCCGGGCCGACCTCGAACTCTTCAACGCCAAGGTCGAGCAGTTCAAGGCCAACCCGGCCCTCATGATCCAGCGTGAGTGGTCGTCGGGCCTGCGCGAGTTCCTCGCGCGTGACTCGGTCCAGATGTTCATGCTCCCGCCCTCGACCGACACGATGGTCTTGCGTCTCAATCGCGATCCCCAGATCATGCGGGCCGCCGAGATCGCACGGAACCAGCGACAAGTTGCCGATTCGGAGAAGGAACGCCTCCGCGAGCAGAACGACGCCCGATTCAAGACGGACACGTCCGCCCTCACCGCGCCGCAGTAACCAAGGCGTCAACGCACAGCAACCCACACGACGGATCCCACTCATGCCCGAGAGCCAGCCACACGCCGCGTACAACGCCACGCCGGAGCCGACCCGTTCGGGTGAGCCGGTCGTCGTGTGCCAGCGACTCACCAAGGTCTTCAAGGACTTCTGGCTCCGCGACCGAGCGAGGGCCGTGGACTCGCTCACCTTCGAGATCCGGCGTGGCGAGATCTTTGGTTTGCTCGGGCCCAACGGATCGGGCAAGAGCACCACGATCAAGATGATCCTCGGGCTACTCCGCCCTACCTCGGGCCGCATCGCCGTCTTCGGCAAGGCGCCGACCGAGGTCTCCATTAAGCGCCGGATTGGCTACCTCCCCGAAGAGTCGTATCTCTACGGCTTTCTCAACGCCCGCGAGACGCTCGATTACTACGGCAAACTCTTCGAGCTCGACCACACGACCCGTCGCCGACGCATCGACGAACTGCTCGACATGATCGGGCTAACGGGCGCCCAGTTCCGCGCCGTCCGCGAGTATTCCAAGGGCATGCAGCGCCGAATCGGCATCGCCCAGGCGCTCATCAACGATCCAGAGTTTCTCATCCTCGACGAGCCGACGACGGGCCTCGATCCGCTGGGCACGAAGCAGGTCAAGGATCTGATCGTCGACCTCGGGCGCCGCGGCAAGACCATCCTTCTCTGCAGCCATCTCCTCGCCGATGTCGAGGATTGCGTCGATCGCATGAGCATTCTCTACGGCGGACAGAAGCGAGCCGAGGGCACATGCGATGATCTCCTCGCAAGTCGGACACGCATGTCGATCGAGACCGAGCCGCTCGACGACGACACCGTCTCGGAGATCGACCGTGTCGTGCGCACACGCTCGCATGGCGAACGCTCGATCCTCCGCGTCTCGCGTCCGCGCCAGCGTCTCGAGGAACTCTTCCTCGACATCGTCGAACGCGCCCGCCAGGAGCAACTCTCAACCTCCGGCGCGCAATCCGGGGGACAGACCGCGGCCTTTCTCAAAGGCGACGCCCACGAGGGTGAGAGCCTCATCGAGAAACTCGTTCGCAACGAGCCGGAGCCTTCTCCAGCGCCCCCAGAGGCCGCACTGGCACCGGTTGAACCCGAAGCCGAGATGGACAAGGCGATCGACGCGCTCCTCGACGCCTATGAGGAGTCGCCATCGTCCAAGGCCGCTCCGACTCCATCGCCGACGCCTCACTCGTCCAAGCCCGCGCCAAAGCCCAACGACGACATCGATCGCTCCGTAATCGATTCGCTCCTCGAATCGGGAGATGGTGAGAACAGCGACGGGAGGCGTGACGGGTGAGACTGGGCGACATGGCGAGCACGATCAATCGCATCCAGTCGGGCACGCGATTCAAGATCGCCGCTTCGGCGGTGGTCGTCATTCTTGCCGTACTCGCCATTATCTGGTATAGCGTGCAGAACAACGCGCCCGCTGTCGACGATGGCAGTCCGGAGGCGCCAGCCGCCGTGGCCCCGGCTTCGCCCGCGAACTCGTCCACCCCCGCGAACGAAACCGATGACGCCCGCCTCGCTCGTGAGGCCGAACATCGGGCCGACGCGGAGATCGCCGCGGTCTGGGAGGGCATCTCGTCGCAGAGAACTTCCAGTGTGGGCTTTGCCGCGCTCGTGCTCGTCCTCACGGGCGTCGCGCTGGTGGTGATCTGGATCGGCCTGGGACTGACCTATCTCGCACTCGTGGTTGTGGGGGGTGGGATGGCGCTCCTGCTCCGGGTGATTCCCGCAACGAAGGGGGCCGCCCCCATCGTCGCCGGCATCGTCTTTTTGACGGCCATGTTTACAGCACTGATGCAGGCGGCTCGTCTCCTGCTCTCGGGGACAGGCCCCGTCCGGGCGATCGCACGCAACGTCCTCGCCGAGTCGGTCCGACTCAAACTCTCTCTGGTGGCGGTGTTCCTTCTGATCGTCGGCCTCGCGTTGCTCCCCTGGCTCCTCGAGGCCGACCAGCCGTTGCGCTATCGCGTGCAAGCCTTTATCCAGTACGCCATCGGGTCTTCGTTCTGGCTCATCGCCCTCCTCGTGCTCGTGTTCTGCGTGGCGTCGGTCGCCTTCGAGCAGCGTGACAAGACCATCTGGCAGACCATGACCAAGCCCGTAGCCGCATGGAAGTATGTCCTGGGCAAGTGGCTGGGTGTCATGACTCTCGCGGCGGTGCTCCTCGCGGTCTCGGGGTCGGCCGTGTTCCTCTTCACCGAATACCTGCGGGCCCAGCCCGCGTGGGGCGAGCGTGCCGATGCGCCGTACGTCCCTCTGAATGGCAACCGCGCCACCGCCGATCGCCTCGTCCTCGAGAACCAGATCCTGACCGCCCGCCGCAGCATCGAGCCGGTCGTGCCCGAGATCGACCCCGCGCAACTCGAGGCCAATATCCAACGTCGCGTGCAGGAAGAAATTCAGGCCCGAACGGCCGCTCTCGCGGTTGACAGCATCTCCGATGCTGACAGACAAGCCATGTACGACGCGTTCAAGGACGAGGCACAGAAGAGCGTCAGCTCGGCCTTTCGATACATCCCCCCGACCGGCGTCCAGACCTATCGCTTCGTGGGACTCGCCGACGCCAAGGTGAGGCACAAACTCATCACACTCCGCTACAAAATTAACTCGGGCGCGAACTCGCCGGATGCCCTGTACAACATCACGTTCGTTCTCAAAGGCCCGACCCTGGTCACCAAGCAGGCCGCCCTCGCACAGACCCAGGTCCTCCAGATGTATCCCACCGCCATCGACGACGATGGCTCGCTCACCATCCAGATCGTCAACGGCAACACCGAGACCGGCGTCGCCAACCCCGAGGCGATCACGTTTCCGAAAGACGGACTCGAGATCACCTATTCCGTCGGCACTTTTCAGGCCAACTTCCTGCGTGTGATGCTCGTGCTGTGGATCAAGATCGGCTTCCTCGCGATGCTTGGGATCGCGACCGCGACCTTCCTCTCCTTCCCCGTTGCCAGCCTCATCTCCTTCGGCACGTTCCTCACCGCGCAGTCCGGTCAGTATCTCCGCCAGTCTCTTGACAACTTCTCCACGACCACCAACGAGGGCAAGACGCTGGTCTTCAACACGATCGTGGCCAAAGTCGCCCAGGTTGTCGAATGGGCCGTGCGGACCTATGCCGATCTCTCGCCGACGCGGCGACTCGTCGATGGGATCGAACTCTCCTGGTCGTCCCTCGCGTGGGGTTCGGCCGTGCTGCTGGTGTGGACGTTCCTCCTCTTTGCCATCGGCTCCTTCGCCCTCAGCCGGCGAGAACTCGCCACCTACTCGGGCCACTAAGACCTAGGTCCATCTCTCTGTATCCATTCCCGAAGCCCGTGTGAAGTTCCTCGTGCCTAGTTCATGACATGAAACGCGACTCGCTCATCCAGACCATCGCCGCGGCCGTCATGATCGGCGCAATGGCCTGCTCCGTCGTTCTGTCGGCCCGCCTCTCCGGCGTCGCCGGCCGCTACAAACTCGTCTACACCGATCGCGCCGAGGACGCCCAGAGTTGGGAGGTCTCCGCGGGGATCGCGATGGGCGCCTTCCGCGGGCTCTTCGTCAACTACCTCTGGATCCGCGCCAACCAACTCAAAGAAGACGGCAAGTTCTACGAGGCCATCCAACTCTCCGACGCCATTACCAAACTCCAACCCCGCTTCCCGCGCGTCTGGGCATTCCACGCATGGAACATGGCGTACAACATCTCCGTCGCCACGCAGACCCCCGAGGAACGCTGGCAATGGGTCAACGCGGGGATCGCTCTCCTCCGCGATCGGGGCATCCCCGCGAACCCCAACGACATGCTCCTCCACAAAGAACTCTCTTGGATCTTTCTCCACAAGATCCAGGGATACACCGACGACTCCAACGGCTACTACAAACGCCGCCTCGCGATCGAGTGGACGGTTGTCCTAGGTGATCCGCCGCAGAAAACCTTCATCAACACCTCCCGCGAGAAGGTCATCGAGCAATACGCCACGTGGCTCTCGGAAGTCGCCGATGCGCCGGACACCCTCGACGCGGCGATCGCCAAGGACCCCAAGGTTCAGGGCCTCGTCGATGAACTCACCCGAATCTTCACGGATTTCAAGCCCGATCAACGGCTGCTCCGTCCGTTCCAGATCTACTCGGCGATCACGAAATCGGGGCGAAACGACCTGCTCCGCTCGGCCATGGGCGACAGGGAGCGAGAGTTCTTCTCCTTAGCCGAGAAGCCCGAGTACGCCGCCGCCTGGCGGACGCTGCTCGCCCACACGCGCAAAAGGCTCCTTATCGATCACTACCACATGGACCCGTACGTCATGGTCCGCTATGTCAGAAAATATGGACCGATCGACTGGCGCCACCCTGCCGCCCACGCGCTCTATTGGGCCGAGCGCGGCGTCGAGAACGCCCTCGACCGGGCCACGTTCCTCAATGCCAAGGACTTCGACTTCATCAACACCGATCGCCAGGTCGCCCAGTCACTCCAGGACCTCTTCCGCACGGGCGACGTCTACTTCTCCTTCCTCTCCTCGCTCGAGCAGCCCGTCCCGATGTACATCGTCGCGCCCAACGAGTACTTCATCCGGAGTTACGGCGACGTGCTCCAGGAGATGCGTGACCGCTCCCGCGTGGACCAGCTCTCCCGTGGTTATTCCCCGCTCTCCGCGGGCTACGACAACTTCCTGCGAGACGCCGTCTGCTATCTGTATCGCCTCGGCGACCGCGACCAGGCCGAGGAGTGGTACACACGCCTGCGCACCGATCCCTGGTGGAACCTCAACGACACCTTCGGCAGGAAGGAGGAACTCTCCGTCCCTCTCGCCGAGTTTGTCCAGAAGGAGACCGAGACCCGCTTCGATTCTCCCGCGGTCGCCATCCAGCAGGTCACCGCCTCGATCTTCGGGGCGTATGTGAAGGGGCTCCTCTCCGGAAACGGCGAGCGTTTCCGCTCCCAGATGGAGTTCGCCAAGCAGGCCCACCGCTACTACCTCGAGGAGCAGGTCCGCCGAGCCAACGCCAACGGCGGCGTGTGGCGCATGGAACTCATGGACCGCGACTTCGGATTCCTCGCCGGGACGCTCTTCGCCCAGTTCCTGTCATCCATTCCGCTCGACGATGCCGAGAGCGTGTACTCGCGTGCACCCGTGGAACTACGCCACTACGCGTACGTCGCGATCCCGCAACTCTTCGGCCAGGAGATCGAGCAGACCGCCAAGGCCGAGACCGCCAAGGGGCTCAAGACCCGAACTCTGGAAGAAATCTTCCCGCGACCCTCGGACCAGGACCAGTTCCGCATCTGGTTCGATGCCGAGATGGCCAAGCGCGCCTCACAGAACAACGCCGACATCGAGACCAAGTAATCGGTCTCGTGACGTGACCTCGATACGCGTGTGACGTGGGAAGGGGTGCGCGAAACCGCTTTAACGCCGCGGCGGTTCGGCGTAGTGCAACTCGAGATACCGAGCCACATAATCGATAATCGAGTTGGCCTCGGGAATGTCCGGGTTCGACGTCATCCCCATGGGCTCAAATCGCATCCCGGCAAATCGCGACACCGCCTCGCGGATGGGAAGCCCGTGCTGCAGACAGAGCGAGAACGCCCGACAAAAAGCCTGGCACATCCCCGACAAGGTCGAGCCTTCTTTCGCCATCTTGATAAAGATCTCGCCCGCGCGACCATCGGGGTACAGCCCGATCGTGAGGTATCCCTCGTGGCTGGCGATTGAGAACTTGTGCGTGACGGACTCGCGAGTGACGGGGAGTGCTTGTCGCGTGGCGATCATGTCGTCATCCTGACGTGAGCCCGTGTGGTCGGCCATGGGCCTGGACTGTATCGGAGGCAGCCGTGCCCGCGAGCAGCCCGTTGGGCTAGTGCGTATCGGCGACTCCGCAATCGCGGGGCCAGAAATCCCAACAACCCGATCGAATCACTTCCAAACCGCCGTATAGTCGCCCTATCGCCGGATTGGTCGGATTGCTCGGCAGGCGGAGCCACGCGTTTGGCCACATGGACTTGTCTTGGCGTGGTTGGTGTTCGATAATTGATATTGACTCTGGCGTATAGGCCGGAACTTGTATGGATCAGCATTCCAGCACAACCCTAGAGCAGCCCCTCACCCACAAGGTCGCGGCTCGTTTCGCGCCACGGGTCAATCTCGCCGGGCTGTCGATCGTGCTACTCGTGGCATTCATGGGTGGTGTCGCGGCGTTGGCCGAGCCCTCGAGCCAGGCATTCACCCAGGGCGTCGCCCACATCAAGTCGGTTCTGGGCGAGGACACCTACCACGCCACGATTCCGTCGATTCCAGTCTCATGCGATTCGGTTGCCGGATTCAAGGTGCCCGAGATTGGTTCCTTGATTGGCTTCCCGATCGATGCCGAACCGATGGCGATCTGCCTCGTCCGCGAGTCGCTCCTCGCGCTCCCGCCGCCATCGGTCGATGCACCCCACGCGGCCTAGGCCACTACCAATGTGAAGCCTGCCGCACTCGACTGCCACGACGCAGTCGATGCCGCTCGCGACGACCCGTGGTGGGTTCGTCGCTTTCTTCCTCGTGACGATGCCGTCACCCCTTGTCTCGAAACACGAAACTCGCCGTATCACCGGTCGTCGTTGGACTCCTCCACGACAGACCGAGTCAACGGCATGACCGACACCCGTTCACGGTTCACCGCGAGCGGGCGACTCACGAAAGCGAACAATTCATGGCCGAACGCGACATTCCCATCCTGGGCCCGATTCTGCACCGCATCATCGGCACCCGCAACGAACGATTCGTCAAGAAGTACACCCAGCGCGTCAACGCGATCACGGCCCTCGAGCCAAAGGTCCGTGAACTCACCGACGCCCAGATCCGCGCCAAACTCGCCGAGTTCCGCGATCGATTCGACAAGGGCGCTCACCCCGAGGACCTCATGGTCGAGGCCTTCGCCGTCGCCCGCGAGGCGATGGACCGCGCCGTCGGCATCCGCCAGATCTTCAACCCACAGAAGGGCTTCGATCCCTCGCGACTGCCTTCTCCCGCGCGTGAGTTGTACGCCGAGACCAAGTCCCTGATGGACGCCCGCGAGCCCGCCATGCCCACGGGCGAGTTCCTTGGCTGTGCGGCGCCGGTCCCGGGTTGGATGCAGGTCGATGTTCCCATCGAGGTCTACGCCGCCGTCCGCG
>ERZ795041.702-NODE-702-length-11827-cov-5.705488_pt1 | contig 11827 bp, 14 predicted proteins | sample MGYA00375125_ERZ795041 | MGnify/ENA primary metagenome ERZ795041 (study PRJEB30170, sample SAMN03074214) | activated sludge metagenome | biome: Common Effluent Treatment Plant; feature: Wastewater; material: Activated sludge; isolation source: activated biomass in...
CGGCGTTGCTCGCCTTCCTGCCCGAGTTGCATATCGTCGCTCTGGCGCGCGCCGACCTCGCCGCCGCTTTCGAGGACGCGTTCGCGCGCCTCGGAGCCGCCATCGCACCCGGGCGGTTTCCGCGCGCGGTCAATCTCGTCTCGAGCCCCTCGCGCACCAGCGACATCGGCGGGCTGAGCGTCAGAGGCGCCCACGGCCCTCGCCGTCTCGCGGTCATTCTTTACGGTTGAGAAAAAAGATCACGCTCTAAGCGCTTAGGCGACCCCCAGCCGGTCGTGCTCGCGCCGGCGCACCGACCGCGCGACGCCCCCCCAGGCTCGCGAGCGGGACGCATCGCCGAGTTGGTTGTGCAGTAGGGCGAAGAAATCGGCGACCTCCGCCGCAAACACGCCATGCCGGCCTTCGAGGACAACGGCCATCAGTTCCGCGTCCTCGAGCGTCGTTACGGTATCCTTTTTTCGGCGCGAGCGGGGCATGGGATCCTCGGGAAGCCAGCAATGGCCTTGGAGGAGCAAGATCGACGCCAACCCGCCTGTCGCGGCTAGAGCCCGAAAAAACCGCAAAAAACAGTGCCGGGTCCCTCCGGACGGCTCCGGGACGGCCTGAGGCGTCCCATTTTCGACACGTCGAGCGGGCGGAGGGCACACCCGCTGTCCCAGCCTGGGAGCGGTGCCGGCGGCGTTATTCCGCGGACGGAGACGGGCCGGACGCCGCGTCGACCTTGGCGTCCCCCGCCCCGTCGGCCTTCTGCTCGATCGCGGCATCGACCGATTGCGGTTTCTTGGGGCGGGTCTTGGCCGGCTTCTTGCGGCGCACACCTGTCCCGCATTCGAACGAGAGCACGGCCGCGCGCACGCTCGTCACCGGCTTCGCGTCGGCCGCAATGGGCATCGTGTCGATGCTGTCCGAATGATTGAAAAGCTGCTTCCAGCCGTAGCTCTCGAACCCGTGCTCGAGAAGGTTCGCCGCGCGGACGGTCCTCTGCTTGCCCGACGCCTCGCCGAGCACCACCGCCATGATCCTCCGCCCGTCGCGCGTGGCGCTCGCGACCACGTTGAAGCCGGAATCGCAGATGAACCCCGTCTTCATGCCGTCCGCGCCGTCGAACGTGCGCAGGAGCCCGTTGTGCGTGCCGATCCGGATCTTGCCGATCTGGGCATCGAACATCGACCAGTAGGCGCCGTATTCGGGATAGTCCTTGATCACTGCGCGGGCGAGCCTGGCGAGGTCGCGCGCCGTCGTCACCTGCTCGAACGCCGGCAGGCCGTTCGGGTTGACGAACGTCGTACGCGTCATGCCGAGCCGCCGCGCGGTCTGGTTCATGAGCGCCACAAACTCCGATTGCGAGCCGCCGATCGCCTCCGCCAGCATGATCGCCACATCGTTCGCCGACTTGATGATCAGCGCCTTGAGCGCCTGATCGACGGTGAGCGTCGCGGTGAGATTGAGCCCGAGCTTGCTCGGCGGCTGGCTCTGGGCGCGCGCGCTGTAGGGGATGCGTTGCTCGAGCGTGAGCTTCCCGCTCTTCAGCGCTTCGAACGTCAGATAGGCCGTCATGATCTTGGTGAGCGACGCGGGATGCCAATGATCGTCGGCGTCCTCCGCGTAGAGCACGCGGCCGTCCGCCGGGTCGAACACCAGCGCCGGACCGCCGGCAAGCGCAGGCCGGCCGGCAGAGATCATCAGCGCCACACTGAGCGCCGCTACGGCAGCAGAGAAGAATCTGGCGCGCATCGCTGCTCCGCACAATGCCGAAACCATCCCGGCACCTTTACATCGTCACCGCGCCGGTCGCAATTCCTCGCCGAGACGCCGCCCATGCCGAAAAACCGCAGCGCCGGCGGGCTTAGGACGCTACGCCCACGGCCGCGCGACGGCGTCGCGGCTTTCGAACGCCTTGATCGCTTGCTCTTTTTCCAGCGTCAGACCGATGTTGTCCAATCCGTTGAGCAGGCAATGCTTGCGGAAGGGATCGATGTCGAAGCCGATGACGCCGCCGTCCGGACCGCGGATTTCCTGGGCCTCGAGATCGATGGAGAGTGTCGCGTTCGCGCCGCGCTCCGCATCGTCCATGAGCTTGTTCACCTGCTCCTGCGGCAGCTTGATCGCCAGAATGCCGTTCTGGAAGCAGTTGTTGTAGAAGATGTCGGCGAAATCGGGCGCGATCACGCAGCGGAACCCGAAATCCAGAAGCGCCCAGGGCGCATGCTCGCGCGAGGAGCCGCAGCCGAAGTTCTCGCCCGCGACCAGGATCTCGGCCTTCCGGTAGGCAGGCTTGTTGAGCACGAAGTCGGGATTCGCCTGGCCGTCCTGGTCGTAGCGCAGCTCGTAGAACAGCGCCTTGCCGAGCCCCGTGCGTTTGATCGTCTTCAGGAACTGCTTCGGGATGATCATGTCCGTATCCACGTTGCGGAGCGGAAACGGAGCAGCGACGCCCGTGAGCCTGGTAAACTTCTGCATATGAACCTGTTCCTGAATTTTCAGACACGCAGGCTGTCGGCCAGCGCCCGGAAGTAGCCCTCGGCCGCCAGCAGGCGGTCGACCCGGATCTTCGCCGACTGCTGCGGCTCGCGCCCGCCCGGCGTCCGGCTCGGACCGAGCTCATCCAGCCGCCTTTTAACGCCAGCAAGCTTTCGTCCGTCAAGATGGTGCTGCAGCACGCCGACCAGAGTTTCGAGGTAGCCCGTTATGCGGCCGAATTCGCGGATCACGCCGCGCTCGGCCACCCTGTCGTCCGGCGCCGCCGCCAACCGCGCCGAGAAACGGGCCGCCCGGCCCAGCGTATCGGCGATGGAGAGAGCATAGCGCGCGACCTTGGCGCGCCGCGTGCGGTCCAGCGCCGCCAGCGCGCCGGCCCACCGGTTGATCGTCTCGGCAATGGAAAGGAGCCGCTTGGGATACTCCAGGATCTGCATGGACGGCCGCCGCTGAGGCTGATCGGGCTCCTGACGACCCTAAACCAGCACCACCCTGCGGGGATAACGCGCGCCGCACGATCCTCGCGCACCGCGGCCAAGCCTGCCTTGCGGCGTCACCGCCGCAGTGGGTGCGTCCACGCGCGGATTGACAGGGATATGCCCTGGGCGCAAAATAAGCATCAAATATACATCTTTTAAAAAGGCCCCGTCATGTTCCTGCTCGATTGGGTTGTGCGCATCTTCCTCGCCCCGGGCGATCTCGTTCGCCGCCGCCTCGGCATCACCCTCGAGGAGGATGGCGGCATCATCCGCTCGTTCGTGAACATGTGCGTGTGGGGCCTCGTCACCGTCATCGCGGTCGTCTACCTGTATTGACTGCGGGCGTCCTGAGAGGTATTCGGCGCGCGCTCACGCAGGCACGCGGCGCACGTGCCGCGCCCAATCTAATACGAGTTCTCTACCTGTCAGAACGCTCTGATAGCCGGTCCGCTAGCGGATCGACGGATCGGCGAAGCACTGGCGCATATAGGCGCAGCGGTGCGAGCCCGCGAAGTGCATGCCATCGCCCTTGGCGGGCGAAATGAACGTGCAGATCTCCTCGAGGCCCGCTTCGTCAAGCCAGCCCTGGCGCCGCCCGCGCTGCACGGCGAAGCAATCGGCCGTCTCCTCGTCGGGCCCACGGAACTGATGTCCGCACTCGTGCGCGAAGATCCAGAGCTTGACGGGCGTCGAAACCTTGGCGAGCAGCCTCGGATTGAGGATCAGGAACCCGGGATAGGCGGCGCCGTAATCGTCGAGCTGGCTGTCGATGACGGTCGGGCGCTGGCCGCAGATCTGCTTGCGACCGTCGAGCTTGAGCTCGCCGGGCGCCAGCACGTGCGCGTCGCCCCCGACATGCTCGGCATAGTCCTCGGGCGTCGGCACGTCGTCCGCAACGGCATGACCCGGCTGAAGCGCCCATGCCATCAGCAAGACGCCGAGAACCGTTCGCAAGAGAGTTGGAATTGCCGGACCCCAGACCGACGTCAAATCAGCACCTCTACGCGACACCCGCACGCGTCCCGGAGAAACCTTAGCAGCCTCAACATGCCCAGCAAAAGTTAAGATTTGCTCAGGCGCGTGCCTCGCCCGGCAATGGGCTGACACTGTGACTGTTTTGCCGTAGCCCTACGTATTTCGCCGGAACCTACGTCACCGCCTCCGTCTCGATGTCCTCCATATCATCGTCGGAGAAGCCGAAATGATGTCCGATCTCGTGCACCAGCACGTGCGTGACGATCTCGCCCAGCGGCTCCCCGGATTCCGTCCAGTAATCGAGGATGGCGCGCCGGTAGAGGAACACCATGTCGGGCTCGCGCGGCGCATCGAGCACGCTCTTCTTGTCGAGAGAGAGGCCTTGATAGAGACCCATGAGGTCGAACGGGCTGTCGATGCCGAGCTCGTCGAGCACCTCGTCGAGCGCGAAATCCTCGACGCGGATCACGAGATCGTCGCAGACCTCGCGGAACTCGGGCTGGATCCGCTCCCAGGCCTGGGCCGCCATCACCTCGAAGTCATCGAGCGAAGGCGGGGCCGCCGCCTTCCAATCGATCGCATTCGCCGCCATCCGTGCTCTCCCCGCCGCGTTGAGTGTGCGAACGGAAGAGATAGGCGCTTCGGCCCCACCCGTTCAACCTGCCCGTTCAAGAGAGGTTCGGCCCGAGGCGGCCGAACGTCAGTTCGACCACCTCCGGATATCGACGAAATGCCCTTCGAGCGCCGCGGCGGCCGCCATGGCTGGCGAGACGAGATGCGTGCGCCCCTTGTAGCCCTGCCGGCCCTCGAAATTGCGGTTCGAGGTCGAGGCGCAACGCTGGCCGGGCTTCAACTGATCCGGGTTCATGCCGAGGCACATGGAGCAGCCGGGCTCCCGCCACTCGAAGCCCGCGGCCTTGAAGATCCTGTCGAGTCCCTCGGCCTCGGCCTGCTGCTTCACGAGGCCCGAGCCCGGCACGATCATCGCGTAAGCCAGACGATCCGAGATCTTCTTGCCTTCGACGATCTTCGCCACCTCGCGCAGGTCCTCCATGCGCCCGTTGGTGCAGGAGCCGATCCAGATCACGTCGAGCGGAATGTCCGTCATCTTCGTGCCGGGCGCGAGGCCCATGTAGTCGAGCGCGCGCGCCATGGAGGCCCGCTTGTTTTCGTCCGCGACGTCGGCCGGATCGGGCACGACGCCGGCGATCGACACCACATCCTCGGGGCTCGTGCCCCAGGAGACGATCGGCGGCAGCTTGGCCGCATCGAGCTTGACCACGCGGTCGAAGTGCGCGCCCTCGTCGGTGTGAAGCGTTTCCCAGTACTTGAGCGCCGCGTCCCAGGCCGCCCCCTTGGGCGCCTTCGGCCGTCCCTTGATGAAATCGAACGTCTTCTCGTCCGGCGCGATCATGCCGGCGCGCGCGCCGCCCTCGATCGACATGTTGCAGACCGTCATGCGGCCTTCCATGGAAAGCCCGCGAATCGCCTCGCCCGCGTACTCGATGACCGAGCCCGTGCCGCCGGCCGTACCGATCTCGCCGATGATGGCGAGGATGATGTCCTTGGCCGTCACGTGCGCGGGCAGCGCCCCGTCCACGCTGACCAGCATGTTCTTGGCTTTCTTCTGCACCAGCGTCTGCGTGGCGAGCACATGCTCGACCTCGCTGGTGCCGATGCCGTGCGCCAGCGCCCCGAAGGCGCCGTGCGTCGAGGTATGGCTGTCGCCGCAGACGATGGTGGTGCCAGGCAGCGTGAAGCCCTGCTCGGGCCCGACGACGTGGACGATGCCCTGCCGCTTGTCGAGCTCGTTGTAGTACTCGACGCCGAAATCGCGTGCGTTGGCGGCCAGCGTCTCGACCTGGATGCGGCTGTCATCGTCGGCGATGCCGCGGCTGCGGTCCGTCGTCGGCACGTTATGGTCGACGACGGCCAGCGTCTTCTCGGGCGCGCGGACCTTGCGCCCGCTCATGCGAAGCCCCTCGAAGGCCTGCGGGCTCGTCACCTCGTGCACGAGATGACGGTCGATGTAGAGCAGGCAGGTGCCGTCGGGTTGCCGGTCGACGACGTGATCGTCGAAAATCTTGTCGTAAAGCGTCTTGGCCATGGTCTGGGCTCGGAATAAGGGGAAATTTTCTCATCAGATAGCGTTTCGGCGCGCCGCTTGCAAATCAGCGCCGCTTAAATCGCTCATAAGCCGCCCCGCGCGGCGTTTTGCCCACCACGCTGGCCGGCCAGGGTCCCCCGCCGACTGCCCTAGTCCCGCCAGTGCCGCGCCTTGGCAACCAGAAAGTCCCGCAGCACCTGCACCTTCTTGGAGCTCTTGAGCTCTTCCGGGTAGACGAACAGCACCGGCAGGTTCGGCTTCTCGACGCCGCATTTCACGAGCACCGGCACGAGATCGCTGTCCTGCTCGGTCATGTAGTCGGGGATCATCCCGATGCCGATCCCCGCGATGACCGCCTGCTTGATGGCGACGACGCTGTTGGTCCGAAGCACCGGCTCGCGCGGCTCGCCGTCCTCGCGCCCCGCCGTCTCGAGCCAACTGATGGCCGGAAGAAGCTGCGCCGTCTGCCCGCTGTAGGACAGCACGCGGTGTCCGCCGGTGTCGAGGTCGGCGAAGGTCTCCGGCAGGCCATAGCGGCGCGTGTACTTCGCGGACGCCATCGGCCGCACGCTGGCCGTGAACAGGGGCCTGCGGATGAGATCCGCCTGATCCGGCTCCCGCGTCCAGATGGCGACGTCGGCGGCCCGCATGGCGATGTCGATCTGGTCGTCGTCGAGCAGAAGCTCGATGCGGATCTCCGGATAGAGGTCCATGAACTCCCTGAGCCGCTGCGACAGCCACACCGTGCCGAGCCCGACGGGTGCGGCCACGGCGAGCACGCCGGACGGCTTGGTGGTGGTGTCGGCGAGCAGCGTCTCCGCCGTCTGCAGCTTGCTCATGACCTCGGCCACCGTGGCATAGAGCAGTTCGCCCTGCTCGGTGAGCACCAGCCCCCGCGCGTGGCGGTGAAACAGCGAGACCTTGAGGTCGCGTTCGAGCGCGGAAACCTGCCGGCTCACGGCCGACTGGCTCATATGCAGCGCATCGCCCGCATGCGTGAAGCTGCCGGCCGCGGCCGCGGCGTGAAAGATCCTGAGCTTGTCCCAATCCATGAATGAAACCCCGCTTGTCCCGGCCCGCATGCCGAAACCTGGATCAGGCGGCCCCGATCGCACGCATACGTACCGTCTGCCCAAGCATTGCGATTATTTGATAGCAGATCATGCCTAGCCATCGGAAAATGCATATCGACGCGGCTACCTCACCGACGGAGGCCGGTGGCAGGCCCAATCACGATCGCTTATATGGCAGGCAGTCTCACCCTCCCGTCCCACCTGCCGCAGAGAGAGAAGGCTTGACCTTGATGAGAATGATCCGCCTCACGACCGTCGCGCTTGCCACGTCCCTGATGACCTGCGCAGCCTCCGCCGAGCCCGCCAAGCTCTGGGAAACCGCGGGCTTTCAGAACCCGGAATCGGCGCTCCCCGATCCGGCCGGCGGTGTGATCTACGTGAGCAACGTCGCGGGCGGCCCGCTCGACAAGGACGGCAACGGCTACATCTCGAAGCTCTCGCCTGACGGCAAGGTCACGACGGAGAAGTGGGTCACCGGGCTCGACGGGCCCAAAGGCCTCGCTCTCGCCGGCGGCAAGCTTTACGTCGCCGACATCGGCCAGCTCGTCGAAATCGACGTCGCGACCGGCGCCATCGGCGCGCGCTATCCGGCGGCGGGCTCCAAGTTCCTGAACGATGTCGTGGCCGACAGCGAGGGGCGCATCTATGTCACCGACACCAGCGGCAACGCCATCTGGCGGCTCGAGAACGGAACATTCGAGAAATGGCTGGAGAGCCCGGACCTCAAGGGCCCGAACGGCATCCTGGTCGAGGGCGACAAACTGGTGATCGCGGGCTGGGGAATCGACGTACAGCCCGACCTTTCCGCCAAGACGCCCGGCAACCTCCTGACCGTGAGCATCGCCGACAAATCGATCGCCGATCTCGGCAACGGCACACCGGTCGGCAACCTCGACGGGCTGGAGCCGTTCGATGCCGACAGCTTCATCGTCAGCGACTGGGTGGCCGGCAAGGTGTTCCAGATCTCGCGCTCGGGCGACGCCAAGGAGCTGCTGTCGCTCGGCCAGGGCACCGCGGATCTCACCTATAACCGCGAGACGCGCACCGCCATCATCCCGCTGATGGTCGACGGCAAGGTGGTCGCCTACAAGTTCTGAGGCGCGTCTCATATCTGAGCTGAGGCGTATCTGGATCCCGGCCGTCCATGCGAAGCATGGCTCCGCCATGATGCCGGGATGACGTTGTTTTTTGAAGCAGACTGGCTGCCTCAACTCCAACGTTACTCCGGCGAAGGCCGGAGTCCAGATACCCATCGATCGGGCACGGACGGGGCGACGCGGCTTACTCCGCCGCCTCGGCCGTGGTCGCCTCGTGCGCGAGGAAGCGCTCCGTCTCGAGCGCCGCCATGCAGCCCATGCCGGCCGCCGTCACCGCCTGTCGGTAGACGTCGTCCTTCACGTCGCCCGCCGCGAACACGCCCGGCACCGACGTGGCCGTCGAATCCGGCGCCGTGACCAGGTAGCCTGACGGCTTCATCTCGAGCTGGCCGCGGAACAGGTCCGTCGCCGGCGCGTGCCCGATGGCGATGAACACGCCGTCCACCCGCCGCTCGGTGATCTTGCCGGTCTTGACGTTGCGCAGCCGCACGGCCTCGACCGAGCGCGGCTCGGTGCTGCCCACGATCTCCTCGATGGCGCTATCCCAGACGACCTCGATCTTCTCGTTCTTGGCCAGGCGATCCTGCAGGATCTTCTCAGCGCGGAAATGGTCGCGCCGATGCACCACGATCACCTTCCTCGCGAAGTTCGTGAGGAAGATCGCCTCCTCGACGGCCGTGTTGCCGCCGCCCACGACCACCACGTCCTTGCCCTTGTAGAAGAAGCCATCGCAGGTCGCGCAGGCGGAGACGCCATAGCCCTTGAACGCCTCCTCGCTCGGCAGGCCGAGCCAGCGTGCCTGCGCGCCCGTGGCGATGATGAGCACGTCGCACGTGTAGTGGTCGCCCGAGTCGCCCTCGAGCCGGAACGGCCGCGTGGCAAGGTCGACCTTCACGATGTGATCCATGATGATCTCGGTGCCGACGTGCTCGGCCTGCGCTTTCATCTGCTCCATGAGCCAGGGCCCCTGGATGACGTCCGCAAAGCCCGGATAGTTCTCGACATCCGTGGTGATGGTGAGCTGCCCGCCCGGCTGGATGCCCTGGATGAGGACCGGCTTCAGCATGGCGCGGGCGGCATAGATGGCAGCGGTGTATCCCGCGGGCCCCGAGCCCAGGATGATGACGCGGGAATGCTTGGCTTTGCTCATGATCGATCCTTCTCGCCCCGGCCTCGAACGCGGTCTTTTCGGCCCTGCCGCCAAAGCGCCCCTCCGGCGCGGCGGCAGCCATCATATAGTCGAGGACGATGGCCGGCGCGAGCCCTGGCCGCCGCAAGCCAACACCTGTCAACCGTCCGCGAGATAGGACACCACTCCCCGGATCACCGGCGGCGCGAACAGAATATTCCGATGCCCCAGGCCGTCGAAGGCCAGGAGCCGGGACCGGGGGCACGCCGCCACGATCTCCTCGGCATTGCGGAAGCCCACCTCCGCGTCGTCACGCGAATGGATCACCAGCGCCGGCCGCCCGGTCGCCGCCAGCAGCCTGGCCGCGGTAAAGGTCGCCATCGGGCGATGCGCCACACGCGCCACGTGATGCTCGAACGAGCGCCGCGCGGCCGGCCCGAGGTGAAGCTCGTCGGCGAACTCCTGCGTGATGGTCGAGAACCGATTGGGCGAGGAGACCAGCACGTAACGCTCGAACGGATAGGGGCGCGCCATCGGCGGCCCGCCCTCGCCGACGAGCAGCGCCGCGAGCCCGCCCATCGAATGCGTGACCGCGAACCGGAGCGGCCCCAGCGCCTCGGCAACCTGCAGCAGCGCCCGCGCGCAATCGATCAGGCTCGCGCGCGGCTGCGCGCTTCTGCCGTGCGCCGGCTGGTCGAAGGCGACGACGCGGAAGCCGGCCCGCCGGAGCTGCTCGGCGAAGACCGCCATAAACGACGCTTCGCTGGTCCACCCGTGGGCGATGAGAACGCCCGCATGCGCGCGCCCACCCTCCGGCTCGAACACGTAAGCCTGGACGTCTCCCTCGGTGGTGGGGACGCGCACCCAGCTCGCATTCCGCAGATGGAACCGTGCCCGGTCGGCAAGCCGTACATGATCCGGGCTCCGCCGCGTCGAGTACCTGGGAAGGCAGAAGCGCCGGTAGGCGAGGTCTCCAGCAAGCGCCGGCGCCATGCGGTCGAAACGGACCGGATGCGCCCTGAGCCTACGATCGAAGAACGCCGTCATCGACCTCCAATCTCCCTATCCCCGGCGTGTCGGCTCGTCCTTACGGCCAATCTGAAATACCCGTTCCGAACATCGACGTGTCTGGACTCCGGCATTCGCCGGAGTGACGGTGTATTTGGGCAATCGGTTCCCACACATCAAACGTCATCCCGGCGCAGGCCGGGATCCAGACACGCTGCCGCATCGCGCGTCGCCGCCTCATCCGCGGAAGCGCAGATATACTCTAGATCAGCCGCAGCGCGCGGAAGCTCGCATGTCCGCTGCGCCCGACGATGACGTGATCGTGCACCGTGACGCCGAGCGGCCGCGCCGCATCGACGATCATGCGCGTCATGTCGATGTCGGCGCGCGAGGGCGTCGGATCGCCCGAGGGATGGTTGTGCACGAGAATGATAGCGCTCGACGACAGCTCGAGCGCCCGCTTCACCACCTCGCGCACATAGACCGGCGTATGATCGACCGTCCCCCGTCCCTGCACCTCGTCGGCGATCAGGGCGTTCTTCTTGTCGAGGAACAGGATGCGGAACTCTTCGCGGTGCTCGAAGGCTTGCGCGGCGCGCAGATAGTCGAGCACCTGGCTCCAGCTCCCGAGCACGGGGCGCGAGGCGATCTCGCTGCGCATGAGCCGCAGCGCCGCAGCCCGGATCAGCTTGAGCTCCGTGATGACCGCATCGCCCACGCCCCGCACCTCTTTGAGCCGCGCCTCCGGCGCATTGACGACCTCGGCAAAGGAGCCGAAACGCCCCAGCAGGCGCTTGGCGAGATCCTTGGTGTCGCGACGCGGAATGGCGCGGAACAGCACCATCTCGATGAGCTCGTAGTCGGGAAGCGCGTCGGCCCCGGCCTGCCGGAACCGCGCACGCAGGCGCTCCCGGTGGCCGGTGTAGAGCGGCTGCGGCCCTTCGAGGAAGGCGCCTTGCGGATCGGGCTCGTCCTGCGGCGCGTCCGCCGCGCCCCGCTCCGGAGCCGCTTTCGGGTCTCGCGCGCCGGGATCGTGCATCGGTCAGGCCCGCATCAGCTCTTGCGGGACGGCCACTCGAGTCCGGCCGGCGAATGCGTGAACACCTCGACGCCGGTCTCCGTGACGCCGACCGTATGCTCGAACTGCGCCGAAAGCTCCCGGTCGCGCGTCACCGCGGTCCATCCGTCCGACAGCACCTTCACATGCGGCTTGCCGAGGTTGATCATCGGCTCGATCGTGAACAGCATGCCGGGCTCCATGACGGCGCCGTCGCCGGCCTCCCCGTAGTGGAGCACGTTCGGCCGGTCGTGGAACAGCCGCCCGAGACCGTGCCCGCAGAAGTCCCTGACGATGCTGCAGCGCTCCTGCTCCGCGAACGCCTGGATGGCCGCGCCGATGTGTCCGAGCGTATTGCCGGGCTACACCTGCTCGACGACGACCTACAGCTCCACCTAGCATCCCACAAACAGCCGCTCCTCCC
>ERZ795041.704-NODE-704-length-11815-cov-6.126701_pt1 | contig 11815 bp, 10 predicted proteins | sample MGYA00375125_ERZ795041 | MGnify/ENA primary metagenome ERZ795041 (study PRJEB30170, sample SAMN03074214) | activated sludge metagenome | biome: Common Effluent Treatment Plant; feature: Wastewater; material: Activated sludge; isolation source: activated biomass in...
CGCGAGATTCGCGCACGGCTGCAGCGGGAGGGCCTTTTCGACGCCAATCGGAGGCTGCCAGCTCCGTGGGATTTCGACCACGTGCTTGTCGTCGTACCGCAGGGTGCTGCCGGGCTCGGGGACTTCGACGCCGAAGCACGGCGCCTGCAGGCGTTCGGGGTGTGCGCGTTTGAGTACGTTCACAGCCGCTTCCAGGGCGAGGGGGCTGCGTTTGAGATTCGGACTGCGCTTCTGAAGGCGCTCGGATCCTGGCCAAGCGGGCGTGGCAGCGTGCCAGACGCCATCGTCATCATTCGGGGCGGCGGCGCCGTCAATGACCTCGCCTGGCTCAATGACTACGACTTGGCGCGTTGCGTCTGCGAAGCACCTGCACCCGTCTTCACCGGCATCGGTCACGAACGAGACAGCACAATCCTCGACGAGGTCGCCAACCGCGCCTTCGACACGCCATCGAAGGTGATTCACGGCATCGAGCAGCTGATCCAGCAACGTGCATCTGAGGCCAAGACCTGCTTTGAGCGCGTGGCTCAGCACGCCGAACGCACGTTGCACCTTGCTCGTAGCGCTATCGCGCAAAAGGACGCCGAGGTGAAATCTGGTTCCCACCGGGCGCTTGGCGCCGCACGGAGCACCGTCTCTGCGCTTGCCGACGAAGTCCGGCTGTCGGCCCTGCAAACTGTGCGCGGAGCAGCTGAGAACTCGCGGGAGGCGCTTCATGAGGTGAAGGATTCGGCCCGAAGTCAGTTGGCTCGCGCGAAGGAGACGCTCCCCACGCTCATAGCCGAAATTCGCATTGAAGCCCAGCAGGCCTTGGATAATGCTCGGAGCACTTCACGCACCCACTTTGATGCGACGCAAGAACGCGCTGGAAACCAAGTTCGGGAGGCTGATGCAGCGCTTGAGAGAACACGGGCCGATGTCGGGCAGGATGCTCAGCGTCACATCGCAGACGCCCGAGTGCAGTCCGAAGCCTTGCTGCGCGAAATCGCCGGCCAGGGCCCACAGAAAACCCTCAATCGAGGTTTCGCGCTCGTCAAGGACGCTACTGGGAAGGCGCTAACCAGCGCGAGCCAGATCGGCGAGAACGCGCCGATCGAAATCCAGTTTCGGGATGGCAGCGTCCCGGGCAAGACAACAACACGAAAACCATCATGACCATGACCACATTTCGCGACGCTTACACCGTGCTTCAGCAGCACGCCGAGACCCTGCGCGCACAGCGTGAGCCGGACATCGACAATCTGCTTACGATCGTCACAGAGTCTGTTGAAGCCTACAAAGTGTGCAAGGCCCGGATCGACGCCGTCGAAAAGGCGCTGGCTCAAGCACTGAACGGCGCGAACGCAGACGCTCCTCGCAAAGAGGCATCCAGCAGCGAAGACGACTGGCTTGACGAGCCCGGCGCCTCAGCAACCGCCGGTCAGGACAGGTTCGGTGGCAGTGAAGCGCCCTTCTGACGCTCCAGCGGGCACACTTAAATCGAGGCTCATACCGTAGATTAGAGTCTCAGGCTAAAAAGGATCGAAGTCACTTAAAGTATTGAATTTAATATCGAAAGTTCAAATGTGCGATGTCGCACATTTTGGGTGTTTTGAGAATTTCGAGCTGATTGCGGCCACCTGCGGCCTGACCATTTTTTCGCCCTCATGCGCGAACTTGCAGTAAGGACGACGCCCTCCCCTACTCTCCGGACGCCTTCGGCACCACACCACACCGCCAGCACGTCGCCTACCCGCCCTGCCCCTCGCGCGCGCGTCCCAGATCAAGCATTGTGCTCAACCTAACCATCCTCCCTTGGCTAGGAGGTTTTATTTATTTAGGATTTATTCATCCCGGAGGTCTTCCGGAACCGTTTTCCAAGTCTCGGGCAAAATTCATCCCCACCCACTGCGCAAGTGAGAAAGGATGATTTCCCCCGTATCGCCATGCATGTTGGCGCTCGGTGCGAGGATGATGGTCACTCCTCGCTAGCCCGCAGCTATTCGGTCTGTACCATCGACCGCTGGAGACCCCTGCGTTGGCACCTTCAGACATCATCGACGCCTAAGGCCATCTCCCGGGTTCCGACTACTCCAGTTCGTCTGTATCGGATGAAACCACCACGCGCCCACCGGTTACCCCTGCCGCTTCGTGGCGTCGCTGCTCGGCCAAGGCCGCCTGCATAAACGCTTAAGCACGGTTGAATGCAGGCCACCTCCTCGTCAGCTACGCCGCGTTGCGGGATGCGATTGCATCAAAACGCATAGCGAGCCGGCAAACCTCGCCGACTGACTTCAGAGTCTAGCCACCATAGGCCGCGATACAAAATTTGGCGGCAAGAAAGTTCGTGGTGGGTTGCGCAGGGCCGGGGCGGTAAAGTGGGAGAGCTGCTGGCGGGGGCATGAGATGTCGTCGGGACGGAGTCAGCTATGTCACCCCTCGGCAAACGGATGACGCCATGAACTAAGCGCGGCGCTTGAGCAGGTGATTCACCAAGAAGGACAAGACCACATCACCATGCTGGTTTCTTGCTTGGTACTTGAGCTTTGCAATCCCACGATCGGGTTTCGAGGATGATGGGCGCACCTCAAGGACTTCGACCTCGGAGCACAGGGTATCCCCTGGTCGCACAGGAGCCAGCCACCTAAGTTCGTCGATGCCGGGGGACCCAATGCTGGACTCAAGGAAGACACCGCTTTGTATAAACAAGCGAAAACAGTAGGCAACGGTCTGGAAGCCGCTGGCGATAAGTCCACCGTACGGCGATTTGGCCGCTTCAACGACATCCAGGTGAAATGGCTGGGGGTCGTACTTCAAAGCAAAATCGATGATGTCGCCTTCGGTGAGGGTCACGCCGTTTGTCTTGAAGGTCTTGCCGACCTGGAGGTCGTCGAGGAATTGGGTAGTCATCTAGAAGATGCTCTCGGAGTTTGCGGTTAGGACATCAGAACTCATTGTGACCCATACCAGTAGATGTGTCCACCCGACCCTTTGCGGAAGTTGGACCGCCAACGAAACAAGGGCCGCTCAGGGGCTAGATGCAGACGACTGGACAATGGTAGGACCTCCCGCGATGGGGGCTGCCACCGCCATTACCCGATGCGCAGCCGCCCACATCTTTGCCTGCTAATCCGCCAACACGATGCGGAGGTGCTGCTTTCGTCCAGCGGACAACCGGCACTCGGTAGCACCAGCTGGTAGTAATGCTTCAGCCTGCTCGGCCGGGTGGCCATTCAACCGCAGGCCGCCACCAGTTGCCAAACGGCGAGCAGCGCTCCGGGAAACCGTCAGACCGCCCTCCACTGCCAACTCGGCCAGCGTCACACCGGCTCTCCATCGCTCTTGGCTGATGACCAAGGTCGGCAATCCGTCATCTCCTTGTTGCTCTCCAAATACGCCTCCCGCTGCCCGGGCCGATGCCTCGGCGGCCTCGGGTCCATGGGCCAACCGTGTTGCCTCGTTGGCGAGGATGATCTTAGCCCCGTTCAATTCAGTCCCCTGCAGGGCGCCAAGCCGGCGGACCTCATCCATGGGCAGTTCAGTGAAAAGGGCAAGGAAGCGGCCAACGTCCCGGTCATCGACGTTGCGCCAGAATTGCCAGAAGTCGAAGGGGGACAAGCGGTCCGCATTGAGCCAGACGGCCCCTTGTGCCGATTTTCCCATCTTACGGCCGTCGGCCGTGGCGAGCAGCGGCATGGTCAGACCGTAAAGCGGGCTACCTCCTTGTCGCCGTGACAACTCGACGCCGTTGATGATGTTGGCCCACTGGTCGGCACCGCCGACCTGCAGGGTGCAGCCGTGGCGGCGTGCCAGTTCGGTGAAATCGAAAGCCTGCAGCAGGGTGTAGCCAAATTCCTGGAAGGACAGAGAGTGCTCCAGGCGATTACGGATGGCGTCGAAGCCGAGGAGGCGATTGACGGTGAAATGGCGCCCTACCAGGTTGAGGAAGTCGAGGTACCCCAGGTTATCGAGCCAGTCAGCATTGTTCACAACGAAAGCGCCTTGCGGGCTGCCATCTATGGCCAGGTAGCGCTGGAAGGCACTGCTGATGCCCGCTATGTTGGCTGCGATAGCCGCCTCATCCAGCATCGGCCGAGTGCTGTCCCGGAAGCTGGGGTCGCCAATGCGGGTCGTGGCGCCACCAATGAGCAGTATCGGCCGATGTCCGGCCCGTTGCAGCCAGCGCATCAGCATCAGACCTTGCAAGTGGCCGACGTGTAGGCTGTCCGCGGTGGCATCGAAACCGAGGTAGGCAGTCAGTGGGCCGGCTGCCAGTGCGGCGCGCAGGCCATCACTATCGGTGCATTGGTGGATGAAGCCACGCTCTTCCAGCAATTGGAACAGGTCGGAAATTTGGTTGGACATTACAGTCTCCTAGGAGGGGGCGAAAAGCCCGAGGGAGACTGCCCCATCATTTTTCCAGTCCGCCTCGGGCGGACTGGGGTGCGCGTGCGTCCCTACCGCCGTGAGGTGCGGTAGGCGTAATAGCGGACGCGGGAAATGATGGTGGAGCGCATTGGCCTATGGTACCAAACTCTGTCTTGCTTGGGCATGGTCCGGTCTAGCCAGAATGCAGTCGTATTGCCTTATCACTGCGATAGTCTGCTCCTGGCCGATCCTAGCCGCTCAGCTCACCAATCCAACTCGTTCCCGGGTCAGTGCCCCCCCAACCTAGCCAAGTTCATTCCTCAGAACCACAGCGCCCCACGTGGCGTAGTGACCTCATGCATCGCCTCAACTACCACGAACCTGCTGCTGGGTGGCACTAGCGCCTTGACCCTGACAACTGGTTGCCCGGTTACTTGGTTGCAAAGGGGTGAAGCCGGCCGAGCTATAAGCTGGATCGTATTAGGCATCGGCACGCAAGGCGTATCCCGCGAGTTGCTTTCCAGGCCAGGGCATTTCCAACTCAGTCCAGCCGCCCTGCGCCCTACCCTACATCACGGCCCACCTAGCCTCCCCTTAAAAGTCTTCGGATCGTCGCTATACCCAGAGAGCAATCCGCTCGATGCCGAGGACATCAAAATGGAAATTGAGGCGAAGGAAAACACCGATGATGACGACTACGACGACTTCGATAACCACGACGAGCGCGTTAGGCGCCTGCAGCAGCAGCTCAACGAGCTGACAAAGCGCGCCCAGCGGGTTCGGGTTGGAGGCCCCGAGTTTCGGCAAATTTCCGAGATGCTCGACGAAGTCGTGTGCAGGCTGCGGGCCGCGCTGCGGGAGTACACAAGGCACAGCCCGACGCTACTTGTAGCCAAGGAACCACCGATCCAACTGCACTGATGAGCAATCCCTTTTTGGCCCCCGCGATGTCGGGGGCTTTTTGCTCAGCTGTCCGAGACGTCCATATGTAACTTTGACGGCTCCACACAAACTTGTGACCTCCTGACAAAGTAAACGCGGTCTCGTCGCTATACGAAGGACTGACCGCTCGCAACAAACGTCATCACCAAGGGCAATAACGACTCGCAGACCTCCAGCTTCATATACCGAGGATCTAGCGATGAAAAGAAACAATAGCAGTTTCAGTGACTTGCAAAAACGTAGTTACGTTTTAACGACGTCTTATAACGTTACCCAAAAGGACATCTATGTAGACCAAAACGTTGTTGCGGGCTCCACTTGGGAGTCCATCTTGATCATCACATATCAGCAACTCTTGGCGGATATAGCCGCCAGCTTCAGCAACACCCGAGACCTTGAGGGCGAGGGAACTTCTTCCTCACTACCGCAGCAGGTCCGTAACATCGCTTCAACCCTGCACTCTTTTCTCGCATATCACGGCAAAACCGTCGATAGCCGCGTCGGTCTCGAGCTCACCACTAATTTCGACACTTCTGCTGCAGATTACCTCAATGCCCTTGAGGTCGCGACGAGCACTAAACGCGACCGTCGCTACCATCTGAAAATGATTAGGGGCCACTTCGAGAAGCTCAAAGCCGCTTCGCTTGGGCGGGCCCCAAAGGAATCGAGTCTCAGCCAGGAGCTCCGGCGCGCCGTCGCCGGCTCCGGACTTGCGCCGAAAACTCTTGCCAAGGCTGCAGGGATAAGCCCCTCTGCAATTCAACGATGGCTCGCTGGTGCGACCCCCAACGCTCGGGGGCTCGCTCCTCTGAGGCGCTTGGAGTTCAAACTCGGTCTTGAGCGTGACTCACTCACCCGACTCATCAAAGATGAAGATCCTCGCGTCGACAACAGCAACGCCAGATCAATTGACTTTCGGCAAGACCTCGGTCTCCTCATCGCAGACCGCTATGCCCTTCCGGAAGCAGATTTCAACCCCACTCTAGCGCGTGAGTGGAAGGCATTATTCGACTACAAGACCTCCATCGCACCTCAATTCGAGCGGAGTTCAAAAGGCGTTTGGCGTCTTATCCCCAAGAAGGACTCGGCTAGTAGGTCCGCACTGGTCTGCAGGGGCACACAGGTTTGTCCTTCGGCCGATGTCTTTCTCATGAAAATAAGATTATTCCTAGGTTTTCTCATTCGCCCGGTTGCAGCCGGAGGCTGGGGGCTGACCTCAGACCAAGCTCAAACTCTCTCGTGGCTCGCGCACCCGGAGGCTATCAATGCCTTCCTCGAATTCATAACCGAACGCTCGAAGGGCGTTAAGCACGCGGGCCAAGCGGTGTTTTGCCAGCATGTCGCATCGCTGCTGAGAGAGGGCACGGGCTACCTGCGACAGCGCAGCGAGCTTCGACAAAATCTCCCGGAAGATTTCCGTCCCCTGGATGACACTGCATGGAAGCGGATGTGCGAGCAGACGCATAAGGTCCTCAAGGCTTGGCAAAAGTGCTCGACCGGGATTCGTCGCGCACCGCAGGATCCAATCGCGTTTCTGCTAGATCATGACGAGCCTCTGCTTCCGGTACTCGAGGCCATCAAGCAGATTGAGCGAGACGCCGCGTCAGCTGCACCTGGCTCGAAACAGCAGGCCATCCTGAAGCGTGATGCTCTTGTCTTAGCTCTGTTTCTCTCGAATCCGCTGAGGCTGCGGTCGATGCAGTCCTTGACCATTTGTCCATCAGGGGCCGGCAGCGTTTATCGCACCGACAAAGGTTATCGACTTCGCCTCACACCATCGCAGCTTAAGAACGGTGAGGGTGACGCGGGAAAACGTTACGACGTCGCAATTGCACCCTGGGTGACGGGAATGCTTGACGAGTACATCGAGGAGTATCGTCCAGTACTCGCCAAGGATCCGAATGACCCCTACCTCCTTCTCAGCTCTCGCTCAGCAGGATTCTGGACAGAGATGGGAAAACATGTCTTCAAACTCACCAAGCGCTACATCCGAGGTTGCAATGGTATATCTCCTCACGCATTCCGGCATCTCGTCGCGACAACCTTCTTGATGAAGAATCCAAATTGCTTTCTGCAGGTTGCTGAACTGCTAAACGACCAGCTGAGTACCGTCATTGCGGCTTATGCACACCTTAAGCGCGATGACTCTCTGACTAGCCACAACAGCAACGTCGACGCACTCTTTAGTCAACTCAGGAAAACCTGAATGACCTCAGCTCGCTATACATAGCGCAGGACAGGAAAGTGGGGGCTTCGCCCCCGCCTTTAGGACAACCACCAGTGATATGAGGGCAAGCATGCCGAAACGGTTGCAGTGGGACGATTACGTCAAAGTCGCAGAAAGTCATGGGGGTATATGCGTGCATCCACACCTCCCCCGACGTCAGGAAAAAGTTCGTTGGAAGTGCGCTAAAGGTCATGTTTTTGCAGTACGCGTAGACAACGTCAAGACCGGAACTTGGTGTCCCGAATGCGCGCCCAAAAAGCGCTGGACAATGGAGCGGGTGGATAAGGAGATGCAGGGACGCGACATTCAATGCATCTCAGATCGTAGCGTTGCCGTGACGATTCAGTCTCGTCTGAAATGGCAGTGTCCGTTCGGCCACGAGTGGGAAGCCACAATCGCTAATGTCTGGCATCGCAAAAGCGGCTGTCCGTACTGTCTGTACAAGTCAGAGTCCTTGTGCAGAGAGGTTTTCGAGGAGTTCTTCAACGCCAGATTCCCAAAAATCCGGACAGTATGGACTCAAGGACTGGAACTGGACGGATACTCATCCGAACGAAGTGTCGCGTTCGAGTACCAGGGTGCTCATCACTTCAAGACAGTCAAACACTTTGATGTCGATGAGAGAAAGCTGAAACTGATTCAAGAGCGGGACCGACAGAAGGTGCTGATATGCCGCTCTAACTTTATCTCGCTCTATCAGATTAAACACCATCCTCACGATTGCAACCGCAAAGATGATTTTCAAGCGTACGTTGAAAGTGAGCTGGTATCTCAGATTATGATGGAGCGCGAGGAGCTAGAAGCAGGCAGTCACTGGCTTCAAAAAAGCCTTCCTCGACTCGTACAAAGGTAGTAAAGGTATCGTTCAAGCAGAAGAGGTCAGGATTAAGCGCTTTTCAGCCCATCGCAAGATGGGCTTTTTCTTATTCAGGGCTGGCTTATAGGAGGGTGTCGAGATAAACTGTAAGTGTAGCTATCGTCGGCATAGCAGTTCATGCTCCGATGGAGAAAAGTGCGGTTCAAACGATGATTTATAAGGAAGAAAGATGACTTCTACTGAACTTCAGACGCTGATCGAACAGCGCAACGAACTCGATGCAAAGATTGCTCAGCTCAAGGCTGAAAAGCGCGAGGCAGCCGTTCAACAGGCACGCTCGCTTATCGCGGACTTTGAACTGACCGCCGATGAGCTGTTCGGCAAGGAGAGGCCGAGGGGAAACACCCCAAAGAAGAAGCGGGAAGCGAAGTACCGCTGCCCTGAAAGTGGAAAGGACTGGTCTGGATTTGGCCGCCGTCCCCAGTGGGCCGTAGGCAAAAATTTGGACGATCTGCTTATCCAGGAATGACAGGGCCCAGACTTGGCACTACCTCCGGGCAAGTCACTCTGGCGATAAGACAAGTGCCTGAAACGTGAGGAGCACTTGTTCGCCCGCGCCGACTCCTTGTTATCAGCTATCCGACTGGTAATAAGGCGGATGGTTGTACAAAGCGGGCATTAGAGCACTAGGCACTTCGAATAACCCGAGGTATCCAGTAAGACCGGCCGCACAACAATCATGGCCACGACCGAATTCGGCCCAATGTCTTTCGAAAACCACCGCGCTTGTCGGTGAATTGACCCCGTTTTTTCATTGAATCGACCCGGCACCGGCGATTCGGCCCATTTCGGGCGTCAGAAGGCCTCAATGCCGGCCTTACGGAAGTAGACCAACCGCTTGAAGTTGTAGCAGGCGGCCACCATCGACATTGCAAAGCTCGCCCGCGCCTGTCTGATGGTGCGTAGCAACTTGCCGCCCATCTGCTCGATAGCGGCAAATACATGCTCGACTCAAGCACGTGCTTTGGCTAGGCGCTGCTTGCACCGCTGCTGGCGCTCGGACAGTTGCTTGGTGCGCTTTCTCCTCCTTGCTTCTCCCTACTCTGAATCTGACTCCGGAAGCCCGTCTCTTTGAACCAGGCTTCACGCGCCTCGGACGGGTGACCCCAGTCGGCATAGACATCCCGGCTCGCCGTCGCAGGATGAGAGAAGCGGCCAAAGTGCTGGCTGTCGTGCTTATTGCCGTGTCGGTCTCGATTCGGCGAATAATCTTGTATTTCTTGTCGACGTTGATCGAAAGCTTGTAACCGAAGTGGCCCTTGCCGTGCCTCTTCGTCAAGGTCGCGTCGATGTCCTTCTGACGCCACTTCGCAGGCTTCCAGTCAGAGGGCATTGCACCCTGCTCGATCAGCGCCTTCTCGCCTCGGCTGTTGTACCGCTTGGGGGCTGGAACCACGGTGGCGTCGATAATCTGCCCCCGCGCGCAATGAACCCTTCTTGAGGAACTGCTTCGAGGCACCGTCAAAGAGCACCTCCACGCCCGCTTCACCGATCCGATTCTCGAAGTTCCATACCGTGGTGCTGTCCGGCACATTGGTCGCGTTCGCCAGTCCGCAGAAGCGCTTTTAGCTCATGCGGTCGAGCAGTTGATACTACATCTGCTCATCGGACAGGTTGTACAAACGCTTGAGCACGAGGATCCGCTCCATCGTCTCAGTCGGATACGGCATACGCACGCCCTGCGCGCTCACAGGGCGCGGCGCAACCTCGTCTGCCGCGACCGCTAACGCCACAAAGTTGATGTGCGACTCTATGTCGGCCAGCAACTCGCCCAGACAGTTAAGGGTATTCTTATTAACCCAGAACTTCCTCCACTGGCTTAGCAGCATCTTTACTCTTAGCGCGATGCTCCACAACAAGGGAATCAATTTTATCAGCCCAAGCTTGCCAGAGTCCTCTCAATGGCTCTTCGTGTTTTGCCCGGTCGTACGCCGCTTTGATTCTATCTTTCTGCTGGTGAGCCAAAGCCTTTTCCGCAAGAATTTCGGGGTATTTCATGGTCTCGTTAGCCCACGTTGAAGCCATCGCCCTGAAACCATGCACATCGGCGTCCTTTCCGAACCCATGCCGTTTAAGCCACTCACTAAGCGTTGTACGACACATCCCCCCAGTACCAGACCGACTAGGAAAGACATACTCGGGGTTCATAGGATCAAAAAAGTCCTCTGCAGCCTTAAGAATCTTTCTCGCCTGATTTGACAAACGTACTACGTGCTCAACACGCCCTTTCATTCTTGACGCAGGGATTGTCCAGTTTTTTCGTTCTTGATCGAATTCCGACCAGCGTGCCCCAGCCACTTCAGAGGTGCGACACCAAGTTAGAACAAGAAGCCGAAAGGCGAGTTTTGTTATTGGGCTTGTTTCCTCAGCTGCATCAAGCTCATCAAAGAACTCCGGGATTCGGCTCAGCGGTAGAGCCTTTCGCGCCTTCTCCTCACGAGCAGCGTAATGAACGAGGACTTTTGTGCTAGGTATCGGGTTTCCGGCCACCAACTCACGATCTGTCGCATAGTCGAAGAGCTGTTTTACGTGAATACGGCAGTGCTTAGCCGTAACCGGATACAGGGCATCAACTGTCTCCAAGACGGCAACAATATCCTTGCGACTCACCTCTGCAATGGGCTTATCACCTAGCTTTGGAAGTACATACCTCGCAAGCATTGACCGTCGATTCGCAGCGCTACTCTTGGCGGCTGCAACATCAGCCGCCTCCAGCCAAGCGGAGCACACTTCGCCAAACGTTACCCCTGCCCGTTTCGCCTCTGACTCGCGTGCCACCGCGGCAGCAACAAAATCCTTCGGGTGCTGCCCCCGTTCAACCAACCACGCCGCTGCTCGATGCATCTGTCTAGCGACAGCAAGACTGACCTCGGGATATGGGCCCAAAGTGTACGTTTGTGGCTTTCCTTCCAACCTGAACCGATAGTGCCAAACGCGATTACCTGACGGAGGAATGTAGAGCGTCAGTCCGCCACCATCGGCGATTTTCTTGGGCTTCTCCTCGGGCTTTTTCGTCCTCACTAGACGATCGGAAAGTTTTCGCTGGAGCGTGTCGAACTCGGTGAGCCGGTGCTCCTCGGCGAGCGCACTCAGAACGGTAACAGGGCTCAGCAACGTGACCATCGTACTCTCCGTGGGCAAGGTCCACATTTACCCACGAATTTACCCACAACCGCCCTGGATTTCAACGACCTTCGCTGGACAACCTCGCACTATAAATCGCGCAAGTCGATGTTTTTTAATAGCAATACAAGACCAATTGGACAACCTCGGACCGCATCAGACCGGCATGTTCATAATGTCCTGTCATGAACAGTGGCTCAAGGAGGATGTGCACATCGAAGGCACGCAAGGCCTGGCGCTGCATCAGCTCTACCGCGCGATGGACTTTCTCGAGGCGAACAAGGCGGCGATCGAGCAGG
>ERZ795041.705-NODE-705-length-11814-cov-3.476826_pt1 | contig 11814 bp, 10 predicted proteins | sample MGYA00375125_ERZ795041 | MGnify/ENA primary metagenome ERZ795041 (study PRJEB30170, sample SAMN03074214) | activated sludge metagenome | biome: Common Effluent Treatment Plant; feature: Wastewater; material: Activated sludge; isolation source: activated biomass in...
TCGGCCAAGCCGAGATCATGACGAACATGGGCCCGGTGCCGATCAACTTCGAGATCGAAGGTAAGACGCTCGCTGAGGCGGTCGCCGGCTTTTCGCCCGCGGCGACGGCAGCGATTGAACGCACCGTCCAGCAGATTCAGGAGATGCGCCGCCAGGCGGCCTCGCAACTCGTCGTCCCGACCGGCGGGTTGCCGCCGAATCTGGGCGGTCCGGGCGGACGTGGGGGCGGCGGGAAGATTCAGATTCCTTGATTCGGCTAAGGAAGAGGTCGCGTTACCGCTCTCCCCTGCCTCGCACGCGGGGGGGGGGGGGGGACGAACCAAACCAGAGGAAAAAGTGTTTGGGGGAAGGGTAGCGGTTTGGGGGGGGGGCTTTTTTTTTCTCTTCCTTTTTTCGGGTTCTGCTTTTGGGTGGTTTCCCCCTCTCCCCTCTCCCGCCCGGGGGGGGGGGGGGGTCGCTCCGCTCCCGATCGTCTTCTGGTTTCGGGTGCAGCTTCGCGCCGGGCTGCACCAAAACAGAGCGCATTGTCCGTCTTCCGCGCGCGCTTTTCTCTTTCCCGGATTGGATTCATTGCGAATGAGCCGGTGGCACGCTTTTCGCTCAGTTCGTTGCACTTCCAACGAACACCGGGACCGGGATGGGGCATACGCCGTACGATGAAATGCATCGCGCCGATGGAGGCGTGCGTGATCACTACCGCGCTTTCGCATCGTGGCTGGCGAAGACGCCGCTTGAGCACGTCGCGCGCAAGCGTGCCGAGGCCGATACGCTCTTTCATCGCGTGGGCATCACGTTCGCGGTTTACGGCGAGGAGGCCGGCACCGAGCGGCTGATTCCCTTCGACATCGTTCCGCGCATCATTCCCCCCGCCGAATGGCGCTTGCTCGCCGCGGGCCTCAAGCAGCGCGTGCGCGCGTTGAACGCGTTCATCGCCGATATCTACCACGGCCAGGACATCCTCAGGGCGGGCCGCATCCCCAGCGAGCAGGTGCTGTGCAACGGTCAGTACCGGCCGGAGATGCAAGGCATCGACGTGCCCGGATCGATCTACGCGCACATCGCGGGTGTCGATGTCGTGCGCGCGGGCGCGGGTGAGTTCTATGTGCTCGAAGACAACCTGCGCGTGCCCTCCGGGGTGTCGTACATGCTCGAAGACCGCCGCATGATGATGCGGCTGTTTCCGGAGCTGTTCGCGCGCTATTCGATCGCGCCGGTCGAGCACTACCCCGATCTGCTGCTCGAAAATCTACGCAGCGTCGCACCGTCCGGCGTCAACGATCCGACGGTGGTGCTGCTCACGCCCGGTGCTTACAACAGCGCCTACTTCGAGCATGCATTCCTCGCGCAGCAGATGGGCATCGAGCTCGTCGAGGGTCAGGATCTGTTCGTCGAGGACGAATTCCTCTACATGCGCACGACGCGCGGCCCGCAACGCGTCGACGTGATCTATCGCCGCATCGACGACGATTTTCTCGATCCGCTCGTGTTTCGTCCCGACTCGATGCTGGGCGTGCCCGGCCTGCTGGCGAGCTATCGCGCCGGCCGCGTCACGATCGCCAATGCGATCGGCACCGGCGTCGCGGACGACAAATCCATCTATCCCTACGTTCCGGACATGATCGATTTCTATCTCGGCGAGCGGCCGCTGCTCGCCAACGTGCCGACCTACGTACTGCGGCGCAAGGACGATCTGGAGTACACACTGGCGCACCTCGGCGAGCTCGTAGTCAAGGAGGTGCACGGCGCCGGCGGCTACGGAATGCTGATCGGTCCGGCGGCCACGCGCGAGCAGCTCGAAGCGTTTCGCGGCCATATCCTGCGATCGCCGGACAAGTACATCGCCCAGCCGACGCTGGCGCTGTCGGCATGTCCGACCTTCGTCGAGTCGGGCATCGCGCCGCGTCACATCGATTTGCGGCCGTTCGTGTTGTCGGGCCGCGAGGTCACGCTGGTGCCGGGCGGCCTCACGCGAGTCGCCTTGCGCGACGGCTCGCTGGTCGTGAACTCCTCGCAAGGCGGCGGTACGAAAGATACCTGGGTATTGGAGCGATGACGCACGCTCGCTACGGCCTGCGGCCTGCACCTTACGGCCGCGTCGAGGCGCGACGCACGGAAACGTGCGCATGCTGAGCCGCACCGCCGATCACCTGTACTGGATGGCGCGCTACACCGAGCGCGCCGAAAACCTTGCGCGCATGCTGGAGGTCAACTATCGGATGTCGCTGTTGCCGCAGGGACCCGAGATCGTCGAGCAGGGCTGGGCCGCGACCTTGACCATCATCGGCTTGTTCGATGCCTTCAAGCAGCGCTACGACATGGTCACGCCGGCGAACGCCATCGCGTTTCTCGCGTTCGATCGCGACAACCCGATGAGCATCTACAGCTGCGTCCGCGCCGCGCGCGAGAACGCGCACGCGGTGCGCGGCACGCTCACCTCCGAGATCTGGGAGACGGTGAACGGCGCCTGGCTCGACATGCGCATCGCCGCCGAGCGCTGCGCATCGGACACGGACATCGGCAATTTCTTCGAATGGGTGAAGCATCGCTCGCATCTCACGCGCGGCGTCATTCAAGGCACGATGCTGCGCGACGAGGCCTGGCATTTCACCTGGCTCGGCACCTATCTCGAACGCAGCGACAGCACGGCGCGCATCCTCGACGTGAAATACCACTTGTTGTTGCCGCGCGGTGAGAAGGTGGGCGGCGCGACCGACTACTACCAGTGGAGCGCCTTGCTGCACTCGGTGTCCGCGTTCGAAATCTACCGCCGTGTGTATCGCGACTTGATCACGCCGCGTCGCGTCGCGGAGCTGTTCGTGCTGCGCGATGACATGCCGCGTTCGCTGCGGCGCTGCGTGACGCAGGCCCACACGCATCTGTGCGCGGTTCGCAATGCGCATTCGGCCGAGACCGAGCGACGTGCCGGCGAGTTGCAGGCATCGCTGCATTTCGGACGCATCGAGGACATTTTCGACATAGGGCTGCATGAATATCTGACGCGATTCCTGGGGCGCACTCGCGATCTCGGCGAGCGCGTGTCGCGCGACTTTCTGGTGTCGTCGGCCGATTGAATCGGAGCATCGCCATGCAATTGCACATCCGCCACGAAACCTCGTATCGCTACGGCGAGCCCGTGAAGCGCAGCGTACAGAACCTGCGACTCACGCCGCGGTCCGATCCGGTGCAGCGCGCACTCAGCTGGAACATCTCCGCGCCGGGCCGTCATCGCTCGCAGCTCGACGCGCATGGCAACGTCGTGCATCTGTTGACGCTCGATGAGCCGCATCGCGAGATCCGCATTATCGTTCAAGGCGTCGTCGAGACGGATGACACCGAAGGCCGCGTGCTGCCGGACGAAGGTAGGCTTTCGCCGCTGACGTACCTGGCCGAGACCGGGCTCACGCATGCGAACGAAGCGCTGGCGCGGTTCGCCGCGCGGCATCTTTCGCCCACGGCCGATCGTACGCCCGCCTTGATGAATCTGGCCGCTGCCGTCTGCGATGTCATTCGATACGAACCGGGTGCGACCGACGTGCACGAGCCCGCCGCTCGCGCTTTCACGCGCGGCAAGGGCGTGTGCCAGGACCATGCGCACGTGTTCATCGCCTGCTGTCGCGCCGCCGGCATTCCCGCGCGCTACGTGAGCGGCTATTTCTACACGGGCAAGGAGGGAGAAATCGCCAGTCACGCGTGGGTGGATGCGTGGCTCGGGCAGGAGCAAGGCTGGTTGTCGATCGACGTCACGCATCGCGCGCTCATCGGCGGCAAGCACTGCCGGCTCGCGGTCGGCCGCGACTATCTTGATGCCTGTCCCGTTCGCGGCGTGCGCCGTGGCGGCGGCGCGGAGGAGATGAAAGTGGCCGTGATCGTTGCGGCATCGGCGCAGCAGCAGTAGGAGATCATGGCCAGCTGGGGAGCTGGCCAATGCCACTTGCCACCGCACCCATCCACATCCACTCTTCCCCGATCTCACTCATCACAACTCCAAATGACTTATTGCATAGGCATGCTGCTGGATGCGGGGCTGGTGTTCCTCGCGGATTCGCGCACCAACGCGGGTGTCGATCAGGTCAGCACGTTCCGCAAGATCGCGGTGTTCGAGAAACCCGGCGAGCGTGTCATGGTGGCGCTGTCGGCCGGCAATCTTGCGATCTCGCAGGCGGCGATCAGCATTCTGCGCGAGCGTCTCGACGACACGGAGCGGGGGAGCATCTTCACCGTGGACTACATGTTCGAGGCTGCGCGGCAGGTCGGGGAGGCTTTGCGCGAGGTGTACCGGCGCGATGCCGAGGCGCTGAAAGATCACAACGTGGAGTTCAACGCGCAATTGATCTTCGGCGGGCAGATCGCGGGCGAGCTGCCGCGCCTGTTCTGTGTCTATGCGCCGGGTAATTTCATAGAGGCGACCGCCGATACGCCGTACTTTCAGATCGGCGAATCGAAATACGGCAAGCCCATCATCGATCGCGTGGTCACGCGCAGCACGAGTCTCGCCCAGGCGGCGAAATGTGCGCTCATCTCGATGGATTCGACGATCCGCTCGAATCTGTCCGTCGGCCTGCCGCTCGATCTGTTGACGATTCAGCGCGATGCCGTGCGTGTGCATACGCACGTCAACATCGCCGAGGATCATGCGTATTTCAGGATGGTTCGCACACGCTGGAGCGAAAGCCTGCGCCACGCGTTCCATGAGCTTCCTGATCCGGAATGGATCAGGAAGAGCTGAGCGGGTCCTGCACGCTGAACAGCGCGCCGTTTTCCTGGAAGACCGCCATTTCCGTGCGCTTGTTCATCACGATGATGCTGATACGGCGGTTCAGCGAGCTGTCGGGCGCCTGCGTATCCAGAAGCACGCTCGATGCGAGACCGACGACACGCCCGATTCGGTCGGGCGACAGGCCGCCTGCGATCATTGCGCGCCGCGCCGCGTTCGCGCGATCTGCGGAGAGCTCCCAATTGCTGTAGTTCGGCTTCACGTACGGACGCACGTCCGTGTGGCCGCTGATGCTCAAGCGATTCGGCACGCCATCAACGATGCCGGCGATCTCGCGCAGGATATTCGCGCTGTACTGTTCCAGCATCGCGCTGCCGAGTGGAAACATGGAGCGACGCTCGTGGTCGACGATCTGAATGCGCACGCCCTCGGGCGTGATGTCGAGCAGGATCTGGTCCTTGTACGGGGCGAGCGCTTCACGATTGTCGATCGCTTCCCGCAACTGACCGAGCAAGCCTTCGAGCCGCTCCGAATCGGCCTGTTCTTCGGCCTCGAGCAATGCTCGTTCCGGCGTCACGTCCACTTGCGCGCCGGGAGACGGCGGCGTTTGATCAGCCGGAGGCGCGGGCGCCTTGTGCAATTCCATGCCGCCGCCAGCCTTGATCATGCTCGTGCTGGCTCCGCCTACGCCCTGGATCGCGCTCGGCGAGGGCACCGTGCTTGCGCCTGGAATCGCGCTCGGATTGTTGAAGTACTCGGAAATCGCGCCTTTTTGCTTTTCGTCGGTTGCGCCCATCAGCCACATCAGCAGGAAGAACGCCATCATCGCGGTGGCGAAGTCCGCGAATGCCACTTTCCACGAGCCGCCGTGATGGCCGTGCCCGTGCTTCTTCACGCGCTTGATGATGATCGGCGCGGCTGCTTCGTAGCCTGCGTTCATCACGCTCTCTTGCTGCGCAGCTGCTCATCGAGATCCTTGAAGCTCGGACGCAGATCGCCCGGCGTCGACTTGCGACCGAACTCGATTGCGACTTGCGGCGGATGACCCTGCAGGAATCCCAGGATGCAGGTCTTGATCGTCGTGTAGAACTGCGTTTCGTCGCGGGCGCGCCGTTCCATCGAGTTGCTCATCGGCCCGATGACGCCGTAGGCGAGCAGAATACCCAGGAACGTGCCGACGAGCGCCGCAGCCACCTTCTTGCCGATCTCTTCGGGCGGACCGCCGAGTGCGCCCATGGTGTTCACGATGCCGAGTACGGCGGCGACGATGCCGAAGCCAGGCAGCGCATCGGACATCTTGCTCAACGCGCTCGCAGGCTCCTGGCCGTCGTGGTGATGCGTCTCGATTTCGAGATCCATCAGCGCTTCGAGCTGAAAGTGATCCATGTCGCCGCTGATGATGAGGCGCAAATAGTCCTGAATGAATTCGACGGCGTGATGATCCTTGAGGATGAGCGGCCACTTCTTGAACACTTCGCTCTTCGTGGGATCCTCGATGACGCGCTCGAGGCCCATCATGCCTTCCTTGCGGGCAATCGATAGCAGGTCGTACATCAGGCCGAACAACGCCAGGTAGTGCTCTTTCTTGTAGCTGGGGCCTTTCATCAAAGAGGAGATCCCGCCGAGCACCCGTTTTGTCACATGCATCGGGTTGGCGATGATCAAGGCGCCGATGGCGGCGCCGCCGATGATCAAGAGCTCGTAGGGCTGCCACAGTGCAAGCAGCTTGCCGCCATGCATGGCGAACCCGCCGAATACGCAACCCATGACGACCACGGTGCCAATGATCAAATTCATTATCTGATTCCGAGGAGCGGACGGTGCCGTCGAACGGCGGACAGCAAGAATCGGGAGCCGATGTGCCCGATACCGCTTTGTATCGGCCGATGGCGGCGGAGCTTGAGTGCGTCGCAGCATCGAGCCCCTCGCTGATGAGGCGAGAGCGATGCGGCAAGACGTGGCGGCTATGCGGGGTGAGCGAAGCTCATCGTGCCAAAAAGTGTGAAGCAGCGACGGCTCTCGCCGGCAGACCGCGGATCGCCGTCACATTCAAGCCGCCGCGCGAGCGCCAAGCGTGCGATGTCATGGCAAGATTTCCGTTCCATTTTCGGACGTGATTTCTCGCATGGGCTCTCTTTGGAAGCCGCTGTTGGCGATCGGCGTGTGCTGTGTCGGTGTCGTCGGCATGTTGTCCGGCCGGCCCATCGATCGTCCCGCCGGCATGCTCGTCGATCGCGATCCGATTCAAGCGCCGACGCATGCCAGGCCGTTCGCGCTCGGCGAATTCGAGATCACGCCGCGTGCCGAGTACGACATCGAGGCGCGGGTGCTATCGGTCGAGCCCTATAAATTCGATCGTGGCGCCAAGCTGTCGCCGCTCGATTTCGCCGTCGGCTGGGGGCCGATGTCGGACTCCGCGGTGCTCGAACATTTCCGCATCACCCAAAGTGCGCGCTTTTTCACTCTTTATCCGGGGGAAGCCGCGATCGACATACGCACGGCATTGCTCGGCAGCGCGAACATGCACCTGATCCCCTCGACCAGCCGCGTGCGCAAGCAGCTCGAAGCCGTTCGTCCGGGCAATGTCGTACAGCTGCGCGGCTACCTCGTCAACGTCACCGGGCCGAACGGCTACACCTGGAATACCTCGCTGACGCGTGAAGACACCGGTGCCGGCGCGTGTGAGTTGTTCTATGTGGAGACGGTGGAGATGAGGTGAGATGAGTGGAATGGTGATCCAGTGATGGTGATCCAGTGATCCAGTGATCCGGTGATCTTGGCAAGAGTTCAAGAGAGGTTTCTTCCGGCATTCTGACCGCGATCACCTGATCACTGGATCACCTGATCACCTTCCTTAGGAAACACACACCTCACCCTCAGTCCCGGCTCGTTATCGAGCAACTCGATCGTCGCGCGATGCAAGCGCATGACGGCGGCGATCAGACTCAGGCCCAGGCCGCTGCCGGATTGCGAGCGATCGCGTTCCAGGCGGACGAAGGGCTGCAGTACGCGCAGTCGATCTTCCGGCGGAATGCCAGGACCGGTGTCTGCGATTTCCACGACGACGCAGTCCGGCGCCGCAGTGACGCGTACGTCGATGTGGCCGCCCGCAGGCACGTACTTGAGCGCGTTCTCGAGCAGGTTCACCAGCACTTGCGCGAGAAGTTGTTCGTTGCCGCGCAGCCGCGCACCGTCGGTTCCGGCAAAACTCAAAGTGAGCCCGCGGGCGCTCGCTTCGGGCTGATATAGATCGGCAAGCTCGCGTGCGAGCGCCGTCAGATCGACCTCGCCCATCGCCAGCTCGTTGCCGTGACCCTCTGCCTGTGCGATCTGCAGCAGCGTGCCGAGCGTGCGCTGCATGCGATCGACTTCTGCCAGTGTCGCCTCCATCGTCGCGCGCGAGGATGCCGACATGTCCTCGTGTTGCAGCGTCTCCTCGATGCGCACCCGCGCGCGGTACAGCGGCGCGCGCAAATCGTGCGCGGCGCTGTCGAACGTCGTGCGCAGCACTTCCGTCTGTTGCTGAATCCGGTCGAGCATGTGATTGACGGTCGTCGACAGCGCGTCGAACTCGTCGCGACCCTTCTCGATTCGCAGACGCTGCGATAGATCCCCGCGCATGATGGTTTCGCACGTCGCTGCGATGGCGCTCACGCGGCGCCGCACGCCGCGGCTGTAGCTCAGGCTCACGAGCGCCGCGAGGCCGACGCACAGTCCCGCCCCCCACAGCATCGCGTAGCGCATGCGCGTCGCCAGGCGCTTGCGTTCGAGTATGTCGGTGCCCACGAGCAGCCGCACGCCGCCCGGCAGGCGAAACAGATGGGCGCGCACCGGATGCGAAACGATGCCACCGTGCTCGCTCGCGTCGATGTCGAATTCGACCCAGTCCTCGCTGGTCGAGAATGCCGTCGGCCAGCTGCCGATGTTGCCGCCGATGCGATTGCCGTTCGCATCGGCGAGCAGATAGACCGCGCCGGTGCGGCCCCAGTGGTCGGCGCGCCGGTTCAGCGTATCGATGAGCTGCAGCATGCCGCCGCGGCGATAGTCGTCGACGAGGCCCTCGACTTCGGTGCGGATCACGGCATCGACCTCGCGGTCGAGGACACGGGCGGTCAGGTAATACGCGGCGACGAGGATGGAGGAGATGCCGACCGCGAAAATGAGGATGTAGAGCAGCGTGACGCGCGAGGCGGAGAGCCGGAATGTCTTACTGCTCGTGTTCTTCATCCTTCAAAACATAACCCGCGCCACGGACCGTGTGAATGAGCTGCGTGGAGAAACCTTTGTCGACGCAGTTGCGCAACCGGCTCATGTGCACGTCGATGATGTTCGTCTGCGGGTCGAAATGCAGATTCCAGACGCCTTCGAGCAGCATGGTGCGCGTGATCACCTGTTCGGGGCGCCGCAAAAAGTATTCGAGTAGCTGGAATTCCTTCGCCGTGAGGTCGATGTTGCGGCCCTCGCGCGTCACGCGGCGCGACAACAGATCGAGCTCGAGCCCGGCGTAACCGAGGCGGGTGACTTCCTGTGCGGCGGGCGAGGCGCGGCGGCTCAGGGCTTCGATGCGCGCGAGCAGTTCGGCGAACGCGAACGGTTTCGTCAGATAGTCGTCGCCGCCCGCCTTCAGGCCGTGCACGCGATCGTCCACGGTGCCCAGCGCCGAGAGAATCAATACCGGCGTGCGATCCTGTTTCGCGCGCAGCTGCGTGATGATGGACAAGCCGTCCAGATGCGGCAGCTGCCGATCCGCCACGATGACGTCGAAGCGCTGCGAGGTCGCTTTAGCCAGGCCGTCGCGCCCGTCGGCGCTGTGAACGACCTCGTAGTGGTGCTCCCGCAAGCTCTTGATCAGATATTCGGCGGCTTGCAGGTCGTCTTCGATCAGCAGGAGGCGCATGGATCATCCCACTCTCACCGGGACGAAGATCTGCGCGTCGCCGCGCTCGATCAACAGGGCGACGACTTTGCCACCCTTCCTGGCGGCCGCCTGCAAGTCTTGCAGCGATTTAACCGTGGTGCCGTTCACGCCGAGGATGATGTCGCCCCGGCGCACGCCGGCTTGCGCCGCCGGGCCGGTGACGTCTTCAACGAGCAGCGAGCCGTTCGTGTCGACCTGGCGCTTCTCCTCCGGGGCGAGCGGGCGAACCGCCAGGCCGAGCCTGCTTTCGCTGGCGTTCTCGCCTGCGTTGGCGCGAGCGGCGACACGCGAACCCTCTGCCGGAATTTCCTCCGTGCGAGCGGTCAGCCGTTTCGGCGAGCCCTGACGCCAGACGTCGATCTCCAGCCGCTCGCCGGGTTTCTTGCTGGAGACGAGCAGCGGCACCTGTGCCGACGTTTCGATGTCCTTGCCGTCGACTTTCAGGATCACATCGCCGGGCTTGATGCCGGCCTTCGCGCCCGGGCCGTCTGCTTCCACCATGCCGACGAGCGCGCCGCGCGGCCGATCCAGCCCGAAGGAATCCGCAAGCTGCGCATCGACGTCCTGGATCGACACGCCGATGCGGCTGCGCGTGACCTTGCCCGTGCTGACGATCTGTTCCTGCACGCCCGTCGCGACGTCGATCGGAACCGCGAACGACAGCCCCATGTAGCCGCCGGTGCGGCTGTAGATCTGCGAGTTGATGCCGATGACTTCGCCGTTCATGTTGAACAGCGGACCGCCCGAGTTGCCGGGGTTCACCGCGACGTCGGTTTGGATGAACGGCGCGTAGTTGTTGCCGCCCATCGAGCGCGAGGTGGCGCTCACGATGCCGGCCGTGACCGAGTTCTCGAACCCGAACGGCGAGCCGATCGCGATCACCCATTCGCCCGGCTTGAGCTGCGTCGGATCGCCGATACGAACCGTCGGTAGATTCTCGGCGTCGATCTTGAGGACGGCGACATCGGTGCGCTCGTCGCTGCCGACGACTTGTGCCTGGTATTCGCGTCGATCCGTGAGTTTCACGGTGACTTCCGAGGCGCCGCTCACGACGTGTGCGTTCGTGAGAATGTAGCCGTCGGCGCTCACGATGAATCCCGAGCCTTCGCCGCGCGAAGGTTGCGGCGTGCCGCGTGGAATGGGTTGGCCGAAACGACGGAAGAATTCGAAGAAGGGATCGTCGGGCGAGAACCGCGGCAGGTTCGCCACCGATTCGGCTTTCGCCGTGATCGTGACGTTCACCACGGCCGGGCCGTAGCGCTCGACGAGCGCGCTGAAATCGGGAAGCCCGGTGACGAGGCGCTCGGCCGGCGCTGGCCGCGGCGCCTCGATGCCGGCGGCGGTTGCCGCGCCGGCAACGCTTGCGATCGAGCTGAAATCGGAGGAGCACGCGGCAAGTCCCAGGCCGGACAGTACCGCGGCGGCGAGAATGCGAGAGCGGAGTGGGCGCATGGATATTCCTCGTTCGGCAGATGACCGGTAATGTGGAATCTCAGAGCGAAGAAACGATGTCGAGTTTGGAGGAATTACGAAGAATTAAGGGCGTAATCGCCCTCTCCCCACTTCGCGGGGGTCTCTCCATCGTCTCACTGCGTGTGGTCCTTATTCCGTTTGGTTAGAGCCGGTGCGGCCCATCCGCCACCCGCCGAGGGGTCCGATCCACTATCATTGGCCGCCTCCGATTTCGACCCGAGATTCGCCTTGTTGAACCTCGCTCTCCCGCTCGATCCGATCGAGTCGGAACGCCCCATCGTCCCTGGCGCACCAGTGCGCCTGCGCGAAATACCCTACAACTACACCTCGTTCGCGGATCGCGAGATCGTGATCCGGCTGCTGGGTGAGCCTATCTGGAACATCCTGGGCGAGTTGCGTTCGGAGCGCCGCACCGGGCGCTCTGCGCGCATGCTCTATGAAGTGCTCGGCGACATCTGGGTCGTGCAGCGCAATCCGTATCTGCAGGACGATCTGATCGACAGCCCGAAACGCCGGCAGCTGCTGATCGACGCGCTGCATCATCGCCTGAACGAGGTGCAGCGCCGCCGCGATCTTGCCGATCCCGATCGCGATGAAAAAGTCGGCAAGCTGTTGCAGGCGGCGCGTGAAGCGGTGGAGGCGTTCGCGAGCGATTTCGAGCGCGTCGTCGATTTGCTTCTTGAGTTCTTCGTCGCTCAGTTCGGGCTTC
>ERZ795041.706-NODE-706-length-11804-cov-4.256873_pt1 | contig 11804 bp, 10 predicted proteins | sample MGYA00375125_ERZ795041 | MGnify/ENA primary metagenome ERZ795041 (study PRJEB30170, sample SAMN03074214) | activated sludge metagenome | biome: Common Effluent Treatment Plant; feature: Wastewater; material: Activated sludge; isolation source: activated biomass in...
GCGGTGGACGTCCTGGTCGGGGAAGGCGGTGCCGTGCACGACGTAACCGAACGAGCTGCCCCAGATGCCGAGGTGGTAGTCGATGAGGGCTGACGTGTGCGGGAGGACCTCGGACACGACCTTCTTGGCGATGAGTTCCGCCAGCCACGTGCCCTTGCCTGGGAAGATGCGGTTGAGGTCTGGCGTGTCCGAGTCGCCGGGCGTCGCGCGCGTGAACGCGCCGAGCGCTGGAGGGTTCACGACGGGCAGCGCCAGGACGGCTCCGCTGATGTCCGCGGGGTCGAGCGCGAGGACGGTGCGGCGGATCATCTCGATGGACAGCCACTCGACGCCATGCAGGGTCGAGGTGAGGGTCAGGGTGGGGCCGGGACGGTCCCCGACGAGCAGGTGGGCGTGCAGGGCGATGTCGTTGCCGGAGAGGTCGGTCGTGACCGGGATGCGCGCCTGATGGCGACCGGGTCCGTACTCACCCCCTGCGATGCGGATGGGGTGGGCCTGGGGTTTCAGCTTGTGCAGGGGCAACGCGGAAGGCACCTGGGCTCCTTGCGAAGGGTCGACCGGGAACGCGCTACCGTGGGATGGCGCTCCCGGTCGCGAAGAGGCTATGGGCCGGCGTCAGTGACGAGCAAGGGCCTCCGGAAGGAGGCCGCGGTCACTGCTTGTCGAGCGCTCGGAAGTCGAGGAACTGGTCGAGCATGGGCTCGAAGCCCGTCACCTCGGGCGAGTGGGCGTAGAGGTCGTTGGTCGTGAACAGCGGGAGGATGGCGAAGTCCTCGTGGAGGAGGGCGCCGGCCTGCTGGTAGAGCGACTCACGCACGGCAGGGTCGGTCTCGAACTGGGCCTGCGCCATGAGGGCGTCGAACTCCTCGTTGCACCAGTAGGCGTACCGGAACCCGCAGGTGTACGTCGTGTACTGGAAGTGACCGTCGGTCGGGCTCAGGCCACCGCTGTAGAAGGCGTCGCGCAGTTCCAGGGCGTTGAGCTGCGTCAGGAACTCACCCGACTCGAGCACGACCTGGTTGACGGTGACGCCGATCTCTTCGAACTGCGCGGCGATGAACTCCCCGACGGCGCGATCTTGTGCGTAGCGCCCCGAGGAGTACTTGAAGGTCATCTCGAAGCCGTCTGGGTACCCGGCCTCGGCCAACAGTTCGCGGGCCCGCTCGGGATCGTACGGGACGTTGTGGAGTTCGGGGTTGAAGCCGGCGGTCGCGGGCGTGAGCGGTTGCCCGTCGAGCAGCACGCCCAGACCGGAGAACATGAACTCGACCATCGACTCGCGATCGATGGCGTGCGACAGGGCCTCGCGCACCGTGCGGTTGGCCAGCGGGCCCTCCCACAGCGTCGCGTAGGTCAGCCGGAACGCTCTGCCGCCTGTGGAGTTGATGGCGGTCAGGTCGGGGTTGCTGGAGACGCGTTGCCAGGCATCGAGCGGGATCTCGATGGAGAAGTCGATGTCTCCGGCCTCCAAGGCGGCTACGCGCGCCGAGCCCTCGGGGATGGGACGGAAGATGAGGGTGTCGATCCGGGGCTGACCGCCCCAGTAGTCGGGGTTGGCGTCGAGGATGACTGCTTCATCCTTCAGCCACTCCCTGAGCATGAACGGGCCGGTGCCGATGGGGGCGGTCGCGAAGCCCTCGAGGTAGCCGACCTCTTCCGTGTAGACGGGAGGGTAGACGAAGGACCCGAGCGCCAACGCCGTGACGACGAGGCGCTCCGGCGCGGGCTCCTTGGTGATGACGTTGATGGTGTACTCGTCGACGACCTCGGCACGGTCGATCATCCCCGTGAAGCCGAGGTAGGCAGGCGCCTGGATCATGAGGTTGACGCTGTAGGCGGCGGCTTCTGCGTTGAACGGCTCGCCGTTGGTGAAGGAGACCCCTTCTTCCAGCCTGAGCTGAAGGGTGTCGGGCGCCACCATCTCCCACTCCCTCGCGAGGATGGGGATGTAGCCGCTGCCGTCGTGCGAGTAGATGATCAGGCGCTCGACGATCTGACCGGACACGTTCTTCTCCTGCTGCGTCGTGCTGGAGAGGGGGGAGAGGCTGCGAGGATCGAGCCCTTGCGCCACCGTGATGGTGTCGGGATCGCCTCGCTGAGCCAGGGCGCTGGGGACGAGGAGCAGCACGACCAGCGCTGCTGCTGCGAGGAGCGCGAGCGCTCTGCGCCCGTGCCGGCTGCGGTGTGTGACCGGTTCTGCGTGTCGGTTCGTGGAAGGCATCCTCTATCCAATCTCGACGGCCCGTCGGCTCGTCGACCGTGTTCGGTTCCCGCTGACCATGACGTGGCGGGTTAGGCAACCTCGTGGTGCGTCGCTCGATCACCTCCCGTCATAGCCGCTCGTCTCGTCGGTGTTGGTGGAAGGGGTGTCGGTCGTCGACGTGGCGCCGTGCGAACCCTGCGACGCGCTGGCCGAGGAGTCAGCCCTCGTGCCATCACGGGGGTCCGACGCGGTCGAGCGCGCCACCGCGGGCCGCTTCCTCGCCAGCCGCGCGGACGCGCCCGCATGCCCACGGGGGTCGAGGACGTCGCGCAGACCGTCGCCCACGAAGTTGAAGGCCAGCACGGCCAGCACGATGGCGAGGCCGGGGATCGCCGACACCCACCAGCCGCCGAAGATGTGGTCGCGGCCGTCCGCGATCATCGTGCCCCAGCTCGGGGTGGGTGGCTGGACGCCGAGGCCGAGGAAGCTCACGGCTGACTCGAGCAGCAGGATGCGCGCGAACTCGAAGGTGCCGAAGACGACGATGGTGGTCGACGCATTGGGGAGGACGTGCCGCCAGATGATGGTGAGCGCGTCGTTGCCGATGGCCCGGCTCGCCTCCACGTACTCGTGACCCTTGATCTTCAGCGTCTCGGCTCGTACGAGGCGCGCGTACTGAGCCCAGCCGGAGATGCCGAGCATCACGATCAACACGGGGAGGCTCGCCCCCAGCACCGCGATGACGGCGATGATGAGGAGCAGCAGCGGGAACGCCAGCTGGATGTCGACGAGCCGCATGATGACGGAGTCGACGCGCCCGCCGAAGTAGCCCGCGATGAGGCCCAGCGTCACGCCGATGCCGGCGGTGATGGCCACCGCGAGCGTGGCGATGAGCAGCGAGTAGCGCGTGCCCAGCATCATGCGGCTCAAGATGTCGCGACCTAGGCCGTCGGTGCCGAGCGGGTTCGCCCACGTGCCGCCCTCGAGCCAGATCGGAGGGCGCAGGCGTTTGACGAGGCTCGTGACGCTGGGATCGGCAGGCAACCACTGCACCGGCCAGACAGCCACGATCACGAGCAGCGCGACGATCACGAAACCGACCACTGCCAGTCGGTCGGCCAGCAGCGCGCGAACCCAGGGTCTCCTGCTCGGCGACGCTGCCGCGGGATTCACCGTGTCGAACGCCGCGTCGCTCATGTCTCACCGGCCTTGCGGACGCGGGGATCGATGACGCCGTAGAGGACGTCGGTCAGCAGGTTGATGACGACGAACAAGACGGCGGTCATGATGATGGTCACCTGGACGACAGGGAAGTCGCGCGTGTAGATCGACTGCACGGCCATGCGCCCGATGCCGGGCCAGCTGAACACCGTCTCCGTCACGACGGAGCCCGACAGCAGGCTGCCCGTCTGCAGTCCGATGAGCGTCACGACGCCGATGAGCGCGTTGCGGAAGGCGTGGCGCAGCACCACGGCGCCGCGGCGCAGACCCTTCGCCTTCGCGGTGCGGACGTAGTCGGACTCGAGGACCTCGAGCATCGCCCCGCGCACGAACCGCGAGGTGATGGCGCTGTAGAAGGTGCCGAGGGCGAAGACGGGCAGGATGAGGTGCTTCCACGTCCCTCGCCCGCCGGCGGGCAGCCACTGCAGCTCGGCCGCGAAGATGATGATGGCGACGAGGCCGAGGTAGAAGTTCGGCACGGCCTGACCGAGCAGCGCGCCGACCCTGACGACGCTGTCGATGCCACGGTTGCGGTTGACGGCCGCGATGACGCCGACGGCCGTGCCGACGACGACGGAGAACAGCAGCGACAGAGACGCGAGCTGCAGCGTGGCGGGGATGCGCTCGATGAAGAGCTGGAGCGCCGGCTGGCGGTAGCGGGTCGAGGTGCCGAAGTCGCCCTGCACGGCGTTGAGGACGAACCTGCCGTACTGGACGAGAAGCGGATCGTTGAGCCCGAGCTCCTCGCGGAGCTGCTCGATCGCCTCCGTCGTCGCCTCGGGGCCGAGGATGACCTGGGCCGGGTCGCCCGTCAGGTGCAGCATCAGGAACGTGATGATCGAGATGCCGATCATCACGGGGACGAGCTGCAGCAGGCGCTGCAAGACCATCGTCATGGCGCGCGGTCGCCGCTTCGAGCCTCAGCCGCCGCCGGTCCAGGCGGTGGCTGGGTGGTCCTTGTCGATCACTCCGAACGCCCAGTCGCCGGGGCGAACGGGTTGCCAGCGCGCGATGTACATGAGGTAGCCGTCGCAGGGTGCACGGAGGGTCTCGCGCAGCTCGAACGTGTACGGGCTGAGCACCTCGCCGAGGACCTCGCCTGCGCTGACCTCACGGCCCAGCGTGTCGCGTTCGTGCACCGGGTAGAACAGCCCCGCCACCTGCGGGTTCACGCGGCGCATGAGGTGGAAGTCAAGGTACCTGTCGAGGCGTGGCGGCGCCTCGTCCAGCATGCCCAGCACCGTCATGGCGCCGCGCGTGCCGCGGACGTTGACGTCGAGCCACCCCTCCTCGATGTCCCTGCCGAAGCCGGCACCGCCGACACCGCCGACGAGGCTGGGGATGCCGAGCGCCGTCCCTGCGTAGCCGACCAGCGAGCGTGGGCCGGGGAACCGCGTTGCGATGGGTCCGGAGCGCACCAGCGGCCAGCCGTACGCCAACGCCATCTCGCGCGACTTCGCGACGACGGCGGGGTCGGGGAAGTCGCTGCCGTACGTGATCGACCCCATGGCGTGGCCCCACGAGCCGAAGTGGAAGTCGATGACGGCGTTGGTGTGAGGGAGCACCTTCGTGGCGATGGCCGAGGCGAGCTGCTCCGTGATCCACGCCTCGTGGCCGGGGAAGACGCGGTTGAGGTCGGCGTTGTCCGACTGGTCCGGCGTGTTGCGCGACAGTTGCCCGAACGCCTGCTGGTTGGCGACGGGTAGGGCGATGACCGTGCCGGCCAGCGTCGCCGGGTCGAGCGAGTCGACGAGGCGGTTGACGACCTCGATCGAGAGCCACTCGATGCCGTGGAGCGTCGAGGCGACGAACAGGGTCGGGCCGGGGCGTGCTCCGACGACGACCGTCGTGCGGATCTCGAGCGCGGTGTCGTCGAGGTCCACCGTCACCGGTACGTTCCACTGGCTCACGCCGGTGGAGAAGGTCTCGTCGCCGAGTTCGACCGTCACGGAGGGCGCTGGGGTGGTTGTCACGCGATCAACTCCTCTGGCTTGGTCCGGGCTCCCGTCCTCTCGACAGGGTCGGCGCGGTCGGGCTTGCAGATGTTCGAGCGTGCTAGTACAGTAGGCCGGACTGTACGACAGTTCTCCCGGAGGTGTCAATCGCCATGACGAACGCCGCGACCCACTCCCTGGCCGTGAACGGACGAACGTTCGGCACCGGCTCGCACATCACCAGGATCCCCGTCACGGTCGACCTCAACGGCGGCCCCATCGAGCTCGTCACCCACGTCGTCGTGGGCAGCCGACCGGGGCCGACGCTGTTCGTGTCCTCGACGCTTCACGGTGGCGAGTGGACCACCATCGACGTCGTTCGCAAGGTGCTGGAACGGCTCGAGCCCGAGTCGCTGAGCGGCGCCCTCATCGCCCTGCCCGTCGCGAACCAGACGGCGTTCGGCAAGATGAAGAGGGCCACGCCCGACGAGTCGGACAACTCCGACCTCAACCGCGTGTTCCCCGGTCCGGAGGCGTGGATCACGGAGCAGATCGCGGCGACCATCACCCGCGAGTTGCTCTCCAAGGCCGACGCCCTCATCGACTTCCATCAGGGGACATGGGGCAACAACTTCGGGCGCGTGTCCTTCGGCCGCGACTTCCCCGACCCCGACGTCGCGGCCGCGTCGCGTGCGCTGGCCCACGCCTTCGGGATCCCCTGGGTGCGCTCGCAGACGACCCAGCGCTTCCCCGGCCCAGGCTCGATGATGGGCTACGCGGGCACCAAGCTGGGCATACCCGGGATCATCGGCGGCGTCGGCGGCATCGGCTTCGAGGCAGACGACGAAGCCGAATGGGTCGAGACGAACGTGCGCGGCGTGTTCAACGTCATGCGGCACATGGGCATCCTCGAGGGCGAGCCCGAGCGCGTCAGGGTGCTCGAGTTCACCACCATGCTGCGCGTCAACCCGACCATCGGCGGCTTCCTCCGCCCCGCACGGGACGACGACCACCTCGGCAGAGAGGTGGCGGAGGGCGAGGTGCTGGCGACGGTCACCAGTCCGTACACCCGCGAGGTGCTCGAGACGCTCACGGCGCCCGTCGCCGGGTACCTCATGTACTACCCGCGCTGGTACCCCGTCCGGCCGGGCGAGTGGGCGTACGGCATCATCCAGAAGGGCCATGAGCACACTCGTTGGGTCGAGCTCGACGGCTCGACGGTGGCGGCGTGAGCGCCGCTGCTGGAGGGGCAGCCGGAGCGACCCCGCGCGCCGCGGACCTTCGCGCCCCGGACCTCCCCGCCGGTCCAGCCGCGGTCTCCGCCGCGGCTCAGGCCATCCACGACTCCGCCGTGATCGTCGACGGCTGCTCGTTCTTCTTCGCGGGGTACGGGGACCTGCTGCGGGCCTCGGGACTCACCGCCGTCAACTTCACCGTCGCCCTACCGATGGACGACTCGCTGCAGGCAGCGCAGCGCATCAAGGAGTACTACGCGACCGTGAGCCGCGACCCCGGCTCGCGCATCGTGCGCACGCCCGACGACATCAGGCGCTGCAAGGCGGAGGGCACCTTCGGCGTCATCATCGGCTGCCAGAACTCCCGCCTGATCGGCACCGACCTCGCCTGGCTCGAGGTCTTCCACACGCTGGGGCTGAGGACGCTGCAGTTGACGTACAACGAACGCAACTTCGTGGGTGACGGCTGCCTCGAGCCGAACGACGCGGGTCTCTCGCACTTCGGCAAGCGCGTCGTGCGGGCCGCCAACGAGCTCGGGCTCACCATCGACCTCGCCCACGCAGGCGTGCGCACGACGCTCGAGGCCATCGAGCTGTCTGAGAAGCCGTGCGTGATCAGCCACTCTGGCGTCACCGCGCTCGTCCCCGGTCCTCGGTCGTACAGCGACGAGGTCATCGCTGCCATCGCCGCGAAGGGCGGCGTCTTCGGCGTGACGACGTTCCCCAACTGCAACTGGCGCGGCGGGCCGACGCGGCCCTCCTTCGACGACTACCTCGAGGCCCTCGAGCACGCCATCGCGGTCGCAGGCATCGACCACGTCGGCTACGGCTCCGACTACGTCGCCAAGATCGGCGCCTACCCCCAGTGGGTCATCGACTACCTCTCCGACCAGTACGCCCCGTACCGCGACGGGAAACCCTCCCGCGCCGGCCTCGCGGTCGTCCTCGGCGGCATCGACATCCACGACGAGCAGCTCGCAGGCTTCGCGGGCACGCATCATCTGCCGCGCCTGACGGCCGCGCTCCTGGAGCGCGGCTACTCGGAGCAGGACGTCAAGAAGGTGCTCGGCGAGAACTTCATGCGCGTCTTCGAACAGACGTGGGTCGCTGCGTGACCGCCACGCCTCTTCCGCGCCGGCGCAGGTCCCAGGAACGGAACCGGCATGCCTGCTGAGCACCCCGAAGGACTGCGACGCAACAAGGGCTTCCATCCGATCCTGGAGCGAGAGCATCCGTACGTCTTCATCGACGCCTGCATGCAGGCGTGGCCCGACGCCGACTTCGCCAACGCCCATCGCCACGGAGCGACCGCGCTGAGCGTGACGGCCTTCATGCCGCACGACGAGCTGCCTGCCGCCCTCGAGAACCTGATGTTCTGGCACCTGGTTGCTCGCAAGCATCCGAACATCCTGGTCGCGACGAAGGCCGAGGACATCCGCGCGGCCAAGCGCGACGGCAGGGTCGCCTTCATCCTCCACGCGCAGGACGGCGACTTCATCAACCAGAAGCTGCACAGGCTCGAGGCCTTCCACCGCCTGGGCCTGCGCATGATCCTGTTCGCGTACAACGCCAGCAACTCCATGGCGGACGGCACGCTCGACCGTACCTCCAGCGGCCTGACGCGGTTCGGCCAGTTGGCGGTGAAGGAGTGCAACCGGCTCGGGATGGTCATCGACTGCACCCACGTCGGCAAGAACGCGACCTTGCAGATCATCGACCAGAGCGCCGATCCCGTCGTGTTCACGCACTCGAACCCCAACGCCGTCGCGCCGAACCCCAGGAACATCGACGACGACCAGATCCTCGCGTGTGCCAGCAGGGGCGGCGTCATCGCGCTGGCGCCGTTCGGTCCACTCGTCCTCAAGCCGGGCCAGCAGACGTGGCCGAGCGTCGACGACTTCCTCGACCACGTCGACCACGTCGCGCAGTTGACGGGCGGGACGCAAGCCATCGGCATCGGCACCGACATGAGCATCGGCACCTACCCTGTACACGGGCACGACCCGTGGGGCGAGCCGGACTACCCCGACGTCGGCGGCGAGTACGCCCGGTGGGTGTGCGGCGACAGCCGCTCCCCCATGCGCGCGCTCAGCGACTTCAACACGTACGCCCAGGTGTGGACCCTCATCGACAAGCTGTCCGCCCGCGGCTACAGCGAGGCTGACATCGGCGGGATGCTCGGGGAGAACCTGCTGCGCGTGTTCGACGCGGTGTGGAAGTGAGCGAAGAGCCAGTGGGGTCGAGCGACAGGCCCGGCGCCGCCTCGCTGCACCGTGACGCGTTGGTCATGGACGCCGCCAGCTTCTTCTGCCGCGGCTACGACGACGACCTGGCCGCGTCGGGTGTCGACGTCATCAACGTCATGGTGCCCTGGCCGGCGGACGACTTCGACCAGGCGCTGCAGCGCGTCGAGGCCTACTACCGGCTGGTGCGCGACGAGCCTCGGCTGCGGCTCATGCACGTCGCGGCCGACATCCCCGCCGCCAAGCACGACGGCGTAGTCGGCCTCGTGATGGGCGCACAGAACGCCCACCTCATCGGAGACCGTCTCGGGCGCCTCGAGGTGCTGCAGCGGCTGGGGTTCCGGTACCTGCAGCTCACGTACAACCACCGCAACCTCATCGGTGACGGCTGCGCGGAGCCGAGCGACGCGGGCCTGAGCCGCTTCGGTCGCGACGTCGTCGCCGCCATGAACGAGGCCGGCATCGTCGTGGACGTCACCCATGCCGGTCACCGCACCGCCCTCGAGGCCCTCGCGCTGACGAAGAAGCCTGCGCTCATCTCGCACGCCAACCCGCGCGGGCTCTACGACAACCCTCGCAACCATCACGACGACGTCATCCGCGCGCTGGCGGACACGGGCGGCGTGATCGGCTGCTCGCTGCCCAGCCCGTTCAACTGGTCGGGTGAGGACAGGCTGCCGACCCTCGACGACTTCGCGAGGGCCATCGAGTACGTCATCGACCTCGTCGGGGAGGACCACGTCGCCTTCGGGAGCGACGTCGTCGTGACGACGGGAGCCTACCCGCCCGAGCTGTCGGGCAGCCTGCGCAGCGACCTCTACCTCGTGTCGGGGGCGTTCTACGGCAGGTTCGGGGTCGAGAAGCGCGTGCGCAAGGTGCAGGGGATCGAGGACTACCGCGACCTGCCCCGCATCACGGAGGTGCTCGCAAGGCGCGGGCACGGCGAGGACCGCATACGGAAGGTCCTCGGGGACAACCTCCTGCGGGTGTACACGGAGGCGTGGGTCGGCTGAGAGGTTCGTGCAGGTTGCCCGGGCGGTCGACGGCGGAGTGTCAGCGTACCGTCGAAGCGAGGATCGTGCGATCGACACGCTGTGCCACGTTGAGCGTCACGCGGGTTCCTGTGGCCTGCTCGTTCGAAGCTGCCTCGCGCGCCGCAACGTGAGCGTCTCCCGAACCTCGTCGGCTTCCGCGACCGACCGATAGCGATAGACACCAGGCTGGAAGAGCGGCGGGCAGTCTGCGGTGGTCACGGAGACAAGGTCGAGCATGCGCTCGAGCGCGGTCATCGGATCGCGCACACGACCGGCTGCCTCCGGCGCCTGGTCTATCGAAGAGTAGCGCTCAACGGGCATCAGTCTTCACCAGCGTCGTGCTGACGAGGAAGACCGAAGGCCCGAGCCAAGCGTCTCGCATCATCACTGTCCCTGGGTCGCACGGTCCCGCGCTTCAGAGCGTACAAGCTCTCGGGCGTCGCGACCCGTACCTTCACGCCGGCAACGTCGAGCTCCTGCCAGTCGACGTCCTCATAGGAGAACACCGCTCCCAACCGTGCTATCAGATCGATAGGGGGCTCATCGTCGGGCGGTACGTATCGGATCACTGGGTACTCGCCCTCCAGGTCGCTGGCCTTGATGAGCGCGATGTCCGGATCGTCGTACAGCGACCTGAGCGCGGTTCGCAGTCGCTGGACGTTCGTGGCACTCGGGTTCAGCATGAGGTCCACATCCTCGGTCGCCCTCACGAGTCCGTGCAAGTTCATGGCGATCCCGCCGATGATCGTGTACTCGACTTCGGCATCCGCGAGTGACCGAAGAAGCCTGAGAAGGGATCCGCCCTGCACGAGGCGATCATGGCATGCACGACGTACGTCAAGCCGCTCGCAGAACGCACCGGTCCTCTCTCCTACACGCGACCTGCCCGTCACATCCCCCTCGACCCCTTGACCCGCTTGAGCTCGACGACCGCCATCAGGCTGACGATCACGAGGAGCGCCCACGAGGTGAGCTTGCCGAGGCTGACCATGTGCCACCCGTCTTGCTGGCCCGGGTACTGCCAGGCGCCGAGGAACGTGGCGATGTTCTCCGCGAACCACACGAACACACCGATGAGGAGGAACGCCAGCACCAGCGGGATGCGCCGCTCGCGCTCGATCGGCGTGAACGCGACCCAGGTGCGGCCGAACACAGCCAGCACCGCCAGCATCAGCACGTACCGGAGGTCTGGCAGGTAGTGGTGGGTGAAGAAGTTCAGGTAGATGAAGGCCCCGATCGTGACCACGGCGGGCGGCGGCGGCCAGTTCGGGAACCGCAGTTTCAGCAGCCGCCACGCCTGGATCATGAAGCTGGCGACGCTGGCGTACATGAAGCCGCTGTAGAGCGGCACGTCCCACACCTTGAAGAGCGCGTCCTCCGGGTACGCCCATGACCCGGCGTGGACCTTGAACAGCTCGAGCCCGAGGCCGAGCAGGTGGAAGAGCGTGATGACCTTCAGTTCGTCGACTGTCTCGAGGCGGGTGGCAAGCATCAGCACCTGCATGGCGAGGCAGGCCAGGAGCAGGAAGTCGTAGCGCGCGATGGGAAGGGGCACCGCCCGAGACACCGCCAGCATCGCGAAGATGAACACCGGGAAGAGGCAGGCGCGGGCGTTCTTGACGCCGAAGCTGATGAGTTCGGCAGCGTAGCGGGCGAGCCGTCCCGGGCGAGGCGCGGTGACCGGATCGAGGGGGTCGGCTACGACTTCCATCGGGTGTGTATGATACACACCTTACACATGCAAAGTTCCATGCGTCGCCGCGAGCCGGCGCTTTAGACTGCGTCCATGACCCGACCAAGGAAGCTCGCTCTCATCGCAGCCCTCTTCGCGTTCGTGTTCGCCGCCTGCGTGCCCATCACGATCCCGGGCCTTCGCAGCGTCCACGGCCAGACCTGGGCGGCGCGGTTCGAGGTCGAGGTGCGTCCTGGCAACG
>ERZ795041.707-NODE-707-length-11802-cov-3.562016_pt1 | contig 11802 bp, 13 predicted proteins | sample MGYA00375125_ERZ795041 | MGnify/ENA primary metagenome ERZ795041 (study PRJEB30170, sample SAMN03074214) | activated sludge metagenome | biome: Common Effluent Treatment Plant; feature: Wastewater; material: Activated sludge; isolation source: activated biomass in...
AATGGCGTGGGCATGGTATTGAAGGAGTACGACAAGACGCTCATCGAAGTGGCGGGGCATACGGACAGCACGGGCAGCGATCAGTACAACCTCCAGCTGTCGCAGCGCCGTGCGCAATCCGTCGCGAACTACCTTGCTGGCCAGGGCGTGAAGCAGGAGCGCCTGCTGACCGTCGGCGCCGGAAAGGCTTATCCGATCGCCTCGAACGACACCGAAGCCGGCCGCGCGCAGAACCGCCGCGTCGAGCTGACCATCGTACCGGTGACGAAAGGCTGAAAATTAAGAACCCCCTCTCCGCAAATGAAGGTCCCCTCCCCCGCGAAGCGGGGGAGGGTTAGGGAGGGGGTATCTCGAGGGCGCTTGAATAATCAGGAAGCTCTGATTCACCCGTCATCCCGACTTTCTTTCGCCGGAATGACGGACGACGAGCGTCCTCAGGCTTCCGCCGGCTCGGCAATCATCCCACGAAGCTTCTTGATCGCATTCGCCTCGATCTGACGGATGCGCTCCGCCGAGACGCCGTACTTGTCCGCCAGCTCGTGCAACGTCGCCTTCTCTTCCGTCATCCAGCGGCTGCGCAGGATGTGCTGGCTGCGATCGTCCAGGGTCTGCATTGCCTGAGCGAGCCGGTCCGCCGTGTCTTCGTCCCATTGCTCGCGCTCCACGGCGATCGACGGATCCGAGTCCGGGCTCTGCAAATATGCCGAGGGCGAGTACGTGGAGCCGTCCTCGTCGTCCGCATCCGGCGCCGGATCGAACGACAGGTCGCGTGAGCTCAGGCGCTGCTCCATGTCGGTGACTTCGGCCGTCGAGACACCGAGATCGCTGGCGATCGCCCGTGTTTCGGATTCGGTCAGCCAACCGAGGTTCTTCTTGAATTTGCGCAGATTGAAGAACAGCTTGCGCTGGGACTTGGTCGTCGCGATCTTGACTAGCCGCCAGTTGCGCAGCACGTACTCGTGAATCTCCGCGCGGATCCAGTGGACCGCGAAGGACACCAAGCGCACGCCCACCTCCGGATCGAAGCGGCGCACCGCCTTCATCAGACCCACGTTGCCTTCCTGGATCAGATCGCCGACCGGAAGCCCGTAGCCGGTATAGCCACGGGCGATGTGCACCACGAACCGCAGATGCGAGAGCACCAACTGGCGGGCGGCTTCCAGATCGTCATGGTCGTGAAGACGGCGTGCGAGCGATAGCTCTTCCTCGCGGCTCAGCACCGGGATTCGCGACACACGGTCGACATAGGCATCGAGGCTCCCGACCGGTCCGGCGAGCACCAAGTCCGAATTGGCTCGAGCGAGTGCAAGCGCTGTACTCATCGTGATATTCCCCTCCCAACACGGTGGGCCTAGCTCAGAATTGACCCAAGTTTAGCAGTCGCACCCTTCGAGTGCTAAGACCTGGGTATGGTTCCGCAACATAGGTTGGTTATGGGAATAAAGCGAAGCACCTAAAGCCGGTTCCAAATACTGGCGAGAAGGCCAGCACCCTCCAGATTCCGGCTCCGAATCTGGCCAGCCGGCCAGCTGACCAGCATCCCAGCTGGCCACTCCCAGCCTACGTCGGCTCTATCCGACGCAGATGCCGGCTGGCCGCGATGTAGGACCCGAGCCACCCCAGGGCGACACCGACGCCGACGAGAATGCCGCCAGCTTCCATTCCTAAGCCGGTCAATTGGAAGCCGCTGCCATATAGCCCCGCGATCCGGGCGACGGGCTCGCGAAGCGCGGCCAGGACGATGGCGGTGATCACCCAGGCGAGCACGCCGCCGCCGATCCCGTACCAGACACCGCTGTAGAGAAACGGCCGGCGTACGAACCCGTCGCTGCCGCCGACCAGCTTCGTGATCTCGATTTCGTCGCGCCGGTTCTGGATGTCGAGCCGGATCGTATTGCCGACGATCACCAGAATGCCGACCGCGAGCAGGCCGCCGGCGAGCAGCACGCCGCGCCGAATCGCATCCAGGATCGCCGCAAGTCGCTCGACCCATGCCGTGTCCAACTGAACCACATCCACCGAAGGCAGCTTGCGTAGCTCCTCTGCAAGCGCCGCCAGATGTTCCGGCGTCGCGTAGTCGGCGGCCGGTCGCAGGACCAGTGCATGGGGGAGGGGGTTTTCGTTCAGGGCATCGATCGCGGCGCCGAATCCCGAGTTCGTGCGGAACGCCTTCAGCGCGTCATCCGCGGTGACCAGGTCGACGGCTTCGATATCGCGGCGCTGGCCCATGCGTTCGGCGATACGCCGGGCCTCCTCGGCCGCGGTCGGGCGCTTGAGATACACCGATACGCTGACAGCGCGATTCCAGCCGCCGACGGCGCTCTGAGCATTCGTGACGAGCAAATGCAGGCAGGCCGGCAGGGCGAGCGCGATGCCGATCACGAGCGTCGTCATCAAAGTGGCGAGCGAATGCTGCGACAGGCGGCCGAGCGAGCCGATGAAGGTCTGCGCGTGGCGCGTCAACCAGGCCGTCATGGCGTTCCCTCCCGATCGCCCAGGAGCGTGGCCGGATCGAGCAACGCAGGTTCCGACATGTCGGTGGTCTCGACGATGCGGCCCCCTTCGAGACGCACGCGGCGCAGGAGGAAGTGCTCGAGTAGATGCACATCGTGGCTTGCAACCAGCACGGTGACGCCGACCTCGCTGAAGCGCCGGAAGATGTTCATCACCTCGATGGACAGATCCGGATCGAGATTTCCCGTCGGCTCATCCGCGATCAGAATCGGCGGTTTGCTCACGACGGCGCGCGCGATGCCGACACGCTGCTGCTCGCCCGTCGACAGCTCGAGCGGCACGCTTTGCTCGCGGCCGAGCAGGCCCACCTGGTCGAGCGCCGCGCGGACGCGCTTGCCGATCTCCTTCGTGCGCACGCCGGCGATGATCAGCGGCAAGGCGACGTTGTCGAAGATCGTGCGATCGTGCAGCAGCTTGTGGTCCTGGAACACGATGCCGATGTTGCGGCGATACGCTGGGATTTTTCGCCGCGAGACGCCGGCGACGTTCTGGCCGTTGACGATGAGCTGGCCGCGCGTCGGGCGCTCGATCAGTGCGATCAGCTTGAGCAGACTGGATTTGCCGGCGCCGGAATGGCCCGTCAAGAACACCATCTCCCCGGCGGCGATGTCGAGCGACAGATCCGCGAGCGCCTCGCGGCCGTTCGGATAGCGTTTGAAGACGTGGTCGAACCGGATCATCGGGCGCGATCGTTATTTTCGCTCGGGCTGTTTCAACAGCGCGTCGACAAAGCTTTCTGCATCGAATTCATCGAAGTCCTCGGCGCTCTCGCCGGTGCCGATGAAGCGGATCGGCAATCCCAGCTCGCTGGCGATCGCGAGGATGATGCCGCCTTTCGCGGTGCCGTCGAGCTTGGTGAGCACGATGCCCGTCACGCCGAGCGCTTCGTGGAACAACCGCGCCTGCTGGAGCGCATTCTGCCCCTGGCTTGCATCGAGCACGAGCAAAACTTCGTGCGGCGCCGCCGGATCGACCCGGCCCATCACGCGCTTCACTTTCTTCAGCTCTTCCATCAGGTTCGATTGCGTGTGCAGGCGGCCTGCAGTGTCTGCGAGCAGCACGTCCAGCCCGCGCGCCTTCGCTGCTTGCAGTGCATCGAAGGCGACGGCGGCCGGGTCCGCTCCCGCGGCCTGCGCGATCACCGGCACGGCATTGCGCTCGCCCCACACCTGCAACTGCTCGACCGCGGCGGCGCGAAACGTATCGCCGGCGGCGAGCATCACCTTGAGACCATGATCCTTCATGCGTCGTGCCAGCTTGCCGATCGTCGTCGTCTTGCCGGCGCCGTTCACGCCGACCACCAGGATCACGAACGGCTTGATGACGCGATCCAGCAGCGCGGTGCGCAGCGCGGCGAGCAGCGCCTCGAGATTGCCGAGTTCCTTGCGCTGCACCTGTTTGCGCAAGCCGCCGAGAATCCGCTCCGTCGTTTCGACGCCGACATCGGCAGTGATCAGACGCATTTCGAGCTCATCCAGCACGGTGTCGTCGATTCGCCCGCCGGGGATGAGATTCGCAAGGTCATAAGTGAGCCACGAATCGCCTTGGTTCAATTTCGCGCGCAGGCGCTGGAACAAACCTGGTTTCGCGGGCTCGTTGGCATCGGTGGCTTTCGATTTGAAGCCAAACATGGATCGCTCGCACGGTGAAAGGCGCGGGATTCTAGCAGCAGGCTGCTGGATCTTCGTCGGCAATCCGATCCCTCGCGTGCGCCCGCGGTATGCTCGCGCCGATGACGCGTCACGCCAAGCGCCCCAATCAACTGCCGAACAAGCTGCGGATCATCGCCGGCCGCTGGCGCGGCATGCCGATTTCGTTTCCGCCGCAGGCGGAATTGCGCCCGACGCCCGATCGCGTGCGCGAGACACTCTTCAATTGGCTGCAGCCGGCGATCGTCGATGCGCGCTGTCTCGATCTGTTCGCGGGCAGCGGTGCGCTCGCCTTCGAGGCGCTGTCGCGCGGAGCGCGCGAAGTGGTCTGCGTCGATCGCGACCGGGCCAATGTGTGTCACTTGACGGATACGGCGCGGCGTCTGCAGGCGCACGGCTTCGAGGCCATTGCAAGCGATGCGATGGATTATCTGAGCGGTACACCGCGGGCGTTCGACATCGCTTTTCTCGATCCGCCGTATGCATCGAACGTGTTGCAGGGGGTGCTGCCACGGCTGGCGCAAGGATGGCTCGCACCTGGAGCGCTCATTTATGTGGAGGCGCCTGCCGAAGCGCGCCTGCCCGAGCTGCCGAGCGGATGGTCCGTCCACCGCAGCAGGCGCGCGGGGCAAGTCGGCTATCATCTGCTGCGCGCATCCAACTGACCAAGAGGACCTCCCATGCCTGGCGCGATGTATCCCGGCACCTTCGATCCGCTGACGAATGGCCACTACGACCTGGTGCGCCGCGCGGCTGGTATCTTCGAGCGCGTCGTCGTCGCAGTCGCGGCGAACCCCGGCAAGGCACCCTTGTTCACGATCGATGAGAGAGTCGAGCTCGCGCGCCAGGTGCTCGGCGACATTCCCAACGTCGAAGTCACCGGCTACTCGGGCCTTACCGTCGATTTCGCGAAGCAACATGGCTTGAGCGTCGTGGTGCGTGGTCTGCGCGCCGTGTCCGATTTCGAGTTCGAGTTCCAGCTGGCGACGATGAGCCGCCACCTCACCGACAAGGTCGATTACGTTTTTCTCACCCCCACCGAACAGTTCAATTTCATCTCCTCGACGTTGATTCGCGAAATCGCGAGCCTCGGAGGCGATGTGAGCCAATTCGTACATCCGATCGTGAAGGACGCGCTCGCGCAAGCCTGGGCCCGCCGCCGCGCGATGGAAAAAAAGAAGTGAGCATGGGAGCTCGCCCCGGCGTCATTTTATTTCTGACACTGTGCGCAAAAGTACGTCGAGCGCTGTCCCTGAACGCAATGGCGGATGGGCGTGCGACACACGCGGCAGGGCTCGCCGGTGCGCTCGTAAACGTAGAGTCGCTGTCTGAAATAACCCGGCATGCCCTCGGCATTGACGTAATCGCGCAGCGTCGTGCCGCCTGAGCGGATCGCTTCCCGCAGTACTTGCTTCACGGCTTTGGCCAGCGCTGCGAATTCTTTGAGCTTCAAGCGGCCCGCCGCGCGCCGCGGCCGAATGCCCGCGCGAAACAGCGCTTCGCTCGCATAAATGTTGCCCACGCCGACGACGATCTGACTGTTCATCAGCAATTGCTTGATCGCGACGCGGCGGCCCTTGGCGGCGCGTGCGAGCGTCACGCCATTGAAATCGGCTGACAAGGGCTCGGGTCCGAGATCGCGCAACAGGGGATGCTGCTGCGGGTCATCCGCCGTCCACAGCAGGCAGCCGAAGCGGCGCGGATCGTTGAAACGCAGGCATGCGCCCGAATCCAACACGATGTCGACGTGATCGTGAGCGCGTGGCGGAGTCGATGCGGGTAGTACGCGCAGGCTGCCGCTCATTCCCAGATGGACGATGAGCGTTCCATTCGTCAGCGCGAACAACAAATATTTTCCTCGCCGCTGCAACGCACGCAGCGGCTGGCCCGCCGCGGCCTCGATCAGCTCGTTCGGTACGCGCCAGCGCAGCCGAGGCTCGCGCACCTCGATGTGAACGATGGTGCGGCCGACGATCAGCGCTTCGATTCCGCGGCGCGTCGTTTCGACCTCAGGCAGCTCGGGCATGTGAGACTCCGTTCAAAGTGTGCAGTGCACGACGACAAAACTATTACGGAACGCGCTTGCATCGCACGGGTCGATGTTGGCAGCCTTTAGCTGCTCGGTTGAATGCCGAAGGCCGTGTCGTCGTCGTTGTCTTGTGTGTAGGTTAGCCTGTGAATCTCGATCTCTTGTACGGAATTCTGAACCTCGATTTCTGGGGCTATGTGCTCGTGACGTTCCTGATGGTTCAGGTGACTTTCATGGGCGTGACTCTGTATCTCCACCGCGATGCCACGCATCGCAGCCTGGATTTGCATCCGATTCTGCGGCACTTCTTCCGTTTCTGGTTGTGGATGAGCTCCGGCATTCTCACGCGCGAATGGGTTGCCGTGCATCGCAAGCATCACGCCCGCTGCGAGACGCCGGAGGATCCGCACAGCCCGGTGATCTTCGGCATCAAGAAAGTCCTGCTCGAAGGCGCGGAGTTGTATCAGGCCGCGGCACGCGATCCCGAAGTGGTCGAGAAATATGGCCGCGGCACGCCGAACGACTGGATCGAGCGCAATCTGTATTCACGTTATCGCAACGCCGGCATCGTCGCGATGGTGATCGTCGATCTCATCCTGTTCGGTGTTCCCGGCATCATCATCCTCGCGGTACAAATGCTGGCGAATCCGCTGATGGCCGCAGGTGTCGTCAATGGCATCGGCCATTGGTGGGGTTATCGTAATTTCGAGTGCCCGGATGCCGCGCGCAACATCGTGCCGTGGGGTTTGCTCGTCGCGGGCGAAGAGCTGCACAACAACCACCATGCCTTCCCGAGCTCGGCGAAGTTCTCGGTGCAGCGCTGGGAATTCGACATCGGCTGGCTTTATATCCGTGTGTTTCAGGCGCTGGGTCTTGCCAGAGTGATCCGCGTCGCCCCGCAGGCGCCGGCTGCGTCCACGCCAGATGCGCTCAGGGCGCCGCGCAAGCACGTGGATCTGGAGACCGTGCGCGCGGTCATCGTCAATCGTATGCACGTGCTGCGCGACTATTCGCGCAGCGTGACGATTCCCGTGTTTCGCGAGCAGATGCGCGTCGCGGGCGGCAATTTGAGCCGCCGCGTGAAGAAGCTGCTCGTGCGTGAGCCGGTGCTGCTCGATACGAATGCGCAGTCCAAGCTGCAGCAGATCCTGGAGACGAATCAGGCCTTGCACACGGTGCACGAGTTCCGCGAGCGGCTGCGTGTGCTGTGGAGCGGCGCGAACATGAGCAACGAGTCGTTGCTGCAGCATCTGAAGGACTGGATCGCGCAAGCCGAAGCGAGCGGCATCCACGTGTTGCAGGATTTCGCCGCGCGCCTGCGTGGCTATGCGATGCAGCCGGCGTAGGGAGTTCGTGCGACGCACGAAGGAGAGCAGGGGCGCCGCTGCGCGGCGTGAAGCTCTTACGAAGCTCTTACAATTCGTATTCGGTCATTTGATCTTCGCTTCCTTGTAAGCGACGTGCTTGCGCACCTTCGGATCGAATTTCTTCACTTCCATCTTGTCCGGGTGCAGACGCTTGTTCTTGGTCGTCGTGTAGAACTCTCAGGTCCCCGAATACGAAACGAGCTTGATCTTTTCGCGCATGGTTTTACTCCTGCAGCGTCAAACGCGAACGCCCTGGGCGCGCAGTTCGGCAACGACTTTATCGATGCCCTTCTTTTCGATCGTCCGCAGACCGCGCGTGGAAACGCGCAGGCTCACGAAGCGGCGTTCGCTTTCCATCCAGAAGCGCTGCACGTGCAGGTTCGGCAGGAAGCGGCGGCGACGCTTGTTGTTCGCATGGGACACACGGTTGCCCGTCATCGGGCCCTTGCCGGTGATCTGACAGACTCTGGACATAGCGATTCCTCGAGACGGACCGGCCTGGAAGCACCCAGGGGTCCAAAAATGAGTCGCGCTTTATACCAGAGGAATGGCGCCTGGCCAACTGCGGGCGGACTTTCCCTCATAAGAGCCCCCGTTCGGCGAACGATTCGCAGGCGCCATCGCCGACCACGAAGTGGTCGAGCAGCCGGATGTCGACGAGCGCCAGGGCTTCCTTGAGGCGGCGTGTGATCAATTCGTCGGCCTGGCTCGGCTCGGCGATGCCGGAAGGGTGATTGTGGGCGAGGATCACGGCCGCGGCATTGCGAGTCAGCGCCTCTTTGACGACCTCGCGCGGATGCACACTGGCTCCGTCGATGGTGCCGCGGAACAGCTCCTCGAAGCCGAGAACTCGATTGCGGTTGTCGAGATAAAGACAGCAGAACACCTCGTGCGGCAGGTCCCGCAGGCGCATGCGGAGAAATTCCCGGGTCGCGCGGGGATTGGACAGCGCCGAGCCGGTCGCCATCAGCTGCTGGTAGTGCCGGCGCGCCAGCTCCAGAGCTGCCTGCAAGGCGACATACCGGCTCGGTCCCAGCCCCGGTGACTCGCATACTCGCTCCCTATCCGCCGTCATCAGGCTGCGCAGCGAGCCGAAACGAACCAGCAAGTGACGGGCGATGTCGAGGGCGCTTTGGCCTCGGGTACCGGTGCGGATCAGGATAGCGAGCAATTCCGCCTCCGATAGCGCATGCGGCCCCTGTTCGAGCAGCTTTTCGCGCGGGCGTTCGGTGGCGGGCCATTGGCGGATGGACATGAAGCTCTCCCTGCATGACGACAGCGGCATTCTGGAAGGTGCCGAGGCTGAGTAGTCAGCGAAAATCCCTCGGATTCGTCCCCATATGGTGCAAAGGCGCCTGCAATCGGCGCGGCGGGTGCCCATTCCACAACGTCCATTCCGCAACGGAATGGGGGTATCGCGCTCTGGTTTGCCGGTCTTGCCGGGCCCGGCCCATAATCCGGCGCCATGACCGCACAGCCACGCAAAATCCTGCTCGGCGTCACGGGCGGAATCGCCGCTTACAAAAGCCCGGCCGAGGTCCAGGTCGTGATGTCGCGCTCGGCACAGCAGTTCGTCACGCCGCTGACGTTCCAGGCCGTGTCGGGCAGGCCGGTCCGCACGGATCTGTGGGATGAATCGGCCGAGGCGGCCATGGGCCATATCGAGCTCGCTCGCTGGGCCGACGACATCGTGATCGCGCCGGCCACCGCCGAATTCATCGCCCGGCTCGCGCACGGCTTTGCCGGCGACTTGCTGACGACGATTGCGCTGGCGACATCCGCGCCCATCGTGCTCGCACCCGCGATGAATCGATTGATGTGGGCGAATCCCGCGACCCAGGCCAACGTGAAGCTGCTCAAAGAACGAGGTGTGCGCATCCTGGGTCCGGCGAGCGGCGAGCAGGCCTGCGGTGAAGTGGGTCCGGGCCGAATGCTCGAGCCGAGCGAGATTGCTGCGGAGCTATTCGTCGATGCGCCGTCGAATCTGGCGCTGCAGGGTCTGAAAGTCGTCATCACCGCGGGGCCGACTCGCGAGCGCATCGATCCGGTGCGATTCATCAGTAATCGCAGCTCCGGGAAAATGGGTTACGCCGTGGCGGAGGCGGCGCGCGATGCCGGTGCGAAAGTCGTGCTCGTCAGCGGCCCTGTGCAGATTCCGGTGCCGCGCGGCATCGAGCGCATCGATGTGGAAAGCGCCGAGCAAATGCTGAGTGCCGTCGAGCAGGCGATCGTCGATGCGGACATCTTCGTCTCGGCCGCCGCGGTGTCCGACTATCGCTGCGCCGAGATCGCCGGTGAGAAGATCAAGAAGACGAGCGACACCATGACGCTGGCATTGACGCGCGCGCCCGACGTGCTCGCGACCATCGGCCGCAGCGCCAAGCCGCCGTTTCTCGTCGGCTTCGCTGCCGAGACCGAAAACGTCGAGCGCAATGCGCTCGCGAAATTGGCCGGCAAGAATCTCGACATGATCGCCGCCAACAAGGTCGGCGATGGCCTGGCGTTCGACAAGGACGACAACGCGCTGAGCGTGTACTGGCAGGGCGGCAAGCGCGAGTTATCGCTGACGAGCAAGAGCGCGCTCGCGCGCCAGCTCATCGAGGTGATCGCCGAGCGTTACCGCGTGCGCGCCGCCGGCGCGGCAACTTCGATCGCATCGCTTCAGTCCGCCCGCTGACGGCGCCGTGCCGTTGCAGGCGCGGCAGAAGCTTCAGGTTCGCGTGCTCGATGCGCGCATCGGCCGCGATTTCCCGCTGCCTCAATACGCAACGTCAGGCTCGGCCGGTGTCGACCTGCGCGCATGCCTCGATGCGCCGCTGGAGATGAAGCCCGGCGACACCCAGCTGATTCCGTCGGGCATTGCCATCCATATCGCCGATCCCAGTCTTGCGGCGCTCGTTCTGCCGCGCTCCGGTCTGGGGCACAAGCACGGCATTGTGCTCGGCAATCTTGTCGGCCTGATCGATTCGGACTACCAAGGGCAGGTGCTGGTATCGGTATGGAATCGCGGCCAGTCGGCGTTCACGATTCAGCCCGGCGAGCGCATCGCGCAGCTCGTCGTCGTGCCGGTCCTGCAAGTGGAGTTCGAAGTGGTGAATGAATTCGTCGCCACCGATCGTGGCGCCGGCGGTTTCGGCAGCTCCGGAACGAGGTAAGGCAGGAGTCGGCAGTTCGAGGGTCGAGAGCTGCGGGGAACCGTCATACCGGCAAAAGCCGGGACCTCAACCTACCGGATGCCCTTCAATTCCTTGAAGCGCTTGATGTCCTCTGCGAACGAAGCTTTGACCTGGGCTTGCTCCCGCTTGTTCTTCGCCAATGATTCGCGATACACGCGCTCGCCGTTCACGATGTTCACGAGCTCTTCGGCGAGATGGTCGGGCAGCGGCGGTGCGTTGGGCTTGTCGTTATAAGGCTTGAAACGGGCGATCTGCTGCTGCACGCGCGCCTGGCGTTCGTGCAGATTCTTGATGTTCTGCTCCGTCACTCGATACTGCGAAGCGAGCAGTTCCACCCGTTGATCGCGCAATCGCTCGATGTCCGCCACCGTGAGATAGGTTTCGATCAGCATGCGATCATGCTGCTCGCGCGCCGCGCGTTCCTGGCGGATCTTTGTCTCCGCCGCTTCGCGTTGGATCCGCGCAGCCTTGGTACTCTCGCCTTCGATCATCCGTACGAGCATGCCCCGATCGTTGAGCACTTCGGTGTCGAACCCGGCGCAGGCGGCGGGGAGGCTGTCGCCATAGTGGGTCTGACCCGATCCGTCTTTGCAGCGATAGAACGCTTCGCGGTTGCCCGACTTGCTTTGAGCGTGCACGCACGCAGTAGCCAGCAGCGCCGCGATTCCGATCGCAGCCAGCCCATGTCGTGATCGAACAAACGACGGTTTGGGCATCGGTTTGCGTGTCAGACGATCCAATTTCCCCCCGAAAAATGCCGCCCTATTGTGCAGCACGTCCTAACACGGTCAACAAAAAAGGCCCGAAGACGTGAACCAGCGCCGATTTGGCGCCTCATACCCCGTACGCCGCTCGATAGGCTTCGAGCGCACTCGATTGCGCGGCATCGCCGCTGCGTTGCGCGTGTGCGATGAGGTCCGCCAGTCTGGCGATGCTGATTACCGGCAAGCCGATGTCCTGCTCGACTTCCTGGAGCGCCGAGCGCGCACCCTGGCCGCGTTCCTGCCGGTCGAGCGCGATGACGACGCCCACGGGCGTCGCGCCGGCCTTGTGGATGATGTCGACCG
>ERZ795041.708-NODE-708-length-11798-cov-3.129098_pt1 | contig 11798 bp, 13 predicted proteins | sample MGYA00375125_ERZ795041 | MGnify/ENA primary metagenome ERZ795041 (study PRJEB30170, sample SAMN03074214) | activated sludge metagenome | biome: Common Effluent Treatment Plant; feature: Wastewater; material: Activated sludge; isolation source: activated biomass in...
GATCAGGTGATCAGGTGATCAGGTGATCAGGTGATCAGGTGATCAGGTGATCAGGCTCAGAATAGGAGTTTCTTGCCCAGATCACTTGATCACTTGATCACCCAATCAAACACGTTCACCCAGCGGCACGAACGCCAGATTCTCCGGCCCGACGTAATTCGCGCTCGGCCGAATGATCTTGCCGTCGATGCGCTGCTCGATCACGTGGGCGGACCAGCCGGTGGTGCGTGCCATGACGAACAGCGGCGTGAACATGGCGGTCGGCACGCCCATGAGGTGATACGAAACCGCGGAGAACCAATCGAGGTTCGGAAACATGTTCTTCACTTCGCGCATCACGGTTTCCAGCCGCTCGGCGATGTCGAACATTTTCATGTCGCCGGCCTCGGTGGCCAGACGCCGGGAGACTTCCTTGATCACTTGATTGCGCGGGTCGGAAATCGTGTACACGGGATGTCCGAAACCGATGATGACTTCCTTGTTCGCGACGCGCTGGCGAATGTCCGCTTCCGCCTCGTCGGGCGTGTCGTAGCGCTTCTGGATGTCGAAGGCGACTTCGTTCGCACCGCCATGCTTCGGGCCGCGCAACGCGCCGATCGCCCCCGTGATGCATGAAAAGATGTCCGACCCCGTACCCGCGATGACACGCCCCGTGAATGTCGATGCGTTGAACTCATGCTCCGCGTAGAGGATGAGCGAGGTGTGCATCGCATGCACCCAGCTCATCGACGGCCGTCTGCCGTGAAGCAGGTGAAGGAAATGGCCGCCTATCGAATCATCGTCGGTTTCCACATCGATGCGCCGGCCGCTCGTGCTGTAGTGGTACCAATAGACGAGCATGGAGCCCAGGCTTGCGATCAGCCGATCCGCAATGTCGCGCGCGCCGGCGACGCTGTGATCGTCCTTCTCCGGCAGCACGCAGCCGAGCGCCGCAACGCCCGTGCGCATCACGTCCATCGGATGGCTTGCCGCCGGCAGCTGCTCGAGGATGTTTTTCACTGCCGCCGGGATGCCGCGCAGCCGCACGAGCTTCGCCTTGTAAACCGCGAGCTCGCTGTGATTCGGCAGCTTGCCGTGAATCAACAGATGCGCGACCTCTTCGAACTCGCAGTGGCCCGCGACATCGAGAATGTCGTAGCCGCGATAATGCAGATCGTTGCCGCTGCGTCCGACCGTACATAACGCGGTATTACCGGCCGGCACTCCTGACAGCGCTACGGATTTCTTCGGTTTGAACGTTGGCGTGGCGTCGCTCATGGCACCTTCCGTAAGCTTGAATGAAAGTTGTCGATTTCAGGAGCTCTCGCGGCCGAACAGCTCGTCGAGCTTCTTCTCGTAATCATGATAGCCGAGCACCTCATAAAGCTCGGCGCGCGTCTGCATGCGATCCGTGAGCCCCTTCTGCGTGCCTTCCTTGCGAATCGCCGCGTACACCGCCTCGGCGGCCCGGCTCATCGCACGGAATGCGGATAGCGGATACAACACGAGCCCGACGCCGGCGCTGCCGAGCTCCTGTACCGTGAACAGCGGCGTCTTGCCGAATTCGGTGATATTCGCGAGCACCGGCGCCTTCACCGCGCGCGTGAACTGACGGTATTCATCGAGTGTGGTCAGCGCTTCCGCGAAAATCATGTCGGCCCCTGCTTCGACGTAGCGCATCGCGCGATCGATCGCCGCCTGTTGACCTTCGACCGCATGCGCATCGGTGCGCGCCATGATGACGAAGGAATCGTCGATCCGTCCGTCGACCGCCGCCTTCAGGCGGTCGGTCATCTCGTTCGCAGCGACGAGTGCCTTTCCAGGGCGATGGCCACAGCGCTTCGCCTGGACCTGGTCTTCGAGATGCATGCCGGCGGCTCCGGCTTTCGCGAGCTCGGCGCTCGTGCGGGAAATGTTGAAAGCGCTGCCCCAACCCGTGTCGGCGTCGACGAGCAGCGGCAGATCGGTGGCGCCGCTGATGCGGCGGACGTCCTCGCAGACGTCATTGAGACTGGTGATGCCGAGATCCGGCAGGCCGAACGATGCGTTCGCGACACCCGCGCCGGAGAGGTAAATCGCCTTGAAACCAGCGCGCTTGGCAAGCAGCGCACTGTAGGCATTGATCGTTCCGATGATCTGCAGCGGTCGTTCTTCTGCAACGGCGGCCCGCAATCGGGCGCCTGCGGCAAATGTCATTCGCCTCTCCGGTGAGTAGCTTCACGGCGGCCAGCCCTGTGTTTTCACGACGGTTGCAGCGCACGTGTATTCGGCGCGGCGCATCGTACCCACATCGGCTCGCGAATGCCACGCAGCGAACAAAGCAACACAAACAACAAGGGCCCGAACGCCTTGCGGCGTGGGCCCTTGCCCGGATCGGGGCGAACCCCAGTTACGCGGCGGCGACTTCGATGCGTCGTGGCTGCGCCTTCGGCTGCTTGGGAATCGTCACTTCGAGGATGCCGTTGCGGCCGGTCGCACGCACGTTCGCGGCGGCGACCGTATCGGGCAGCGTGAAGCGACGATGGAAGCGGCCGTGCGGACGCTCGATGCGACGGCGCTCCGCCTCGTCTTCGCCATTGTCTTTCTCACGCTCGCCGCTGATCGTCAGCACGCCCTGTTCGAGCGTGATGTCGATCGCACCGGTATTGACACCGGGCACGTCGAACTTCAGCACCCAGCGATCCTTGTATTCCGCAATGTCCGCCGGCGGGACCCAGTCGGCGGTCGCCGAGCTGTCCGCGGCGTTCGCTGTCGCTTGCGCATCGAATACGCGGTTGATCTCCCGGTGCAATTGGTTCAACACGTCCCAAGGCTCATAACGAACGAGGCTCATGTATATTCTCCTGCTCTAGCCAACCATTGATGAATCTTTCGCGCCGGTCCGCAGGACCGCACGCCTGAGAAATAGGAACGCCGCTGACCATTTCAAGCGTTACAGGATTCGTCATGCGCGGTTACTCTCTTGCAATGCAAACCGATCGACACTTCATGCGCGCTGGCTGGTTTGGCGCCCTCATGCTGCTGGGAATCGGCGCAAGCGCGGCGACGGACCCGTATTACGACGCCGCGTTTCACGTCGAGATCCAGCCGCGTCGTGCCACGCTGCAGGTCACACTCACGCTCTCCGGCGATCGCCTGCCGAGCCGCGTCGATCTCCACATCGATCCGCAGCGGCACCGCGCCTTCGCATCGAAACTACCTGTCTCGCAAAAGGGCGACGTGGTGACCTGGCTGCCCTCCGGCCAGCAGGCGCGACTCTCCTACGAATTCGTCGCGACGCACGAGCGCTCGCCGCGACGCTACGACTCGCTCGTCACGGACGATTGGGCCATCTTTCGTGCAGACAAGATGACGCCGCGCATGGCGGTCACGGCGCCGCCGAGCCTCACGGCGCGCTCCACGCTGGGCTTTGCGCTACCGCAAGGCTGGTCGGTCGCAACGCCATTTCCCGAACAGGGCGGCGTCTTCAAGGTGGACAACCCCAGGCGGCGTTTCGACCGCCCGGAAGGCTGGGTCGTTGCGGGCAAGCTGGGCAAACGCAGCGAGATCATCGCGGGCATTCAGACCATCGTCGCGGCGCCGGAAGGCGAGGCGGCCCGGCGTCAGGACATGCTCGCGTTCCTGAATTGGAATCTGCCGCATCTCAAAGAGGTATTTCCGCAATTCCCGAAGCGCCTGCTCGTCGTCACCGCGGGTGATCCGATGTGGCGAGGGGGGCTATCGGGACCGGGTTCGCTGTTTCTGCACTCCGCGCGGCCGCTGATCAGCGAGAACCGCACGAGCACGCTGCTGCACGAGATCGTCCATGTCGCCATGGGCATTCGCGGCGACGAGGAGAGCGACTGGATCGTCGAAGGGTTTGCCGAGTACTACTCGCTCGAAATCCTGCGGCGCTCGGGCGGTATCGGCAGCAATCGCTATGAGGAGGCGATGCAGCGCCTGCCGCGCTGGGCGCGTCAGGCGCCGAGTGTGTTCACGCACGAGTCTTCGGGCGCGAATACGGCGCGCGCCGTCATCGCGTTGCGCGAAGCGGATGCGGAAATTCGCCAGGCGAGCGGCGGACGCGCAAGCCTGGATGACGTCGCCGCCGCGCTGGCGAACGAGCGTGGCGAAGTGAGCCTTGAGCGGCTGCAGGAGGAAGCCCGCAAAGCGGCAGGGCGCAATCTGCAATCACTGGAGCGCCGCCGGCTCAGCGCATTGCCGCGTCAACCCGTTCCTTGAACCAGCCGCGTGATGTGCATCGCGGTCTCGAGCGCACGCAAGCCATCCTCGCCGGTGACCAGAGGTTCCGTGCCTTCACGAATCGCGCGAAGAAAAGCCTCGATCTCCGCCAGCAACGCATCGCCCTGATCGAACGATTCCTCTTCGATTGATACCTGCGCCGGCGACTCGACGGGCGCCGCATCCTTCTTGCGGATCACGGTCAGGACCTTTTGCTGCATGTCGATCGATAGATAGGCATCGTCCTGGAAGATGCGGATCTTGCGCTCCTGCTTGAGGCTGATGCGACTGGCCGTCGTGTTGGCGACGCAGCCGCCGCGAAAGCGGATGCGCGCATTGACGATGTCGGTCTCGCCTGAAAACACCGTCGCACCCACCGCATCGATGCTCTCGATCGGCTGGCGCACCAGCTCCTGGATCAGGTCGATGTCATGGATCATGAGATCGAGCACGACGCTCACGTCCGTGCCGCGCTGTTTGAAGGGTGCGAGACGATGCGATTCGACGAAGCGAGGGGTGTTCAGGCGGTTCGCCGCGGCGACGACGGCGGGATTGAACCGCTCGAGATGGCCGACTTGCAGCACACAGTTCCTGTCGCGAGCCAGATCGACGAGCGCCCGCGCCTCGGCGACCGTCGTGGCGATCGGTTTTTCCATGAGCACGTGCACGCCCCGCTCGAGCGCCGCGCGCCCGATCTCGAAATGCAGCGGTGTCGGCACCGCGATGCTCACCGCATCGACGCGGTCGAGCACCTGCAAGGCATCCGAGCAGGCTTCGACATCGAGCTCGGCGCCCACCCGCCGCGCAGCGTCTGCATTCGCATCGACGACGGCGACCAGTTGCGCATCGGGCAACTGCGCATATTTCTGCGCATGAAAGCGGCCGAGATAGCCGACGCCGATGACGGCCGTGCGCATCGGATTCGCAGTGGATCGGGGTGAGCTCATGGCAGTCCTCGCTTGGGCGGGCGCCATAATAGCGGCTCGGCCGGCGCCAATCGCGCCGCGCGCAGTTGCGACGACCGCCTCGAGCCGCCAAGATGCGCCGCCTCACGCATCGACCTGCAGTTCGCAATGCCGGAACGTCTTGCACGCACCACCGCCCCCGAGCCGAGCCATCGGCGTTTGCGCTTCGAGATCATCTTCGCAAGCCTGTGGCTCGCCATCGGCCTGTTCCTCCTCCCGGCGCTGATCTTCTGGGTGGGTATGGTTGTGCTCGGTCCGTATGGCGAGGCACCGGGCGCAGGACTCGGCACGTTTTACGCGGATTTTTTTGGCGATCTAGCGACCGGTGAGATTCGCACCTGGTTCGTGGCGCTCGGACCCTTGATCCTGGTTTTGCTCGCACGAGCTGCGTTCATCGGCGCAGGGGCGAGGCGTGAAAAGAAGGATGGCGATGAGCCGCAGGCGCGACAGGCGCCGCCGGCGAAGGCCGTCGAGCACCGGCGCGTCGAGCCTCGTGTCGGTGACTGAACCCGCGCATGAGCGCAATTGCCCATACGGGCCGACCGTGATCGACTTCACGTTTTTGACATCCGCCCGTGAATTGCCCGAACTCCTGTATATAAGCTGCGACAAACACGATAACTAGATTGATTAGCTTGATTTTTTAGGAAGGGTTTATGTGGTTCGCCAAATTCTTTGGCGGGCGTGAAGATGACAGCGAGCCTTCGGAGCATCCGCCTCATCCGGTGGCGCTTCCGCAGAAGGCCGCGCCAAGCAACGCCCGCCCTGTCAGCAAGTCGGAAAACGGAAAGAAGCCAGCTGCCAAGGGCTTCGATCCTTACAACAGCGGCAGCTTCGACAAGAACCAGGCCTGGGAGCGCGTCATCCGTTGAGGCGATTTCCGTCAAGCCTCATAGGTTACGTTGACCCTCCCCAGGCCCACGCGTAGGCTCGATTCCATTCATCGGGGGGCATTCTTACACTTTCTGGTACGGGCATTTCCTGCGGTAACCCAGCTTGTTTCTGGGCATGTTTTGAGGCTTTCCCTCATGGCCGCACGCTCATCCTGGCCAGTACAACACCCCCACGGTGATCACGCTGAGCCACATCGCGCTGTGAGCGATCCAACGCCAGCGAAGGTTTTTGAGCATCGCAAGGAAGCTCACGCCCGACACGATCGTCAGCACGGCGAACTGGCTTGCGCTGCGCAGTAACGGGCCGAGCTCCTGGGCCAGCTGAGGGTGACGATCCTTCAGGATGAGATAGATGATGAGAACCGCCGTCAGCCCGAACGTAATGGCCGCCGCCGAGCCGAGCACAATGGCGTTGACCACGGTCAGCGGTCGCATCGAACTTCCCCGCCACGCCAGCCGTCGTACTTGCTGAAGATGCGTCGGCTCTCTAGCCTTGATATGCCTACGAGTGAGCGCCAGGTCCAAGGCCGGGCGCGCGAAGGCCAAGTGGTCGAATCGTTCATCACGAGCATGAATTTTCCGGAAGCGGACGCCCGCTTCCACCAGATGAGGATGTAGAACAGTGTATCAGCTGCCCTCGAAAGACTCTGCCGCACGTCCCCGTCGTTTTACGCTCATCTTCAGCCTTCCCGCGCTTCTGGTCGTCTGCGTCCTGCTCGCCGGTACGGCGCAGACGCCGGTGGCAAATGCCGTCGCGAATGCAACCGGTCAGGATCTCTCCCCAACCGAACGGCAGCGGCGCGTCAGCAAGCTCGTCAGCAATGTCATCGAACGCTCCCACTATCGACAGTCGCCGATCAACGATCCGGTCTCCGCGCTCGTCCTCGACCGCTACCTCGACCAACTCGACGGATCGCGCAGCTACTTCCTCGCCAGCGACATCGCAGAGTTCGAGCGCTTCCGCTATCAGCTCGACGACGCCGTCGTGAACGGCTCTCTGGAGCCCGTCTTCACGATCTTCAACCGCTTCCAGCAGCGTAATCGCGAGCGCATCGCCCATGCGCTCGAGCTGCTCAAGACGGAACCGGACTTCACGATCGACGAATCGTTCGAATTCGATCGCACCAAGGCGCCGTGGGCCAAGTCCCAGGCCGAGCTCGACGATATCTGGCGCAAGCGCGTCAAGAACGATGCGCTGTCCCTCATGCTGACCGAAAAGACCTGGGCCGAGACGCGCGACATCCTGCAGAAGCGCTACGAGCGTGTCCTGAAACGCACCGAGCAGGTGACGAGCGACGACATCTTCGAGGTATTCATGAACGCGTTCGCCCACGTGTTCGATCCGCACTCGAGCTATTTCTCGCCGCGCAACTCCGAGGAGTATCGGATCCAGATGAGCCTGTCGTACGAGGGCATCGGCGCATCGCTCCAGCTCGTCGACGATTACGTCACGGTGCTGAACGTCCTGCCCGGCGGTCCGGCCGCGATCAGCGGCAAGCTCACTGCGAACGATCGCATCACCGCCGTCGCCGAAGGCACGGGCGGCAAGCCCGTGGATGTCATCGGCTGGCGCCTGGACGACGTCGTGCAATTGATTCGCGGCAAGATCAACACGACCGTGCGCCTGACGATTCTGCCGGCGGGCGCGACGCCAGGCTCGCCCGAGAAGACGATCGAGCTCGTGCGTAACAAGGTCACACTCGAAGCTCAGGCATCCCAGAAGGAGATGCGCAAGGTGAAGCGCGACGATCGCGAAATCGCCGTCGGCATCATCAACGTGCCGAGCTTCTATCAGGACTTCGAAGCCAAATCCTCGGGTGAAAAGAACTATCGCAGCACGACCCGCGACGTACGCCGGCTCATCGAGGAACTGAAGGCCGAGAAAATGGATACGCTGATCGTGGATCTGCGCGGCAATGGCGGCGGCCACCTGACCGAGGCGACGGCGCTGTCGGGTCTGTTCATCCCCGCCGGTCCGATCGTGCAGTAGCGCGAAACCGGCGGACGCGTGGAGGTGCTCGACGATCCGGAGCCGACGATCGCCTGGGACGGTCCTCTGATCGTGCTGGTCGATCGCTTCAGCGCCTCGGCATCCGAGATTTTCGCTGGCGCAATCCAGGACTACGGCCGCGGCATCATCGTCGGTCAGCAAACCTACGGCAAAGGCTCGGTGCAGAATCTGTATCCGCTCGATCGCTATGCGTTGGGTCCGGACCCAGGCTTCGGCCAGCTGACGGTGACCATCGGCAAGTACTACCGCGTGACTGGCGAGAGCACGCAGCATCGTGGCGTGCAGCCTGACATTTCGATGCCGACGGCGATCAGCACCGAGGAAGTCGGCGAGAGCACTCGTGTGAGCGCCCTGCCCTGGGATCGCATCCGTCCGGTCGAGTTCGGCAAATCAGCGCAGTGGGCCCAAGTGATTCCAGCGCTCGCGCAGGCACACGAACGCCGCATCGCCGAGGATCCGGACTTCAAGTCGCTGCTCGCGGATCTGGAATCGTTCGAGCAAGTACGCACGCAGAAGAAGCTTTCGCTCGCACTGAAGACGCGCGTCTCGGAACGCGAGCAGCTCGAACAGGCGCGCCTTGCGCGAGAGAATGCGCGCCGCGCCGCGCATGACCTGCCGCAGATCGAAAAGCTCAGCGACTTGAACGGCGCCGAACCCCCCGATGCCGTGCTCGCGGAAACGACCCAGATCGCGGCAGACCTGAGCGCGATGAGCGCCACGTATCTCACCAAGCTGAAGGCGGACAGCCGCAACGCGCCGACGCCGTAGACGCTACGAGGAAGAAGTGGATGGCGGATGGTCAGCGCACGATCGTGCGCGTCGCTATTGCAGCAATGCTCGATAGACTTCCCAGTAGTCGTCGACGAGCACGTTGATTCCCGAGCGATTGACGCTTTCCAGACCCGAAACCGGCGCCGGGGGCGCCGGCAGCGTTCCGATCGAGTCGGTCAAGGGAACGGTGTCAGCATCGCTGCGATAGATCGCAACCGCGCGTAGTGCCTCGGTGCTTTGCTTGAGGCCGCGCAGATCTTCGGTCTGCACCTCGACGATCGCCATCGCATCCTGCAGCTGACTCATCAGCCTCGCGCAATCCTCGCGCGACCCGTAGCGCACGTCGAACACGCGCTTCGTGGTCGTCTCCTTTGCAAGCATTGCAATGCCGCCGCTGGATAGATTCGCCGCCAATTGCTGGGCAAACGCAATCACCGCCGTATTGACGCTGCGGCGTCCATCGACAGAAATCCCCGGAAATTCGGGCGGCTCGCGATCTTCCAGGTCCGCCTGATCGTCGGAAAGATCGGTTACGCGCGTCGCCGCGATGTCCCACTTGCCATGTGCAGCCTCCAGCTCCTCCGCCAGCTTGCGACGACGAAAGTAGTTCCAGAAGCCGCGCAGGGACTTGAGCCGCGCCTCCAGCGCCTTCAGCCGAGCTTCGAGCGCATGCGCTTCCTGCTGCGCATCCGCGAACGTCCTTTCCAATGCAGCGAGGTCCCGTCGCTTCTGCTGATCGAACTCGATCAGCTGACGCCGCCGCTCGCGCTCCTCCTGTTGCTGCCGGAGCTGTAGGGAGAATTGCGCGATCTTCGTCGCGCAGGTGCGCCACAGCGCGCGAAGCTGAAAATAGACGAGCGCGTGAGCCGCGGCACTGGGATGGCCGAGGTACCGCTCGAGCTGATCCAATTGCTGGCGCAATTTCGCGGTGGCGCCTTCCTGCATTTGGAGGTGTTCTAGAAGCTGATCGCGTTCGCCTTGCAGGCGCGTCAGCTCTTTCTTGCGCTCGGCGCGATTCCAATAGAGCTGGAGAAGCTTCTCATCCTCAACCTGCCGCGAGGCGCCGAGCCGCTCTTTGAGGCTGCTTAAGTGGTCCGAGATGGCCATGCAGGTCGGACGCGAAGCCCGTCAGCGTGCGAGAAGAACAGCAGTCGCCGGAAAAAAGCGATGGCCGCGATCGACGCAATAGTCGAGCCACTTGTTCAACATGACATTGCGCAGCCAGCGATCGCCGAGCGCACGGGCAAGCTCCGAACGAATGGCTTGGAGCATCGCGTGCCGATGCCAGCGGGCGCATGCCTGGACTTCCGCAAGGCGTGCGTCGTGATAGACGCGAATCTGCAAATCCGGATCCGCGACCCGCATGTCACCGTCGTCGAACAGATACGTGAGCGTCAGCGTCGTCGTGTACTTGGTACGCTCGTCGATGCGCAAGTGCAGCGGGCAATCGCCTGCGACACTGGACACACATGTCGTCTCGATGTCCTGCAATCGCGGAATCAACCAGCCAAGACGAATGTAATTGCTCTCGTACAGGGACATGAGGCTCACGAAACTGCCGGGGCGCGAACGCCAACTCACCGCGCAGTTCGTATCGGTTTCAGACACCGGGAGCATCATGGTTCGAATATAGCACAGCAATTTTGCGCATCTGCCCGCGGCATGAGACCTGCGTCACGGTCGCAGCCGTCGTTCGAGCCCCGTCTTGTCGAACATGCGACTTGCAATCTCTTCGATGGAACATTCCGTCGTGTCGAGATAGGGAATGCCGTAGCGCATGAAGATCGCCTCGGCGTTGCGCACCTCGAATTCGCATTGCGCCGGCGACGCATAGCGACTGTTCGGGCGTCGCTCGTTGCGGATCTGCTGCAGTCGTTCGGGCGCGATCGTCAATCCGTAAAGCTTTTTCTTATGCGGCACCAGCACCTGGGGCATGCGGCCGGCTTCGAGCTCCTCTTCGCTGAACGGATAGTTCGCAGCGAAGATGCCGTACTGCAAAGCCATGTAGAGACACGTGGGCGTTTTCCCCGAGCGCGACACGCCCACCAGAATGAGATCCGCGCGCTCGTAGTCGCGCGTGATCGCCCCGTCGTCGTTCGCCAGCGCGAAGTTCGTTGCATTGATGCGCAGCGTGTATGCGCCGAGATCGGCCATGCCGTGCGCCTTGCCCTGCGCGCGCGAGGACTTCGTCTCGAGCTCCATCTCGAGCGGTCCCAAGAAGGCGTCGAAAAAATCGAGGAATAATCCATTCGCCCGTTTGATTATTTCACGCAGATCTTCCTGCAGCAGTGTGCTGAAAATCACGGGCCGGACACCCTCTGCTTCAGCCGTCGCATCGATCTTGCGAACCGCTTCCTCCGCCTTGTCAACCGTAGAGATAAATGGCAAAGTCACTTGCCGAAACGCCTGCCCGTCGAACTGAGCCAGCAAGCTGTGGCCCATCGTCTCCGCGGTCACCCCAGTCTGGTCGGACACGAAAAATACGGTTCGTCTATCCATTCTCTGCCGTGCTGCCGTTGCTCGGAATTGTGACTCGGAATTTTGGCGATTAGACCAACTCTGCGCGACGCGTATCCTGCTCGTGCAGAACTCGTGACTCAAGATTCATCGCGAGTGTTTCATCTCGTCGCTGCGTAGATCAAGAGGACGTTCCTTTGAGCGCTTACATCCTGCCTTTCGAGAAACTGGGTCGTCACGACGTGGAGTCCGTCGGCGGAAAGAACTCATCCCTCGGCGAGATGATCAGTCATCTCGCGAAGATGGGCGTGAGCGTACCGGGGGGCTTCGCGACGACTGCGCAGGCGTATCGAGATTTCCTGAAACACGATGGCCTGGGTGAGCGCATCTCCAAGGCGCTCGCCGAGCTCGACGTCGATGATGTCGAGAAGCTCGCGGTCGTCGGTGGACAGATTCGCAGCTGGATTCTCGCAACGCCGTTCCAGCCGCAGCTCCAGGCCG
>ERZ795041.710-NODE-710-length-11731-cov-3.593097_pt1 | contig 11731 bp, 8 predicted proteins | sample MGYA00375125_ERZ795041 | MGnify/ENA primary metagenome ERZ795041 (study PRJEB30170, sample SAMN03074214) | activated sludge metagenome | biome: Common Effluent Treatment Plant; feature: Wastewater; material: Activated sludge; isolation source: activated biomass in a...
CCAGAACCTGCAGCAGCGCCGGAATGTCAGCGGGGTCGTTCTGCCCGTCCCCGTCGAGTGTCACGATCCACTCCGCCCGCGCTGCGCGCACGCCCGTGAGTACGGCAACGCTTTGCCCGCAACCCACATCGTGGCGCAACAATCGAATCTGCGGCACTTCCGCATCGCGAACCGCAAGGATGCGTTCGACGGTTGCATCGGTGCTGGCGTCATCCACGAAGATGATCTCGAAGCACTGGCGGCCTTCGAGCGCATGGCGGATCTCGCGCGATAGCTGCGCGACATTCTCCGCCTCATCGCGAACGGGGATGACGACGCTCAGGGTCGGTAAGTCTTGGCTCGGTCCGCCGAATTCAGTGTCCACCATGAGGGGTAGACGCTCCAGTCTCGGAAAATCAATCGCCGTGGACAGGTGTGTCTGCGAGAAAGCGTGCCGGCATTGAGCTGTGGAACGGAAAATATCGAAAGTAGGGCCGTGCTTCGTCGATGGTGCGCGTGACCGAGGGCCGCGATAGCAGGCGTTCGAAGTAAGCCTTCAAATGCACGTGCGTCGGCGCAAACGGAACGATGATGCTCGCGTAGAACAGCGCGGGTGCGGCTGCGCAATCTGCGATGCTGAATGCATCGCCCGCCGCCCATGTTCTTGAGGCCATGTGACGTTCGATCATGTCGTATGCCATGTGCAGCGTCGCCGTCGCCGTGCTCACCGAGCGGGGATCTCGCTCCGATTGGTCGCGAAGACGATCCGCGACGATGCCTTGCATCGGCGTCATTACGTACGAATCGAACAGTCGGTCCCAAAGTCTCGCTTCGAGCCGCGTGTCTGTATCCGCCGGCAGCAATCGCCGGTGTCCTGGGTACTGGCGGTCCAGGTATTCGATGATGATCGACGTCTCTGGCACGATGCGTGCGCGTGTCGTGTCTTGCAGCAGCGGAATCTTGGCTGTCGGCCACAATGCAACGAACGCCGCTTTCGCCTGCGGGTCGCCCAGATCGACGATGTGCGGCGTGAACGCCGTTTCATTTTCGTACAGCGCGATGAGGACCTTGTGGCAATACGAGGAAAGCGGATGCATATGCAGCATCAGTGCCATATCGGACTCCTCCAGCCGTTCGCGGCGCTCGCGCTTCTGCGGACTTGGTTTTTTGCACCCAGCGCTGCGAAATAGAAACTGGCTTCCCGAAGCTCGAAAGCCTGCCCCGGCGAAGACCGGGGCAGGCGGGTCCAGATTCAAGATCAGGGCTTCAAATACTTCCCGAACCAGGAAAGTGCGAGCCGCTGCGCTTCGGGGCGTGCCGGACCGTATGCGCCGTAGTGTGTGATGCCCGGCAGCGTGACGATCTGCTTGTTCGGGCCGACATGACGCTCGAATGCCTTGGTGCCGTGATCGGCATTGTCGAAGAGCTCTTCATGCTCGGCGATCACGATCATCATCGGAATGTCGCCCATGCGCTTGATTTCCTCGACCGGTGCGTACTCCGCGAACTGGCTTGCGATCGGCCAGCCGTTCAAGGTGCGTTCGGCGCCGCCATGCTGATAGCGAAATACGACGCGCGGCGCCGGATAGCCCAGCTCGCCTCGCGCGCGCTGGGTCGCTTCCCGGTACATCTCCGGGGTCTGTCCCCAGGGCCGGCCGTCGAAGGCGCCGATCTGACTGAAGACGGCTTTGACGCGGTGATCTCGTGCCGCCACGTAGGCGATCAGTCCGCCCGAGAAGCTCGTGCCCCACAGGCCGATTCGATTGGTGTCGCACTGCGACTCGCCGTACAGCCAATGAATCGCATTCTGCCAATCGGTTGCCATGGCAATGGGCTCGACCACCTCGCGGATTTCCTGGACCTCGGCCGTGAAGCGGTTGTCCTTTTTCGTTGCCGGCGCCGGCTGCGTCAGGATCACGCGCGAATCGCTCGCGCCCCAGCCGCGGTAATCGAAGGCCAGAGTGAAGTACCCGTTCTGCGCAAACAGCGCCGCCTCGCTAAACGCACCCGCCGCGGTTCCTCCCCAGCCGTGCCCGATCACGATGCACGGCATCTTGCTGTTGGCCGTCGCGCTCTTGGGTACGAACACCGTTCCCGACATCCTCACCCCTTCGCTGTAGATGTCGACCTTGCGGCTCGCGACGTCGTTGGGAAGCTCGAAAGGCGGACGCCCCTGCGCGTAAACGGTCATCGATGCCAAGCACGCCAATGACGCGAGCAGCGTCAATGGCTTCTTGAGAGTGATTTTCATGAACTGATGTCTCCGTGTGTTCGTGGATCGTTGGGAGAGCTGTAACGATCGTTGCTACGAAAATCGCGTCGATCGAGGTACAGCAATGAAATTTTCAGGTTGCTGATATGTGCGAATTTGCTCGCGAGCTTCTCACGAAGGTGACGCGAACGAAAGGGATCTGCATGAATTTCAGCCATTTGAAGCCTGCAGACGCATTGTAGCGGGGATGGCGAGCACCGCATTGATGATTCAATAAGATGGATGAAGAAATATGTTGACTGCCGCGCTATTCGATTCATAGAGTCGCCATCTATCGAGCCATACACGATAAACCAGCAAACACTCGATCGAGGGGGGAGGGAAACATGATCGGCAGAAAGTCAGTCGTGCTGCTGTCCGCATGCAGCGGGTTCATGGGTTTGGGCGGCGCAGCCATCGCGCAGGAGAGTGTCCGCAGCTCGACGCTCGAAGAGGTCGTGGTGACCGCGCAGAAACGCACGCAGGATCTGCAGGACGTTTCGGTGGCGGTATCCGCTTTTACGAGCGATCTTCGCGAAAAGGTCGGCATTGTCAGCGTTCAGGACATCTCGAATTTCACACCGGGCATGCAGTACTCGAGCTCGGCCGATCGTGTCAGCGTCCGCGGTATCGGACGGCTCACCAACAACGTGGCTTCCGAAGGCGGCGTCGCCATCTACTACGATGGTTTCTATACGGCGAGCACGGTCGAAGCCGCGCAGTCGCCGTTGTTGATCGAGCGGGTCGAGGTGCTACGCGGTCCGCAAGGCACGCTGTACGGGCGAAATTCCATTGGCGGTGCGATCAACGTCGTGTCGAAGCGGCCCTCCGACGAATTCGACGGAGAAGTTCGCGCGAGCTACGGGAGTTACGATCGACGCACGATCCAGGGCGCGCTGAGCGGTCCGGTCACGGACAATCTTCGCTATCGCGTCGCCGCGGTGAAGACCGATCAGACGGAAGGTTATTTCACGAACGTTTCCGGCGGCCCCGATGAAGGCGGCGTCACCGACGCCATTTACGCCGAAGTGCAGCTCGAAGCGAACATCGGCGAGACATTCGAAGCCTGGCTGAAGTACGGCTATGCGGAATCCGACAACCGTGGCCGCACCGCCGCTGCGTTCGGCCCGTACGAAACGGTGCGCGTGCCGGCGACCTATACCGTGCCCTCGCCATTCTGGGGCTTCGTGCAGCCCTCTTTCACTCAGGCGGGCAACGTCACTTACAACCCTGCCGATCTCGATCCGTGGAAGTTCAACACGAACACACCGCAGGAACAGAAGCTCCGCGATTCGCACAACGTCACGTTCGAAGCCGTCTGGCACGCCCCGGGAATGGACGTGAAGTACATCGGCGGCAAGCGCGGTTATCTCTACGACACGCAATCGGACTACGACAACTCGCCGATGGAGTCCTATCCCTATCCGGGCGTACCGGGCTTCACGATCTATCCCACCTACGTGACCTACACCTATCTCGACACCGACTGGACGAGTCACGAGCTGAACATCACCTCGACGCACGACGGGCCGCTGCAATGGATCGTCGGTGCCTACGTCTATGACGAGGACAGCGCGCAGGCGCTGCATATTCCGGCGCCCTTCCAGCCGGAGTTCGACATACTCGCGACCGACAACGGCGCATTCGGCGCCATATCGGCTTCGCCATGGCCGGACAACAGCGCGAGACGCGATATCTACGTCACGCAGGACACCATCGGCGTCAAGTCGCGAGCGGCCTTCGCGCAGCTCGACTACGCGATCACGGATGCCTGGAGGGCGACGATCGGCCTGCGCTACACCAAGGACACGAAAGATGCTGAGGAGCGCACGCGTCAGGCGTGCTTCGCCTACGCGGCATGGTGTCCCGTGGATCCGCCGGCATCGATCGGATTCCGCGTTCCCATCGACTGGACTCGCTCGATACTGGGGTTGCGGCCCGGTGTGCTGACCGGCCCCAATAATGGCGGCGTCTTCGAAGACGGTGTCGTCAACAACGCCTATCAGGATATGAGCGATGGGTACTGGGTCCGGAATCTTCACAAGAGCTGGGACGCCTGGACCGGAACGGCGGGCGTGGAGTGGAAGCCCAATGCGGATACGCTGACGTATCTTCGTTACAGCCGCGGCTACAAGGCCGGCGGCTTCAATACCGGCGCCATTCAGGAATTCCCGACGACACAGCCCGAAACGGTGAATGCTTACGAGCTCGGCTGGAAGCAGAGCATCGGGTCCACGCTGCTGCTCAACGCGGCAGTGTTCTATTACGACTACACGGATCTGCAGGCGCCGGTGTTCATCGCGAATCCTTCAGGCGGCCCCGGCCAGACCGTATTCGCGAATCTGGAGGAGGTCCGTTCCACAGGTCTCGAGCTCGAAGCGACGTGGCGGCCTTTCGACAACTTCACGGTGAGGATGGCGTACGCTTACTTGAACCCTGAAATTCAGAAGGCGTGCTGTCTGGTCGACAATGCCGACCAGCTTGCCCAGTCGCCGGAGGCGAATCGCGATCCGCCGGGCCGGGCCATCGAAGTCGCGGGGCAGGTGACGGGTTTCGGCCAGAGTCTCGCGGGCGATCGCGTGCCGCAATCCCCAGAGCACAAGGTGAATGTGAACGGCACCTATGCGTGGCAGTTCACGCCGGGAGAGCTGCTGCTCTCGGCCACGTACTCATGGCGCGACAAGACTTACACGGCGCTCTTCAATCGCTCCTACTATCTCGCGCCTGCCTACGATCAACTGGATCTGCGCGCGACCTGGACGGCGGCGAACAATCGCTATTCCATCGTCGCCTTCGTGCGCAATGCGCTGGACGAGATGGGCTACGACGGCTCCACATCCACGCGACAGTCGCTGGAGTTCACCCATAATTTCATCGACCCGTCGGCGACCATCGGCAATCTGGTCACGACTCGCTTCTTGAATCCGCCAAGGACGTACGGTCTGGAGCTGCAGTATCGATTTGGCGGGCGCTAGTACTGCAAGGCGTTAGTTTGTCCGGCCCCTTCCCCCGCTTGCGGGGGAAGGTTGGGATGGGGGGGTGTGACCGCATAGATCCCCACCCCGGCCTCCCCCGCAGGCGGGGAGGAAGACGCTTGGGCGCGGCGGTTGAGCGTCTACAGATTGCTGGTGAACCATTCAACCGCGGCGTTGGTCGCCTCGGCACGACGTGCCTTCTCGATCTTGAGCACCGAGGAGGTTCCTTTGAGCAGCTTCACTGCCGAGTCCGCGGCGCTAGCCTGCGAATTTTCGGCAATGAGCAACACTGACGTCGTCTGCGGAATCTGCTCCAGATACCAATACGGCTTGTATTCGGCGAGCGCGACCGTCGCCTCGTTCGCATTCATCGCTTTGGCGGCGCGGTTGTCTGCGGGTGCTCCGGTTCGCGCGAGCTCGATCATCATCGTTTGTTGCTGCGGCGTCGGTGCAAATGCTGCACGCGGCTCGCCCTTGCCCGCCAGCAGCGGATGCTGCGCCACGACCGATTTGACGCGTGCATCCGATCCGGCGGTGACGATCGCGTGCCCACCTGACAGGCCCACGCCCCATACGCCGATGCGAGCGCGATCCACGCCCGGAACGCTCTGCAGGAACGTGATCGCGTTGCGAACGTCGATCACTTGCGCCTTCGGATCGATGCGCAGGCGCCGAATGCGCATGGTCGTCGTCAGCTGTGCGAAACGCATACGGTCGTCCCAGCGCACCGGTTCGCCGAAATACAGAAAGCCGCCGCATTCGCCCCAGCCGCGATAGTCGATGGCGAGCGCGACGATGCCGCGCGTCGCGAGTGCTTCGGCAACCGATTCGATGCTGGCGCGCGTCTCGCCCTGGCCGGGCGCGAGCACTACGGCCGATGCGCTGGAAGATGCTCCATGATTCGACGGGGTGAAGAGCTTTGCGTTACAGCGCACGGCCTCGCTGTAGTAGTGAACGGTTTCGGTGGCCGATTCCGCCGTGACCGCATGAGTCGCGATCGAAAGCGCGGCTGCAATAAGGAACAGATTCGCTTTCATCGTGCGCTCCCGGTGCCGAGATACTTCAGGAACCAATCGGCTGCGAGTGTCGAGCCGACTTCGAAGCCCGTATACGAATACGCCTGGAAATGAGTGAGATCGGGGAGCGTTGCGACCTGCGCGGTGACACCGCGCTCGGTCAGGAACTTCGCCGCTTCCACGTTGCCCGAATCGCCGCGCGTGAGCTCGTCCTTCTCCGCCGGGATGAATAGCACGTGGTTCGTCTGCGGAATCTGATCGAGCCAGGCGCCGGGTTGAACGTCCTGGTTGCGCGTCAAATACCAGCGATCGACATACGTGCGGAACGAAAAACCCGCTTCGGTTTCTGCACCTTGCCCGGTTCGCACTCGGGTAATGGCGTCCTCCATGTTCGCCTCCGAGATCGCCACCGGCCGGCGCGGCACCGGCCTCGTCCCGATCACTTGAGCGACGCAGGCTTTGACGCGCGCATCTACGGCGGACACCGCAATCACGATGGCGCCGCCGTTGCTGGATCCCCAGATGCCGATGCGATCCGGATCGATGCCGGGTTCGCCTTGCAGGAACGAAATCGCGGCACGGAAATCGTTCACTTCTTGAGCGTTGTTGAGATTGGTGCGCTTCATGACGATGCGCATGTGCTTGTCGGTGACTGCGTTGGCGTCGGTCGTTGGATCGGGCTCGAGCAGACGGATGTCATCGGAACCGCTTTGACTGAAACCGTAGCTTTGATAGTCGATCGCCATCGCGACGAGGCCGCGATCCGCAAAGCGCGCCGCATATTTCTCGATGCCGATCGACAGAGCATTGATGCCATGGCCGACGATGACCGCCGGCCAGCTGCCCTTGGTCGAAAAGCCCCGTGGCAGAAACATCTTGCCGTGCAGCGCCGTGCCGCCACCCACGTAGAACGTCACCAGTCGCGTAGTCACGCCCTGCGGCAAGTCATAGTTCCAATCGCGCGGCTGTGTGGCATCGCGCTTCATTTCCGGATCACTGCCTTGCTTGGCGAGATCCGCGCGGTGTTTTTCGATGATGTCGGTATTTATTTGCGCGAACGCCGAGCTGGCCGCGAATAGCGCGCAAATGGCGATGGCGACCCTGCAACGTCGATATGAAGACATCGTATATTCCCCGTTTCGATCAAATCGATTGTCTTGCGGCAGCAGGGCTTGCGCGACTTTCATGATCGCCATCAGATCTCGGCGATCGAGATTTGATGCTGTACGCGAGCAAGCCCTCAAACGAGATGGCAGGCAGCCTCCGTCACGCCGTGGTGTTTCATCACCGGCTCTTCTTCTGCGCATCTTGGGATCGCGCGGACGCAACGCGGATGAAAGCGGCAGCCGGTGGGTGGATTACGTGCGCTCGGTGGTTCACCGCTCAGCAGACTGGACGGCGGTGGTGCAGCCGCTTCCGGATCCGGCACCGGAACGGCGGCGAGCAGGGCCTGCGTATAAGGGTGCTGCGGCGAAGCGAACAGCGCCTCGCGACTGCCCGTCTCGACCATCTTGCCGAGATACATCACGCCGATGCGGTCGCTGATGTGGCGCACCACGGACAGATCGTGCGAGATGAACAGATAGGCGAGGCCCAGCCGCCGCTGCAGGTCCATGAGCAGGTTCAGGATCTGTGCCTGGATCGAGACATCGAGTGCCGCCACCGCCTCGTCGCAGATGACCAGATCCGGCTCTAGCGCCAGCGCGCGCGCGATGCTGATGCGCTGGCGCTGCCCGCCCGAGAATTCGTGAGGATGACGCTCTGCCATTTGGGGCAGAAGACCGACCAGCGCCATCAGCTCGGCCACACGCGCGCGTCTCGCGCTGGGGTCCTGCGCAGCGCGGTGCACCACCAGTGGCTCGGCGATGATGTCGCCCACTTTCATCCGCGGATTGAGCGAAGAGAACGGGTCCTGGAATATGGTCTGCATGCGCCGGCGGATCGGCCGCATGCGCTCCGCGCCGAAATCCGTGATGTCGATGCCGTCGAAGATGATGCGCCCCGCGGTCTTCGGCAGCATGCCCAGCACGGCCATCGCCATGGACGATTTGCCGCAGCCGCTTTCGCCGACGATCGCGAACGTCTCGCCGCGGCGAATCTCGAACGACACGCCGTCGACGGCCTTCACCGATCCCGTCTGTCGCGACAGGATCGCGCCCTTGTACAGCGGAAAATGGACCTTGAGATCCTCTACGCGCAGCAGCGGCGTCTCGGCTGTGGCGTTCATATCGTGCGCCTCACGCTGGGCCATGGCACGCACTCACCCGGCCGGGAGAAACAACTTTGAGCATTGGACGCTCGCTCATGCAGCGCACGTGCGCGTCCGGGCAGCGCGGCGCGAAACTGCACCCCGGCGGCAGATGCGCCAGATCGGGCGGTTGGCCCGCAATGGTCGCCATCGCGGTCTTGGCTTCGCTCGCCAGTCGGGGCGAGGAGGACATCAATCCGCGCGTATAGGGATGGCGCGGATCGCGAAACAGATCGCGCACCGGCGCGCTTTCGACGATGCGCCCCGCATACATCACCGCAACGCGGTCCGCGTAGCGGGCGACCACGCCGAGATCGTGAGTGATCAGGATCAGCGCGGCGCCCGATTCGCGAGTCAGCTGCCCGAGAAGGTCCAGTATCTGCGCCTGCACCGTCACATCCAGCGCCGTCGTGGGCTCATCCGCCACGATGAGCGCCGGCTGGCAGGCGAGCGCCATCGCGATCAATACACGCTGCCGCATGCCGCCGGAGAACTGATGCGGATACTCCTTCAGGCGCGCGGCGGCATCGGGGATGGACACTTTCTCCAGCAGGCTGGCCGCCACGCGCAGCGCCTCGGCCTTGCTCATCTTCTTGTGCAGGCGAAGGGGCTCGGCGATCTGCTCGCCCACGGTGAGGACGGGATTCAGGGACGACATTGGTTCCTGAAAAACCATGGCGATCCGGTTGCCTCTGATCCTGCGCATGGCGTCGGGCGCCAGCGTGGTCAGATCGCAGCCGTCGAACATCACGCCAGCGCCTTCCAGGACCGCCGCGTCCCCGAGCAGGCCGAGCAACGCCAGCGCAGTCACGCTTTTCCCCGACCCGCTCTCGCCGACGATCGCCAGGGTCTCTCCGCGCGCCACTTGGAATGAAACACCATCTACCGCGCGCAGCGGTCCGTGTTCGGTGCGGAACGTGACGGAAAGATCGCGAACGTCGAGTAGCGCTGTCACTTGAATCCCATCTTCTGCTTGAGTTCGTGATCGATCCATATCCGCGCATACACCGGCCCCGGCCGGGCGGCGCCCGCGTTCAGCTCGCCGGCGTAATTGCGCACCCAGGGCCACCAGGCCGTGAAGAGATAGGGCGTCGGCAGCCCGACGTAAGGCGCCTCGTTCATGATCCGGATGGTGAGCTCGCGCGCCATCTGCAGGCGTTCGCTTTCGTCGCGCGTGGCCATCAGGCGATTGATGTCGGCGTCGAACTGCGCATTGCTGTAGGCCGGCGCATTCCAGACGCTGCCGGTCATGAAGTTCTTGCGCAGGGTCGTCGTGGGATTCACGTGTCCCGTGTCCATCAGGTAGGCCGGCCCGTGCGTGCGCGTCGTCATCGCCGAAAGAAAGGCGGCATATTCCAGCGGCTGTATCGTGGCGCGCACGCCGATTCGTCTCCAGTAGTCGGTGATCAGCGGGAGCGTGTCCATGTGGCCCGGATTGCAGGCGCACACCTGAATCTTGAGGTCGAACCCGTTGGCGAGACCGGCCTCGGCCAGCAGCGCGCGCGCCTTCTCCGGGTTGTACGTGAACAGTTCCTGCACACTGGCGGGCATTTCAGACAGCGGCTGAAAATACTCGCCGAAGTCCGGATGCTGCGGGAAAGCCATCAGCTCACCCTGTCCTTCGTACAGCAGCTTCAGCATGTCGTTGCGGTCGATGGCCATGTTCAATGCACGGCGCACACGCACATCGTCGAGCGGCGGCTGGTCCGTACGCAGGGCGATGAAGGAGCCTGCCGCGTAGAGCCGGCGGTTCCATTGCAGTTCCGGCGTGGACTCCATGAGATGCTTTGCCATGGTCCAGCGGATGGCTTCCAGGATATCCAGCTTGCCGGTGCGCAGCCCCGTGATGAAGTTCGCCTCGTCCTTGATGATGCGATAAGTGACGCGATCGACGAACGGCAGCTGATGCTCGCGATCGCCGATCTTCTCCGTGTCCCAGTAGTTCGGATTGCGCTTGAAACTCTGCACGTTGCCGTTCAGATAGCGGTCGAGCTCGAACGGACCGGTTCCGGTCACGGTGCGCCAGTCGCGCTGATCGACCTTGAGCGCCTCGCGCGGAATGATGCCGGAGTAATAACCGTAGCCGAAGCGGTACTCCAATTCCGCGTTGTATTCGTTGAGATGGAAAACCACGGTGTGGCTGTCACGCGCTTCGACGCGATCGATGAAATCGAAGTAGGTCGCGATCTTCCGAGGGCTGTCGTTGATGTAATTGAACGTCTGGACGATGTCCTCGGCGTCCAACTCGCGCGCCTTCATCACCCCCGGCTTGTCCGGAAACATCACGCCGCGACGCAGCTCGACGACCATGGTGAGCGGATCTTCCCAGCCCCAGCGCTCCGCCAGTTCGCCACGCAGCGCGTAGGACGGGATATAGGCGTCGAGCGTGAAATGCAGCGGCCCCCCGCGACTCCTCGCGTGCGACAGATCGGCGGCGAACAGCTGTTCGCGCACCATGCCGGTGTCGTGGCTCGCCTTCCACGTCCAGTCCGCCGGATCCCACGACAGCGCCGACAAGGTCACGAACATCGTGCCGATGTTCAGCTCTCCGCCATATTGCGGCGCGTCGGCGGGGCTCGCCTCCGGAAGCTCGTCCCAGCGCGGCGGTCCACAGGCCGCAAGCACGCAGGTCGCCAGGCCGATACAAAGACGGACGAATGTTCGTTTCATCGCGTACCTCGCAGGCGCGGATCGAGGAGATCGCGCAGCGCATCGCCGAAGATGTTGATCGAATAGACCACGATGGTGAGACACAGGCCCGGCGCGATCGCCAGCCACGGCGCGATGTACATATACGAGCGGCCCGTCCCGCTGAGCAAGGAGCCCCAGGTCGGCGCGGGCGGCGGAATGCCGAGACCGAGGAACGACAGGCTGGCCTCCGCGAGGATCACTGCGCCGATGCGAGCGGTGAACAGCAGGATCACCACCGGAGCGATGTTGGGCAGGATGTGCCGCCAGAGGATGTGCCACCAGGAAGCGCCGATCGTCTGGGCGGCGCGCGTATAGGTCATCTCGCGCACCGTCATCACCGCGCCGCGAATGATGCGTGACCCCGCGATGCCGTAGAGCAGGCCCAGTACCACCACGGTCTGAGGCGCGCCGGGGCCGAGCACGGAGATCACCACGATGAGCAGGATCAGGTCCGGAAAGATCATCCAGGCGTCGCCGAAACGCAGGGAGCCCATGTCGGTGCGACCGCCGAAATAACCGGCGATCAAGCCCAGCACGACGGCCACCACCACCGACAGCCCGGCCGCGAGCC
>ERZ795041.712-NODE-712-length-11719-cov-4.970336_pt1 | contig 11719 bp, 12 predicted proteins | sample MGYA00375125_ERZ795041 | MGnify/ENA primary metagenome ERZ795041 (study PRJEB30170, sample SAMN03074214) | activated sludge metagenome | biome: Common Effluent Treatment Plant; feature: Wastewater; material: Activated sludge; isolation source: activated biomass in...
GGACGGCCTCGGCGCGGGGCGCCGCGGCCGCCTCGTGCGGCGTGGTCGTTCGCTGCAGCGAACAGGCGCTCGCGGCGAGCGCGAGCAGCGACAGGGTGAGCAGGCGTTTCATCGGGGCGCTCCGGGTGATTCAAATGGAATGCACAGCAAGCCACGGACGCACCCGGCGCGGGGTAAGGAATTGCAAGCGCGCGGCGGGCGCGCTGTCAGGCCCCCCGAGCCCGCCCGTCAGTTCCCGCCCGAGTGCACCACCGACTCGCTCGGCACCCCCTGCGCCTGCGCCGCGCGCGCCTGGGCATCGAGCGCACGCCGGAAGCCCTCGCGCTGCTGCAAGCGCGCCCAGTAGGCCAGGGTCGCCGGCTTGAAGCGCTCGCGCAGGCCGATGTCGTCCGCCAGCATCAGCGCGTAGCCGACCGCGACGTCGGCGGCGGTGAAGCGTCCCGCGCACAGGAACTCGCGCGTTTCGAGCAGCGGCTCGAGCGTGCGCAGGCGGGACAGGAACCAGCGCGTGTAATCCTCGACCACCTGCGGCTGGCGCCGCGCGGCTGGCTCGAAGCGGCCGTAGCGCAGGATCAGCGTCTGCGGAAACGTCAGCGTCGCCTCGCCGAAATGCAGGAAGTTGAGGTAGGGGCCGAAGTCGGCCTCGTCCGCGCCGACGTCGAGCGCATGCGGCGAATGGCGCGCCGCGAGGTACTGGCAGATCGCCGCCGACTCGGTCATCCGCATCCCGTCGTCGAAGAAGGCCGGGATCGTGCCGAGCGGATTGAGCTCAAGGTAGATCTCGCGCCGGCTCCGCGGCGGGAAGGGCAGCACCTTCAGCGCGTAGGGCAGTTCCAGCTCCTCGAGCATCCACAGCACGCGGAAGGAGCGGGCGTTGATGCAGTGGTACAGGGTCATCAGCATGCGTGTCTTCTCCAGAACGGGGACTGCGCGGATTCACGCATTGGGCTATATGCCATTCATTCCGCGGCTACGCTAGTGACGCTCGTGTTTGAGGCGCTGCAATGCGAGCGCCAGTTCGGGCAAGGAGCGGAACTGCATCTTGCTCATGACGTTGTGGCGATGGACCTTGACCGTGCTCTCCGAAATCCCCAGATCGAGCGCGATGACCTTGTTCGCCTGACCCTTGGTGGCCATGACGAGCACCTCTTTCTCGCGCGGGGTCAACTGATCGTAGCGCGCCTGCAATTCCGCGATTTCCAGTCTTTCATGGAATGCCTTGCTGACGCGGGACAGCGCGGAGGTGATCGCATGCATCAGGGCGAAATCCTCGAAAGGCTTTTTCAGGAAATCGATCGCCCCCGCCTTCATCGCCCGGACGGCATCCGGTACGTCGCCATGCCCGGTAATGAAGATGATCGGCACCTCCCAGCCGCGACGCGTCAGCTCGTCCTGCAGCGACAAGCCGTCGAGGCCGGGCATGCGCACATCGAGCACCACACACGAGAAGTCCTCCAGCCGATCGAGCGACAGGAAATCGAGCGGTGATGAGAACACCTCCACCAGCATGCCCTCGGCGCGGATCAGGCTGCTCAGGGATTCGCGAATGGATACGTCGTCATCGACGACATAGACCGTGGGCGTGGTACTCGCTGAGGTGTTCATCGCCGTTGCACCGGGATGCGGAACGCGAAGCGCGACCCTTCCGCGCCCGAATCATCGAGCCACAAGCTGCCGCCGTGGTTCTCGACGATCGTTCTGCTGATCGCCAATCCCATTCCCAGACCATCGCCCTTGGTCGAGTGGAAAGGCTCGAAGATCGATGCCGCGATCTCCGCCGGCACGCCCGGCCCGGAGTCTTCCACGGTAAAGAGCACGCTGCCATCGCTGTGCGCCTGGACCTCGACGGCGATGCGCCGGGCACGCCCGACCTGATTGCGCATGGCGTCGACCGCATTGATCAACAGGTTCAACAGGACCTGCTGCAATTGCACCTGATCGCCCCACAGTTCGGGAAGCCGCGGGGCGATGCGCACCGTCACCCCGACCTCGGCCTGCGTCAGGACCCGCTGCAGCATCTGCACGAGCGCATCGATCATGCCGGGAATGTCCACGCGTGCCCGTTTCAAGCCCTCCTTCTTCAGAAAGGCGCGGATACGGGCAATGACGCTGCCGGCGTGGGCGGCGTCGCGACGCACCCGCTGCAGCGCGGCGACGACCTCCTGATAGTTCGGCTCTTCGCGCTCCAGCCAGCGCAGTGCGGCGTGGCTGTTGGTGGCGATCGCGGCCAGGGGCTGATTGACCACATGGGCGATCGAGGCGACCAGCTCGTCCATCGTCGTCAGGCGGGAGACGCGCGCGAGGTCCGCCTGCGTCGCGGCGAGCGCATCCTCGGCCGCCTTCTGCGCCGACAGGTCCTCGACGATCACGGCGATCCGCGGTCCTTCCCGATCGACGGCCGGAATCACCGACGCGCAGATCTTGGACCACAGGAAGCTGCCGTCCTTGCGCGCGTAGCGCTTCTCTCGCTGGTAGCTGCCGCGCCGCCCCTCCAGCAGGCTGTACACCTGGTCGCGTACTGTCGCGCGCTCGGACGCTTCGCTGATGTCGACCAGCGAGACGTCCAGGATTTCCGTCGGGCCATAGCCAAGCATCCGCTGCAGCGCCGGATTGGCCTTCATGATCTTGCCGTCGGCATCGACCAGGGCGATCCCCACCGCGGTGTTCTCGTAAAAACCCTGCCAGCGGCGCTCGGAGACCTGCAGCGCGCGCAAGCCTTCCTGCAGCGACTTGCGGCTGGCGATCAAGCCATTCGTCAGTTCACTGATGTCCGACGCCTGCGAGTTGAGCTCCCTTTGCAGAATATCGACCGTGCGCTTGACGGTGACGAGGTTGCGCACGCGCGCGCGAAGCTCCTGCGGCGAGAACGGCTTGGTCAGGTAGTCCTGCACGAACTCCTCGAGCAGCGTCTCGCGCAAGGCATCGTCCGCGCGGGCCGACAGCACCAGGACGGGGATGGGCGAGGGCTGCTGCCGGCGCAGCTCGTGCACGAAACGTTCGCCATCCATTTCCGGCATCATCAGGTCGGTGATGATGAGGTCGGGGGGACTGGCGAGAACGCGCCGGAGCGCGACGTCGCCGTTCTCGGCGAGCGTCACCTGGTAATCGTCGGCGAGTACGTCGTAAACGAACTGGCGCACGTCGGGGTTGTCCTCGACCACCAGAATGCGCGGGTTGCCCGCTTTCTCGGGGAGGCGCGGCGGTTCGCACGGTCGCGCCCACTCGACCGGCTCGAGCGCGGGCACCCAGCCTGCGTCGGGCGCCCTGACGAAGGCGCCAGGCGGCGCGCGCAGGGGGAGCTCGACCTGGAACAAGGCGCCGCGCTCGGGCGCATCGAGCACCGAGATCGTGCCGCGATGCAGCTCCACGAACTCCTTCACGATGTTGAGTCCGAGCCCGCTGCCCTTGGACGACAGCTCGTCCGCCCCCTGGGCGTAGCGATCGAAGATCGGGCGCTTCAGGTGGTCGGGGACACCCGGGCCGCTATCCTGGATGCTCAGCAGCGCCCGCTCGCCGGGCAGGCGCTCGATCGAGCAGCGGATGCGCCCGCCGGCCGGGGTGAACTTGAACGCGTTCGACAACAGGTTGGTCACGATGCGGACGAACTTGGCGCGGTCGACATCGGCGTGCAGCGCCGCCTCGCCGGCGAACGACAGGCGGATTCCGCGCTCTTCCGCCGCCGCCGCGAAGCCGTCCGCCACCGCCCGCACCAGCGCGACGAGATCGACCCGCAAATAGACCAGGGGCATTTCCCCGGCGTCGATGCGGGCGAGGTCGAGGAGGTCATTGACCTGCTGCAGCAAGGCCTGGGCGTTGCGCTTGATGGTCATCAGGCGGAATCGCTCGCGCTCCGGGAGCCCGCTCGAGGACTGCAGCAGCTGGTTGACCGGCCCCAGGATCAGGGTCAGCGGCGTTCTCAGCTCGTGGCTGACATTGGCGAAGAACTTGGTCTTGAAGCCGTCGATCTCGAGCAGCTTTTCCAGCGCGGCATGCACTTCGTTGTTACGGCGGGTGAGCTCCGCCTCGATGGCGATCTTCTCCGAAACGTTGCGCCCCTCGGGGAGCAGGAAGGCCACCCGGCCGGTGTCGTCGAAAATCGGCGTCAGGGAGAAATCGACGATGATCGTCCGGCTGCCGTGGGACTCGCCATACACCTCGATGTCGCAGCGGACGAATCGCCCGCGGGCGGCTTCGGCCACCATCGCGCGCACGCGGCTGCGCGCCTCTTCCGACGAGGCCCACCAGCGCGCCTCCCAGAAGGGTCTGCCGACCACGTCGTCCAGCCTGACCCCGGCGCCGTCGAGCGCGGCCTGGTTGATCTCGATCACGTTGCCGTCGACGTCGAGCAAGCCGAGAAACTGGTACATCGAGTCGAGGATGATCCGCGCCAGCTTCTGGCGCCTGACCTCATTCGAGTCATCGTCCGCGAGCTCGACGCCCTTTACCGATGTGCCCCGCCGAATCATGACGAAGCGTGAATTTTTGGCCATGACTGCATCGCGATGGTCGATGAGGTTAGGGGATCCTGCGCCAACGAAAAAAGCGAGGCAAGCCGCGCTTAAAGACGCGCCGCGGGCATGGAGGGCGTTCGTTCGGGCGCGCAGCGTGAGGGCGACGGCGGTCGCGTGGGCGCGCTGGAGGGATGCCGGCCACGCGCTTCCGGAACCCGGCCGCTCGCCCCTCAGAAAAAGCGATCGAAGTGGATCTGTCCGAAGGGCACGCGGTGACCGACCATCAGCAGTTCCTGCAGGGCCTGCGTCATCGGTGGCGGACCGGCGAAATAGAACTCGTAGCTGGGAAGCGCCGCGGGCAACACGCACTCCAGCTGGTCGTGGACGTAACCCGTCGCGCCCGACCATTGCCCGTCGTCACCCGGCAGCGAGACGACCGGGATGAAACGGATGCGACCGCCGAATCCCGCCAGGGACGCGAGCAGCTCCTCGCCGCACACGTCGCGCGCGGTGCGGGCGCCGTAGAAGAAGTACAGCGTGCGCTCGCCCAGCATGCCGGCCTCGACCGCCCCCCGGGCGATCGAGACCATCGGCGCCAGGCCCGACCCGCCGGCGACGCAGACGATGTCGCGCGGGCTGTCGGTGCGCAGATAGGCGACGCCATAGGGGCCGTCGAGGCCGATCTCGTCGCCCGGCGCGAGCCGATCGAACAACACCCGGGTGCCGCGGCCGTGCGGCACGCGGCGGATCTGGAAATGCCATTCGCGCTGGGCGTTCGGCGTGTTCGCCAGCGAATAGGCGCGCGAGCCGGCCACCCCGGGCAGGTCGAGCATCGCGAACTGTCCCGGCAGGAAGTCGGCGCCGGCGGTGGCGACGAAACGGAATTCGCGGATGTCGTGGGTGAGGTCCCGCACCGCGGCGAGCCGGGCGGACTGGCGCCGCGGCGGGTGCCGCGGCACGTACTCCGCCGCGCTCGCGGCGGAGATCGTGATGTCGCCGCGCGGCGCGCATTGACAGGCCAGATGCCGGCCGCACCGCTTGTCGCGCTCGCTGAGCCCGGGCGCCTCGGGCCACAGATCGTCGAGCTCGCCTTCGAGCAGCTCGAACTTGCAGCCGCCGCAGCCCCCGGAGTTGCATTCGTAGCTCAGCCCCACGCCGGCCCGCAGCGCCGCGCGCAGCACGCTGTCGCCCGGCGCGTGGACGAAGCTGCTGCCGTCCTTCTGATTGGTGATGATTGCCTGCTTGCTCATGGCTCCCTCGGTCACGAATACGGAGGCTTCGGGCCCGTGCGGGCGCCCCGAAGCGTGAAAGAAGCGGCGGCGCTCAGAGGCCGAGGGAATAACGGAACTCGCGCGTCGCCAGTTTCGCCGCCGCCGCGGCGTCGGGCACATCGGGCAGCAGCGAGCAGTAGGCCTCGATCGCCTTGTCGGCGAGCGGCTCCCACTTGGCGATCCAGCCCCGGATGATGTCCAGGTTGCCCGGGGTCTCGAGCGCCATCTTGACGAGGGCGCTCGCCCAGCGACGGTGGCGAGCCGAATCGATCAGCTGCACGTCGGTGATCAGCCCGAGCAGCGTGTCGCCGTTATGCCGTCCCGAATTGCCCAGCTGGCGCAGCACGCTCTCCTCGACCGCCGGCTTGGCGATCAGGTTGAGCACGATCACCGCCTCGCCCCAGTCCCACACCGTCAGGGTCTTTTCCATCAGCTCGCGGAAGCCCTGCCAGGCCGGGTCCTGCTCCCAGTAACGGCGCTCGTTGATGCCGAAGCCGCGGTCGGGGAAGATCGTCGACAGCTCCCTGGTCCGATAGCTGGTGTGGCTGAGCCAGCGCAGGCTGTCGGCCATCTGGAAATAGTTGCAGTTGGTGATGGTGCTGGCCGGCGAGACCTGGCCCACATAGGCCGAGGCCATCTGCAGCGTATGGAAGAGGTAGCGGGATGGCGTATAGAAGCGCGCCAGCGAACCCGCCCAGCGCGCATCGAGCGCCTTGTCGTGCTCGCGCTGGTTGAACTGGTCGAAGAGCCCGAAAACGTAGGTTTCCTGACCGTCCTGCATCATGTTGTAGGTGCGGTACACCACCTCGTCCGGATCGCGGAAGGCGTTCCAGTCTTCATGCTTGAGCGGGGTCGCGAAGGTGTGCTTCTTGTACCAGCTGTTCATGAAGGTGTTGGGGGCCTGCTCGAAGGGCGCGTTCGGATCCCGGTCGTTGTAGTGAAGATTGGCGCTGACGATCTCGTACTCGCTCGGCTTGCGGCGGCGCGCGGCGAGATGGCTCCAGGTCTTCAGCGGCTTCAATGGCTGGACTTCCGACATTTCCTTGTCTCCTCGATTCTTCGTATCGGGTGCGATCGGGCGGGGCCCGCTCGGCACTCAGAGTGTCTTGTTGAAGTAAAAGCGCACGGCGTTGTCGCCGCTCTCGATCTGGCCCGCGAACGAACTCAGGTCCACTTCCAGGTCGTTGATCTTGAACGGGCGCCCCAGCTCTTCCTCGATGGTTTCCTGGCGCAGGATCATTTCCTGTTCGGCATGGATGCGGATGTAGGCGCGCTTGTCCTCGACGAATATTTCCTTGCCGGGGTTATCCACCTTCGCCGCCTCGATCACCGCCATTGCCAGGTCGCCGGCACGCATGACCGGGCCGACCAGGTTGTTGTGATAGGCGTTCGCTGCATTCGATGTGCTCACCGTTCTCTCCTCGTTCTGTCTGCTTGCGGCCCGGATCGCTCAGCTATGCGCGAACAAAGGGCTGACGCCTTCGATGCGGACCAGGATGTCGTCGCCGTCCAGCCTGACCGGGTATTCCGCCAGCGCGCAGTCGTCCGGGTTGATGCCCCGGCCCGACACGGCATCGAACTGCCACAGGTGGGCGCGGCAGATGATCTTCCGGCCGTCGAACTTGCCCTCCGCAAGCGGAATGTCCTGATGCGGGCAGATGCCCTGGAACGCCTTGATGTCGCCACCTTCGGCGCATACCAGCAGGATGTCGTGACCATCGACGGTGAACGACGCCATCTCTCCTTCCCACAGGTCATCGACCGTGCAGACCTTTGTAAAGCGCATGCTTCTCTCCGGGATCGTCATGAATGGGGCAGGGCGCGTCAGTGCGGCCCGGCTTCCCAGATGATTTCGATGGTTTCCGTCGGCTTCAGGCCCGATTCGGAGACCTTCATCGTGCGCGGCAGGAAGGCCTCGGCGCCCTGGCGACGGACGCGCATCACGCAGCCGGGGCGTGCCTTCACCCGCCGGCCGACGGAATGCACCGCGGCGGCGGCGGCGACCTCGTCCATGGTGTCGTCGCTATCGACGGCCACCAGTTGCAGCACGAAGTCCCCCTCGAAATTGGAGGTCAGTGGAAATAGCGCCATAAGTCTTGTCTCCTTGATTGGCCGGTGCGTGCCGCGCCGGCCTGCTTGACGGGGTTGCTCAGCTGGCTTTCCGGGTCGCACGCAGCGCGCGGTACACCTCGGCCCACGCGTAGTTGTGCGCGTCGTCGCCGATTTCGCCGGGGGCGAGGTCCATGTACTTGAGCGCACCGCCCAGATCCATCGGCTGGATCATTCCGGCCAGGAAGCGGTCGACGATGCTCAGGTGGCCGGCATAACGCGCCGGATCCTGCTCGAAGACCCAGCGATCCACCTCGGAGCCGAAGTGGTACAGGCGGCCCTGGTATTCGAGCGGATGGTCCTTGACGTTCCAGCCCTTGCCCGGCGTGCCGATGATCGGCAGCTGGCACATGTTGCACACGTAGGGCAGGGTCTCCGGGTAGGTCATGGCCATGTTGCCGTCCACGACGTTGTCGATGAAGACGTCCCAGCACTGGCCCCAGGTGTCGTTCCAGCCGGGATACTTCTCCTCGAGCCAGGCGCGCTCGTCGGGGGTGACGCCGGCGGCCGGGTTCCACCACAGCGTCGGGCGCCAGAAGTAGGAGCCCAGGTGCATGCCGTGGTGCGTCTCGGCGATGTCCTTCAGGAAGATGTCCCAGTACCAGGGCAGATCGAGGCCCATGTCAGTCAGCGCGCGCTCGAACTGGGCGACGATCCACTCCTCCATGAACTCCTTGAAGGACTGCTTGCGGTGCTCGAGCGGGGTGTAGTAGTCCATGATCGGACCGGTCAGCACCGAGAACAGCTTCCAGGCGCGCCACACCGCGATGTCGCCCCGCTTTTGCGCCTCCGCCTTGTGGCCGTTCTCGATGAGCACCTTGAGCGCCGGGCCCCCGATCTGGGCGTGGCGCGATTCATCGGTCTGGATGCTCGAGATCAGGTTGGCGAAGGTGTGGTCGCCCGCCTCGGCCGCATCCGCCGCCAGGCCCAGGAACTGCATGTTGGTGAAGCCGGTTTCGAAGCTGAAGGTCAGCATGATCGAGATGCTGATCGCATCGCGAACCATGATGTCGTCGAAGAAGTGGCGCGCGGCGATCATCGCCCACTCGTTGGTGTCGTAGGCCTTGAACGCCCAATCCATCTGGCGGTCCTTGGACACGTGCTCGTGCGGGAAGTAGAGCTGCATCTGGCCGTGGCGGATTTCATCCAGGCAGCCCAGCGTCGCCATGTTGCGCATGCCCGGCGCCTTCGAGAAACGCATCATGCGGGCCTCGGCACTGGCGGCCGCATATTCGCCGCGGGCAATCGCGCCGTAGTGCGCCTTCATCACCGATTTCCAGCCCGGATCCGAATTTTCGAAGATGCGGCTGCGCTCCAGCGCGGCTTTCACCGAGTAAGCGCCGGCATCCTTGTCGCGCTGGACCTTCACATATTCCGGGTAGGTCTGCTTGTACGGTTCGTCATAGTCCTCCCACGCGGTCAGCGGCAGTCCGAATTCGCCCGACAGCTTCGGCGGAAACAATTCGTCCTCGGTGACGTACGACGGCGTCCAGTTCGTACTGCGCGCCAGGTCGTACCACTCCATTCTGTTGAGTACAGCCATCCCTGCCTCCTTCCTGATTAGTCTCCAGCCTTCGGTGGCCCTCGAATGAGGGCGAGCCTTTCGGCACGGGCCGGTGCGGGTCGAAACGACTTCACACCGAGCGCGAGGAGAAGGTAAGGGGAAGCCGGACGCGCTGAAATTAGACTTTGGTAGATCGCCGTCGGGCCGGACGCGGTGGCAAGGCCGGCGCGTTCAGACCGGGTGGCCCTGATCGTCGGTCTCGTAGGCTTGCGTCTTGAACTTGTTGAGGAAGCCGATGAGGCGGCCCTCGGCGGTCTCGACGATGGTGGCGCCGTCCTGCCAGATCGCGTTCTCGAGATCGAAGCCGCTGCCGATCGGGTCGCCCTGGTTCTGGTGGATGTTGTGGACGCCCAGGCCGCTGGTGAAGGGCTCGCCGAAGACGTAGAAGCGAACCCCCTCGTCGATCACCGTTTCCAGCTCGACCAGCGCGTCGATGCCGGTCCCGCTCTTCCACGGCGGATGCCAGCGGATGAACGCCAGCAGGAACTTCTGGAAGCGCCTCCAGGGCGGATTCAAGGCCTTGTAGCTGCGCCGCGGCGGCACGATGCGCAGCGCCCGCAGCAGCCGCGACAGAAATTGATCATGCCTCACGTCGAGCAGGCGAATCGGCGGATGCAGGACCGGGGCGCGCATGTAGTCCAGCGCCCCCGAGGCGCTGGTCGATGCGAGGAAATGCCAGCCGTCGGCCAAGGCGCCGATGGCGGCGAAGTCGACCGGCCGGATGCGTACCAGCCGCCACTCCACGCCGTTGGGCATGTTCTTCGGATCGACGTCGATCGCGCAGTGGTAGTTGCCGTCCGGCGCGTGCACGACCAGGTTGCCATGGTAATAGCGGCCGAAATCGTCCGGCGGATCGCGGTAGTAATCGTGCTTCTGCCCGATCACGAGGCCGTAGCCTGCGGTGAGTCCCATGAGCTGCCTCCGCGCGAATTGAGAGCCGGAGCGGCGTTGCGATTTCGGGTGGCGAGTCCCTTGTTCAAGGATAGTTCGGGGCGGTCGCGGTGGTTGGGGGGAATGGCAGGGGGCGATCGTGTTCCGGGCCGTGATGCAAGAAGCGTCAGCGGCGGCGGTCGACGTCGCCGAGCGCCTGCGCGGCAACCTACTACACTGAATCAGGCGCGCCGCGATCCGAGCGCGTCGGCAAGGCCGGATCCCCCGGGGCAGGGCATGCGTCACGCCCGCGCTGGTGTTGCCTCGTGGGGGTCTGGACTACCCCTGACGGAGAGATGAGATGATCAGCAGGCTTGCCCTGAGCATGGCTATTTCGCTGCTCGTTCTTGGTTCGAGTCCGGCCGCGGTCTGGGCGGTCGAAGAAGGCTCGGTTACGATTTCCAGCCCGGAGACGGGGGCCACGCTCGATGCCGGCGCGGCGAACGTGCTCGTCTATGACGTGAAGCCCGGCGCCTCCGGCGACCATGTGCACATCTACATCGACGACGCCGAAGCCGACATCCTGAGGGAGCTGAGCGGCAGCTACACCTTGCCCGCCCTTTCCCCGGGCGAGCGCGAGATCTGCGTCCGCGTGGTCAACCGCGCGCATGTGCCGATCGGGATCAACGGCTGTGTCCAGGTCCTGGTGAAGTGATCCGATGCTCGCTGAAAACCTGAGCTATGCGCTGGTTCAGGTGGTGCACAACTTCGGCGCGGCGGCGGTCGTCGGGGTGCCCTTGATCGCGCTGGCGAGCGGCCGGTCGGCAGCGGGTGACGGCAACCGGCGCTTGCTTTGGCTGCTGCTGCTCGCCTGGGCAACGCAGGTCCTCTCGGGCGTCGGATTCGCCTCCGTCAGCTACACGTTCTATGGGAAGCTGCCGGACATCTCCCGCGTGGCGACGATTGCGCTCGCCATCAAGGTGGGGTGCGCGACGCTCGGCTTCGGACTGGCGGCGATGACCCTGCGGCGAAGCGTGGTCCGCGATCCCGCGGTGGGTCGGCGCCGATGTCGCTGATGGCCTCGAAGACGGAACAACACCCCTACTGGCATGGGGAAGACGCCGCAGCCCTCAACGCCGAGGCAAAAGCCGAAGAAACACCCCCACGGACGTGGGGAAGACTGCGCCGGCGGCGCAGGGCGGCGAGGGTGCGAGGAAACACCCCCACGGGCGTGGGGAAGACGTTGACTTCGACGACTCGCTGCCGTGGTGGTAGAAACACCCCCACGGGCGTGGGGAAGACGACGCGCGTGGCATGCGCCCCAATGGCGCGCGGGAAACACCCCCACGGGCGTGGGGAAGACACCGTCACCTTCAACCACGGCACCAGCCAGGAGGAACCACCCCCACGGGCGTGGGGAAGACGGCCCCAAGGCACGCGGCGCAGTAAGCAAC
>ERZ795041.713-NODE-713-length-11707-cov-3.198507_pt1 | contig 11707 bp, 11 predicted proteins | sample MGYA00375125_ERZ795041 | MGnify/ENA primary metagenome ERZ795041 (study PRJEB30170, sample SAMN03074214) | activated sludge metagenome | biome: Common Effluent Treatment Plant; feature: Wastewater; material: Activated sludge; isolation source: activated biomass in...
GTCGCGCTTCGGCACCGAGGGGTACAGGATGATCCGGCGCCAGGCGCAGGACGCGCGCCGTCAGAACTACCTCGGGCAGCTGCTCACGAGCGACCAGGCCGTCAAGGAGATCCGGCTCTTCGGGTTCGGCGACTACCTCATGCACCAGTGGCAGACGTACTACCTGGGGTTCAGGCGCCAGCTCGTGTCGCTCATCACGCGGCGCAGCGGCTGGGGTCTCGCGGCCTCGCTCGTCTCGACGGGCCTCGTCGGCGGCGCCACCGCCATCGTGCTGCGCAGGGCCGCTGGCGGGCTGATCACGGTGGGTGACTTCGGCATGTTCATCCAGGGGATCAGCCAGCTACAGCGCCAGTTCTCCAACCTGCTCTCCGGCATCACGGGCGTGTACCAGAACCTCCTGTACATGCGCAGCCGCATCGACTCCCTCGAGCTCAAAGACGTCGACTTCCGCTACCCGTTGACGGAGCACGACGTCCTCCAGGGCGTGTCGTTCCGGGTCGAACGCGGCCAGACGCTCGCGCTGGTGGGGGAGAACGGCGCGGGCAAGTCGACGATCATCAAGCTCATCACCGGCCTGTACCGCCCGACAGCGGGCACCATCCTCGTCAACGGCATGGACGCGACGCGGTTCAGCCCCTCGAGCCTGCGCGCCGAGATGAGCACGGTCTTCCAGGACTTCGGGAGGTACCAGATGACCGTGCGGGAGAACATCGCGCTCGGTCGGGTCGAGTCGGTCGCCGACGACGCGGGACTGTCGGAGGCCGTCGATCGCGCGGGCGCCGACGAGTTCATCGAGCTGTTGCCGAAGGGGTACGAGAACATGCTCGGCCGCTGGTTCGAAGGCGGGAGAGAGCTCTCGGGCGGTCAGTGGCAGCGCATCGCGCTGGCGCGCCTCTACTTCCGCGGCGGCTCGGTGCTCATCTTCGATGAGCCGACCTCGGCCCTCGACGCCGACGCCGAGTTCGAGGTCATCGAGACCCTCAGGGCGCAGTCGCAGGGCCGGATCACCATCATCGTCTCGCACCGGTTCAGCACGGTGCGGATGGCGGAGCGCATCGTCGTCCTGCAGGGCGGCCGGATCATCGAGAACGGCTCGCACGACGAGTTGCTCGACGGTAACGGCGTGTACGCGCGGATGTTCCTCAAGCAGGCGCGCGGGTACCTCGACGGTTACGACGAGCTGGATCCCGCCGTTCAGTAGGCGGGGGCGCTGCGGCAGGGGCGGAGTGTTCCGATGGCGCGGGAACCGCGTGCCGCGTGCTCGGCGTGCGATGTGCACCGCGTGCCGCGCCGTCCACGGTCAGGCCGAGCGCTCACCCGATCGCAGTGCTGCCAGCACCGTGTGCAGTGTCAGCAGCTCGTCGAGCATCCCCGTCGCTGCCTTCCGCAGCGGCTCGTTCGGCTGGAACTCGCCGGCTTCGTCGAGGAACGACCTCACCATCGGGATGGACACGGTCGTGCCCGTCGCCACCATCCCGAGCGCGCTCAGCACGGCGCGGAGCATGGTGGCTGCCCTGAGACCGGCGGACACGCCACCGTAGCTGGCGATGGCGACGGGCTTCCGCTTCCACTCCTTGTTGAGGTAGTCGATGGCGTTCTTCAGTGGAGCCGTGAACGAGTGGTTGTACTCGGGCGTCACCATCACGAAGGCGTCCGCTGCAGCGACGCGGGCGCTCCACGCCTTGGTGTGCTCGTGCTGGTAGCGACCGTGCACGGGGTGCTCGGGTTCGTTCATCATCGGCAGGTCGAGCTCTTTGAGGTCGGCGACGTCGATGTGAAACGCGCCGTGCTCCTGGGCGTGCGCCGTCAGCCACTCGGCGACGGCCTTGCCCACCCGCTGGGGACGGGTGCTGGCGATGATCACCATCAGGGAGGGGCGGGCGGTGGTGGCGGGGGAAGGTCGAGACGTCATCGGGAGAACGTACCCCGGTTGGGCCGCCCCCATGGGTATCGCCCGCGGCTCTAGGGGCGGCGTCTCGTGGGGAGCTTCAACAGGTAGTACACGCCGTACGCTCCGACGAGCAGGACGACGGCGGCGACCCACGAGAGTCCGCTCGGAACGAGGAAGAGGGCGATGCTCAGGGCAGAGGAGAGCGCGATCATGGTCGTCGCCCACACCTTGACCCACAGGGGCACGCCCTTGCCCGCCCGGAAGTCCCTGACCCACCTGCCGAACACGCGGTGGTTCATCAGCCAGTTGTAGAAGCGGGGGCTCGACTGCGCGAAGAAGTACGCGGCGATGAGCACGAAGACCGTCCCAGGCAGCCCGGGGAGCATGTAGCCCAGCGTGCCGAGGCCGAGGAAGAAGACGCCAAGGACCCTGAAGGTGACGCGCAGGGTCGGGTTCGCCGTGATCTTCATCTGCGAGCTGTAGTCGACGAAGGGCCGCGTGCCCGCGCTCAGCTCACCGTCCGAGCCGTCATGCACCTTCGTTGGGGAGGTCTCGTTCACGCCTCGGACAGTGTACCGCTGCGGCTGCGCGCGCTGGTCTGCCCGGGTACGTCCACGACTCAGCCGACGTCGACCAGGTCGCCCTGCAGCTCGACCCGCCGCAAGCCCCGCACCGAGCTGCCGATCAGGACAGCGGTGGCGTCCCGCAGGACCTGCTCGTCGATGGCTCGCTCGTGCACGAGCCCACGGTCGAGCAGCTCCTCTCGCAGCACGCCCGGCAGGGCACCGCTGCTGAGCGGCGGCGTGACGACGAGCGCTTCGTCGCCCGCCCCGAGCACGACGAACACGGTCGCGATCGACCCTTCCGAGACCATGCCGTGCGTGTCGAGGAACAGCACGTCCTCGAGGCCCGCGGCCTCGGCGTAGCGCCGACCCGCGTAGTACAGGTCTCGTGAGGTCGTCTTGTGCGAACGCGCGGGGTCGCTCTCGTCGACGCGTTGGCGAGCCAGTGCAGCCCGCGGCAACCTCCCGCCGGCGGCGAGCAGGGCGGCGGCAGCGTCGAGGGCGGCGGCTGGCGTGTCGTTGAACCGCGTCATGGGCAGAGGGGTCGCCGTCACCTCGATGCGCCCGTCTGGGGTCGCGGTCACCCTGACCCTCTGGGCTGTCGAGAAGCCCGTCGCGGCCTCGTTGAGTGCGGCGACGACGCCCTCGAGGTCGGCGGACAGGCCCAGCCAGGCGCTGGAGCGCTGCCACCGAGCCAGGTGGCGATCGAGGCGGACGTAGCCCGGCGCCCGGCGCGCCCATGCCTGGTCAGCGCTCGGTGTGCCGGGCCTCTCGGACGCGTCGGCCCGGGCTGCGGGGTCGTAGCGCAGCGTCTCGAACGGCAGCGGCGCGGCTGGCTGGTCTGGCTTCATCCATCCATCATAGAGCCGGGTGCCCCGTGCGCGTCACTTGCAAAACTCGCGTGTACCGCGTACACTCTCAATCGTTCGAGACAACCTAAGGGATGATCTACGAACAGGGCCGCGAGGCCCGAAATCAAAGAGTGCCTGTTCTTGTGGCAGGCAGTTGGGAAAAGGTAGTAGATATGGCAACAGGCAAGGTCAAGTGGTTCAGCGGCGAGAAGGGCTTCGGCTTCATCGAACAAGGCAACGGTCAGCCCGACGTCTTCGTTCACTTCTCCGCCATCCAGGGTTCCGGTTTCCGTAACCTCAACGAAGGCGACGAAGTTACCTTCGACGTCGAACAGGGCAAGAAGGGCCTTCAGGCCGCCAACGTGAACGTCACCAATCACGCTGCCGGCGGACGCTACTGAACCGATAACGGTTTACTAGAGTTCTCAAGCCCGGCTGGTCGGGGACGCGGTCGCAAGACCGCAGCCCGGCCAGCCGGGCTTCTTCGTACCTCGTGCAGGAGGCGGTCTCGAGAAGGAGGCGGTCTCGAGAAGGAGACGGTCTCGAGCAGGCGGCACAGTGGCGACGCGTCGCTCAGTTCCAGCGTCGCCTGCGCCTGCGGACGTGCAGGCGGGGCTCGTCGCCGCGTGCGGCGGTGACGCCGAGGTAGAACTCCTGGACGTTGGCGTTGCCTCGTAGTGCGGCCGAGGTGCCCTCGAGGACGAACCGGCCACCCTCGAGCACGTACCCGTAGTCCGCGATCGCGAGCGCCTGGTTGGCGTTCTGCTCGACGAGCAAGATGCCCATCCCGTGTCTGTTGACGCCCCTGATGACACCGAAGATCTCCTCGACGAGCAGCGGAGCGAGGCCGAGGCTCGGTTCGTCGAGCATCAGCACCTTGGGCCTGCTCATCAGCGCGCGTGAGATGGCGAGCATCTGCTGCTCGCCTCCCGACAGCGTGCCCGACGCCTGCCGTTGGCGTTCAGCGAGGCGCGGGAAGATGGCGTAGACGCGCTCGAGGTCGTCTTGCACGCCCGCCCTGTCGTAGCGGTGGTAGGCGCCCAGCCGCAGGTTCTCGGCCACCGTCAGGTCAGGGAACATCCCCCTGTCCTCGACGACGTAGGCGATGCCTGCGCGCGAGATGGACTCCGTGTCCGCGTGCGCCAGTTCCCGGCCCATGAAGCGGACGCTGCCCTTGCGCGGCTCGTCGTCGATCAAGCCCATGATCGTCTTGAGCATGGTGCTCTTGCCCGCTCCGTTGGAGCCGAGCACCGCCACGCACGTGCCAGGAGCGATGGAGAGCGACACGCCCTTGAGCACGCGCAGCTGACGGTGGTAGCCGCTCTCCACCGTCCGCAGCTCGAGCAGGGGCGCCGTAGCGTCGTGTGGCACGGTCATGCCGGCCCGGCTTCCGTCAGGCGCGACGTCCCGAGGTACGCCGCGATGACGGCCGGGTGCTCCTGGACGGTCTGCGGCGAGCCGTCCGCGATGAGGGTGCCGTGGTCGAGCACGAGGACGCGCCCCGCCAGCCGGCTGACGACCCGCAGGTCGTGCTCGACGACGAGCATGGTCAGCGACAGCTCCTGCCTGAGGCGCAGGAGCGTGACCATCATGTCGTCCTTCTCCTCGACCATCATGCCTGCCATCGGCTCGTCGAGCAGCAGCATCGTCGGCTCCGCCGCCAGCGCCCGTGCGACCTCGATGAGCTTCTGGACGCCGTACGGCAGTGACCCGACCTGCTGGTCGCGGTACGCCTGCAGGTCGAGCAGGTCGAGGAGCTCCTCGACCTTCCTGCGCTGCCGCACCTCGTCGCGTGCCCACGACGGCGTTGCGAGCATGGCCTGCACGATGTTCGACCGCACGTGCAGGTGTCGGCCGAGCAGCAGGTTGTCGAGGCAGGTGAGGTTCTTGAACAGCTCGATGTTCTGGAAACTGCGGCCGATGCCGAGCCGGGCGACCTGCGGCGGCTGCGTGCCCGTGATGTCGGTGCCGCGCCACAAGATGTGACCGCTGCGCGGCCGGTAGAACCCGCAGATCACGTTGAAGATGCTGGTCTTGCCCGCTCCGTTGGGCCCGATCAGGGCCGTGACCTGACCCTCCCGCAAGGCGAAGCTGACGTTGGCGAGTGCCGTGAGCCCGCGGAAGTTGAGGGTGACGTCGTCGAGCCGGAGGATCTCTGGCATGGTCAATGGTACGGGAGGAGAGCCGTCCGCGACCCTCCTCCCGTCTGCACCGGCACGGTCCCTGCGCCGGTTACCGCGACCGCCGCGCGGTCAGTTCGTCAGCCAGCCCGAGACGGGCCGCAGTCCTTGGGGCGTCACCTGCAGGAGCATGATCGAGTTGTTCCCGCGAGCGCCGTCGGCGAAGCTCACCGAGTGGTAGAGGCCGTCGGTGTAGCCGTCGATGCCGCGGAGAGCCTCCAGCAGCCCCTCGCGCGTCAGGTCGGGGCCCGCCGCTTCGAGCGCAGCCACCAGCGGTTGGGCGAAGGCGACGCCTGCCAGCGCGCGGAAGGGGTCGCGGGCGATCTCGGGTGCGTAGGGGACGATGATGGTCTGGTAGATCTCGTCCGCGATGGGATCGCCGTTGCCTTCACCGACGATGACGCTCGGGAGGCGCAGGAAGACGCTGAAGATGGCGCCCTGCATGCCCGGGTTGGCCATGAGGCCGGGGTCGAGCAGCGTGACCGTCGCAAGCATCTGCGGCTTGAAGTCGAGGCGCTGGAACTCACTCACGAGGTTGGCAGCCGCCGTCGGGTCCGAGAACATCAGCACCGTGTCCGAACCGGAGCTGCGCAGCCGCAACGCCTGCACGCCCAGGTTGGTGGTGCCGCGCTCGTAGCTGACTGTGTCACCGATGGTGACGTCGTGACCCTCGCCCTGCAGGCGCTCGACCTCGGCCTCGAGGGAGCGCAGGCCCGCCTGGCCGTACGCGTCGTTCTGGTAGAAGATCGCGATGCTGCTGCTGCCGAGCTCGGTCACGGCGTGGCGCGTCATGAGCGCGGCCTCGACCTCGTAATCGGTGAAGGTCGTGAACACGAGCCCGTTCGACTGCTGCGCGAAGAGCTCAGAGCCGCTGGCTGGCCCGACCCACGGGATCCCGGCGCGCTGGATGAGCGGCAGCGCTGCCAGTCCGTTGGCCGTGCCGACGCCGCCGACGAACGCGAACACGTCCTGCTGATCGATCAGCTCACGCACGGCCGCGACCGTACGGGCCGGGTCGTAGCCGTCGTCGCGGGTCTGGAGCACGAGCTGACGACCGTGGATGCCGCCGTTGTCGTTGATGTAGCGGAAGTAGGCGTCGATACGGTGCCCCATGCCGCGGCAGGGCCGGACTGGGGAGCCCAGGTGCCGATGGTGATCTGGGTGTCCGTGACGCCGTTCTGGGCCGACCCGACCGCCCCGAGTGCGGCTACGACGATGCCGATAAGAAGCTTCTTCATGTGGCTCCTCTCCCCGGTGTGGGGTCGCTGCGCTCTGTGTTCGCTCGTTCAGGGTAGCACAGGCACTTTGCGTCACGGACACGGGTTCCGGCTTCGACTGAACCACGCGAACAGCGGTTCGCTCGGGTCGAAGCCTGTCAGAACGCAGCTACACGCGTTTGACGTCCGCCCGTCCCAGCAGGCCGTGCGGCCGGAACACGAGCACGAGGATGACAGCGAGGAACGCGAAGGAGGCCTTGAACTCGAGTGAGATGTAGATGCCCACGACCAGCTCGAGGATGCCGAGCACGTAGCCTCCCACGACGGCGCCCGGCAGGCTGTTCATGCCTCCGATGACGGCTGCGACGAAGCCCTTCGACAGCGGGTCGAGCATCGTCGACGGGTTGAGGAGAGTGGTCGGCGCGAACAGCATCGCGGCTGCAGCCGCGAGGATGGCGGCCGAGGCCCACGTTGCGAGGAGGACGCTCCTCACGGGCAGCCCGATGGCCTCCGCGACGTCCTCGCGCTGCGCGACCGCTCGCATCGCGACCCCGAGGCGCGTGAACGTGAGCAGGCACCACAACGCCAGCATGAGCGCGAGCCCGAAACCGGCCGTCACCAGCGACGCGAACGAGAACGAGGCGCCGCCGAACCGCACGATGCTGTCTGGAACCAGCGTCGGGACCACCTTGTTGTCCGTTCCGAAGAGCAGCGCGTCGAGGCCGCCGAGCGTCAGCGCAAGGCCGAGCGTGAGGATGAGGAGGCCGAGCTCGGAGCGGTTCTTGGCGGGCCTCACCAGCAGCAGGTAGATGAGCGCGCCGATGGCGGCTGCAGCCACCAACGCCAACGCGAACGACAGGCCGAACGGGACGTCGAGCGAGGTGAAGAGCACGTAGGCGATGAACGTCGCGAACACCCCGATGTCGCCGTGCGCGAAGTTGAGGATGCGAGTGGTGCGGTACATGAGCACGAGACCGAGGGCGACGAGGGCGTAGATGGACCCGACCGTCGCACCGCTGACGAGCACCTGCAGGACGTCGGAGAAGCCGCTCACATCGGCCACGTCTTCCAGTAGCGTCTGATCTTCAGCCAACGGCCGTAGAGGCCGGCGGGCTCTGCCACCATGATCAGGATCACGACGGCGCCGAAGACGAGCTGCGACCAGGCCCTGAACGTCGAGAGGTAAACCTCGAGCCCCGTGATGAACGCGGCTCCGACGAGCGCACCCGGGAGGTACCCGAGACCGCCGACGACGATCATCAGCAGGAACTTGATGGACAGCAGCAGGTTGAAGCTCTCGGGCGTGATGTACCCGACCAGCGGACCGTACAGTGCTCCCGCGAGCCCAGCGATGCCTGCCGAGAGGACGAACGCGAGCGACTTGTACCGCGCGAGGCCGATGCCGCTCATCTGCGCAGCGAGGTCGGCGTCGCGCACGGCATGAAGCGCGCGTCCGATGTGTGAACGCTCGAGGTTGAAGACCATCCAGGTGCAGGCCACGGTGAGAGCCAGCACGAGGTAGTAGTAGGGCCCGTCCCCGAAGAAGTCGAAGCCGAGCACCTCCGGCCGGTTGACGAGCGTGCCGCTCGAGGCTCCCACCAGCGCCCAGTTGTTGAGGATCTGTTGGATGGCCAACCCGAACCCGAGGGTGGCGATGGCGAGGTACGGACCCTCGAGCCTCAGAGACGGCACGCCGATGATGAGACCGAGCACGGCCGTCACGAGGATGGCCGCCGGCACGGTGAACACGAACGAGACGCCAGCGTCGGCGAGCACGGCCTGGACGTACGCGCCTGCCGCGAGGAACCCGGCGTGCCCGAGCGACACCTGCCCCGTCATGCCGACGAGGATCGCCAGCGACAGCGCCACGAGCCCGTACACGAGGAACAGGCTGACGTTGTACACGATGTAGCCCTTCACCAGCAGCGGTAGGAGGACGGCGGCAACGAGCACGATGCCGGCCGTGATCCAGCCCGGCGCGCCGCGGATGAGCCACAGGTCGGTCTCGTAGCGCTCCTTGAACAGCACGCCTACCGCGCCCCGCGCTCGCCGACGTGTTGGCGCTGCAGCTGGTCACGCATACAGGTCCTCGATCAGGTCTGCGTACAGCCGTGCGATGCTCGAGCGCTTCACCTTGAGCGTCGCCGTCACCTCGCCGTCCTCCTGGTGGAGGCGCTTGGGCAGGATGGCGAAGCGCTTGATGGTCTCCACCCGCGCGAGCGCTGCGTTGACAGCCTCGACCTCGGCACCGATGAGGGCCAGCACCTCTTCGTTCTTCGTCAGGTCGGTGTACGTCGAGTACGCGAGCTGCCTCTCGGCCGCCCAGTGGCTGACGTTGTCTTCGTCCAACACCAGCAGGGCTACGAGGTACTTGCGGCGATCACCGAGGACGACGGCGTCGTTGATGTACACGCTCGACTTCAGCTTGTTCTCGATCTTCTGGGGGGCGATGTTCTTGCCGCCGGCCGTGATGAGGATGTCCTTCTTGCGGTCGGTGATGCGCAGGTGCCCGTCGGGGTCGATGACACCGATGTCGCCGGTGTGAAGCCACCCGTCCTCGACAGCCTCGGCGCTGGCTGCCGCGTCCTTGTGGTAGCCCTGGAAGGTGCCCAGGCCGCGAGACAGGATCTCGCCGTCGTCGGCGATGCGCATCTCGACCCCCTGGAACCCCGTTCCCACGGTGCCGAGCCTCACGTCGCGCTTGTGGATGGCGATGAGTCCGCTCGACTCCGTGAGCCCGTAGCCTTCGCGGATGTCGATGCCGAGCGCCCTGAAGTACGCGAGGATCTCCGGTGAGATGGGCGCCGCCCCCGAGATGGCGATCCTCACCCTGTCGAGCCCGAGGCGCCTCTTGAGGGGCAGGTGCACGACGAGGTTGGCGACGGCGTCCGCCAGAGCGCTCGCGCCGGCGGAGGTCGTCTCCAGCCGCGACCGCACCCGCTTCCGCGAGCCGGTCATCGCCCACTGGTACGCGGCCCGCTTGAGGAACTGGGCGTCCTTCATGTGCAGCTCGACAAGGGAGAACATCTTCTCCCAGATGCGAGGCACGGCGAAGAAGATGGTCGGCCGGATCTCCTGCAGGTTGGCGAGCACCGTGTCGAGGTTCTCGGTGAAACTGACCGTGTACCCGGCCTTGAGCGGCCCCATCACGCTCAGGAGCCTCTCGACGATGTGGGAGAGAGGCAGGAACGACAGGATCTCGTCCTCCGTCGAGTGCTCGATGACCGCGTGCAGCGCGTCGATGGCCCACAGGATGTTGCGGTGCGACAGCATCGCGCCCTTCGGGTCGCCTGTCGTGCCCGACGTGTAGATGAAGATGGCCGTGTCGTCGGGGGCGATCGCCGCCAGGCGCGAGTCGACGGGCGTCGGGTCGGTGAGGTAGTCGTCGCGTCCCGCCGCGATGGCGTCGTCGAAGCGCTCCACGCCGAAGGCGTCCTCCGGCTCGATGAGCAGCACCCACGAGACGCTGCGGCAGCGCGACCGGATGGACAGCCACTTCTCGAGCTGCTCCGCGTCCTCGAGGATCAACCCGACCGCGTCGGAGTGCTGCAGGTAGTAGAGAAGCTGCTCCGCGCTGCTCGTCGTGTAAGCGCCGACCGTCACGCCACCAGCCGTCAGTACGGCGAGGTCGGCCACCGACCACTCCGGGCGGTTCTCGGACAGCACCGCGACGCGCTGACCCGGCGCGAGCCCCTTGCCGATGAGCCACGCCGCCAACGCGTTGACGTCCGCCGCGTACTGCGCCCACGTGATCGGCTCCCACAGACCGAGGCGTTTGACGCGCTGGGCTAGGCCGTGGTCGTCTGCCCTGCGCCGCAACAGGTCGGGAACGCTGCGAGCAGGCGCTGCGCTGGCTGCCATCGTGGCTGCATCTTACCCAGGGACCGCGATCATGGACGGCGCGGACCCACGCGAGCCGGCCTGCTCCACCTCGTCCAGCACGAGGTGCACCCAGTCGGCGATCCTCGTGGCCGTCAGGTCGGGCTGGTTGTCGTCGTCGAGGGCCAGTCCCACGAACCGCGCGCCCTCCACCGCCCGTGACGCCGTGAAGGCGTACCCCGCCGTCGGCCACGACCCCACGATCACGGCTCCTGCGTCGCGGGCGGCGTCGGCGACCATGCCGAGGGCGTCGAGGTATGTGTCCGGGTAGCCCACCTGGTCGCCCGTGCCGAACAGTGCCACGGTCTTCCCGCTCAGACCGAACCTCTCCAGGTCGGCCAGCTTGTCAGCCCACCCGTACGGCAACTGTCCGATGTTCCACGTCGCAGCCCCCAGTACGACGAGGTCGTAGTCGGCGAGCTCCGCCAGGTCGAACCACGTCACGTCGCGGCAAGGCACGCTCTGCGCCGTCCGTGCGGCCAGCTCGGCCGCCACGAGTTCGGCGGACGCCTCTGTGGCACCGAACATGCCCGAGTAGACGACGATGGCGCGTGGTGCATGGCGGTCGCTCACGGGCAGATGCTACCCAGGGGTCGGCGGAGGTTCCTTGACCAGGGTCATGTCACTTGACTCACTCTCCGACTCCGGTACTCAGGTCCGCTCAGCGGAACAGGTCTGCCATGCTCTTGCCCAAGAGCTTGCTCGCGGCGAAGACCAGCAGGAGTGTGATGAGGATGACGATGCTACCCAGGGCGCTCGCAGGCGCGATGCGATGCGAGGTGAGGTACTCGAAGATTGCGATGGACACGGTCTTGGTCGTGCCCGAGAAGAGCATGATGGTGACGCTCAGTTCGCCGATCAACGTCGAGAACACGAGGATGCCTCCTGCCAGCATCCCTGGTGCGATGAGCGGCAGCGTTACCTTCCGCACCGTGCGAGCCCACCTTGCGCCGCAAATGGTGGACGCCTCCTCCAGTTGGGGATCGACCTGGCCGATGCTGGCAGACACCGACCTGAACGCGTACGCCAGCCGGCGCACGAAGTACCCGAACACGAGCAGGGCCGCGGATCCCGACAGAACGATGGGGCCGCAGTAGAACGTCGAGAGGTAGGCGACCCCCGTGAC
>ERZ795041.714-NODE-714-length-11699-cov-3.869718_pt1 | contig 11699 bp, 8 predicted proteins | sample MGYA00375125_ERZ795041 | MGnify/ENA primary metagenome ERZ795041 (study PRJEB30170, sample SAMN03074214) | activated sludge metagenome | biome: Common Effluent Treatment Plant; feature: Wastewater; material: Activated sludge; isolation source: activated biomass in a...
AGTACTAGGACTTGGTCGACTGGCTCTACGGCTTCGTCGTCTTCGTGGACGACCGGGACGACCGGGACGACGTCGACGATGATGATGACGATGACGACGACGACCGAGACGACGACTGACCTGGGCACACGCCCAAGCAGTCCGCCAAGCTGAGGCCGTTGCGTCTGACCGAGTTCGAAGCTCGGTCAGACGCGGCCGAGCGTCACCTCACCGCGCTACCATGTGCTGGTTCAAGGACAGCCGATGCCTATGTTCAAGATGCTGATCGTTCTGCTCGTCTGGCTCGTCGGTGCCGTCGCCGACGGACAGGGTGCCGTGGACGGTTCACAGCAGCCGACGCCCGTCGAGCTGATGGTCATGGATGCAGCGGGCCGCACGCTCTTCGGACATGGCGTGACGGAGGGCACGGAGCTCCACCTCCGGCTGCAGTACGGCCTCGGTTCCTTCGTCATCCTGCTCGTCGACCCGACGGGCTCGATCGCGAGCCTCGAGGGTCGCGAGGGCCGCAGTGGCCAGCTCTGGCTACGGCAGGCCGACGGGGGCGAGATCCTGCTTGTCGAGCATTTCAGGAGCCTCGGTATCCGCCTGACGGTCGAGCGAGTCGGCGAAGCGCCACACGCCGCGGGCGACGGGGACGAGCCCAACACCGTCCCGAACCGCCCACCCACCTCCGACGACGATGATGACGACGGCCCCGGCGACGACGGTCCCGGCCCTGACGCACCGGGCGATGACGGCCCGGATGACGACGGCCCCGACGATGACGGACCCGGCGACGTTGACGATGACGATCCCCGCGACGATGACGACGATGACGACGACCATGATGATGAAGACGATGACGATGATGACGATGACGATGACGACGACTGATGCCTGAACTGCGACAGGTCGCAGGGACCGGACGCAGGGCCCCCAGGTTGCTGGTGCTCGAGGACGACCAGCAGCTCGCGGCGCTCCTCTCCGAGCAGCTGAGCCTGGCGGGGTACGGCGTCAGTCTCGCGGGCAACCTCTCCTCGGCTCGGGCGTTGCTGGGAGCGGCGCAGTTCGACCTTCTGATCCTCGACAGGAACCTGCCCGACGGCGACGGGCTCACCATCGCGGAAGAGGTCGCTGCCGACGCAGCCGCCGGAGCGATCGTCGAACCGGCGGTGTTGATGCTCACCGCCATCGACGACGTCGAGAGCCGCGTCACCGCCCTGTACGCCGGAGCCGGCGACTACCTCACCAAGCCGTTCAGCATGCAGGAGCTGCTGGCGCGCGTGCACGCCCGGCTGCGGGAGCGCGGGTCGGGCGAGCAGCTCGCGTACGGCGACCTCACCCTCGATGCGACCAACAACTCCATCACACGCGGCGAACTCATCGAGCTGCTGCCGGAGACCGAGTTCACCGTCCTCGCCATGCTGCTCAAGTACAGGGGGAGGGTGCTGACGCAGGAGGACCTCGAACGGGCGATCTACGGTGCGGAGGTGCCGGACTCGAACACCGTCGAGGTCTACGTCTACAACGTGCGGCGCAAGCTCAAGCGCATGGGCCTCGCGGAGGTCGTGCGCACGGTGCGCGGCAAAGGGTACATCGTCATCTAGGAGAGGCGTGCTGAGAGTCCGGCTGGGGATCATGGTGGCGACGACGCTCCTGGTGGCGTTGGCGCTCTCGGCTCTCCTCGCCGACCGTATCTTCGAGAGGCAGCAGGCGGCCGACATCGCCGCGCTGCTGAGCCGTGAGCTCGAGCGCGTCACCTTCCTGCTCGAGAGCTCGACCCTCGGCCAGGACTTCCTCGGCGAGAGCAGCCAGGGGCTGCATCTCCAGTTCGTCGGGTCTGACGGTCGCGTCATCGTCCCCTCCGGTGCGCCCGAACCGCTGCCGCTGGCGACGACTACGACCCCCGACACCGTCGAGTACCTCGGAGCACGCATGATGGTGAGGTCGGCACCGTGGCGCCTCGCGACCGGCACGGTGATCGGGACGATCCGGCTCGGCTACGACGCCGAGCAGGCGCTCACCAGCCGCGAGCGGCTGCGATGGGCTCTGCTTCTGGCGGGGGCCGTCATCGCGCTCGTCAGTGGGGTGGTCGGCGTCTGGTTCGTCGGTCGAGAGCTGAGGCCGCTCGCCAGCCTCGCGCGGCAGGCTGCCGCTCTCGACCCGGCCGAACCGACCCTGTCGTTCAGCCCTCGCCAGGACGAGGTGGGGCAGGTCGGCTCGGCGCTCGTCTCGGCGGTCGACGCCATCAGGCAGCGTCAGGTCAGCGAGCGCGAGAGGCTCGCGGCCATCGCCCACGAGCTCGCCGCGCCGCTGAGCGTCGTCGCTGGCCAGCTCGAGAGCCTGACGGAGGGCGGCAGCGAGCGGCACGAGGCGCACACGGCTGCCCTGATCTCTGCCCGAGACGCGGCTCGGGAACTCCTCCACACCTCACAGGACCTGCTGACGCTGGCGCGAGGCGAGCTGGGTGTCGAGGTCCAGCTCGAGTACGTCACCCTCGCGGCCGTCGCTCGGCGGATCGCGGCGGAGTACGCGGGGGTGAGGCTCGCCATCGACGACGAGGGGGCGATGCTCGGCAGCCACCAGCGCCTCGGCCAGATGGTCAGGAACCTCGTGCGCAACGCCGTTCAGGCGGCCTCAGCGCCTGTTGCGGTCGAGGTTCACGTGTACCGGTCTGGTGCTCGCGTGATGCTGGCGGTGACCGACGACGGGCCCGGCCTGACCCCTGAGGTCGAGCGACGGGTGTTCGACACCAACTTCAGCCAGCGCCGCGGCGGCAACGGGCTGGGTCTGCCGGTCGTGCGCATGCTGGCAGAGGCGCACTCCGGCTCGGTGTACGTCGCAGGGAACCCCGGTACGGGCGCGACGTTCGAGCTGTCGTTCCCGAGCCTCGACGCGCAGCTGATCGAAGACGACGTGCCCGAGGACGGTGTCGACGCCAGCGATCGCGAAGGCTGAACACGGCGTGATACCATTCTGACGACTGTCACAGAGATTGAAGCGTCCAGGACGCGCGTTCGTTCTGATAGGAGACCATGGAAACCACCACGACACACACAGCGGCTACGGGCGCCGCCAGCACGCCACGGACGTACGGCAGCCTCATCGGCGGTGCCGAGGTCCACGGCAAGACGAGCTTCGCTTCACGCAACTCCAGCGAACTGGCCGACGTCATCGGCATGTTCGCCGAGGCGAGCAAGGAGCAGGTGCGCGACGCCTGCATCGCTGCTCGCACGGCCTTCGGAGCATGGGCCAAGACGCCTGCCCCCATCCGCGGCCAGCTCATCGGCAGCATCGGCCAGGCGCTCGAGCGGGAGAAGGAGTCCCTCAGCGCGCTCATCACGCGCGAGATGGGCAAGACCCTCAAGGAGGCGCGCGGCAGCGTTCAGGAAGCCATCGACACCTGCCACTTCTTCCAGTCGGAGGGCCGCAGGCTCTACGGGCAGACCGTGCCGTCGGAGATGAACAACAAGGAGCTCACCACCTACCGGCGACCGCTGGGCGTGGTCGGGATCGTCACGGCAGGCAACTTCCCCATCGCCGTGCCGGCGTGGAAGATCATCCCGGCGCTCGTAACGGGCAACACCATCGTCTGGAAGCCTAGCGAGGATGCTCCCGCCGTTGCGTACGCGTTCGCCAAGCTCATCGAGGAAGCAGGCGTGCCCGCAGGAGTGCTCAACGTCGTGTTCGGGGGCGGCGCCGACGCGGCGGGGGCGTACCTCGTCGAGATGATGGACGAGGGAAGGCTCGACAAGTTCGCGTTCACGGGCAGCACCAAGGTCGGCAGGCAGATCGGGGAGATCGCAGGTCGCAACCTGCTGCACCCCACCCTGGAGCTGGGCGGCAAGAACCCGCTCATCGTCATGCGCGACGCCGACCTCGACAACGCCGTGGAGGGCGCCATCTTCTCCGCGTACGGCACCGGGGGCCAGCGCTGCACGTCGGCGGGGAACATCCTCGTCGACGCCCCGATCTACGACGAGTTCAAGGCGCGCTTCCTCGCTCGGGTCGAGACCCTCAGGATCGGCGACCCCAACAGGCACGACGGAGTGCTCTACGGACCCTTCATCAACCAGCGCTTCTTCGAGAACTGGCAGGCTCACTACCAGTGGGGCGAGGCGGACGGGGCGACGCTCCTCTACGGCAAGGGCCGGATCACCAACGACGCCAGGCCCGCCGGGTTCACCGGCGACCCCGACGCGGCCTACTACGGTTGGCCGACGGTATGGGAGGGCGTCACGCCGGGGATGAAGCTGTTCCAGACCGAGGTGTTCGGTCCGACCATCAACCTCGTCAAGGTCGATGGCATCGACGAGGCCGTCGACGCGGCCAACTCGGTCGACTACGGCCTGTCGAGCGCCATCTACTCGAACGACCGCGAATGGGTGCACCACTTCAAGGAGAACATCCAGGCTGGGATGTCGTCGATCAACAACACCACGGTCGGCGCGGAGGCCCATATGCCCTTCGGCGGCGTGAAGGGCTCCGGCAACGGGACCCGCGAGTCCGGCATCTGGGTCATCGAGTCGTACACCTACTGGCACGGCATCAACGACGACGTGTCGGGCAAGCTGCAGCTCGCCCAGATGGACACCGAGTACGTCACGCCGACGGCGCCCGTCACGGTCGATGACCTGTTCTGACGAGGCCGCAGCGTCGGATGCTCGACCCGAGCTGAGCATCATCATCCCGACCCACAGTCGTCGGGACCTGCTCCACGGGTTGCTGCGCAGGCTGGGGGAGCTCGACGGCCCGTCACGGGAGGTGATCGTCGTCGACGACGCCTCCAACGACGGAACCACCGCGATGCTGCAAGGCCACGCCATGGTGCGGGTCCTGCGCAACGACGAGTCCCGCGGCTTCGACGCGCTGCCCGACGCCGTGCGCATGACGCGCGGTCGCCTCATCCTCCAGCTCGACGATGACGCGTGGCCGGCCGATGGCACGCTGGAACGGGTCGTCGAGCACTTCGACCGACGCGGCCCTACCCTCGGCCTCGTCGCACTCCCGTTCATCGAGCCCAGGTCGGGCAGGCGAGCGTACACGCCGTACCTGCAGAGGGTGAAGGCGGGGAAGAGGTACGTGCCCGCGCGCGCCTTCTACCAGGGCGCCGTCGTGTTCCGCAGGGAGGCGGCCCTCGCCATTCCGCCGAGCCCGCCTGGCTACTTCATGTACGGCACCGAACCGGTGACCGTCATCGAGTACCTCGCCGCCGGCTGGGAGGCGGACTACCTGCCTGGCGCTCCCATCTACCACCTGTGGGAGAGCAGGCACAAGGTCGACGTCCGCAGCGCCGTGATGATGCTCCGCAACGACCTCGTCACGTTCAAGCGCTACTACAGGGGGTGGCGCAGGCTCGACCTGATGGTCGGCCGCTACCTCACCGGCATGGTGCATCTGCTCGCGGCTGGCGCGCCGATGGCGTTCGTGCGGGCCCTCACCGAGGCCGACGAGCTGCTCGAGCGCAACCCGCCGCGCGAGGTCGCGGAGCCCATCCTCGACAGGATGCTCCCCTGCTTCGACGGGCTCTCGGTGAGCACGTTCCTCGGCGAGACCAACCGCAGGAGGGTCGCGTGGTTCCTCGGGCTCATCCCTGCGGACCAAGCCTGCTGATCCCCCCGGATCAGGCCTGCGGTGCGCCTCCACCCTGGTTCCCGGCGCCGTTCTTGCGTAGTTCCCCGATCAACACGGTACCGCCGAGGAGACCGCCCAGCACGATGGGCACGTAGAAGGTGATGGCCCGGTACGCGATGACGGCAGCCGTCACCTGCGGCGGGGCCCCGCGCTGGGTGAAGGCGTACGTGAGAGCGACCTCGAAGTACCCGCTCCCACCTGGCGTCGGCACGACCTGACTGACGGCCGAGATGAGCACCAGCAGCCCGAGGGTCGACGCCAACCCGAGGGGGCTGCCGAGCTCGGCAGCCAACAGGAAGAAGATGACGTACGTGGGAGCATGCACGAGCAACGACAGCGCGGAGAGCGCGAGTTGCGGGAACACGCCCCCGGCTGTGATCGTGGATGTCGAGGTCGCGACGGCGTCGATGAAGCGCAAGACGCCCGCACGCCACCGCCTGAGCGGCCGCCACCTGACGATCAGTGCGGCCAGGTGCCTCAGGCCCTTCAGATGGAAGGCGAGACCGTACCAGAGCCCGAAGCTCAGGACGCTCACGCCCAGCGCCAGCCACAGGAGCCTGGCGGTGATGAGGTCGTCGCGATACAGCACCAGCGCGGCGACGGGCACCGTCCAGGCGTAGAAGAGGAGGTCGAGGACGGTGCCGTAGACCGCGACGGACCACGCTACGTCCGACCTGACGCCGTCGCGCTGCAGCGCGAAACCGATGGCGAAGCCGTTGCCGCCGCCGCTGGGGGTGATGGTGGCAGCGAAGAGCCCGAGGATGTGGGCACGGACAGCGCGCCAGACGTCGATCCTCGATCCTGCCAACCGCAGCATCACGGCGAGTCGCGAGCCCCCCGCGAAGAAGCTGACGGCGAGCATGAGGAGGCCACCCGCGACCGTTCGCCAGGAGAGGCTGAAGATCTGGCGCAGGTCACCGGGTGAGCCCAGCCACAGCGTGACGGCGATGAGCCCGACCGCCCCGAGCAGCGCGGCCACCAGCAGTGGACGCAACGCACCGCTCGAACGAGGTGCCGCCTCAGCGCCCCTCTGCTTGCTGGCGCCACCCCTCTGCTCGCCGGCGTCGCTCATCCGATGTCGCTGAGCAGGTCGGTGAGGCGCTGGTCGGCCAGCAGCGACTTGATCTCCTGGACGCGGTCCTTGTGCACGAGCAGCAATGTCTTGCCCCGCTTCACGATGATGAGGTCGTGCACTCCGAGCGTCACGATCACGTCGTCTGGGTCCTCCGTGTAGACGATGTTGCGCGAGGTGTCGAGACCGACGTGCTTGCCGACGACGGTGTTGGGTCCGCCCGCGCCGACCTCCGGTGCGATGAGCCGCTCGAGGGCGACCCAGTCGCCGATGTCGTCCCATTCGAAGGCCCCGGGCACGACGTAGGCTCGGCTCGTCCGTTCGAGCAGCGCGAAGTCGATGCTGATCCGCTGGAGCGACCCGAAGGTCTGCGCCGTCGTGCCTGCCTCGAACGCCTGTCTCAGCGGGCGCATCAGGTCGGGAGCGTGGCGGTCGAGCTCCTCCAGCGCCGTCGCGACGCGCCACACGAAGATGCCTGCGTTCCACAGGTGTCTGCCCGACTCGACGTACGTCTCCGCGACCCGCAGGTTCGGCTTCTCGACGAAGCGCGCGACGTGGTACGCCTGCTCCTCCCCCTGCGCGCCAGGCGCCTCGGCCCCCAGCTCGACGTAGCCGTAGCCCGTCGCGGGCCTCGTCGGTGTGATGCCGATGGTGACGAGGCCCGCCTCCGACTCCGCGAGGTCGATGGCGCGGCTCGTCGTCGACGCGAAGCCGTCACCACCGATGCGGTGATCCGACGAGAAGAAGCCGACCACGACGTCCCCGAGCCGCTCCTGGATGGTCAGGCACGCGAGCGCGATCGCGGGAGCCGAGTCGCGAGGCGTCGGCTCGACGAGCAGGTTCTCGCGAGGCAGCTCTGGCAGTTGCTCGAGCACGAGGTCGACGTACGTCTCCGCCGTTGCGACGAACACCCTGTCGACCGAGCCCGTCAGTGGCAGCAGGCGGTCGAACGTCGCCTGGATGAGCGTCCGTCCCCTCTTGTCGAGGTCGAGGAACTGCTTGGGGCGCTCGGCGGTCGACAGCGGCCAGAAGCGCTGACCCTGGCCGCCCGCCATGATCACGGCCGCGAACGGGCCCGCGGGCGCTGGCACGCTACTTCCCGAACCGTCGCTCGCGCGCCTGGAACGCCCTGACCGCCCGCAGGAAGTCGACCTTGCGGAACTCCGGCCAGTTGGCGTCGCAGAAGTAGAACTCGCTGTACGCGGTCTGCCACAGCAGGAAGCCCGACAGCCTCAGTTCGCCGCTGGTCCTGATGACGAAGTCGGGGTCGGGTATCCCGGCCGTGTACAGGTAGCCGGTGATCTCGTCGACCTGCAGCGACTCCGCGACCTCCGTGACGGACGCACCGTTGTTGCCGCGGTCGCTGAGGAGCCGCTTGACTGCTTCGACGATCTCCTCACGGCCGCCGTACCCGAGCGCGACGTTGACGGACATGCCGTCGTAGTCCTTCGTCGCCTCCTCCATGGCCCTCAGGGCAGCCTTGGCGTCGTCGGGGAAGTCGCCGATGTCGCCGATGACCCGCACGCGCACGCGGTTGGCGTGCAGCCGCTCGTCGTTGAGAAGGCTCCGCGCCTGCTCCGCGAACAGACCGTGGAGGTGGGTGACCTCCTCCGGAGCGCGCCCGCGGTTGTCCGACGAGAAGCCCCAGAGCGTCACGTGGCCGATGCCGAGCTCGAGGCACCAGTCGAGCACCTCGCGAGCCTTGCCCGCCCCGTGGTCGTGACCCGCCTTGACGTCGAGGCCCACCGCGCGAGCGAAGCGCCTGTTGCCGTCCATGATGATGCCGATGTGCCTCGGCAGGTGGGGGTTGCTCTTGACGGCGGTGAGCAGACGGCGCTCGTAGAGCCAGTACAGCGGGCGGATGGCAGCGTTGACGACGCCCAGGGTTCGGATGGCGCCGGCGGCGCTCACCAGACCTCCTCGGTCCTGCTCGCTTGGTACCGGGACGTCACCGGGCAAGTCTACCCGAGCCTACTTGCCGTCTGGCCCGAGCATGGCGAGGGGGGTGCGGAGCAAGATCTCGATGTCCCACCACACGGACCAGTTGCGGATGTAGTGCGCCTCCATCGACTGCCGCTCGGCGAAGTCGACGTCGTTGCGCGCCTCGACTTGCCAGTACCCCGTCATGCCGGGCCGGGCGAGGAAGATGAGGTCCCTGTCGGGTCCCATGTCCGCCAGCTCGGTGACGAGGTACGGACGGGGTCCGACAAGGCTCATCTGACCGCGCACGACGTTGAGCAGCTGGGGGAACTCGTCGAGCGAGAGGCGCCTGAGCACGCGTCCCATCCGCGTGACGCGGGGATCGTTCGAGAGCTTCCTGAAGTGCTGGTACTCCGCGCGGATGGCGGGATCGGTGTCGAGGAGGGCCTCGAGGCTCTGTTCCGCGTCGACGTACATGGTGCGGAACTTCGCGCAGCGGAACGTCTTGCCGTAGCGCCCGACGCGTGGCGAGAGGTACAGGGCCGGGCCCTTGGAGTCGAGGCGGATGAGCAGCGCGATCAGGAGGAGCGGAAGACCGAGCACCAGCAACAGGAGGACGGCGACGGTCAGGTCCATCGCGCGCTTCCAGGCCCTGTTCGTGCCCGAGGCGAGCTGGTTGCGGACTTCGAGGGCGAGGGTCGCTCCCAACGGCGTCGCCACGACTGAGTTCGACGGCAGTCCGCCCAGGTCCGGGAGGAACTGGACGAAGCGCAGCTGACGGTCGGCTCGCCTGAGCACCTCGTCGAAGCCGAGCTCCTTCGCTGCGTCCTCCGTGACGATGGCGTGCCGGACGTTGTTCTCGTACACGTAGTGCCAGCCGAGCTCGAGTCGCCCCACGACCGGCAGCCGGGCCAGGCTCCAGGTGCCACCATGGCCGAACGCCGCCACCGGGTGCAACCCGACACCAGGGTGGTCGAGGAGGTGCGCTGCGGTCCGCTCGGCCAGCTTCCCTGTGCCGAGCATCACCACGGGCCGACCCCACAGGTGGAGTCCGCGCAGCATCAGCTTCGTCACTGTCCGGTACGTGGGTGCGAGGACGATGCCGCTGAGGAGCGTCACGAGGATGGCGGGAACGGGCAGCGCGAACGTCCCGGGCAGTACCAGCGACACGAACGCCAACAGGAGCGCTGCGCCGGTGGCCGCCTTGACGCTGGCCCCCAGCTCCTCGTACGCCAGCCGCCCGTAGCCAGGGTAGAGCCCGGACCAGCCTGCGACCAGCGGCCACGCCAAGGTCGCGTACGCGAGGTACTGGGTCCAGTGCGTCGCGAGGCTCACGGTCGGGTCGATGCGTGCCGAGACGATCAGACCGAGGGTGATCGCGCTGGCTCCCGCGGCGACATCACCGACCGCGAGGGCGAGCCGCACGGCCGTCGCGCTCGCGACACCCGTCTCCGCCTCCGCGATGCGTCGATGACCAACGGCGCGCCAGCCGAGGATCGCGGCCAACGGGTAGATGATGGTGCCGGACAGCAGCGTCGCGTCGAACGCGTTCAGGACGGCGATCCCCACGAGCACGACGGCCGCGGCGCGGTCGCGCTGTTGGACGGCGCGCAAGGAGAGGACGATGGTCAGCACGACGAGGCCCAGCACGCCCACGAGGCCCCTGTCGACCCACACGGCCAGCGGCATCGAGTGGGCGTGGGCAGCGACGGGCCTGAGCCTGACCTCCTGCGGGCTGAGCGACTCGATGGCGCGCGGCAGCCCGTTCGGACCCCACCCCATCACCGGCCGCGCCGTGATGGCGCTGAACGCGTCACGCCAGATGGGAACACGGGAGACGTTCAAGCTACCGACGCCCCGCTCGGCCCTGCCCGGCAGGTACGGCTGCAGCGTGTCGCTGGCAGTCAGCTGCATCTCGGCGAACACCGTGCTCACGCCCACGAGGTTCGAGCGATCGGGGACCGCGCCGACGTACCAGGTGAGGTCGCGCTCCCCGTCGTAGCGGAACGTCACCTGAGCCCTCACCCAATCCTCGTCGACGGCAACGGCACCCGCCGTGAGCACGACGATGTTCCCGGCTGTGTTGAACACGTGCGCTCCGCCCGCGACGTACGTCGACAGGACGTCGTCAGCCTCGGTGCCAGGCAGTTGGCCCCAGCCGTCGAAGCCGGGAGCTGCCGCTCCGTCCGTCCGCCACACGGCGCTCAGTGTGTAGATCCCGCCGGACTCGAGCGTCACGACCTGCTGAAGGCGAGCCCACGGCTCGGTCCACGTCTTGTTGACGATCAACCCCGTGCGTTGCTGGCCCTCGATCTCCACGCTGGTGCCGATGACCGACACACCGAGCGGGTACCACCAGTCCCCGTCGACCACCTCGGTGCCCCTGAACAGGTTGTCGCCCTCCGACGCAGGCGAGAGGGCCGTCACGAACCCCGTCCGACCGAGGCCGGCCGAGTCGAAGAGGCCAAGGCCGATGGCGACCATCAGCCCTATCACCACCCACTCGACCGCGTTGGTGACGACGCTGCCGCGCCGGCCGACGAAGCGCAGACCGATGGCGATCAGGAGCCAGGCGAAGATCGCTTCCCGAGCACCAGACAGAACGACGCCCGACGCGCCGAGCGCCAGCGCCAGCGCTCTGAGGCCCGCTGAGGGCACGACGATGGCCAGCAGCGCGGCCAGCACCAGCATGGTGTGACCGAAGATCGCTGGATGGGCCTGCCACGTGACGGCATCGAGGAGCGTCCGCGCCGTCTCCCACCTGAAGCCGTCGAACTGCCGTAGCCCGACGAGCAGGGTGACGAAGAGCCCCACGACGAGACCCGCGCCGACGTCGTGCGTGAGCTCGACGCGGCGCACGTCGAGCCGCTCCTCGATGCGCAGCAGCCGCCGATCCACGAGCTTCGCGAGCGCGTCCGGCGCCGCGCCCGCCGCCGCCAGCGCCTTCACCACGCGCTCCTCGGCCAGGCTCTCGCGATAGCCCGACTCGGTGAGAAGCTCGTCCTCGATCACGCGCCTCACGTCGGGCGGCTGATCGGCCAGCGCCCGCTCGTAGAACTCTGTGAGGATCGAGTCGCGCGAGCCCGCGAGCAGG
>ERZ795041.715-NODE-715-length-11696-cov-4.144060_pt1 | contig 11696 bp, 5 predicted proteins | sample MGYA00375125_ERZ795041 | MGnify/ENA primary metagenome ERZ795041 (study PRJEB30170, sample SAMN03074214) | activated sludge metagenome | biome: Common Effluent Treatment Plant; feature: Wastewater; material: Activated sludge; isolation source: activated biomass in a...
GGTGACGGAGTACCTGGAGTTCTTCGCCGCGGCGTACAACATCCATGGGCAGCAACGCCGCAAGGTCGTGCGTGACGTGCTGGAGTTGACGGACCTGACGTACAAGGCGACGGCGGAGGTGAACAGCCTTTCGCGCGGGATGCAGCAGAGACTAAGCGTGGCTCGGGTGCTGCTGCATGATCCCAAGGTACTGCTGATGGACGAGCCGGCGAGCGGGCTGGACCCGCGGGCACGCATCGAGATGCGTGAACTCCTGAAGGAACTCCGGCGAATGGGGAAGACAATTCTGATCTCCAGCCACATCCTTCCCGAACTCGCCGAGTTGTGCAACGTCGTCGGGATCATCGAGCGTGGGACGCTGCTCTTCTCGGGGACGGTGGAGGAGATCGTCAAGCGCGCGAGGATGGGGCACGTGCTCCACATCGGCGTGGCGGACCGAATCGATCAGGCGGCGGAGATGCTCGGGAAAATGGCGGGTGTGAAGAAGGTCGCGATCGCTGTCGACGAGAACCCGGCGGCGACGAACCCCAGGGTCGTCGGCAAGGCCGCGCCGGCGCGACTCATCCACGTGAGTTACGAGGAAAGCCCAGGGGCGGCCGTGTCGGACATTCCCAGCGTGCTCGTGAACCAGGGATTCCGGATCACCAAGTTCACGGAAGAGCCTGTGAACCTTGAGACGGCGTTCATGCGGCTGACCAAGGGTTTGGTGCAGTAGATTCGGCGTGACATGTTTGTTGCGCGGTGAGGTCAAGGCGGCGGGTGCGTGGTCGAGGTGCGCACTATCCTTTACGGCCGCGAGTGCGCGTGATCGACGCGTGACGCCGGCCCACGGAGACGCTCGCATGAATCGCCGGTTGCTCGGATCGCTCGTCGCCTCGCTCGGTGTCGCTGGATTGGTCGGATGCGCGGTGGCGCAGACGGCATGGACGTATCCGCCCGCGCCTCGCGGCGATCAGGTCGATGAGTACCACGGCGTGAAGGTCGCCGATCCGTACCGCTGGCTGGAGGACCCCGATTCGCCGGAGTCGCAGGCGTGGATCAAGGCGGAGAACGCCGTGACGCACGCGTATCTCGACGCCGTGCCCCAACGGTCGCAGATCATCGAGCGTCTGACGAAGTTGTGGGACTTCGAGAAGTTCGGCAGCCCATCGAAGGAGGCCGGCAAGTACTTCTACTCGTACAACACCGGATTGCAGAACCAGTCGGTGCTCTTTGTCGCCGATTCGCTCGGAGAGAAAGGGCGTGTGCTCCTCGACCCCAACACGCTGAGCGCCGACGGGACGGTCGCCCTCGCGGGAACTGCCGTGAGCGACGACGCGAGGTATCTCGCCTACGGCGTCGCCGACGCCGGCTCGGACTGGAACACCTGGCGTGTGCGTGACATCGCAAGCGGGAAGGACACCAGCGACGAGATCCGCTGGGTGAAGTTCTCCGGGGCGTCGTGGACCAAGGACGGTCGCGGGTTCTTCTACTCGCGCTTCGACGAGCCCAAGGAGGGCGAGGCCCTGCGGTCGAGTAACTTCTACCAGAAGCTGTACTTCCACGAGTTGGGTACCGATCAATCCAGCGACGTGCTCGTCTATCACGAACCGAGCGAGGAGAAGAAGGACTGGGGGTTCTATGGCGGCGTGACCGACGACGGGAAGTATCTCGTCATCCACGTCTCCATCGGGACCGACCCGAAGAATAGGGTCTACGTCAAGGAACTCGGCACGAGCGACGCGTCGCACGCCGCCATGGGCGATCTGAAGGTGAACAAACTGCTCGACGCCTTCGACGCGAGTTATGAGTTCATCGGGAACGACGGGCCAACGTTCTACTTCAAGACCGATCTCGACACGCCGCGCGGACGCGTGATCGCGATCAATCTGAATCACCCGGCCCGCGCGGACTGGAAGGAGATCGTCCCCCAGAGCGACGCCACGCTCACGGGCGTGGGATACGTCGGCGGGAAACTCCACGCCAACTACCTGCGCGATGCACGATCCGAGATCAAGGTATTCTCGTCCGATGGCACTTTCGTGCGCAACGTGGACCTGCCCGGCGTGGGAACGGCCGGCGGCTTTGGTGGCAAGTCCACCGACACCGAGACGTTCTACACGTTCACATCCTTCACCGCGCCGCCGACGATCTATCGCTACGACACCACCACCGGCGAGAGCACGATCTACAAGCAGGCCAAGGTCGATTTCGATCCCGACAACTTCGTGACGACGCAGGAGTTCTACACCAGCAAGGACGGCACGCGCGTCCCCATGTTCATCGTCCACAAGAAGGGCGTGAAACTCGACGGCACCAATCCGACGCTTCTCTATGGGTACGGCGGGTTCAACATCCCCATCACGCCCAGCTTCTCCGTCTCCAATCTTGTGTGGATGGAGATGGGCGGGGTCTACGCCGTCGCCAACATCCGAGGCGGCGGGGAGTACGGCGAGGAGTGGCACCAGGCCGGCACCAAGGAGCAGAAGCAGAACGTCTTCGACGATTTCATCGGCGCGGGGGAATACCTGATCTCGAGAAAGTACACGACGCCCAAGAAACTCGCGATCATGGGAGGGAGCAACGGCGGGCTGCTCGTCGGGGCGTGCCTGACGCAGCGCCCGGACCTCTTCGGCGCGTGCCTTCCCATCGTCGGCGTGCTCGACATGCTCAGGTTCCATAAGTTCACGATCGGGCACGCGTGGCGCAGCGACTACGGCGCGGCCGACGGCGAGGGGAGCACGGAATCCCAGTTCAAGGCGCTCTATGCCTATTCGCCGCTGCACAACGTGAAGAAGGGGACGTGCTATCCGCCGACGATGGTGATGACCGCCGATCACGACGATCGCGTTGTGCCCGCGCACAGTTTCAAGTTCGCGGCGGCGCTCCAGTGGGCCCAGGCGCCCTCGTGCCCGAATCCTGTGCTGATCCGCATCGAGAGCAAGGCCGGGCACGGCGCGGGCAAGCCCACGGCGAAGATCATCGAGGATTCGGCGGATCGCTGGACGTTCCTCGTGCGGGCGCTCGACATGCACGACGCCAAGCCCTAGCCAACGTGCCGGGAAAGAGGCCTCGGCGGACTTGCGAACCTAGGCTTTAGCCCATGGCTTCTCCTGAGTCGTCGAACGCGCCGATCACGCGCTTTGCTCCATCGCCAACCGGACACTTGCACGTCGGTGGCGCCCGCACCGCTCTGTTCTGCTGGGCCTTCGCACGCCGGCATGGCGGGCGGTTCATCCTGCGCATCGAGGACACCGACCTCGCCCGGTCGTCGGTCGAGTCGGCCCGAGGCATCATGGAGGATCTCGCGTGGCTGGGGATCGACTGGGACGAGGGACCGGTGCTCGAGGTGGTCGGCGGCCGAACCACCACCGTCGGCGGCGATCCACGCGGCGTGGGCCCGTTCTTCCAGGCCCAGCGGCTGCATCTCTACAACATCCATCTCGAAAGCCTGATCGAGCAGGACAAGGCCTATGCCGCCTTCGACACGACCGAGGAACTCGACGCGATGCGGCGCGAGGCGACCGCAAAGAAGCAGACCTTCCGATACGACCGATCGAGGGCGATGGCGATCCCCAGGGACGAGCGTGAGCAGCGGCGACGTGCCGGCGAGGCGTGCGTGATTCGGCTCGTGGCTCCGTCCGACGAGATCGTCGTCGTCGATGAGGTCCTGGGCGAGGTCAGGTACGCGGCGGGGGAACTCGATGACTTCGTGATCCGCAAGGCCGACGGCATGCCAACGTACCACTTCGCGGTCGTCGTCGATGACGAGGCGATGGGCGTGACGCACGTGATGCGGGCGCAGGAGCACCTCAACAACACACCACGGCACGTCGCGCTCCAGCGGGCGCTGGGCTTCCGCACGCCGATCTACGCCCACATGCCGATCATCAGCAACATGGACGCGAGCAAGATGAGCAAGCGCGACAAGGCGAAGGTCGCCCGCGCGGCGCTCAAGGCCGAAGCCAGGAAGGATCCCTCGGCGGGCGGGTTCGCGTCGCTCGCCGCCCGAATTGGTGTCGAGTCGAACGAACTCCAGGCGTTCATCGACGCGGAGAGCGACTCGGTCGCGACGGCATCGAAGATCGCGGGCGCGCTGGGCATCGTTCTCCCCGAGATCGAGGTCGACGACTTCCGACGCAGCGGCTATCTCCCCGAGGCGATCGTCAACTTCCTCTCCCTCCTGGGTTGGAACCCGGGGATGAAGACCGACGATGGGAAGGATCTCGAGAAGTTCGACGCGGCCTTCCTCTCGTCGCACTTCTCCATCGATCGGATCGGCAAGACGAGTTCCAAGTTCGACCGCGTGAAGCTCATGGCCTTCAACGCCTCGGCGATCCAGTCGCTCCCGGCAGAGGAGTTCGCGAGCCGCTGGCGGGCGTGGGCCGAGGTGTACGAAAAGGAGTTCGCCGCCGCGATTGACGCGGATCGCTGGTCGATCCTCGCGCGTGGCCTCCAGCCCCGGGCCAAGACCTTCGCCGACGCGGTGAAGAACGCCTGGTGGGCCGTGGTCAAGGACGACGCGTATCCGTTCGACGACGCGGCCGTGAAGAAGAATCTAAAGAGCAACGACAACCAGGGCCTCGGCGTCCTTAAGGACCTGCGCGAGCGATTGCACGAAATCGGTACCTTCACGCCCCAGAGCATCCACGCGGTCATCGAGGGATACGCGAGCGAGAAGAGTCTGGGCATGGGGCAGGTGGCCCAGCCACTGCGGGTCGCCGTCACCGGCGCCGGCGTCAGCCCCGGCCTGGGCGAGACGCTCGGCGTCCTTGGGCGCGACCACACGCTGGCGCGGATCGACCGCTGCCTCTCGACCATCCGTTGACACTCTCAGGAAACGAATACGATCGACGATCACACGTAAAGGAACACCGAGGTGAGCGAGACCGAGCCGGCCCAAGACATCGACGAGAATACCGAGACCGCCAACATCGTCGAGAAGAGCCATTCACCGCACACAAACCATGAACCTTTGGAGGAGCCCCGCGTCGGGCGCGATGGCCCCGGGCGTTCGGCCCACTTCATCCGCGTCGGCGTGCTCGGTGTGATCGCGGGCCTCGTGGCCGTCGCCTTCCAGTGGTGCCTGCACGAATCCGAGATCTGGCGCACGGAGCTCCTCGCGTGGCTCCACACCGGCGGGCGTTCCGAGTGGGGCTGGATGGTCCTGCCCATTGTGGGCCTGATGGTCGGGTCGATCGTCGGTGTGATGGTCCGCAAGATCGAGCCGGATTCCTCGGGTTCTGGCATCCCGCACATCAAGGGATCACTCCTTGAACTCCGCGAGATCCGTTGGAAGCGGCTCCTTCCCGTCAAGTTCATCGGCGGCGTTTTGGGCGTCGGCTTGGGCCTCTCCCTCGGACGTGAGGGCCCGACGGTGCAGTTGGGCGCGGCGGCCGGCCGAGCGATGGGCGACCTCCTGAAACTCAAGCCGCGCGTCACGGGGCAACTTGTGTCCTGCGGTGCGGGCGCGGGGCTAGCGGCGGCGTTCAACGCGCCTCTCGCGGGGTTCATCTTTGTCATCGAGGAACTCCGCCGCGAGATGTCCCCGATCACCTACGCCGGGGCGTTGCTCGCCGCCGTCTGCGCCGACATCGTCGCGCGATTCCTCACCGGGTCGCTTCCCTCGTTCCACATCGTGGATCGCGCCCTGCAGGAATCCATGACGCCGCTCCCCGCGATTCCCGCCGTCGCGATCCTCGGCATCCTCGGCGGAGCCTCGGGCGTTCTGTTCAACAAGGGACTCATGCGCACCAGCCGCCTGGCTCGTGAAGCGACCACACGATTCCCGAGACTCCCCGCATGGGCGATCACGGGCCTCGTTGGGATGGTCGTCGGATTGGCGGGATGGTGGATCCCCGAGGCGCTCGGCGGCGGACACCCGGTCGCGAACGACCTGCTCAACGGCAACTTCGCCACGCACGCCCTCTGGTGGATCGGCGTTCTCCTCGTCGCCAAACTCCTCCTGACCTGGGTCTCCTATGCCTCGGGGGCGCCGGGCGGCATCTTCGCCCCCATGCTCCTCATGGGCGCTCTCATGGGGTTTCTCTTTGGCGAGGGGTTCCGGCTCCTCTTCCCCTCGCTCGACCTCGACCCGAGGATCATGGCGGTGCTCGGCATGGCCGCCTGGTTCACGGGGTCCGTCCGCGCCCCGCTCACAGGCATTGTCCTGATCCTCGAGATGACCGGGAACTACAACCAACTGCTGCCGATCGCCATCGCGTGCCTCGCGTCGTACATGACTGCCGAGCGATTGAAGGACGAGCCGATCTACGAGGCCCTCCTCGACGAGGACCTGCGACATCGCGGGCTGGGCGAGGTCCACGCCGAGCCCGTGCCCGTGGTCATGGGCGTGCAGCACGGCTCGCTCCTGGATGGAACGCTCCTCCGTGATGCGAAGTTCCCTGGTGGGTGCAACGTCGTCCACATCGAGCGTCGTGGCAAGGAGATCGTCGCGATCGGCTCGACCCGCGTGATGGCCGGGGACCATGTCACGGTCTTGACACCCGGCGACACCCCCGAGTCCGCCCTCAAGGTCGTGGACATGTGCCGGGCGCACTAGGGCGCGTGGCCCACGGAGTTCGCACCACGAAAAACCGCCCGAGCGAGATCGCCCGGGCGGTGGTAGTTCACAGTCTTCGATGTCGTGTCGCTGATCCGTCGGCGAGATCCGCGCTCAGCACCCGAGATTGAATCGGGAGAGGAAGTAGAGGAGGTCGTCGATGGTGGTCCCGCCGTCGGGCGTGCCCGTGAAACTGCCGTCGTCCACGTCGCTGACGCACTGCGGCGGGCTGGCGAGGGGGATGTCATCGACGAAGAGCGACCCGCCGTAGTCGCTCGTCATCTCGACGCGTCGCACGCGGGGTGCGATGACGCCGGAGGTGAGCACCGGGCGGATGGAGATCGCGTTCCCGCTCAGGATCTCGCCGCTAGGGAGGAGAAACTCCATCGTGCTGTCGCATCGATAGACGACGTCCTGCCACCACTGGCCCGAGCCGCCGGGGACCTTGACCCAACTCCCGCTCGGGCAAGGGTTGAGGACGCCGACGGTGGCGCCCGACGAACCGCTGACGAGGCGCGAGGCGGTCGGTGTAAAGGTGAAAGAGCCGTTGTATTGCCCCGTTGGGGTGCCGGTCGAGTCGAAGAGGGTGATCTCCATGTCGGTGACACCGGCAAGGGTGGAGGCGTCGCAGGAGAGTTGGTCGTTGCCGGTGAGCGGGTCTGAACTCAGCCCGAGCCGCATCGCCTCGGTTCCTTCGTCGTCGTACAACTTCATGATGATGACGTGCCCGCGGCAGCAGTTGCCGTTGCGGCCCATCTGCAGGCCCGAGCCGTCGCCCACAGGCCCGAAGTCCACGCTCACGCCGTCCTGGCCGCTGTGCCCGAGGTTGTCCACGAGGACGATGTGCGCATCGGTGTCGGTGGAATCGCAGACCTCGCCCGAGCAGAAGTCCTTGATCGTCGCGCCCCCGAGGCCCGAGATCGCGTGATCGTCGAACGTCGAGGCGCAGTCCCACGGCGGGCAGGGAATATTCAGCGACGAGATGTGCGGATCGCCGACGATCAGGTCGGTCAAGTCCTCCACGTCCATGTCGATCGATTGCGTGCGGCCGTCGTCGGTTGCGCCGATGGACTCGAGCTCGATGGTGTGCACGCCCAAGACCGGGGCCGAGCCCAGCCCAGAGACGGCGCACTGGAGGATCACGTTTCCAGGGCCGCCGGTGAAACAGAGGGCTGTCCGGTGCTGTCCCGGAGGTCCCTTGCGGTCGATGGCCATGGCGGTGGAGGTCACCCCGGGAAGGCCGCCCGTGGGCGTGCACGCGAACGTGGCGATCGACGACGCGACCGTTCCCGTCGCGATCACGTTCCCGGTGGAGTCGTAGCAGCGGTACACGAAACTGCTGGTTCCGATCGTGGACTCGGAGTGCTCGATGACGCACTCGCCCGGAACGGCACCCGCGGCGACGCGCAGGTTGCCCTTGATGGTTCCGTCCCAGCCCTTGGGCTTGATGCGGATCCCGGTGGAGAGCCCCGAGCCTCCCGCGGCCAGCACGTCGTCGATGTCCACGCTGACACCTCCGCCCCAGACGCTGCGGAGTTTGATCTCCACGCCGTCCTCGCCGCTGCTGCCGAGGTTGTGCACGGCGAGTCGGCGACCGGCGAGCGGCTCGAGCGTCGCCGCGCCTGTCGCGACATGCCGGAACCCGCCCGAGACGACATCGGTCGCCGTGCACTGGGCCGCGGCGTCACGCTCGAATCCCAGACCAAGGCCCATCCCCGCGCACGCGACCAGCAGGAGCGACCGCCCACGAGTTTCCCACAGAAGCATCTTGAACCTCCACGAGTGGGCAAGCCGTCGGGCGTTCGCCGTGGAGTGAAGCCGGGTGTTCGCCTCGACGCCGGACCCACAAGGACCGACGCGCCCGCTCTCGCCGCACCACGCTGCCCCGCCGGTCGTCCGGGCCGCCGACACGATGGGGCGGTCCTGACATGATCTTGCGCCAAACTTCACAAATCCTACCGAGAGGTCCCGAAACTAGCAATCCTGAACGCATCCCGATCCCGGGCGAGTCGGCACGTCCAGCCGGAATCCGAACGCAGAGAAAGGTGAGGGTGGGAGCGGAGATTGCGGAGAGTCTTTGGACTCACGCAGCGTGGAGGCCAGTGGCAAATGATACCAATCGCGAAATGACCTCAACCCAAACACGAAGCAACCAGGACGCCCCGGTCTGTGCCCTGACGTTTCGACTTCGTGCCATTGATGTCCGCTCACCAATCCTGATCGGAGCGCGTCCGCGTGTGGTGCGGCGTCGCGGCCTTCACGATGTGCCGAAGGAATCGTGGGAGGGGTCCGCGTGGTGTGTGTGTGCCGCAACGACCAGGTGATGGTCCTCGCGGTCTCGAAGGACGAGGAGCGGATCTCGCGACTCGTCGCACACACCGATAGGGCGGTTGGATCGAGGGCACAAGGACCTCGCGGGATGGTGAGGTTCTAAGGGCGCATGCCGGATTGGCCTCGTGGGAGGAATCGCGGGGGTCGTTGATTGGGTCACGGGTTGTGGAGACGTGCGGCTCGTGGTGTGCCCGTTCTTTGGCCCGCTCGGGGAGGGGCGCCCACAAGGGATCACCAGCCAGCACAGAAAGCGGAGAGGGAGGGATTCGAACCCTCGATACAGGCCTGAACCCGTATAACGGTTTAGCAAACCGTCGCCTTCAGCCGCTCGGCCACCTCTCCAAAGGGGTCTCACGCACTCATGGTGCGGAGCGGGGGCAACTGTAGCCGCCGTCGCCGAGCCCGACGAGGCTTGTGGGGAGGTTGCCAGGAGATCGTCCGGGTCCTCCACGCCGGCGGCGGTGTCCAAATAGGATGCCGGCATGATCGAGATCTGCTTCGTCGCCGGTTTGCTCGCCTTGACTCCAGTGGCCCAGACGCCCGGCGGCCTGGTGCCCGATGACTCGCCGCCCGCCCACATGCACGTCTGGCACTTCGACGACGCCGATGCTACGCCCGTCGATCTGAAGGACTGGCCCAGCGACCTCACCGGCGACGCGAAGAAGCGGATGGGACGCCCTCGGATCGAGGACGGGAAACTCTACCTGCTCGAGTCGTGGACGAACTCGTCGGCCGTGATCGCGATTCCCGACGTGCGGACACCGGGCGTCGGTGGAGGAGGAGACACGATCGCCCAGGCGGGTCTTGTCCCTTCGAGCGTCACCATCAACTGGAAGGTCGTCATGAACACGGGGACCGAGGGGATGGGCTTCGCGTGGATCGACGTCGAACACATCCCCGTTCCTCCTGCCACCAACGACGCGGGCGACGCGAGCGAGGGTGGCGAGCCCGCGAGGGCATTCCTTCCTTCCCCCATGAGGCCCGAGGAGAGCAAGGACCCCTGGGGGAATCCGATGCTCGAGCGGCCCGCGTGGGGGTGGGAGGCGCCGAACCTCCGCCACGCCTTCGGCATCGGCCTCGACGCGAGCAATCCCGTCAACCGCGATCCGTTCAAGGGCTCGGGCAACGCCATGGACCGCCCGCAGCACGAGATCTCGCTCCACTATGACGGGCTGGAGATCATCAAGAAGACCACCGCGACCGAGTTCCGCGACGAGAAGCCCCACGCCGTGTCGGCGACGATCGAGTTCGTGACCGGCGGGGCCGACGTGACCCTCACGCTCGACGACGAGACGGTCTTCGACCGGTTCTTCATCCCCGGCATGACCGCGTTCCACGGGCGCGGCTTCTTCGGCGCGAGAAACGGCGAGACCGCGGGGGACGTGCTCCTCGACGACGTCTCGATCGCCGAGTCGGGGCGGGTCGCGCGCCCCGCTCCGCCGACGCGCGTGGTCGTGTTCGACCGCGTCCTCAACGACAAGGACCACGCGACGAACACGAGCGGCGTCGATCTCCCCGCCTCGCTCGACGGCGTCGGTCGGATCATCGCGACCCTGTGCCTCGATGCGCCCGAGTCGCGCTTCGACCCGTGGGACCGGATCGCCCACGTCTTCATCGAGAACGAGGACGGCACCGACCGCACCGAGATCATCCGCTACATCACCCCGTACCACCGCGGCTACGAGTGGGCCGTCGATGTCTCCGACCTGCGCCCGCGGCTCACGGGCCGAAAACGCGTCGTCCAGGAGTGCACGACCTACGGAGAGGGGTGGATCGTCTCGCTGGCCCTCGACTCCTTTCCCGGCCCGGCCCCCGGCGGCCTCGTCGCGAGCGACGTCATCAATCTCTGGTGCGGCAACCCGGTGATCGGCGACCCCGACCATCCGCCCAGCGAGTTCTACACACCGAAGGAGATCGCGATCCCCGAGGGCACCGCCGCGGCGAGGGTGCGCCTGGTCGTCACCGGCCACGGCATGTCCCCCAACACGAGCAACGCCGCCGAGTTCATGCCGATCGGCCGCACGCTCCGCGCCAACGGCCACGCGTTCACGAGCACCCTGTGGAAGACGGACAACTACCTGAACCCGTGCCGCCCGCAGGGGGGGACGTGGAAGTACGCCCGGGCGGGGTGGGCTCCGGGCGACGTCGTGCGCCCGTGGCTCGTGGACGTGACCGGAGCGCTCGCCGGCGGTCGCACGCTGAGCCTCGAGTACATCCTCGACGGCTACGTCAACACCGCCCGCGGCACGACCCACGCCCCGACGCACACGACCCAGAGCCAGTTGATCCTCTACCGCGCGGCGCCGCACGCCGACGCCGCGACACCGACCCCCGCCGAATCAACGGCGCCCTGACCCACCTCCGCCCCTCCTCGGTCCGCATCCCCTCCGCGCGCCCACGCTCCAAAGACACAACGGGCCCGACCACCCGGCCGGGCCCGCGTCTCGGCGTTCTCCGCGAGCCGGGGCCCGCGCGTTCTCGACCCGATCTACTGCTCGTTGGCGGCGGTGCGCGCCATGTCCATCGAGTGGGACTTCTGGTAGGACTGGATGTCCTTGAACTGCCCGTCCGCGGAGCGAACCGCGTACAGCTTCTTCCCCTTGCTGCTGTAGAGGACCGTGCGCCGGGCCTTCTTCTTCGCCTTCGTGCGGCCGGACGCCTTCTTCGCTCCCCCCCCTCCCCGCTTCGCGGCCCCCCCCGCCCGCTTCGCGCCCCCCCCGCCCCGCTTCGCGGACTTCTTCTTCGCGGACTTCCTCGCCGCCTTCCTGGTCGCCTTCTTCGTTGACTTCTTCGCGCCCTTCTTCTTTCCCGCCTTCTTGGCGGC
>ERZ795041.716-NODE-716-length-11696-cov-4.054549_pt1 | contig 11696 bp, 12 predicted proteins | sample MGYA00375125_ERZ795041 | MGnify/ENA primary metagenome ERZ795041 (study PRJEB30170, sample SAMN03074214) | activated sludge metagenome | biome: Common Effluent Treatment Plant; feature: Wastewater; material: Activated sludge; isolation source: activated biomass in...
CCCCTGGAGCCACCCGATGATCACCGTCACCGCCCTCACCAAGCACTACGGCGAGCGCACCGCCGTCGATGCCTACGACCCGAGCGGCATGGTGATGAAGGCGATCCTGCTGAACGGCACCAATGCCCTCGGCGCGCCGAGCTGGCCGAACGCCGACAGCGGCTGGGGCCGCGCCTGGCTCGACGGCAATCTCTGGTTCAAGACCACCCAGGGTGGCGGCAACGACAGCCGCCGTCTGCGCGTGTTCGAGCGCACCCAGGCCAGCGGCCTCACCAGTGGCGAGTCCCACGACTACACCATCGGCAGCGTCGCCGCCGGCAGCGAGCTGCGGGTGACCCTGGCCTGGTTCGATCCAGAAGCCACCGCCGGTGCCGCCGTCGCCCTCATCAACAACCTCGATCTCGAAGTCCTCGCGCCCGGCGGGGCGACCTACAAGGGCAACGTGTTCACCTCCGGCGTGTCGAGCACCGGCGGCAACGCCGACGCGCGCAACACCGTCGAGCAGGTGCGCCTGACCGCGCCGGTGGCCGGCAGCTACACGCTGCGCGTCAACGCCGCCGCCGTACCCGGCAACGGTCGCCCCGGCACTGAGCGCCAAGGCTACGCGCTGGTCGCCAGCGGCGGCTTCGGCCTGCCGGATCCGGCCGCGGTCGCCGCTCCGACGGCACTCGTCGCCGCTTCCAACGACAGCAACGGCGTCGCCATCGGTTTTGCCGGCAGCGCGGCCCAGGGCTTCCAGCTCTATCGCGCCAACGGCACCTGCGCGAGCGCGACGGCCGGCGAGTTCCGCCTGGTCGCCACCGGCGCGGCCCCGCCGCTGGTCGACACGCTCACCCAGGGTGGCTTCAGCTACGCCTACAAGGTGCGCGGTGTCGCCAACGACGTCGAGGGCGAGGTCTCGGCCTGCTTCGACGTCGTCTCCGCGGACGACTGCACGCTGCTGCCGTCGATCGCCGGCAGCGCATTTGCCGGCGACGGCGCGAACGCCAGCTGCAGCATCGACCTTGCCTGGCAGGCGGTGACCCCGGCCTGTCCGGCATCGACCGCCGTCACCTATTCGATCGAGCGTTCGACCGATCCGTTCTTCGCCAGCCCGACCGTCATCGCCAGCGGCGTGACCGGCACCGGCTTCCTCGATACCGACGTCGACAACGGCCGCGCCTACTTCTACCGCCTGACCGCGACCGACAGCTACGGCAATCCGTCGACGCCCTCGGCGGTCATCAACGTCACCGCCAGCGGAGCCGCCGGCCCCGATCCGGCACAGTTCTTCGATGACGTCGAATCCAGCGCCTACCTCGCCTTCGAGCCGGGCTGGGGCATCAGCAACCAGTTCGCCTCCAGCGGCAGCCGCAGCTACCACACCGGCGGCCAGGCGTTCAATCACGGCGACATGCAGTGCACGAGCATCGAAACGCCGGCGCTGACCGTCCCGGCCAACGGCGAACTCTCGTTCATGGCGCGCTACAACCTCGAGTACCAGTGGGACGGCGTGGTCACCGAGATTTCCACCGACGGCGGCGCGACCTGGGCCGACCTGCCGCCGGCCGGCGGCTATCCGACCACGTTCAATACCGGCACCACCGGCACCATCAACGCCTGCGGCTTCCCCAACGGCACCGGCATCTACAGCGGCGTGACCACGGCCGCATCGAACGCCGATCCCAACAACAACGCGACGCCGGTGTTCAAGCCGTTCCGGATCGGCCTCGGCAGCTACGTCGGCCAGAACGTGAAGATCCGCTGGCGGCTGTCGTCCGACCCCGGCCTCAACTACGCAGGCTTCTTCCTCGACGAAGTCCGCATGGGCGATTACGCGATCCTGTTCCGCAACGGTTTCGACTTCGACGCCCACATGTGCCAGTAGGCCCTGCGGGCAAACCGGCACCGGCGCCCGTGCGCCGGTGCCTTTTTTTTCGAGGACCGGATCCTGGCTGCGACGAAGAAGCGCTCACCCTGGCGCCGCCTGCTGCGCTGGCTGCTGCTGGCGGGACTGGCGTGGATCGTGGCCAGCGTGCTGCTGGTGCTCGCCTTGCGTTTCGTCGCGCCACCGACCTCGGCCTTCATGCTCGCGCGCATGCTCGACGCCGTCGTCGCCGGCGAGCGCGGATTCCGCCTCGACTACCGCTGGACGCCGATCGGGGACATGTCGGCCGAACTGCCGATCGCGATGGTCGCGGCCGAAGACCAGAAATTTCCGCACCATCGCGGTTTCGACGTCGACGCCATCCAGGCGGCGATGGCCGATGCCGGCGACGGCGAGCGCCTGCGCGGCGCCAGCACGATCAGCCAGCAGGTCGCCAAGAACCTGTTCCTGTGGAGCGGACGCAGTTTCGTGCGCAAGGGCCTCGAGGCCTGGTTCACCGTGCTGATCGAGGTGCTGTGGCCGAAACAGCGCATCCTCGAGGTCTATCTCAACATCGCCGAGTTCGGCGACGGCGTGTACGGGGTCGGTGCCGCCGGCGAACGCTACTTCGGGCGCGCTCCCGCCGACCTCGACGCGCGCCAGGCCGCGCTGCTCGCCGCCGTGCTGCCGAATCCGCGCCGATTGCGGGTCGATGCGCCGTCGGCCTACGTGCAGCGCCGCGCCGCGTGGATCCAGCGCCAGGTCCGCCAGCTCGGTGGCGCGGCCCATCTCGCCGAGTGAGCGCGGGCCGCGCCTGCTCCGCATCGGTTAGCATCCCGCCATCGCCCTCCCCGCGCCCGCCATGCAGCGCCTGACCGTCGTCGTTCCTGCCTACAACGAAAGCGAAAACCTGCGCGCATTCCACGCGCGGCTCGCCGCCGTGCTCGACGGCCTCGACCTGGCCGGCTCGGTGCTCTACGTGGACGACGGCAGCCGCGACGACACCTTTTCGGTCATGCGCGACATCGCCGCGGCCGACGCGCGCGTGGCGACCCTGCGGCTGTCGCGCAACTTCGGCAAGGAACTCGCGCTGACCGCCGGCCTCGACCATGTCCAGGCCGACGCCGACGCCGCCGTCGTCATCGATGCCGACCTGCAGGACCCGCCCGAACTGATTGCCGAGTTCGTCCGCCACTGGCGCGACGGCTTCGACGTCGTCTACGGCACGCGAGCATCGCGCGCCGGCGAGACGCGCCTGAAGAAACTCACCGCGTCCTCGTTCTACAAGGTCATCGGCCGCCTCAGCGACACGCCGGTGCCGCGCGACACCGGCGACTTCCGCCTGCTCTCGCGACGCGCGCTCGACGCGCTCGGCCAGGTGCGCGAACGCCAGCGTTTCATGAAAGGCCTGTTCGCCTGGCTCGGTTTCCGCCAGAAGGCGGTCGTCTATGCACGCGACCCGCGTTACGCCGGGGCGAGCAAATGGAACTACTGGAAACTGTGGAACTTCGCCATCGAAGGCATCACCTCGTTCTCCGGTGCGCCGCTCAAGCTCGCCACCTATCTCGGCCTCGGCGTCGCCTTGCTGGCCTTCGCCTTCGGCCTGTGGATCGTCGCCAAGGCCATGCTGTTCGGCGATCCGGTCAAGGGCTATCCGACCATCATGGTCACCGTGCTGTTCCTCGGCGGCGTGCAGCTGATCGCGCTCGGCGTGATCGGCGAATATCTCGGGCGGCTCTATCTCGAGGCCAAGCAGCGCCCGCTCTACCTGGTCGACGAGTACCGGCCGCCGGACTGAACACCGGATCCCGCGCCGGCGCACGCCGCCACGACCACGTCCGGCACCTTGCCGTGGCGGGCATCACCTCCGCCGGCGTTTCCGACTACACTCCCTGCATTGGCATCGCTGCCGGTGCCGCCCAGCCGTGGAGGTGGCCATGCGCCAGGTCAAGCATCTGCTCGCCGACAAGGGTTCGCTCGTCCATTCGGTGCCGCCCTCGACCCCGGTCATCGATGCCGTGCGCGCGATGGCCGAACATCACATCGGCGCCCTTCTCGTGATCGCCGATGGCCGCCTCGTCGGCATCGTTTCCGAACGCGACTACGCCCGCAAGGTCGTGCTGATGGGACGTTCCTCGTCGGCCACTTCGGTCGCCGACATCATGACCGCCGAGGTGGTCACGGTCGCTTCCGGCGACAGCGTCGATCACTGCATGCGCATGTGCACGGAGCGCCGCGTGCGCCACCTGCCGGTCGTCGATGCCGGCCGCGTCAACGGCGTGCTGTCGATCGGCGACCTGGTCAAGGCCGTCATCAGCGAGCAATCCGAACAGATCGAGTACTTGCAGCGCTACATCGCCGGCTGAGGCGGCGCGTCGGCCTGGTTTTCCGGGCGGGCGGCCTCGAACGCGACGAGGTCGAGGCATTGCTTCTCGATCCGCTCGATGGTCGGGAAGTCGGCCATGTCGATGCCGAAGCGGCGCGCGTTGTAGACCTGCGGCACCAGGCAGACATCGGCCAGGGTCGGCACGTCGCCGTCGCAATAGAGACCGGTCGACGCGCTTTCCGACATCAACGCCTCGATGGCGCGGAAACCCTCGACGATCCAGTGCCGCGTCCAGCGGTCACGCTCCAGTTGCGGGGTGGCGAACTCGCGCTCGAGGAACTGCATGACGCGCAGGTTGTTGAGCGGATGGATGTCGCAGGCGACGATCTGGGCGATCGCGCGAACCCGCGCGCGGTCGCGCGCCGTCGACGGCAGCAGGCTCATCGCCCCGGGATGCACCTCGTCGAGGTACTCGATGATCGCCAGCGACTGGCGGAACACGCGTGCACCGTCGAGCAGGGTCGGAACGAAGTCCTGCGGGTTGATCTCGTGGTAGGCCGGTGCGTGCTGCTCGCCGCCGTTGGCGACGAGATGCACCGGGATGATCTCGCAGGGCAGCTGCTTGAGGTTGAGCGCGATGCGCACGCGATAGGCGGCACTCGAACGCCAGTAGCTGTAGAGCTTCAGTGGAACCGTCATCCCGTCCTCCCCGCTGTCGGGACCGCGCGGGGACTCAGCCCGGCCGGTACGCGGAAACGACCTGGTCGATCGCGCCGAAGATCGTGCGCCCGGACGCATCGGTCATGTCGATGCGCACGCGGTCGCCGAACCGCAGGAACGGCGTCGAGGCCTTGCCGTCGCGCAGCGTCTCCACGGTCCGCTGCTCGGCGAGGCAGGAAGCCCCTTTGGCCGTGTCCTCGTTGGCGATCGTACCCGATCCGACGATCGTGCCGGCGGTCAGCGGTCGCGTTTTCGCCGCATGGGCGACCAGCTCGGCGAAACTGAACTGCATGTCGACGCCGGCCTCGGCTTCGCCGAACCATTGCCCGTTGATCCAGGTGCGCATCGGCAGGTGCAGCTTCGCATCGCGCCAGTGCGTGCCGAGTTCGTCCGGGGTGACCAGCACCGGCGACAGCGCCGAGCGCGGCTTGGATTGCAGGAAACCGAAGCCCTTGGCCAGTTCGCCGGGAATCAGCCCGCGCAGGGAGACGTCGTTGACCAGGCCGACGAGCTGGATGTGCGCGGCGGCGGCCCCGGCGTCGAGCCCCATCGGCACGTCGTCGGTGACGACCACCACTTCCGCCTCGAGGTCGATGCCCCAGTCCTCGCTGGCGGCGAGGATCGGGTCGCGTGGACCGAGGAAGCCGGCGCTGGTGGCCTGGTACATCAGCGGGTCGGTGTAGAAGCTGGCCGGCACCTCGGCGCCGCGCGCGCGCCGCACGCGCTCGACATGCGGCAGGTAGGCACTGCCGTCGACGAACTCGTAGGCGCGCGGCAGCGGTGCGGCGAGCAGCGCCGGATCGAGATCGAAGGCCGCGCCGGCCTTGCCGGCCTCGAGCCCTTCGAACAGGGCATTGAGGCGCGGCGCGGCGCGGTTCCAGTCGTCGAGCGCCGCCTGCAGCGTCGGCGCGATGCCGTCCGCACGCACGGCACGCGCGAGATCGCGACTGACGACGATCAGCGTGCCGTCGCGGCCGCCTTCCTTCAACGATGCGAGTTTCATGAGCAATCCTTCATGCGGGAATCAGTTCGGCGACGTCGTCATGCAGGGCGGCGAGGCCACGGTCCAGGGTCGCCAGCCGGCCGCCATGCCTGCGCGCAAGCGCGGCGAGGTAGGCGTCGGTGATTTGTCGATGCCCGAGGACTCCGTCCAGGCGGATCGCGTCGTAACCCATGTCCTCCGGCCAGAATCGATGCGCCGGATGCGCAATGAAACCACGCAGGATGTCCATGGGTTCACCGACCGCCGCGCGACCACGCTGCATGAGGATGCGCAGCAGCGCGCCTTGCGTGATCGGACAGGTCGCGAACGCCGCATCACCGCGCTGCCGGAACCAGCTCCGGACCGCCTGATGATGCACGTGATCGCGATCGCCGAGCGCGATCAGGACGTTGGAGTCAAGCAAATGGACCATGGCGATCCAGTTCCTCGTCCTCCAGCGCCTTGACGTCCTCGAGCGTGACCGGGCGACCGGAGCGGAATACAGGCAGACCGGTTTCCGGATCGACTTCGTACCTGGCCGGCTCGTCGGCCACTGTGGACGGATGTCTCAAGCCGCGCAGCGCCAGTTCGACGATGAGCTTGCTGAGACTCGTGCCGTGATCGTGCGCCAGCGCGCTGAAAAGCGCGTGCTCGCGTTCGGGGATGTCGATGGTGGTGCGCATGGCGTGGGGGCGGCAGCAGGGAGTCTTCGCATCATGATGCGACCGCATCATGATGTCAAATCGGATCGAGACCCATCACTCCTTGCGGAAATGCTTGCGCAGGCCGTGCCAGCAGGCCTGGTAGTCGCGCTGGCGGTGGCTGGCCTCGAGCGCCTGCCCGGTCGGACGGATCACCGCACGCGTCTCGAACATGAAGGCCATGGTGTCGGTGACGACATCGGGCTTCGACAGGTCGGCCGCGGAAGCCTTCTCGAACGTTGCCGCGTCGGGACCGTGGCCGGTGAAGCTGTTGTGCAGGGAGCATCCGCCCGGCACGAATCCTTCGGCCTTGGCATCGTAGGCACCGTGCACGAGGCCCATGAACTCGCTGGCCACGTTGCGGTGGAACCACGGCGGACGGAAGGTGTCCTGCATGGCGAGGATGCGCGGCGGGAAGATCACGAAATCGAGGTTGCTGACCCCCTCGCTGTCGCTCGGCGAGTGCAGGACGAGGAAGATCGACGGATCGGGATGGTCGTGGCTGATCGAACCGATCGTGTTGTGGCGGCGCAGGTCGTAGCGGTACGGCGCGTAGTTGCCGTGCCAGGCGACGACATCGCACGGCGAGTGGCCGATGTCGGCGCGCCACAGGTGGCCCTGGAACTTGGTGACCAGCTCGAAGTCGCCTTCGAGGTCTTCCCAGGCCGCCACCGGCGTCTCGAAATCCCGCGGATTGGCCAGGCCGTTGCTGCCGATCGGGCCGAGGTCGGGCAGCTTGAGGAGGGCGCCGAAGTTCTCGCAGACATAGCCGCGCGCGTCGCCATCCGGCAGGACGACGCGGAAACGGACGCCGCGCGGGATCACCGCGATCTGCTGCGGCTCGATCCCGATCACGCCGAGTTCGGTCTCGAGGCGCAGGCGCCCCTGCTGCGGGACGATCAGCAGTTCGGCGTCGGCATCGGTGAACCAGCGTCCCTGCATGTCGCGATTGGCCGCGTACAGGTGGATGCCGACGCCGGCCTGCGCGGCCGCTCCGCCGTTGCCGGCCATCGTGTAGAGGCCTTCGAGGAAATCGGTCGGCGCCGCCGGCGGCGGCAGCGGATCCCAGCGCAGCTGTTCGGGGGTGACCGCTCCGCTGCCGAAGTCGTTGTGGAAGGTCGCGTGCACGAACGGCGTGAACGCGCCGTGCATCGCCGCCGGGCGGATGCGGTACAGCCAGCTGCGCCGGTTGGCGTGGCGCGGCGCGGTGAACGCGGTGCCGGTGAGTTGCTCGGCGTACAGGCCGCGGGCCACCCGCTGCGGCGAATTGCGCCCGACCGGCAGGGTGCCGGGCAGCGCCTCGCTGGCGAACTCGTTGGCGAAACCGGTCTGGTATTGCGGCTGCATGCGGGTCACCGTGATCCTGGGTGCAACGATACGTTCCACTGCGCGCCCGCCGGCACGGTCACGGCGCGAATGTCGGGCGCAATCCGCCGGGGTTGCGCGGCGACACCGGACGCGTTGCCGATCCGGAGGCCGCCGTTCGCCGCCGCGCGGTGCCGGTCAGAGCACGCCGCGACGCATCTGGTCGCGTTCGATGCTCTCGAACAGCGCCTGGAAATTGCCCTCGCCGAAGCCTTCGTTGCCCTTGCGCTGGATGATCTCGAAGAAGATCGGGCCGAGCGCGTTCTGGGTGAAGATCTGCAGCAGCTTGCGCTTCTTGGTTTCCGGATCGGCGTCGATCAGGATCTTGTTGCGGGCCAGACGCGCCACGTCCTCGCCATGCTCGGGGATGCGCACGTCGATGACGTCGAAATAGGTGTCCGGCGTGTCGAGGAAGGCGATGCCGGCCTCGCGCATGCGCTCGACCGTGGTGTAGATGTCGTCGGTGAAGCAGGCGATGTGCTGGATGCCCTCGCCCTTGTACTGGTCGAGGTATTCGTTGATCTGGCTCTTCGGGTCGCTCGACTCGTTGAGCGGGATGCGCACCATGCCGTCCGGCGCGGTCATCGCCTTCGACAGCAGGCCGGTCTTGGCGCCCTTGATGTCGAAGTAGCGGATCTCGCGGAAGTTGAACAGGCGCTCGTAGTAGTCGGCCCACTTCGCCATGTTGCCGTGGTAGAGGTTGTGGGTCAGGTGGTCGATGAAGGTCAGGCCGAACCCCTTCGGCATGAGCTCGACGCCGGGCAGGTATTCGTAGTCGGGATCGTGGATGGTGCCCTTGTCGTCGTAGCGGTCGACGATGTAGAGCATGCAACCGCCGATGCCCTTGATGACCGGCGCGGCCGCGGCCTTGCTCAGTTCGTCGCGCAGTTCGAACGGCTCGGCGCCGTTGCGCAGCGCCTGCACGCGCGCCCACTCGGCGAGCTTGTTGACGCGGATGGCGAAGCCGCAGGCGCTCGGGCCGTGCTCGGCGGCGAAGCGCGCGGCGAAGGAATCGGGATCCTCGTTGACGAGGAAGGTGCAGTCGCCCTGGCGATACGTGCTGATCGGCCGCGTCTTGTGGCGCGCCACCTGCACGAAGCCGAGCTTGCGGAAGTAGTCGTGCAGCTGCTGCGCCTGGCCGGCCGGGGCGGCGAACTCGACGAATTCGAAGCCGTCGATCCCCATCGGGTTGTCGAACGTCGCAACCTCGACACCGGTGTTTGTCGCGGGCTGGGCATTCATGGGAATCCTCCTCGGAATCGATTCGCGCGCGCGCCGCGCAATCCTGCTTTATAGTTTCAATTGAAACCAAGCGCAAGAGTCCCCGGATGGCCGGCCACGCCCTGCTCGAACTGGATACCTTCCTGCCGTACCGGCTCAGCGTGCTTTCGAACACGCTGAGCCAATCCATCGCACGTGTCTACGACAAGCGCTTCGGCCTGTCGGTAACCGAGTGGCGGGCGATGGCCGTGCTCGGCCACCGCGCCGACCTCTCGGGCCGGGAAGTCGCCGAACGCACGGCGATGGACAAGGTCGCGGTCAGCCGCGCGCTCGCCCGGCTGCTCGCCAAGGGCCTCATCGAGCGCGGCGTGGCGAGCAACGACAAGCGTCGCTCGGTGCTGCGCCTGTCGACCGAGGGGTGGAAGGTCTACGACCAGGTGGTGCCGCTGGCGCTCGAGCACGAGCAACGCCTGCTCTCGCACCTCGGCGCGGACGAGCGCGAATGGCTCGCGCGCATCCTCGATACGCTGTGGAAGGCCGAACGGGCCGAGGGGCGGCGCTGAGCACGGCGCGGGCCGTGCGCGGCAAGGCTCAGGTGCCCGCGCCGTTCGCCGGCTGCGCCTCCTCGATGCGCCACAGCCGCCAGGCAAAGAAAAGGCCGAGCGCAACCAGCGCGGTGTAGAACCACATGCCGCCGGCATAGCCGGCCGGGTTGTGCGGACCCGCACCGGCGTGGTCGTTGAGCAGGCCGACCGCCACCGGAACCACCGCCCAGCCGAGTTGCTGGCAGAAGGTCATCAAGGCGTAGGCCGTGCCGAGCCGGCGCGGATCGACCTGCACGGCGACCGCCGGCCACATCACCGCCGGGATCAGCGAGAACACCGCGCCGAGCAGCACGGCGACCACCAGCAGGGTCAGCGGAACGGCCTGCGCGGCGAACGGCAGCGGCACCATCGGCCCCGGTGGCAGGTAGGTCACCATGAGGAACAACGGCAACATGAGCGCCGTGCCGACCGCCATGAACCCGCCGCGATGACCGACGCGGTCGGCCCACAGGCCGAACAGCGGCGTCAGCACGATCGCCGACATCGGCAGCAGGCTGCTGAGCATGCCGGCGGCGCCGCGATCGAGGCCGTGCGCCTGCTGGAAGTAGTCGATGGCGAAACTGCGGAACGGGAAGATCGTCGCGTAGAACACCACGCACAAGGCGACGATGTACCAGTAGGCACGGCCGAACGCATACAGACCCCGCAGCCCGGGGCGACCGCCGGTGCCGGCCGCGTTCGCCGGCGCGGGCTCCTGCGTCCGGCGCTCCGTCATCGCGTAGAGCATCGCCGCGGCCAGGCCGGCGGCGGCAATGCCGGTCGCCAGCCACAACGGGTCCTGCCAGTTCGCATAGAGCGGGGCGGCGAACGAGGTCGACCAGTCGGTGGAGGCCGAGCCGAGGCGCGACAGCGACAGGTTGAGGCCGAACGCGAAGCCGAGCTCGCGGCCGCGGAACCACTTGGCCAGCGCCGTCGTCGCGGCGACGATCAGCGGCTCGGCGCCGATGCCGAGCAGGAAGCGGCCGGCGAGGATCGTCTCGTACTGCGGCGTCGCCGCGGTCAGGGCCGCCGCGGCCAGGCAGATGGCGGCGAACACCGGGATGGCGCGGCGCGTGCCCCAGCGGTCGATCAGGTAGCCGCCGGCGAGCAGCACCAGCAGGGCGGCGACGTTGTAGGCCGTCGACAGGAAACCGATCTGGCCGTAGCTGAATCCGTTCTGCTCGCGCAGCAGGTCGACGACCGGGTTCAGCGCGTCGTAGACGTAGTAGTTGCCGAACATCGCCAGGCTGACGAACAGCAGCACGATCCAGCGCCGTGCCGGCTTCTCCAGCGGCGGTGTCGTCGACGTCATCGAAGTGCTCGCGATCGGGCCGTGGCCGGCATTGCGGCGCACTGTAGCGCGCCGCGGCTGCGCCGGGTTGGGCAAACGGCGACGGCGGCCCGGAGGCCGCCGTCGCCGGCTTCATGCAGTGCGCGCAAGCGCCGTCATGCCGGACTCACTTGACCCCGTGCATGAGTTTCTGGATCAGCGGGGCGATGAGGAACAGGAACACGCCGGAACCGACCAGCACCCAGAAGCCGAAGGTGTAGCCCGACAACGCCGATTCCACGCTCATGCCGGATTCGCCGCTGACATGGCTGGCAAAGATGCCCGACAGGTTGTTGCCGATTGCGGTCGACAGGAACCAGCCGCCCATGCCGAAACCGACCAGGCGCACCGGCGCCAGCTTGGTCACCATCGACAGGCCGATCGGCGACAGGCAGAGCTCGCCGATCGACTGGATCACGTAGACCATGAACAGCGTCCAGAACGGGATCTTCAGGCTCTGCGGGTCGACCAGGCTCGACAGCGCGAACATCAGCAGCAGGAAGGCGAGGCCGTTGAAGATGATGCCGAGGCCGAACTTGCGCGGGATCGACGGATTGGCCTTGCCGAGCTTGATCCAGATCCAGGCGATCACCGGCGCCAGGGTGATGATCGCCAGCGAGT
>ERZ795041.717-NODE-717-length-11694-cov-4.617235_pt1 | contig 11694 bp, 5 predicted proteins | sample MGYA00375125_ERZ795041 | MGnify/ENA primary metagenome ERZ795041 (study PRJEB30170, sample SAMN03074214) | activated sludge metagenome | biome: Common Effluent Treatment Plant; feature: Wastewater; material: Activated sludge; isolation source: activated biomass in a...
GTTGTTTTTGGGGGGGTTGGGGGGGGTGGGCGCGGGCGGCCTTGGCGAGCCGGGTGAGGCGGGCTTCGGTGGACTCCGTTCCCCACGCGGGGAGGGCCGGATCGGGGGATTGATCTGGCGGTTGGGGAGTGGAATGGGCCTGATTTTCTGGCACGGGGAAGGATATGAGTGCTTGGCGAGCGTGGTTCGGCGGGGTTGGTTGGCGTGCGACCTATGATTGGGGCTTGGCGTTTTGTGGTTGAGATATTGATGGGGAAGATCGATGCCGATTCCGCGTGTGGCCATTGTGGGACGCCCGAACGTGGGCAAGAGTTCGCTGATGAACATGATCGCAGGGGCGAAGGTTTCGATCGTGGACCCGACGCCCGGAGTGACGCGTGATCGGGTGACGGCGATCGTGGACGTTCCTTCGCCGGACAATCGGGCGTCGAAGACGGTGGAGTTCATGGACACGGGCGGGTTTGGGGTGTATGTGGCGGAGGGTGAGCGGTTCGATGAGGTCGGGGCGGATCTGGCCCGGCTAACGGAGTCGATCGAGTTCCAGATCGCGCAGGCCGTGGAGGGCGCGGACCTGATCCTGTTTGCGATCGATGTGCAGCAGGGGGTGACGCCCCAGGATGAGGAGATTGCACGGCTGCTTCGCGAGCGGCGATTGGGGAAGGGCGGAAAGGGCGGCGGGAAGGGCGCGGGCGGAGATTCGGCGGCGAGAACGAACGCGCCAGTGGTGGTGATCGCAACGAAAGTGGACGGGCCCAAGTGGGAGATGCACGCGCTGGATCTGTCGTCGCTTGGCTTTGGCGAGGCGTGGATGACGTCGGCGCGGACGAACTATTTCCGTCGTGAGTTCATGGATCGGGTGTATGGGATGCTGCCCGAGGATTCGGGTGTGGACGATCGCCCACCGGCGGATCTGATGCTGGCGGTGATCGGGAAGCGAAACGCGGGGAAGAGCACGCTGGTGAACACGCTGGCGGGCGAGCCCCGGATGATCGTGTCAGAGATCGCGGGGACGACGCGTGACGCGGTGGACGTTCGCCTGGAGTGGGACGGGAAGAGCGTGGTGGTGATCGACACGGCGGGACTTCGGCGCAAGCGCAGTTTCCAGAACATGGTGGAGCACTTTGCGTTCGATCGCGTGCAGCGGGCGATCGAGCGGGCGGACGTGATCTTCATGATGCTGGACGCGACGGAGCGGATCAGCCAGGTGGACGAGCACCTGGCGGCGCTGGCGCAGAAATCGTACAAGCCGGTGGTGATCGTGGTGAACAAGTGGGACCTGGCCGAGGGCGGGTCTGACGATCGAGGTCGACCGGCGACGACGGAGCGGTACGAGGAGTACATCCGCAAGGAGTTGAAGGGCCTGTGGTTCGCGCCGATCGCGTTCATGACGGCGGCCACGGGCCGGAACGTGCAGAAGACGATGAAACTCGCGATGGAGTTGCGCGAGCAGGCGGAGACGCGGGTGACAACGGGGCATCTGAATCGGCTGGTGCGTCGGATCATGGAGACACGCGGGCCCACGGACACGGTGGGGACGCGGGCGAAGGTCTTCTATGTGGCGCAGACGGGGGTGGCGCCGCCGACGATCACGATGGTCGTGAACAAGCCGGAGCTGTTCCGCCCGAACTATCTGCGGTTCTTGCTCAATCGGTTCCGCGAGGAGTTCCCGTTCCCGGAGGTGCCGATCCGGCTGGTGATCCGGGCTCGTCGTCAGCGAGAGGACGACCTGGCGCGGGCGGACGGCGGCGAGGGGCCTGTGCGCATCACGCGAGGCATGAAGGGAACGGACTCGCGGGCGCGTCAACGAGCGGCGGAGGTCGAATCGATGACCGACGAGCAGTTGCTCAAGGAGTTCGGCGACGATCTGATGAGCGACGACGGGTCGAGCGAGGTGGATGTCGGCTTCGATGACGCGCTCGAATCGGGTGAGTTTGGGGAGGCCTACAAGCCGGAGGAATAGCGGAGGTTGCTCTGAGCGTGGGTCTGAACCTTGCGGGACGGCCTCACGACTCGGTGGTGGAGCGTGCACGTCCATTGGGCCTGTACACGTGGGCATGCCCAGATCGGCGCCATCCGACCATTCAGAGACGGTCGCGGCCTGATGGACTTGTGGTGAGTGGTCCTGATCGAACGACCATGAGAGCCTCGGTTCGCCACGGATCAGTTCTCCTCGAATCGCTTCGAGGCGCGCCGTTTGGCGGCCAGGAGATCACTTGCCTCCTCGCGTGTGTCTTGCGCGGTGTCCGTTGGAGTCGATGTCGATTCGATTGGAGTGTTCGTTGCTGTTTGTGTTATGGGTTCGGGGGTTGATGTCGCGTTTGGGGTCGTCTGAGTCTGTTTGGCCATGCGGGCTGCGCGGCGGTTCTCGCGGGCTTGGTCTCGGAGTCGTCTCGCGTCTTCGTCGCTGAGCGTGAGCGAGGTGCTGACGAGCGGGTCGTGGGCATCGGTGCGTGCGCCGCGGACGCTGCCGAGCGCGGCCCCGACACCAGCCGCCGCCTTGCGTGATCTCTCCTCGAGCGCTCGCTGGGCCTCCCTGATCTCGCCCGTCGAGAGGAGCCGATCCCACGCGACGCGACGGTTCGCGATGTCCAGCATCAGCAGCACGATCGCCCAACCGAGCAGCGGCATGGTGAGCGGCGTGATCGCGAAGCGTGGCGGCACACCGGCCCGGACAAACAGGCGCGCGCCCGCATCGTCGAGATCGAGAACCCGTCCGCCCGAGCGAGCCGCGATCTGCTCCAGGAGGGTCGTGTTCGAGGTGAGCGACGCCAACTCGGCGGAAGTCGGCGGCGAGACGCCCACGATCACCGGCGACACCGCCGAGGCTCGCTCCGCTTGGTTCGCGCTGGGCGTGCGCATCGGTCTTGCGATCACGATCGCCGGTCCATCGCTGGAGGTCGGTGTGGGAATCGTGGCCTCGAAGACGCCGGGCCCAACTGGCGTGAACGAGAGATCCGTCGAGGTCGAGTCGCCCGCGTACACCGAGCCCTTCATCGTGAGCGGGCCGGCCTCGGGCGCGAGGAGTGAGTCGTCGATCGATTCGAGTCGGATCCGGGTGTGTCCGCCCTCGCTGATGGTGGTGGTTGTGAACGAGACGCTCATCGCGGGTCGTGCTATTGCCCGCGCGAGCTGCGACCACATCGTCTCGTATCCGGGCCAGTCCAACCACGATCCGGCCCAGGCGTGACCCGATCCGCCGCTCGATGCGCCCGTGTCCGATGTGAATGCCGCCACACGTCCGAGTTCCACGGCCCAGGTGCTGAGCACCGGTTCGCCCTGTTCGGAAACGATGTCGTTCGAAACCGTCGCGTCCTTGCGGAACTCGGTGAGGCACAACCCGTTCAGCGGGGGGAGGGCCGAAAGCCCGACAGTGGCCGGCGCCCCCGTGGGCATGAGCAGCGGTTGGAAGACCTCCTCGCGATAGGCCGGCGCCCGAGCGACACGGATCGCCTTGAGGAAGATCCGAGGGAGCGTCGACGCGCTCGCGACATAGAAATACTCGCCGCCGCCGCGGGAGGCCATCTGTTCCATCATCTCCGAGTCGGCGTCGGCGCCGACGGCAATCGTCGAGACGCGGATGCCCTGCCTGTTCAGACGCGCGCACTGCTCGGGGAGATAGTCGCGTCCCTGCGAGCGGCCATCAGTCAGCACGATGATGTGCTTGACCGCGGCCTTGGTTGTGGCGAGTTGCGAAGCGGCGAGGTCGAGCGCGGGAGGGATGTTGGTTCCGCCGTCGGGTTGCACGTTCATCGCCTTGTCCGCGTTCGCGGCGGGATCGGTGTTCGGCGCGAGCGGGATCAACACCTCCGGCGAGTTGTTGAAGACGATCAGACCAACCATGTCCAGCGGATCGATGCTGCGGATCGCGACGGCGGCGGCCTCGTTGGCGAGTTGCTGCTTGCTCTTGTTGCTCCCGAAGACAGGCCATGCCATCGAACCCGAGGAATCGGTCACGAGCACCGTCGCGACCATCGGCTCGAGGATCTTGTTGGGGGAATCGAGTCGCACGGGCAGGATGGGCTCGAGCAGGCTCCCGCGCCACCCGCCGCTGATGAACGCCTGCTTCCCGCCCGTCATGATGAGCCCACCGCCGAGCTCGCGCACGAAGGCACCCAGGTTTCGCTGGGAGCTCACGTCGATGTCGTCGGCGGGGCAGTTGTCGAGGATGACCAGGTCATACCCCTGGAGCGTGAGGAGATCCGTCGGCATGGACTCGGGCGTGATGCTGGTCACGTGCAAGCCACGTCGTTCGAGCACCTGCGCCAGCGAGCCTCCGCCAACACCCGCACGCGATCCGTCCACGATGAGCACCGAAGAAACCCCCGGTGTCGTCGTCACCGCTTCCGCGGCATTGTTCTCGGCGAGCGTGTCCACGGGCGCGCCCGAGGCGTCTGGCTCGGGCGTGAACTCCGCACGCAGGCGATGCACACGATCCGCGGGCAGACGAACCTCGACCGTCTCGACGTATCGCCCCACCGGGAGCCTCAGGCGCCGAGCAGTGGCCGGTTGACCCGCTGCGTCGTTTCCGAGCACGAGCGGCCTGGTGTTGTCCGTGAGCCGGAGCACGCCGGCGACGGGGGAAGCGCTCTCGAGGACCACGCGTGCGGTCACGAGCGTGTCGGCGGGTGAGGCGCTCGGCACGTCGAGCGAGACCACGCGGACCTCGTGCTCGATCGTGTACCGCACGGGGACGACATCGATCGGGAACTTCGCCGAAGAGTTCGAGGCGATGGCGTCTGCTGCTCGGGCCGCGTCTCCGGCCGTCTGGTTGCCGTCGCTGATGAGGATCAATCGACCGACGGCGTCGCGCGGCACAAGGCTCGCGGCAAGGCGGAGGGCGCCCTCGATGTCCGTCCCCTCGCGCAAACGGAGGTCGAGAGATCGGTCGAGCGCGTCGCCCCGCGTTGGTGCCGACGCCGCGATCGCCAAGCCGTCGAAGACGACCACACCCATGAGGTCGTCGGGTCTGCGACCGGTCGACGCCTCGCGCAGGAACTTCCTTGCTCGCTCGATGGCGCTGAGCGTCTCGACCGGGGTGCTGGCGCCCGCGCTGTTGCCCGTGGCACCGAACGCCCGGACCGAATCGGAGACATCGACCACGGCGATCGCGGCGAACCGATCGGCCTCGCGCGACTTGGACAATCCCGCCATCGCGAGCGCGAGCATCACGACGAGTGCCGAACGGAGCACCACACTCAGCGCACGCCGCATCGGTGTGAGCGTCGCGAACCACCACGCCCCCGCGGCGATCAGGGGGATCACCATCGCGAGGATCCACAGCCACGCGGGTTGCTCGAGTCGAAGCGTCACGGCGTGCTCGTGCCGCCCTTGGGCGCACCCTCGGAGGATCCTTCAGGCGACGATCCGCCGCGTGAGTTGACCGCGCCAGATTGCCCGCGTTCGACGTACCTCTGGAAGACGCGTCGTACCAGATCCGCGTACCTCGGCGGGACGGCCTTGGACTCGATCGACTTCTCCGCGCCCTCCGCGGCTCGTTTCATCTGAGCGGCCGGCGGCGTGCCACCCGGCGCAGACCCGGAGTTCTGTGGGGTCTTGTCGAACCACTCGGCCAGCACGCGTTCGGTCCCCGCGCCATCGCCCGGGCGGCGGGCGTCGATATCCTGCGTCGTCTCGCCGGGGCGATCGGTATTCGCCGTCATGCGGATGGGCGTATCGCCCGTCCCGGGCCTTTGTGCCGGCGAAGGGAGAGGACTCGTGCTCCGGGCCCCTGGGGTTTCGCGCGACGCGTTGGAATATCCAGAACTGCTCGGGTCGTCCTGTGCGGATGAGTTCGAACCTTCACCCGATGGAAATGGCGCGGCGTCCTGTCCGTCTCTCCCTTGTGACTTCGAGATCTGACGCGCGAGGTCCTCCATCTGCTGCCTCTGCTCGGGGGTCGCGTCGCGGAGGAGTTCCCTTGCCGCCTCGCGCATCTTCTCGGCGTCCTCGCGGGCCTTGGTCTGATCCGACGATCGCCGCGCCACACGACGAAGCGACTCGCTCAACTCCTCGAGTGATTTCGGCGCCCGCGGCTCCTGGGAATCTCCCGGGGCTCCGTCGGGTTTGGTCGAGGAATCGCCCGATTCACGCGGACTTTCCGCGGGTTTTCCGTCCGACCGCGGGGTGTCCAAGGGTGGCTCCTTGCCCGTCGCTTTCGAGTCTTCCTTGTGCGACGAGGGCAACCCCGTCTCCTTGGGAACGCCCTTCGTATCGCCCGACTCTGGCGAAGATGGACGATCTCCAGTTGGTGCATCAGGCGAAGCATCGCGTATGCCCGATGGCGTGTCGTTCGGGTGATAGCCAGTTTCGTGAGGAGAAGTATGGCCAGGCGTGGAGTCGGGTTTCGTGCCCGGCCGAGTCTGGCCTTGAGAGGATTGCCGATCCGCCGACGAACCCTTGGGTTGCTCCGAGCCTGGGTTGTTCGGGTCGGGGTTCGTGCTCGTGCCTGGCTCGGCCATTGGGGTCGAGCCGGTCTCGGTCGCGGTGTTCCCTGTCGAGTTGTTCTCGCCGGATTGTGATTTCTGATTCGTGCCCGGCGGCGTGGGTGTGCCTTCGCGTTTTCCCGATTCCGAGTTCTTCTCGGTACCGGGCTCGCGGGGCGTCGTGGTTCGACTCGATGAGGGCTTCTCCGAGGTTCCGGGCTCGCCTGGCGTTCCGTGGTCCGAATCGCCCTTCGATGGTGTGGAGCCCGTATCGCCGGGTTTGGTCTTCTCCGGCTTCTCGCCCTCGGACTTCGCGCCCTCAGACTTTGTGCCAATGGCGTTCGTGTCGTTGGACTTCTGGCATGTCGCGTTCTGATCCGTGGGGCGCTGCACGTTCGATGGGGTCTCGTGTGTCGTCGGCGAGCCGTTCTCGCCTTTCGAGCCATTGTTCTTGGATTGATCAGATGGCCGGCTACCCGGCGTGTCGTTCGTGCTGGTGGCGGGGTTGGGGGTCTGCGTGGGCGATGAGTTCTCATTCGCTTGAGGCTTCTCGCTGGAACTCGTCTCACCTGTCACGGATTTTTCGTTCGGTTCGCCGGTCAATGGCGTCGTCGTGGAATCGCGCTTGAGTGACTTAGCCGCACGCTCCGCGGCCTCCGCGATCGCCTCACGATCACGTCTCGCGCTCGGCGTCTCGGTCGAGTCCGGCGGTCTCGCTTCGATCGACGCTCCTTCGCCATTGGACTGATCACGCACAGCCGCGTCGTTCGATCCTCGCTCCGGCGACTCCGTTGGTGTGGCGTCGTGTCGATCCGCCGAGTTCCCCGCGGTGTCCCTCGCCGGCTCTCCGGTCGGCTGGTCCCGCAATCGCTCGGAGAGCGACTCGAGATCCCGGGACAACCGCTCGCGCTCGGCCGGACTCAACCGATCGACGCCGTCACGAACACGATCCAGAATCTCGGCCGCGTGCTCCAGGTCGCCCCGTGAGAGGGCCTCGCTCAACGCCGAGCGGTCGGCCTCAGTGGATGAATCCTGCGCCGCGTTCGCGAGGCGTGCCGCGACCTCGTCGGCCGCCCTGGCCTGCTCTGCCGCGCGTTGCTCGAGCGAGTCCGCCGCCCGAGTCAGCGAACGGGCCGCTTGGGATCGTGCCTCGGTGGCGTCGCGAGTTCCCTCGCGGAGTTCGCGTTCGATCTCGGCCGCACGCTGCGACTCTCGCTCGACGATCCGCTTCGCCTCGGGCGACTGGACCGAAGCGGTGAGGGACTCTGCTGTCCGCGTGAGTTGCGACGCGGCCCGGGTGGTCTCCGCCTTGGCTTGCTCCTTCGCCGCGATCATCGGATCGATCGCCCGCGCCCGAGCCGGCGCCAAGAACCACACGCCCGCCGCGATCGAAAGGAGCAGCGGACCCAGCGCCAGGAGAGGCGGCCACCGCACCGGTGTCGCCACCTTGGCCGACACACGCGGGGCCAACGCCTCGGCACGCTCCACCGCGAGAGTCTCGAACGACGAGAGATGCGTCGAGCCCTTCCCGGTCGAGTCTTGCCCGGCGACATCGAGGGCGGCACTCAGGGCGTCACGGAGTCCGAGCACGCCATCGACCCGTGCCGCCGCCAACGTGATCGAGTCTGTCGATCGCCATCGGCGTGCTGCGGCGTGCCATGCGATGCCCAGCATGAGGCACGACAATCCGCCCGCAACCCCTCCCAGCCAGACCAGTCCACGTGCACCATCGGGGAGAAGACCCGGCCACACCTTCGACGCCACGGCCGCCAGCACCACCGCGCCCGCCGCGCCCGCGAGCAGCGGGCCCAAACGTCTCAGAAACTCGCCCAAAAACAACCGGCGACGTGCGGCCATCGCCACACGCCGGGTCTCGGGCACGAGTTGCATCACGCGCCGGTCCATGCGTCTCTCTATCGTACGGATGCGTCCGACAGCGGAGTTCGTCACGATCCGTGGGCCGTGTTCGGAGTCTTTATTGGGTGCTTTGACGCCCGTCGGTCGTGACGGGTTATCGCCCGGTCTCACGGGTCGCGTGCACGATCGCGTCGTGGGCGAGGGCCGACGCCGCCTGCGCCTCCTCACCAGCACCGGAGTAGACGTGGAACTGCATCGCCTCGGGCTTCTCCGCGTTCTGCTGGACCCAGACGACGAGGCGAAGTTCCGGGTGCGACTCGAGCCACGCCGAGAACTGGTTCGCCAGCGAATCATCGTCGAGTGGCGTGGCCCCTCGCGCGGTCCGCGCCAGGGCCAGGAGTTCGAGCGTCGCCTGCTCATCGAGCGACGAAGGCCCACGTCCAGGCACGATCGTGTTGCCCACGAGCTCGAATCCCGCGTCGAGCAGCCCTGTCTCGGCGTCGGCGATCCGCGACTCGACCTTCGGCGAGAGCGGCGGCATCATGTCGCTCACCACCAACACACGCCCCGCCGATCCCGCGATCGCCGCCGGCGTCGGAGTGATCTCACGTGTGATCGTGACCGTGGGTGTCGGAATCATGCCTTCCTCGTGCGACGCCACAAGCGAGTACACGCCGGCGCCCAGGAGTCCGATCACACCCAGTCCGACGCCGATGCCCGCGGCCACTCCAGCCGCGCTCGAGCCGCCACCCGAACTCCCCATCGGCGACCGTCTGGCGGCGATGCGAGCCTGGGCGGCCTCGGCGCGCTCTCGCGCCCGGCGGAGTTGCTCGCTCGCCGGCGCTCGCTCACCCACCGGCGTGATCCGGCGACCATACCGACCACCATGGCCATGCTGCGGCAGTGGGGGAGGCGAGAGGGGTGACGGCGAAGCCACGCCCGCGGGAATCGGAGGCGGCACAACCGTTGCCACCGCATTCCCACGACGCGGCCCGACGGGCGCCTCGCCCACGACCAGCTCCGATGCGCCCGTCCACCAGTTCTTCAGACGGACCTTCGGCACCACCTTCGCTGGCGATCCCACACCGTGACCAACCGCCACACCAGCACGTGGCTCATCCGCAACGCTTCCGATCGGAGACCCCACCGGCGCGTGCGCGAACTCCGCGTCCTGTCCGCTCTGCATCGAGGGAAGGTCCACGGGCCGAACCGCGAACGGGTCCGCCGCACGGATCACCACGTCCAGGTCTTCCAGCATCATCCGCGCGTTCGCGTACCGCTTGTCATAATCCGTCATCGCCCGGCGCACGATCCATCGCGCCGCCTCGGGCGAACGCTTGGAGAAGGTGGACATCACGCCGTGCGCCGGGAACGAGTCCTCCAGCATCGAGTACAGCACGGCACCCGCGGCAAAGACATCGAACCGCGTCCCGTCGACCTCGGAGACCTTCACACCCTTGAGCGCCATCCGTACCAGGTCCGGGTCGCGGAAGTACTCGGTCCCATGCGTCGTGAGCGTCATCGCCGAGTGGAGCGACGTGACCAGCCCGAAGTCCACGAGTTGGGCGACCTCGCCCTCGACGATAATGTTGTCGGGCTTCACGTCCTTGTGCCACAGCCCGCCACGGTGGTACGCGTCGAGTGTCCGAACGAGGTCGCGCGAGTATCCCAGCGCCCGCTTCAGGCTCCTTGCGTTCAGCCCCTCGGGACCGGATTCCGCGTGCAGTTGACGCGTCACGGCCGTCAGCGATTCCCCGGGCACGTACCGCATCACATAGAAGAACTTCGCCGGCGAGAGGTCGTGGTCCAGGATCAGACCCATCCGTTTGGCCGCCTCGAGCGAGCGGCTCTCTCGCACGATCTGTGGCAACTGGCTGCCATCACTCAGCGAGAACGACTTGATCACCACGCGATCGACGCCCACGTGCCCCTGACGCTCGAACGCCGCCCGCTTGATCGGGTCCGGCTCGGCGATGTACAGACGCGCTCCCGAGCCTCCCACGGGCAAGGTCCCGATGATCGTGTATCCCTCGAACTGGGCCGTCCGCTTGCCGGTCACGTCGGCGATCGGGGCCTGGGCGATCGCCGCCGGAACGCGCTTCTCGATCCCCTCGGTGAGCGACGACAACCCTAAGAGTCGTGCCGGGTGCCCGAGCACGATGCGATAGAGCGCCAGGCCCATCGTCTTGAACTCGTGCGCCACGTTCGTGCCAAAGTGCGACGCGCCGGACCATCGCCCGATCACGATGTTCAAGACGACCAGCACGGAGAAGACCACCACCGCGAGTACGGCACCCACGACGCGGAACGCATCGCTCACCACGCCCGAAACAAACCGCCACAGGTGCGCGATCAGCCACCCGATCCCCTTGACCAGCGGCACGAAGATCATCACGAGCACAACGATGCACAGCACGATGGCGAGCACGGCCAGCAACAGTCCCAGAAACCCGCCAATCGCCATTCCGCACCTCCGTACGCCCTCGTGTCCTCACCGGATCGCCCCGGTTCGGACCGGCGCTCGGCGAAGAGCCAACCCGAGGCCTACCGAAGCCGCTGCGCCTGATCCTCACGCCGAAGGTCCATCTGCCGGTGATAGATCTCGCAGATGGCCTCATCGAACGCCACGTCGTCCGGCTCGGATAAGCCATTGTCGGTGGCGCTCGATGCCTTCTTCGGGTTCAGGGGCACCCCGTTTCGCGTCGCCTCCTCTCGCTCTTCCGCGGTGAAGCTGTACGTCGCGATCACCTCCACCAGGCGTTCCCGGACCGCCATCCGCACCTTCGCCAGCCTCCTCGACACCGTCGGCTCCGAGATCCCCAATCCCTTGGCCACGTCCTTCCCGGGTTGCCCCTCCAGCACGCGCATCCGGTAGATCGAGAAGTCCATGAAGTCCGTCGCCTTCTCCACCATCCGCAGCGCCGCCTCGACCTTCGCTCGGAAGACCGCCGCCTCATACGCCTCGTCCGCGGGGACCATCTTTGACGAACTCATCCAGGACTCGTCGAACTCGGCGTTCTTCTGCGACCCGCCTCGTTTGAGCGCGCTCCGCTTGTCGAGCTCATCGCCCAGCACGTGCTTCGCGATCGCGAGAAGCCACGTCGAGAACCGGGCGCCACGCGTCGGGTCGTATCGATCGATGGACTCGCTGAGCGCGGCCAGGGTCTCCTGCGAGAGGTCCCGCACGGTCTCCGCCCCGATCCGTCCCTTCCCCCATTTCATGAGCTGCGCACGCACCACGGGACCGAAGGTCTCCCACAACTCGAACCACGCCGCCTGGTCGTTGGCGCGGAGTCTCCCGATGAAGTTGGTCGTGAGGGAACTGAGCATGCGTGCCTACAGCATACCACGCCCCCCCACGTTCGTGCCGAGGACTCCAAACGATGGATCCCGCCGCCCATCCCATCCCACGATG
>ERZ795041.719-NODE-719-length-11678-cov-3.678740_pt1 | contig 11678 bp, 9 predicted proteins | sample MGYA00375125_ERZ795041 | MGnify/ENA primary metagenome ERZ795041 (study PRJEB30170, sample SAMN03074214) | activated sludge metagenome | biome: Common Effluent Treatment Plant; feature: Wastewater; material: Activated sludge; isolation source: activated biomass in a...
GCGCCTCTTCTTAGCATGTAGCCTGTAGCCTGTAGCCTTCTGCATTTCCTCTGTCCCGAACCGCATCTCTTGCCCGTTATCTCAATTGCATCCGCAACCGCCGCCGCCGCTGCCGAGCGCGCCGCGTGCGCCTTCGCGCGCTTCGAAGACATGGTGCATGTACGAAGAGGAGATCGGATGTGCGTCGAACGACATGATCGGATCGGCGAGCGCTTCACGCTCGTATGGCTTCACCCACGGCTCGATGTTGCCGCACGCGCAGAGCGGCAGAACGCAGAGCAACGCTGCAATCGTGCGTCCTTTCCTCCGCTTGCGGCGGAGGGGATCGGAAACTGATCGCTGCCTATTCACCCTCTACTCCTTCAACAGCGCTCGAATCTGATTCAGATACTCGCTCTCATCACCCGGCTTGTAGCCGCGGTGCAGATAGCGCAGGTTGCCCTTGCGGTCGATGAACACGGTGCTCGGCATCATGCGCGACGACCCGCGCCGGGCCGAACGCGCGTGCTCGGCATCGCGTTCACGTCATACATCTTGCTGACTTTGTTTTCCTTGTCGAACAACACCGGAAAGCTCACCGGCACGTTCGCCAGCAGCTTCTCCGCATCCTTGCTGTTCGCTTCGACGTTCACGCCGAGCAGCGTGAAGCCAAGCGGACTGTAGCGCTTGTACATCTGATCGAGAAGCGGCATCTCCTGGCGGCAAGGCCCACACCAGCTCGCCCAGAAATTGATCATGACGACCTGCCCTTTCAGCTGATCGAGCGAGACGCTGTCGCCGCTTCGCGACGGCAGCGTGAAACCCGGCGCCATGCTGCTGCTCGCGCCAACGAGGGATGAAGCTGCGAGCATTGCGGTAACCGCTGCGCCTCGCAGCCAGGATTTCAACGTGATCGAACGCATGTCAGGCAGACCTCCAAGTTGGCGACGTTCTCCGCGCGAAGCGGAGCGGAGTCGGGTGGGGGCTTTTTCCCAACAGGCATCCTGCTCAAAAGAAGATCGACAAACCGAGATGCGCCTCAAGGTTGTTGACGATCTTTTTCTTGCCCAGCAGATCGATGTCGAAGACGTGGTCGCGCACGTCGAAATGAACGGCCAGCCAGTCCGTCGGCAGAATGCGATACCCGAAGCCGCCGCTCACCGTGAAGCGATCGTCGCCGGCGAACGTCGTGCTGCCGATGCCCGCGACCAGATAAAACGCAGAGTTGTAGGCGCGGTTCTTACCGATGAAAACCTCACCCGGCAGTGCGTTCCAGCCGACCGAGAGTGCGTAATAGGTGTAGTTGCGATCATCGTCGTCGAGCAGTGCTGCTGCGCCCGACAGCGTTTCGTAGCTGGTGCGGCCCGCTTTCGATCGGCCGACGGTGCCTTCGATGAAAAAGTCTTCGCTGAGGTGATAGGCGAGCCGCCCGCCGTACACGGTATTGCTTTCGAAGTCCTCGATGCTGAGCACGCCGAAGTAGGCGCCGATTTCGAAATCCTCGGTATCGATGCGTGCGCGCTTGATCTCGCGACGCTCGACTTGCGGCTCGATGACCGGACGATTGCCGAGTGTGTCGTTCGCGTCGGACGCTGCGCTTTCGGCAATGTCCGCAGGCGCGGCTGCGTCGCCGCCGCCGAACATGGCGCAGCCGGGCAGCGCCGTCGCGGCGATGACGCTCAGAAAAAGAAGGCGAAGCCTATGTACTTCCATTCGTCTACTTCCTCGTTGTCGTCGCGGCTGGTGAAGACGATGTTGTTTCGATATTCCGTCCGCAACATGAAACGGCGGGTCAAATACAGCTGAATACCGCCGCCGACATAGCCGATCTGATCGGTGCGGTCTTCCGCCTGGACCAGCGTCGCCTTGGGCTTGACGTGGATGACACCGGTGCCGAGCGTGAAATAGGGAGACGCGCGCCACTCCGGCACGAACACATGCATCAGTCCGAGCGTCGCGCTGTAGGCCGCCGAATATTCGCCCGGCATGTGGTTGAGCGTGAGCTCGATCGACAGATTGTCGCTGAAGGCGTAACCACCGAACACCGACACTTCGCTCGCACCGCCGAAGTCGCCGGCCATGATGCCGCCCTGCCAGCGGCGGCTCATGTAGTTCTCGCGCGCGGGTTCCTGAAGGTCGAGCGGCTCGCCGGTGGGCTCGAGCGTGGCGATCATTTGCGCGCGCGGTACCCAGCCTTCGATGTCACGGTCGGTGCGCACCTGAAACCAGTCCGTGCGCCGCTTGACGATGACGACCTCGCGACCGCGTTCGACGACATGAACGACCGGATAGCCGCGACCGGGCCCGCTATGCAGCTCGATGTAGGGGTCGGCGACCAGGATCTTCGGCAGCTCATCGTCGGCTTGCGTGCCCGCCGCGGCAAAGAACGTGATCAGCAGCGCAATGGGCCGCAACCAATGAGGCATCAATCCTCCGGAGCGGCGAACGGATTGTTGTAGTACTGCGCGCCGATGTCGAGCCATTCGGAGATCAGCTTCAGTTCCGCGGGGTTGAGCCAGCCGGCATGATTACCGTTGGGATTACCGGCGTCAAACTTCTGGAAGAATCGCGATGCGTTCGCGCCGTTGAAGCTCATGGTGACGGGCGCTTGCTGGAATGCGACGCAGACGACGGTGCCGTCGGGATTGGTCACCTCGTTGACGCAAATATCCTGTAGCTGAGTGCCCACCAGCTCCTGTGCGTTGTCGGCGAAAAGCAGCTCGCGATACGCACGCAGATGGTCCGGCTCGTCATCGGAGAGCCCATCCGACAGATCGAGCTGGCCGGCGGGCACTCGCGTTGCATTCGCCGCATCGAGCGGCGAATGGCAGGACGTGCAGGTGGTGTCGGCCATCACGGCATTTGGATCGGACGGATCCAGATTTGGATCCAGCACGCGTCGATCGACGTTCCACAGTGGATGAATATGCGTCGGATAGTGAATCGTGCTGCGGCATTTGCCATTCCAATCTCGAGCGCATTCGACAGTGGTGGGCAGCGTGGTTCGCAGGGTGGTCGGATCCGGGCTGCTGCCACAGACATGACGGCGCGTGATGTCGCTGGGATCCACCGCGGGTGGTCGCGAGGGGTCGATGGCGACGTCGGTAGCTCCGCCCGCATAGCACGCCTCGATTCGATCCGGAGGCGTCGGCAGCCACACATCGTTCAGGATCAGATTGAGCGTGGGCTCGCAGGCGCCGCCGCACATGAGGCGGCCGCGCGTCTGGGCCATCGTTTCGCCGACGAGCGGTGCGAGCGCCGGGTTCGTATTCGGATAGGTGCTGGTGGTCGTCGCGCCTGTGTTGATCGCGGTCGTCAACCCGGCTCGCCCATGTGGGCGCGCGGGGTTCGCCGCATTCACCGTCGTCGAGTGGCAGCCGTTGCATTGCAAGGTTTCGCCGATCTGTACTTGCAGCCAGTTCGAATGCAGTTGGCCCAGCTCGCCGGCCACTCGCCGGCCGTTGCCATCGAGCACGCTGATGACGAAGGGCACGTTTGCCGGCACTTTGACGAGCACCGAGCCATCGGGCTCGATCGGCGCATAGCCGAGAATATCGCGCATGCCGAAACGGCGGCCGCCGCGGCCGAAGGCCGTATTTGCGATCTCGCGAATGTCTTCGTCGGGCTGCGAGACGACTTTTTCCAATCGCAGGAAACGCGGGATGCGGGGCGCCGCCGGGTTGCGTGCAGCGACGATGCCGCCTGGCGCCCGATCCACACCGTCGATGTCGTACACGCTGCGGATGTGCAGCACACCGACGGCCTCATCGCGCAGCTCTTGCGGGTAGTCCACGCCGGCGATGCGGTCGAGAAGCACCTGCGGCGGTGTATTGCGCGCCGCCGCGGCGACGACTTCGGTGTAGATGAAGCCTTCCTCGGGTGCGACGATGGGTCGTTGGGTGTTGTTGCGCACGTCATAGATGTAGATGCCGTACAGCGCAGGCGCCTCGACGAGCGTCGTGTCGTTGGGGTTGTAGCGGTTCAATCGCTCGGATGTACACGGTACGACCCGGCCGTTTTCGATGAGGCGGCACTGCGACCAGCTCACCAGGAGCCGGTTGGAGCCATCGAACAGCGCCGATGCGGAGCGGAAACGCCCGCCGGGCGAAGGACCCGGGACGGTGCGGACATCGGTGGGCAGTGCGCGCGACTGCGCGTTGCACGACTGCGGCGATGCCGGCGTGATCGTCGTCGTCGGCACCGTGTGATTGCAATCGACGAAATTGCTGGTGTCGATCAGTACGAGATCGCCGCCTTCGGCCGTGCCGTCGAACGGGCGCACCAGCACGAGCGTGCGCCCATCCTGCATCGGGCGTGGGTTCAGGAATTGAATGGTCGTCGGTGCGCCGGTGATCGGGTTCGGCGAGCCGATCGCATGGCTATGCGCTCCGTACAACAGCTCCAGACCCGTGCCGTCCGGATTGATCCGGTAGAGATCCATCTGGCTGCCGGCGATGGCTTGTTCCCAGCGCGTGAAGACGATTTGTCCATTCGCCAGCACGGCGGGATCGAGATCGTGACTTTGGTTGAACGACAGCTGGCGAATACCGCTGCCGTCTTCATTCATGACATGAAGGTTGAAGGCCGGTCGATTGTCGGTCGTGCCTTCGACCTGGGCGGAGTACTGAGGTTTGTTCTCGTCGAGCAGAATCGCCTTGGCTTCACGCTGTCGGGTCGACGAGAACACGATCCGATAATCGATGCCGGGCAGGTAGTGCGGCATGATGTCGTGGCCGTCGTTCTCGATGTTGTCCGATGCGATCACCCGGCGCAGCGTGCTGGTCTCGACGTTGTATTCCCAGATGTTCCAGCTCGGCAGCGGCTCCTCCGGATCCACCTCGTCGAGATCCATGCCCTCTTCGGCGACCCGCATCGAGAACACCACGCGCTTGCCGTCGAAGCTCACTTCCACGTCGCGGATGTCCGCCCGGCCATCGCCGGTGACCGAGGAGGTGAGGTTGATCTCGGGAGAAGAGGGCGAGGCGCTCGCTCTCATGTACAGGTCCGCGCCCGGCTCGAAGCGACGCAGCTCGCGCGCGTCGGTGACCACCTCGGCATCGGATGCGGGAACGGGCCGTTTCACGTAGAAGATGGGAAAGTCGAGCGTGACCGCATCGCCGCTTTGCCCGCTGCCGATCGTCACGTCGGTGCCGCCGTTGCCATCGCCGCTGCATGCGCCGAGTGTCGCGATAGCTCCACTCGCGAGCACAAACGCAGCTACGCATCGCATCTTCGCGCTGAAGCTCGCAGCCCCGGCCTGCGCCTGAAAACTCATTGAGCGTACTCCGGATCGATGTGTATCGATCGATGCTACGTAGCGGTTGTTGGTCTTGGGTCTTGCGCGAGAACCGTGATTTCGCGTTTGCGGCGAACGTTTCACGGCCTGCTCATCTTCGACTCGACATATTGTGTCAACCGTTAAGCGAGTCACAGATGCGATCGCGACGACCCCTGAATCGGCAGCACGTGTGATGTGCAGGCGCGAATTGCGTGAACTCGATCACGTTCGAATTCGCAGCGCGCCACGTTGAATGCACCACGCATTGCGGCGGTGAGACTACATGCGCACGCGAGGCGGCCGGTACTGTCTCTGAAGCCAGACGTCTCGCGATTGAGACAGTTACTGACTGATTTTTCGATGGTTATAGTCCGCCCGCGATCGTCCCCGCGATCGTCGCAGGATGGTCGATCGCGTCGAAGTCAAAACCGTAACAGCGAAGCCGCGATCTGCGTTTCCGACACGCTCACTCAACATTTATGGATCTGGCATGAGCAACACGACAGGCATCCGGGATTCGTGGCGAGATTCGCGGCATGGGGCGTTGCGCGGACGATCTGCAGCGGGTGCCATCGCAGCTGCGTGTGCAATGGTCACGCTCGTCTGCGGCAGCGCTGCCGATGCCGGCACGCGCGAGCAGGCGAAGCGCATGTTCGATCGCCTGACCGGCACCGCGCCCACGCCCGACCAACTCGAAGCGCTCACCTCACAGCTGGACGGCGGCAGCAGCCGCGAAACCGTGGCGTTCGGCATCATCGATCCCGCCAACCCGAGCTCGAGCGGCTTCTATCGCGTCGTTCTCAAGAACTTCGCGACGCCGTGGACCAATCGCGATCAAACCGCCTTCGCGCCGCTCAACGATTACACCGCGACCGTGATCGGCATGGTTCGCGACAACAAGGATTTTCGTGGCGTGCTGTCGGACGACGTCGTATATGTCGGCGTCGGTGTCACGCCCGCCTATTCGCCTTCGAGCAATGCTCACTATGAAGCGCTGGAAAGATCGAATGCCGATCTGCGGCTGAATGCAGTGTTGCAGGAGCGCACGCAGTCGTCTTTGAACGGTACGCTGCCGCCGAACGCGACGGCTGGCATCATCACCTCGCGCGCCGCCGCGGAAGCGTTCTTCATCGACGGCACCAATCGCGCGATGTTCCGTTTCACACTGCTCAATCATCTGTGCCGCGATCTCGAGCAGGTTCACGACGTGACGCGACCCCCCGATCGTATTCGCCAGGACATCGCTCGCAGCCCCGGCGGCGACAGCAGCGTGTACATGAACAACTGCATCGGTTGTCACAACGGCATGGATCCGCTCGCGCAGGCGTTCGCGTACTACGACTTCGACGAGAACCAGGGCCGTCTGGTCTACACGCCCAACGTGGTGCAGCCGAAATACTTGATCAATTCGGACAACTTCAAGCCGGGCTACGTGACGCCGAACGACAGTTGGGAAAATCGTTGGCGTCTGCCCGGGCCGAACACGCTGCTGGGATGGTCGCCGTCCCTCCCCGGCAGCGGCGCCGGCGCGAAGTCGCTGGGCGAGGAGCTCGCGCACAGCGACGCATTCGCGCAATGCCAGGTCGAGAAGGTTTTTCGCGCGATCTGTTTCCGCTCGCCCAGCGATACCGACGATCATCAGCGCGTCGCCTCGATTACGGCGAACTTCAAGAACGAAAGCGGCGGCAGCCTGAGGCGAGTGTTCGCCCAGGTGGCGGCGCACTGTGCTGGGGAATGAGGAGCGAGCGATGAAGCGCGTCATGAGCTTTCGTGCGGTTCGAGTCACGCTGGCCTCGCTGGCGGCGGCGGTCATCGCCGGCTGTAGCGGCGGCGCCGACACGGTGGAGAACTCTCCTACCGGCGGCGCGGCGGCACCGAGCAGCTATAGCGGTCCGCAACCGGCCAATGCCGACATCCAGGCGTTTCGCGTCGAATTCTGGGAAAACGTCCGCGCCACGAATCGCTGCGGCGCCTGTCACGCCGTGCAACAGGGACCGACGTTCGCGCGCTCCGACGACGTCAACGCGGCATATCAGCAAATGGACGGGCTCGTCGATCGCACCACGCCCTCGCAGTCATCGCTGGTGCTCAAAGTCGCCGGCGGTCACAACTGCTGGCTGCCCGATGCGAGCGCCTGCGCCAGCATTCTGACGCGCTGGATCACGGCATGGGTCGGCGCGAGCGACGCCGCGGGCCGCCAGATCGAATTGCTGCCGCCGACCCCCAAGGATCCCGGCGAGACACGGCGCTTTCCCGCCACTGCGCCGGCCGAGTTCACCGCACTGTGGAATCTGTTGCGCACCACGGGTGAATGCTCGGCATGCCATCGCTCGAATTCGGCGACGGCGCAATCGCCGTACTTCGCCTCCGACAACCAGGACGAGGCGTATCTCGCGGCCATGCCGAAGATCAATCTGGACAACCCGGCGGCCTCGCGACTCGTCGTGCGCCTGCGCGCCGAATCGCACAACTGCTGGTCGGCGAGCTGCGCGAACGACGCGCAAGCGGTGGAGAACGCGATCACTGCGATGGCGAGTGCGATTCCGGTCACCCAGATCGATCAGGCGTTGATCGTGAGCAAGGCGCTCACGCTGCATGACGGTACGGTCGCGAGCGGCGGCAATCGCTACGAGAACAACCTGATCGCCCTGTATGAGTTCAAGACGGGCACCGGCGCGACGGCCTACGACACCAGCGGCGTCGATCCGGCGGCGGACCTGCAATTCTCCGGCGACGTGAGCTGGGTCGGCGGCTGGGGCATCAACATCAAGCCTGTCATGAACGGCGGCTCCAAGGCGCAGGCATCGACGACAGCGAGCCGCAAGTTTCAGGAGATGATCGGCTCGACCGGTGAGTATTCCATCGAAGCCTGGGTCGTGCCCGGCAACGTCACGCAGGAGGAAGCCCGCATCGTCAGCTATTCCGGCAGCAATACGACCCGCAATTTCACGATGGGTCAGACGATGTACAACTACGAGTTCTTCAACCGCAGCACCGCGACGGACAACGACGGCAGGCGCGTACTGACGACGGACCCGGACGATCAGCGTCTACAGGCGGCGCTGCAGCACGTCGTCATGACGTTCGATCCAGTGAACGGCCGGCGGATCTACGTCAATGGCGAGTTCACCGGCGATCTGGATTCCGCAGGCGGCGGCACGCTGGGCGAATGGGACAATAGTTTCGCCTTCGTGCTGGGCAACGAAGTGAGCTCCGATCCGGATCACCAATGGACCGGCGTGATTCGATTGGCGGCCATCCACAATCGCGCGCTCACCCTGCCGCAGATCCAGCAGAACTTTGCTGCGGGCGTCGGTGAGAAGTTCTTCCTGCTGTTCGGCGTCGATCATCTGATCAGCATGCCGCAGTCGTACGTCATGTTCGAGGCGACGCAGTACGATTCCTCGGGTTACCTGTTCACGAATCCGAAATTCATCAGCCTCGATCCGTCGGCAACACCGGGCAGCATCGCGTTGAAAGGCATGCGTATCGGCCTGAACGGCGCGGAGCCGATCGTGGGGCAGGCCTATCGTCTGCTCGATGTCGTGATCAGCGACTCGAACTACTCGGCCGAGACCGGCCAGACGCTGTCGAGCGTCGGCACCATCATTCCGGTCGAGCAAGGCCCGGCATCCGATGAGTTCTTCCTGTGCTTCGATCAGCTCGGCAGCCGCACCAACGTATGCTCGGAATTCGCGGCCGCTGTGCCGCGGCCGGTGCTCCTCACGCCGCGACCCTCGGAGATCGGCGTGCGCACGTTCGATCAGATCAACGCGACGATGGCGTCGATCACCGGGGTGAGCCCGAATTATCGCAATGCGTCGACGGGCATCGACGTGCAGGCGACGTTCGACAACGTTCGCGCCTCGCTGCCGGCGACGCCGTCGATCGGAGCGTTCCTCTCGTCGCATCAGACGTCGATTGCGCAGCTTGCGCTGGTGTACTGCAGCGCGCTCGTCGATGACGCAACGACACGCCAGGCATTCTTCGGCAGCAACCTCAATGGCCTGCAGCTGCCTGCGGGCCAGAACACGATCATCGCTCCGATCGTGGCGAAGGCCGTCGGCGCGGCCCAGACGCAGCCGTCGCCTGAAACCACCGACGAGCTCGAAGCGCTGGTTGGACAGCTGTGTCCTAACGCGGGCTGTAGCGGCGCACGCAGCCTTGCGGTGACCAAGGCCGTTTGTGGTGCGGCGCTCGGCAGCGCCGCCATGTTGGTTCAATAAGGACGAGGCGTATGTTCATCATCAAGACCCGTCGTAAGCGCGCGCTGGAAGTCGGCGAGCCGATCCGGCATGAATCGCACAAGAAGCCGGTGACGCGCCGGGACTTTCTCGCGCTGGGTTTCATCTCGGGCGCGGCCACGGTTTTCGTGCCTGGAATGGTGCGCGCACAGTCGGCGACCCAGTTGTCGCCCGACATTGCCGCCATGAAAGCGGCGAGTGACTGCAACATCGCGCCGGGCAATCAAAAGATTCCGTTCATCTGTTTCGACCTGGCCGGCGGCGCGAACATTGCCGGATCGAACGTGCTCGTCGGGCGCGAGGGCGGCCAGATGGATTTCCTGAGCACGCAGGGATACTCGAAGCTCGGCCTGCCGGGCGACATGCTGCCGTCGAACCCGGCGTTCGTGAACGAAGCGTTCGGCCTGCGCTTCCATACGGACAGCGCCTTCCTGCGCGGCATGCTCGAGATGACTTCGGCGACGACGCAGGCCGGCGTCAACGGCGCGGTGATCGCGGCGCGCTCGGAGAACGACACCGGCAACAATCCTCATAACCCCATGTACGGCATCGCCAAGGCGGCGCCGGGTGGCCTCGGCGCGAAAGGCGAGCTGCTGACCCTGATCGGCTCCCAGAACTCGGAATCCGGCGGCAATTCGATGGCGCCGGCGATGATGATCGATCCGGGGCTGCGGCCGACGAAGATCGATCGCCGCAGCGACGTCGTCGGCCTGGTCGACACCGGCGAGCTCGGCACGATTCTGGGCAATCCGAACGACACCATTCGGGTGCTCGAGTCGATGACACGCATCAGCCGCGACAAGCTGCTGCGTGTGCATACGGAGCACTCGTCAGAACAGGACGAAGCGACGCGACGCCCAGCCATGAGCGCATACGTGAAGACAGTGGACACGATCAATACTTTCGGCAACCCGGCAGCGCTGGATCCGGGCGCCGATCCGGATATCACGGCGATCTTCGGTGCGAATTTCGGCGGCAACGGCGAATTCCAGAAGACCGCCGCGGTGATGAAGCTCGTCGTTCAGGGCAATGCGGGCGCCGGCACGATCAGCATGGGCGGGTTCGACTATCACACCGGTGAGCGCGCCTCGGGCGAGCGGCGCGATTTACTCGCGGGCCGTTGCATCGGCGCGGTGCTGGAGTTCGCGGCGCGCAAGCAGCAGCCCGTGATGATTTATGTTTTCAGCGACGGCTCGTTGTCTTCCAACGGGCGCGTCGACAACTCACCGGATGGTCGCGGCAAGGGCGAATGGACGGGCGACAACCAGGCGACCGCGGCCTCGTTCTTCCTGGTCTACAACCCGCCGCGGCTGGGAGGCCGGCCTGTCTTGATCGGCGAGGGTACGAGCGCGGCCGCTCGCCATCAGCAGCTCGGCGTGTTCAGCGCCAACGGCGACGTCGTGAACAGCAGCAGCCCGGCGGCGAACAACGTCAATCTGCTGGTGCAGACGGTGTTGCTCAACTACATGGCGTTGCACGGCGAATCCGGCGCGTTCAACGCCCAGTTCGGCAACGCGCTCGGTACGGGCGGGGCGCTCGATGCGATGACCGCATTCGAGCCGATCGTCAGCGGTACGGTGCCGGCGGCGCCCGCCACATAGGCGCAGAAAAAAGCCCGGCAATGCCGGGCTTTTTTGCATGTGCTGCGTGACTGGAGCGCTTGGCTCGCTTTCACCTAGCGCCGTATCTCACCTCCACGAACGCCGTGCGTCCCCGCCCGGGGAAGTAGCGATAGTTCCCGAATGCATAGTCCGCACGATCCGCGTATGCGCGATCCGTCAGGTTGTTCACGCGCAGCGTCGCCGTCCAGTGCTCCAACAGCCGGTAGCCGATGCGCAGGTTCAGCAGGTCGTGCCCGTCGTATTCGTGCTGGTTCGATGCATCGACGTAGTAACGGCCGATCGATTGCCATTCGAGCTCGGCGCTGGCATTGGGCAGGAAACGCCAGTTCAGGCGGGCGCTGTGTACATGGCGCGGCGCGGTGTCGACGTCGCGGCCCGATACGATGACTTCCCCGCCCTCGGCGACGCGATTGAATGCATACGTGTGCTTTGCGTAGGTGCCGGCTGCGGCGAGCGTCAGGACATCCAGCGGCGACCAGGCGAATTCGTATTCGACGCCTTCGTGGTCCGTCCTGCCGTCGCTCACGTTGAAGGCGCTCGCATCGCGGAAGATCA
>ERZ795041.720-NODE-720-length-11676-cov-3.718355_pt1 | contig 11676 bp, 8 predicted proteins | sample MGYA00375125_ERZ795041 | MGnify/ENA primary metagenome ERZ795041 (study PRJEB30170, sample SAMN03074214) | activated sludge metagenome | biome: Common Effluent Treatment Plant; feature: Wastewater; material: Activated sludge; isolation source: activated biomass in a...
CTACCAGCGGCGCGATCGTGTCGGGTTGATTGTGTTCAACAAGAACGATGCCACTCTCGTGCTGCCGCCAACTAACTCCGTCCAACTGGCCAAGAAAGCGCTTCTGGATATCGCCGTGGGCGGCAAGACGCCTCTATCGGCCGGGCTATATCTGGCTTATCAGGTCTTTCGGCAAGAAGCCTACAGTCATCCCGATGTCCTGCCGTTGATGATCCTGATGACGGATGGGGCGGGGAATGTGAGCATCACCGATATGCCACCCCAGGAAGAGGCCCACAAGATCGCCGATCTTATCCATGAGACGGACGTTCGCTCGGTGGTGATCAACATGGAGCATGCGGCTTTCGACCAGGGATTGGCGCGACTACTGGCAGAACGCCTGGGCGCACCATGTCACACGCTCGAAGATCTGCGCGCGGATACGTTGTATCGGACGGTGCTGGATCAGTTGGCTACGACCGGCTAGTCTCTACCGATTGAAGTTCATCGGCATGATGATATGCACGAAGTCATTATCGCCGACGGGCTTTAGCACGCCCGGCTCATGGGGGCTTGTCGTCTCCAGAGCCACCTGAGGCGTGTCGATAACGCCCAGGGCGTCAGCCATGAACTTGACGTTGAAAGCGATCTCGACCGGCATCCCGTCCACAGTTGCATCCACCTGGGCCACGTTGTCGCCCGTTTCCTTGCTGTTCGCGGCGATTGTAGCGTAGGCCTGCGATAGGCCGTCCCCCGGTTCGACGGAGACTCTAGCGGTATTGCTCGATTCGCGGGCGAAGATGTCGGCCGTCCGGCATGCCTTGGTGAACTCGGCCGTATTTAGAACCGTTCGGGTATTGAGAGTTGACGGGATGATCGGCGCGTAATCAGGGAATTTCCCGTCGATTAATTGCGACACCAGCAGCACGTTATCCATGTCGAAGATGATCTGATTGCGCCCCGCGGGCATGGAAATATAGACGGCATCCAGGTCATCGCTGATGATGCGGGCAACTTCGTTGAGCGCGCGGGCCGGGATAATGACGCTGAATGGTTTTTCGACGTAGCCGGCGATATGGGCTGAACGTACTGATAGCCGGAAACCGTCGGTGGCGGCCATGGTGACCCGGCTGCCCTCGAATGACGTCAACACGCCGGTCAGTGACGGCCGTGAATCGTCCGTGGCCGCAGCAAATGCTACCTGTGAAATGGCGCGCTTCAACACCGCCGGCTCCATGCGAATCCGGTTTTCGTGATCAGGATCGGGAATGACCGGGAATTCGTTGGCATCGATGCCCTTGACATTGGCTTGCGTGCGGCCGCAACTGACGTGCAATGTCTCCGTCGTCTTGTTCAGCGACAGGTCGACGCGCTCCTGCGGAAATGTGTTAATCAGCTCGCTAAATGTTCGTGCCGGGACGGTGGTTGAGCCGGTTTCGGTAACCGTCGCCCCAATCCAGCAGGTGATGACGATCTCCAGATTTGTGGCCGATAGCTTTAGCCGGCCGTTCTCGACGGCCAGTAATACGTTACCAAGGACGGGGAGTGTCGAGCGCGGGCTGACCGCTCGATTGACAGTATTCAGTCCTTTGGCGAGGTTTTCCTGGAGGCAAGAAATCTTCATGGTCACATTCCCCAATCAATTGTTGTATTATCCCGCATGTGTCAATCCAGTATAGCCTGTAAGGCCTATCGATGCAAGGATAACGGAGGCAGATCCCCTAAGTATTTACAACTAAATTGTTTCAATCGAGGACGGTATTACGATCGATTATTGACTGTGCCGGATGTGAAAGAGCACAATCGCCAGGGCGACGTGCACGTTGAGCGAGAGTCCCTTGCCGTACATCGGTACGAACACGGCCGCGTCGCACGCCGCCAATGTGGCTTTGGTCACGCCATGGTCCTCATGGCCGACGACTAAACAAGTCTTTTCCGGATAGTTATACTCATGATAGGGCACAGCGTTGTCGGTGAGTTCGACGGCCACGATGCTGTAACCCTTATCTCGAAGTCCGGCAATGGCTACCAGAGGATCCGCCTCATAACGCCACAGCAAACGCAAACTCTTGTAGCGGCCGACCTTGTCGATGGTGGCGTTCGGTGGTGTCGGTGTGATGCCGGTCAGCACCAGTTCGCTGACGCCTGCCCCGTCGGCTAGACGAAAGATTGAGCCAACATTGGCCGGGTACTCCACGCTCTGCAACAACGCAACCAGATCGGTTGTCGGGCTGTGTGCCCGGCGATAATCGCGCAGAAAACGCTTAAGATCCGTGCCGATAAGCGGTCGCATGAGTTAGTCGCCTGAAATATTTTCGATTGTGCCTATCACCAATGAGCGCAGGACTAAAATTCAAAATCGGTCACACAGCCTTCAGAGGCCGGGCTTACCAGTTTGACATATTTATAGAGCGTCCCTCGTGTCACCTTCAGCGGTGGGGCGATCCAGGCCTTGCGTCTTGTGACCATCTCCGTGGCTGATACCATCACGTCCAGCGTTCGCTGGGATGCGTCAACGATCACCATGTCCCCATCCTTTACCAGAGCGATGGGACCGCCTTCCTGTGCCTCAGGCGTGATGTGGCCAACGATGAAACCATGAGAACCTCCGGAGAATCGGCCGTCGGTCAGCAAGGCCACATCCTTGCCCAGCCCCGCGCCCATGATCGCCGATGTCGGCGTCAGCATCTCCGGCATGCCTGGTCCGCCTTTCGGCCCCTCATAGCGGATGATAACCACATCGCCCTTGTGGATCTGCCCCGCCTCCAGTCCAGCCAGCATATCCTCTTCAGCATCAAACACGCGAGCCGGACCACTGAAACGCTCGCCTTCCTTGCCGGTGATCTTGGCCACGGCCCCGTCAGGAGCCAGGTTGCCGCGCAAGATCTGGATGTGCCCCGTCGCTTTAATGGGGTTATCCAATAGCCGGATGATCTGTTGGTCGTCGCTCAAGCCGGGCACATCGGCCAAATTCTCGGCTACGGTTCGGCCGGTTACGGTGAGGCAATCCCCGTTGATCAGTCCATTCTCCCACAAATATTTCATCAGGCCCGGGGTGCCGCCGATTCCCTGCATATCCTCCATTACATACTTGCCACTGGGTTTCAGATCGGCCAGGAAAGGCACGCGGTCGCTCACTGTTTGAAAATCATCGATAGACAGCTCCACGCCGACTGTTCTGGCCATGGCGATCAGATGCAGAACGGCATTGGTACTGCCGCCGAGAGCCATGACGACGACCATTGCGTTCTCGAACGCTGCCCGAGTCATGATATCGCTCGGCTTGATATCGCGTTCAAGCAACAGACGGACAGCCGCAGCCGCCCCCAGACACTCCGCGCGCTTTTCGGCCGATTCGGCTGGAGCCGATGAACTGTAGGGCAGGCTCATCCCCAAGGCCTCGATGGCGCTGGCCATGGTGTTAGCCGTATACATGCCTCCACACGCGCCCGGACCCGGGCAACTGTGGCGCACGATTTGCCTCCGCTCGCCTTCAGTGATGGCTCCGGCGATAGCCTGGCCGTAGCATTGGAAGGCGGAGACAATGTCGAGCGTTTCGCCCTTTGCCGAGTGACCGGCACGTATCGTCCCGCCATAGACCATGAGCGCCGGTCGATTTAGTCGCCCCATGGCGATCAGGCAGCCGGGCATGTTCTTGTCGCAGCCGGGGATGGCCACCAGCGCGTCGTACCAGTGCGCCCCCATCGTCGTTTCGATGGAATCGGCGATGATCTCGCGGGATTGCAGTGAGTAGCTCATCCCGTCGGTGCCCATGCTGATACCGTCGCTCACGCCAATGGTGTTGAAACGCATGCCGACCAGATCGGCCGCGCTCATGCCTTCTTTCACCAACGCGGCAAGATCGTTGAGATGCATGTTGCAGGTGTTGCCCTCATACCACATCGAGGCGATACCCACCTGTGGCTTGTCCATATCGCCTTCGGTGAGACCCGTGCCATAAAGCATGGCCTGCGAAGCACCTTGTGATGCCGGTTGGGTGATGCGTGAACTATATCGATTGAGTCTGGTTGTTTCAGTCATGATCTTTTGTGAATTTAGATAAAAGGTTACCTGATGAGGCGATCGGCCGCCATGACCGATCGAAATGGATGATCCGCCGCGGGATCAAAAATGGTCTTCAAGCTTGTCGACAACAGTCTCGGCGATGCTGAGGGCCGATGTGGCGGCAGGGGAAGGGGCATTGATGACGTTGACGATGCGTGGCGACTCGTGAAAGGCGAAGTCGTCCAGCAGCGCTCCATCGGGAGCCAGAGCTTGGGCACGGATGCCGGCCGGTGCTTCTTCCAGATGTTCGATCCGGATTTCGGGGATAAGCCGTTGCAGCGCTTTCACGAAAGCGCCCTTGTTGGCCGAACGCCACATCTCGCCCAGACCCATCTTCCAGTAACGACCGGCAAGTTTGCGAAAGCCAGGGTAGCTCAATGTCTCCCACAACTCTCTGCCGTTCACGTCACCCAGATGGTAACCCTCGCGAGCGAAAGCCAGTACCGCGTTCGGCCCGCATTCCACGCCACCGGCGATCATCCGCGTAAAATGAACCCCCAGAAACGGGAAGTTGGGATCGGGGACGGGATAAATCAGGGCATTGCACAGATGCCATGCTTCGGGCTTCAATTCGAAATATTCCCCTCGAAAGGGGATGATCTGAGCCGGCGCATCGCCGGCCGACATCCTGGTCACACGATCAGAATGTAAACCGGCGCAATTGACGAGGAACGCCCCCGTGAAGTCGCCGGCTGAGGTCATTGCCGTGATCTCTCCTGGTCGTTCAACTATTTCGATGACCTCCGTGCCGGTGACGATGGCGTGTCCCGCCGCGCGCAGAATGTCAGCCAATCGCTCGCACACTTCTTTGTAATCGACGATGCCCGCTTCCGGCACATGAATGGCCTTGATGCCGTTGGTCACGTGCGGCTCCAGCTCGAGAAGCCGTTCGCAATCGATCATCTCGCAGGTCACGCCGTTGGCCTTGCCGCGTTCCAGCAAATTATTCATGGCCGGGAGTTCATGCTCGTCCGTGGCGACGATCACCTTGCCCACCATGCGATGCGCGATCCCTTGCTCGTCGCAGAAATCCTCCATCATTCGCTTGCCGGTGCGGCAATTAATGGCTTTGAGGGAGTTGGGTTTGTAGTAGATGCCGGAATGGATGACGCCGGAGTTGCGGCCGGTTTGGTGGTAAGCCAACGTCGGCTCTTTTTCCAGGACAGTGATATGCCTGTCGGGGTGCCGTTGGCAGATGGCACGGGCAGTGGCCAGCCCGACGATGCCGCCGCCAACGATGAGGATATCAGTTGTTGTCATAGATCGAATTGTAGCCTAATCCGGAGCGGCCGTCAGCGATAATGAAGAGGACTATGAGTGGGGCTAACTGCCAAGACAGACAGGTTGCTCCGAGAAGTCCAGGGAGTCAATGGATTCGCATAACCGATAGCCAATCAGGATTGATTTAGAAAAGGATTGGTACGTCGTTCATCCCCAATAGTGGTTGCTGGGCCATGTCCGGAAAGGACGACTGTCTCGTCCGGCAAGGTCATTAACTTGTCATTGATAACGGTCATCAACAAGTCGTAGTCTCCGCCTGGTAAGTCCGTCCGGCCAATGCCGTTTTGAAACAACACGTCGCCGTCGAAGAGGATGCCATGCTCCGGCAGGTAGAGACTCACGTGTCCCGGAGAGTGTCCAGGCGTGAACAGCACCTCAACCCGTAAATCGCCCACCTCGATCGTGTCGCCTTCGCCCATAAACGCGTCGGGAGCCGGTGGTTGGTCGATTGTGATGTCCCAAAGCTCGGCCGCGGCGCGAGCAAAACCCAGCATCGGTTCGGCTTCTGCGTGACTGTAAACAGGTGCATTGCTCAGCTCCTTCAACTTTGCTAAACCGCCTACATGGTCGAAATGGGGATGAGTTAACAGGATTTTGTCCAGTACCCATCCGTTAGTCGTCACCTGGTTCAAAATGGCTCGACCATCCCATGCCGGATCAATAACGGCCACCCGACGAGTTGTTGTACAGGCCAACACGTAACAATTTGTTTGCAGTGGCCCCAGTGGTAGTTGCAGAACGCGAATCGCCATAAAAAGCCTTCCTTATGGTGGGGTAGGTTGGACCCTGAGTGGGCCGATTAGAGTCAACCCAACGGGCAATGTCTGTTGCGTGCGCCAGAGTAAATAGAGCACCTCTCCAATCGAGGCCAAATTGAGAGCTAACGCGGCCGTTGCCAGGCCTGGCCATTTAAGCGCCACACCTGCTACCAGGATCGCCGCCGTGACCGCCAGGTTAACCACCATCCCTATGTTGATAAACCTTGTGTGCCGGCTCTGGATGAGCAAGCCACGCAGCCATGATGTGATCACCGTCAGCGAAGGATAGGCCAGGAATAGCCCCAGGCTTGTCAGAACCAATTCGCCGACATCGACCGTCATATCCTGCACACCGAAAACATACCATTGGGCCAGTGGGGTGAACACGAAGAGAGCCATTGATACGAGTACTGCGGCCGTCAGAATCAGGCTGAACTTTCGGATTGGGCCGAAGGAGGGTGTGCCCTGATGCAGGGCGATAACGACCTCGGGCAAGGCCATCGCGGCCGCGCGCGCCATCAGCAGGATTTGGAATACGATGGGCCATGCCGCCAGTGAGGCCGTTGGATGGTCCAACCGCGCCAAACTGGACGTCACCATTGGCTGCATGAACAGGATCAGCACTGAAGTGGCCGCCAGAGGCAGATGGAACCAGAATAGCTCATGATAGGTCAAGGGTGGGCCTTCAGCCGTTGGGGTGTCAGGGCCAAGTTCCTCGCGGATTAAGGCGGTCGTAGCCAGTGTGGCATAGATGGCCTCGGCTACTACTCCAATCACCAGACTGATGGAGCCAATGACCACGCCCGACCATTGTCCCCATACAGCCAGCAATATCACGGTGCCGCCCGAGCCGACCAGCCTCACGATTGTCCCGTAGGCGACTTTGCGCGTTTGCTTGTGACGAATCATGATTCCTTGCAGGAACCGCCGCCAGCCAATGGCTGCGCTCCAGGGAATCATAATCTTCATGCCCGGCCTAACCCATTGCGCGATCTCGCTTGGCACATCGAGCAATCGCCCCACAATGAGGTCGAACAGGGGAGTGTAGGCCACCAGAATCGCCACAACAGTTAGGGCAAGGCACCAGTGAATGGTGAAGCGACGCACCAGGCGATATGAAGCATGATCGCGGATAAGCGCGGTCGACGTCGCCAACAGATTGATGATGGGGCTTTCGATGGTGACCGACAGACTAGTGACAATTCCCATCGCCGCCAGCATCAAAACTTCATCAGGCAGACGATTGATGGCAGCGGCGATGATTGGCCCCTCTGCGGACATCAATAGCCAGCTGGCGAACAGGGGGAACCAGAACAGCAAAATATACCGTTGACGCATTCACAGACTCCGAGCGCATTCCAATTGATATCACATCATTCGTAGATGAGAGTGTTCACTTCGGGTAAAATACAAACGGTGAGTATAACAAACCGGATCAGGGAAGTCAGCGGCTCACCGGCCCACCGGCCTAATTCCCACCTTGAAAGGAGCTAACCCATGCGAAAAAAAGCCATCCTCATCACCGGCGCATCCGGGGAGATAGGTCAGGCCCTCATCAGTAACCTGTCACAAACCAACCCGTTGCCGCTGCTGACCCTCGACCTGCATCCAGTCCCCCAGGAGTTGATGAGCCTCTGTACCTATATCGCCGGAGATATTCTCGACCACAATTTGCTCGCTCGACTGGTGACTGAATATGAGTTTGAGGCGATCTACCATCTGGCAGCTTTATTATCGACGCGCAGTGAGTACTCCCCTGAACTGGCGCATCAAGTCAACGTCGATGGCACGTTGGCTCTCCTGCAGGTGGCGGCCGAGCAGTCTCAACGCCGCGGCAAGCCGGTAAAGTTCATTTTCCCTAGCTCGATCGCCGCCTATGGCATGCCGAATTTGAGCGTAAAAGCTCACGATTTGCGCGTCAAGGAATGGCAATGGAACAACCCAACGACGATGTACGGTTGTAACAAGCTCTATTGCGAGCAACTGGGCATTTATTACAGCAAGCACTACCAGCAACTGTCGGCGTCCCGACCGGTGATGCTGGACTTTCGTAGCCTGCGCTTCCCCGGCTTGATCAGCGCCTATACCGTTCCGTCTGGCGGGACAACTGATTACGGTCCCGAGATGCTTCATGCCGCCGCGCAATACAAACCGTATGCCTGTTTTGTGCGTGAGGATACCGTCCTGCCGTTTATGGCCATGACCGACGCCGTTAACGCTCTCTTGAAGTTGGCTGCTGCCCCGGCTGAATCTCTCAGCCACGCGATCTATAACGTTACCAGCTTTAGCTTGTCGGCCGCTGATTTTCATGATCAGGTGTTGCAGGCTTTTCCCAAAGCTCAAATAACATTCGAGCCTGATTTGCAGCGCCAGGGCATTGTCGATAGCTGGCCGGCTGAATTGGATGATTCGGCCGCCCGGCAAGATTGGGGATGGGATCCGGAGTATGGCTTGCAGCGCGCGTTCGACGATTACCTGGTGCCGAATATTCGCCGCCGCTACAGCCATTGACGCTATTCAAATGCGGTAGCTGGCGAGATCTTCTATTATCTTTAAGGATACTCGCAATTTTAGCGAAGCCTAATTTCGGTTTGATTGGCTGGGCTGGAATTGCGGGGTGTTAAGGACGATAATCTACTCATGCAACCAGATGCGGGATTAACCCGCTACGCTTGGCTATCTATCGTCACAGCTCTGGCCGTCATCATATTGAAAGTAGCCGCCTACTGGCTTACAGGGTCGATCGGCTTTCTTTCCGATGCTCTGGAGTCGGGTGCGAATATTGTCGCCGCCATCATCACCTTTGTTGCCCTCGTCATCGCTTCCAAACCACCCGACCGCGAACATGCCTTTGGCCACTCAAAGGCCGAATATCTCTCGTCAGGAGCCGAGGGGATACTAATTCTGATCGCCGCCGTCTACATCGCCGTGCAAGCTATCACGAGGCTGCGCAACCCCGAGCCTCTTGAACAAGTAAGGTTGGGTCTTCTGGTGTCGGCCGTCGCCGCGCTTGCCAACTTCGTCGTTGCGCGTATCCTGCTGAATGCCGGGAAACAGCACCGTTCGGCTGCCCTGACGGCAAGCGCCCATCATCTGCTGACCGATGTTTGGACATCGGCGGGCGTCATCGTGGGCGTGGCGCTCGTCGGCCTGACGGGCTTGCAATGGCTCGATCCCGTCATTGCCCTCATCGTTGCCGTTCAGATCATTTTCACCGGTTCCAAACTTGTCCGGGAGTCGGCTAATGGTCTCATGGATGCCGCCTTGCCGGATGAAGAGGTGTCCCAGGTCAAGGCGATCCTCGATCGTCACCTGGAGGCCGGTGTCGCCTATCATGCGCTGCGGACTCGGCAGGCGGGGGCGCAACGTTTTGTTTCCGTCCACATACAGGTTCCCGGCAATTGGAGCGTGCAAAAGGGGCATGAGCTGCTTGAAGCCATAGAATTGGATATGAATGATGCCCTGGCGCCGATTAACGTCACGACGCATATTGAACCATTGGATGACCCCGCTTCAAGGCAATTTGCGCTACTCAATCGGCCCGGATGATTATGCGCCGCCAAGGATGAAGATCGACTATGATCGCTCGGTGAGTCTGTATAGTGCCAGTCCGGCGATGCCGCCGGCAAGGATGAGGAACAAGCCGGCTAAACTACCCAATGATGTGAACAGGGACGATCCCGGCATACCCAGCGCGTAGTAATTATAGAACAGCAGACCTCCGGTGATCCCCCATAACACGCGGCCGATTCGTTGGGTTAATATCTGCGATCCCAAGCGACGATTTGTTGCATAGCCAACGAAGCTAATGGGCAGGAGGCCGAGCAACATTCCTGCCATTGTCCGCAGCGCGCCAAGGCCGATGAGCCAGCCCGGTTCGCGCTCCGGTTCAGGTGTGGGTGTGGCAGTCGGCTCAACAGGGGGTTGGGTGGCGGTGGGTGGAGGTGTTTCTGTCGGCCGCGGCGTTGGCGTCACAGTCTGCGTCGGCGCGGGAGTGGGAACGATGATCGCCAGTTGGGCATCTTTTTCGATGGCGATATCGACTTCCTGCGAGAGCCGCGCCTCACCCGATTCGGCCGTGATGCGGAACTGGCCCGGCCCCATGCTGGCATCGAGGACATAATCCAGTTGGGCGATGCCGCCTGTCGTCGGCCGATCGCCCAGAATTGTCACCGTTCCCTGGACGCGATTGCGCAAAATGAATCTGACCAGCGTACCATCGGGGACAATGTTGCCATTCCGATCGATGATCTTCCCCGTTTGCAAGCGCAACGTATCACCGATGGCCGTTACCAATGGCTCCTGGCTTGAAGGCGCTTCGATCTCTTGCCCAATAACCAGGAACAGTTCGATTACCTGATTGGAGTCCGGTTGGATTTGCGAGGGGAGGTCGTACTGGATGGCCTCGACACTGACCGGAGATGCTCCGCCCAAGGGCGACTCCAGGAACAACGCTCTTACGGCCGCATCGACGAACGCGCTTGTCTTGCTGAATACCCCATAATAAGCCGTCAGCTTGCTGATCTCCGTGCTATCCAGGAAATAGGGCGCATCGAAAGCGAACACGACAACGCGGCTGCTGCCGGCCAAATCGGGGCGCAATGACAAGAAGCGACTAAGGGCGCCGGAACTGGCGTTGCTGGTCAGTTTGCCGGTGTTCAGCAGACCAAAGACGATCCAATCCGCATCCCGTAGGGCTTCCTGCACCCGATAATTGGCCGGAAGAGTCGCTGTGGCTTCGGCCGTGCCTTCAGCTTCGGGTGTGCTGTTGTCCGCATCGGCCGGATCTGCCGTGGATGTCGGCGGGGTAGTGGGAAGGGGGATCGGTCTTGTTCCTGCGTCGTGGAATTCATCCAGTTCGGCGTATGTAAAGCTGCTGATATTTTCCTGTTGAATCTGACTGCTGCCCGATGGACCGTAAAGGGCTTCAATACGTTCCTGAAGGGCCGTTTGCGAGAGAATGGCGGTTGGTTCGCAGAATGAACAAGGTTGTGTCTCATTGACGTCCGTAAATATCACGATCGTTTCAGCGCTTGTAGGAGGAGCTACGACACGACCGGCCAGTTCGTCCTGGCTGGGCGATAGCAAGGTGATGGCTGATTCTGCGATATCGAAAAAAGCCGCGCCGCCGGTGACCTGGAACGGCGCAATCCCATCGCCAACCGCTTCCGCAATGACGTTTTGCGGCGACAGATCGCCATGATATAGGCGTAGTTTCAATTTCAGGATACGCATCACCGATTCATCGACGCGCTGTCTGAACGTCGGATCGATCTCATATCGCTCGCGAAACCACAGGATTGTGTCTGTGATATTGGCTAGCTCAGTCGCATAATCGGCCGTTCCCTGCGCGAAGTGGGACACGTTGAGTAAATCGTTCCCGGCGAGCAGCGCGTCCTTGGCTACCTGCCGGTGGGGAAACTCGCGCTCGGTATCGTCGTAAAATCGCTCGACACTACGCACACCCAGTGCATCTGACACAATGATTCCACCGCTCTGCCGCCACGGCGCCAGTTCCGGCAAGGCCATGAGCGAATTCAATGCTTGCGGGTCCAGGCTTATCGGCGCGGTCGTTGCCCGGATGTTGCCTTGA
>ERZ795041.721-NODE-721-length-11670-cov-4.886440_pt1 | contig 11670 bp, 6 predicted proteins | sample MGYA00375125_ERZ795041 | MGnify/ENA primary metagenome ERZ795041 (study PRJEB30170, sample SAMN03074214) | activated sludge metagenome | biome: Common Effluent Treatment Plant; feature: Wastewater; material: Activated sludge; isolation source: activated biomass in a...
ATGTGCGCTATCAATGCGGCCCGAGCGATCTCCGCTCGTGTATTTGTTATTGATTCGGCGAGGCGCGAGATCGGCACGCAGACATCGGCGACGACGCATTCGCATCCCGGCCGCAGGGCGAGGGCGGCGAAGTAGGCGTGATGGCGCGCGCGCCAGAGCTTCGCGCGACGCTGCTCATCCGACGCCCAATCGAAGTTCGACGCGCCGCAGGAGCGCGCGATCTGCGTGGCGCGCTCGAACTGCTCGGCGACGCTCGCTTGCGTGCCGTGAAACTCGATGAAGAGCGTCGGCAGCTCGGGCAGCGACAGCTGCGAATGTGCATTGCAGGCGCGCACCTGCACGTCGTCGAGAAACTCGATCCGCGCGAGCGGCGACCCCGACTGGATCAGTTCGATGACCGTCTCGACGGCGCCGCGAAGCTGCGGGAACGAGCAGATGCCGCTGCCGACGGCTTCGGGCTGGCCGTGCAGGCGCAGTGTCGCTTCGGTGATGATGCCGAGCGTGCCTTCGGCGCCCGTGAACAGGCGCACGAGGTCGTAGCCCGCGGAGGATTTTCTCGCGCGGTTGCCGCAGCGGATGACTTCGCCGTTCGCGAGCACCACTTCGAGGGCGAGCACGCCCGGCCGTGCGTTGCATCAAGCCGTCCTCACGCACTTCGAGCACCTGGTTCATGCGCGACAGGTCGACGCAGATACCGCCGTTCGGGGCGCTCACATGACCTTCGAGCGACGTGCCGGCGCCGAAGGCAATCACGGGGACGCGCTGCTCGTTGCAGGTCTGCACGATGGCGCTGACCTCGTCGGTGTTCTCGGGCCAGATCACTGCGTCGGGCGGGAATCCCGCGGCAAACGCCTCACCGCGACCGTGCTGCTCGCGGACGGCGGCGCCGACGCTCAGGCGCTGGCCGAACCGGTTGCCGAGCGACTCGATCGCGCGCTGCGTCGATGTCATGTCGCATCCTCGGCGCGCAGGTCCACAGCGCCGGTGGCGGCCTCGATGTTCGACATCGAGGCGACGGACAGATCGAAGTGCATTGACATGGCGGCGCCCGCACCCACGGCGTCGCCCGCGCATACGCGCTCGACGATGGCTTCATGGGCGTCGACGATGCGCAGCAGCTCCTTTTCGCTGCGACGGCTGCCCAGGTCGATATTCATCAGCTGTTCGAGCGGCGCGCGCAGCGCGTTGAGCAGCAGCGGATTGAGCGGATTGAGGCTCGCTTCGGCGAGCGTGGTGTGGATCGCCATGTCGGCGGCGACGCGGCGCGCATGATCGCGATGGCCCAACGCGGAGCGCATCTGCAGCAGCAGTTCAGTGAGCAGGCGTTTCTGCGCATCGGTGATGTGACGGGCAGCAAGCTGTGCGCCCTGGACCTCGATGGCGCGGCGGGTCTCGATCACGTGCGATGGATTGACCTGCGCGGTGTTGAGCGCGTAACCGAATACCTGCGCGAGCACGTAGGCGCTCATCGGCTGCAATCGCGGCCGCCGGCCGCTTTCGATTTCGAGAATGCCCAAGGCGGCGAGAGTGCGGTACGCCTCGCGCACGCTGCCGCGGCTCACCTGCAGGTCGCGGCAAATCTGTACTTCGCTCGGCACGGTGTCGCCGGGCCGCAGACCGTCGCGCGAAATGAGATCGAGCAGGTGCCGCGCGACCTGGGCCGACAAAGTGGGCCGTTCGAGATTCGGTACCGACTGGAGCTTGGTCATGCGGATCCCCCGGGTGCGCGGCGAATCTAGCAGCGCGAAAGTTGACCTGTCAAACAGGTTGGATAGGAATATCGGCCAAACGGGGCGGGAATTGCCCTAGCTGCGCCGCAATAGCGGCTCACCTGTCGGATAGGATGGCCGCGGGCCTCGCCATTGCAGCTTCGGATCAGGGCGGGTATCCGTCTTCACTTTTCTACGCGAGCCCGCGGCGTACCACCCGGCGCCCGGCAGGCATTCGTCCCCTATGATCCCGGCCACGCTCATTCGGGGGAACGCATGGGTCCGGCAACGCTGCTGATCGCCAATCGAGGCGAGGTCGCCATTCGCATCGCGAGAACCGCGGCCGATCTCGGTATCAGAACGGTCGCGATCTACGCGGAAGACGATGCGCATTCCCTGCATGTGCAGCGGACGGATTCGGCCATCGCATTGCATGGCAAGGGACCTCGCGCGTATCTCGATGCGTCGCAGATCATCGCGCTCGCGCGTGAGGCCGGTTGCGATTCGATCCATCCAGGCTACGGGTTTCTCAGCGAGAGTGCGGCCTTCGCCGACGCGTGCCGGCAGGCCGGGCTCATTTTCGTCGGACCGCGCGTCGAGATGCTCGAGCTGTTCGGCGACAAGACACGGGCGCGCTCGCTGGCGCAGTCGCTGCATGTTCCCGTGCTGCGCGGCACGTTCGCCGCCACCTCTCTCGAGAACATGCTCCGCTTTCGCGACTCGCTCGGGGCGGATGCGCAGGTCGTGATCAAGGCGAGCGGCGGTGGCGGCGGACGCGGCATGCGCGTGGTATCGCATCGGGACGAGCTTGCCGAGGCTTTCGCGCGCTGCGAATCGGAAGCGCGTGGTGCATTCGGCAACGGCGATCTCTATATCGAGGAGTACTTCGGCCACGCGCGCCACATCGAAGTTCAGTTGATCGGCGATGCGCACGGCAGCGTCGCGCACCTGGGCGAGCGCGAGTGCACGCTGCAGCGGCGGCATCAGAAGCTCGTGGAGATTGCGCCCAGTCCTTCATTGCACCCGGCAGTGCGTGAACGCCTGCTGGCGGCGGCGCTCGGGATCGCAAGACAGGTGCGCTACGACAGTCTCGGCACGTTCGAATTTCTGGTCGATGCCGATTCGCACGATGCGAATGCGCGCATCGCCTTCATCGAGGCGAATGCGCGACTGCAGGTCGAGCACACGGTCACGGAGGAAGTGCTGGGTCTCGATCTCGTGCGGGCGCAGTTGCACATCGCCGGCGGCGCCACGCTGGCGGATCTCGGGCTGCAGCAGTCGCAGATTCCTTCGCCGCGCGGCATGGCCATCCAGCTGCGGGTGAACATGGAGACCATGTGCGAGGATGGGAGCACGAAGCCCTCCGGCGGGCAACTGACGGTTTTCGAGCCGCCGACAGGCCGCGGTGTGCGCGTGGATACCTTCGGTTACGCGGGCTATCGCACCGTGCCGAGCTTCGATTCCCTGCTGGCCAAAGTCATCGTGCATTCGAGCGGCACGGGCCTCGCGACCCTCGCGCATTCCGCCTACCGCGCTCTGTGCGAATTCAGGATCGAAGGCGTCGCCACCAATCTGGCGTTCCTGCAGGGCATCCTGCGTCATCCCGATTTCCTGGCGGACCGGGTCACGACGGCGTTCCTGAACGAACAGGCGCACACCCTGGTCGCACCGGATGTCGCGCATCCTCGGCGCTTCGTTTCGGGCGCCGCGTCGCGCCAGACGCAGGCCGGCGCGCGGATCGATGCGAGCGATCCGCTGGCGGTGCTTCATCACGGCAAGCGGCAGGCATCCGGTGCCGGGCAGCGTGTCGATGAGATCGACGATGCCTCGCTGTCCGCGCCGCTGCAGGGAACGATCGTTGCGATCGATGTGCGTGTAGACGACGTCGTACGGCAGGGACAGCAGATGCTCGTGATGGAATCGATGAAGATGGAGCACGTCATCTGCGCGAATGTGAGCGGGCGTGTGGCGCGAATTGCCGTTGCTGTGGGCGACGCCGTGCTCGAGGGAGCGCCGCTCGTCTCCATCGACGGCACGCAAGCCGCTCAGGATCAGGTCGCGACGGAAGAGAGTGTCGATCTCGATCGCATCCGTGCCGATCTGCGCGAAGTCATGGACCGGCACGATCGCACGCTCGATCACGCACGGCCTGATGCCATTGCCCGCAGGCGTGCGACGGGCCAGCGCACGGCGCGCGAGAACATCGATGATCTTTGCGATCCGGGAACGTTCATCGAATACGGTCCGCTGGTGCTCGCGGCGCAGCGGGCGCGTCGATCCGTGGAGGAGCTGATCGCGAAGACACCGGCAGACGGCATGGTCGCAGGCGTCGGCAGTATCAACGGCGAATTGTTCGGAGATCCAGCGTCTCGCGCGGTGGTGATGTCGTACGACTACACCGTGCTGGCCGGCACGCAAGGCACGCGCAACCATCTGAAAGCGGACCGCATGCTTCACATCGCGAAGTCGAGCCGCATGCCCGTCGTGCTGTTCGCCGAAGGCGGTGGTGGTCGGCCCGGCGACACGGAATCGAGCGGCGACTCGGGCGGTACACCAACGTTCGCGGACTTTGCCGAGCTCAGTGGCCTGGTCCCTACGGTCGGCATCGCGTCCGGGCGCTGCTTCGCGGGGAACGCGTCGCTGCTGGGTTGCTGCGACGTCGTGATCGCGACGACGAACAGCAACATCGGCATGGGCGGCCCCGCAATGATCGAAGGGGGTGGGCTCGGCGTCTTCGCGCCCGAGGAGATCGGTCCGCTCGCCGTGCATCGCGCCAACGGCGTCGTCGACATTGCGGTGTCGGACGAGCGCGAAGCCGTCGCGGCCGCGAAGAAGTACCTTTCGTACTTCCAGGGGGCGACGGCCGCTTTCGACACGCCCGATCAACGTCGCCTGCGCGCCATCGTCCCGGAGAATCGCCTGCGCGTGTACGACGCGCGCAATGTCATCGAGACGCTCTCCGACAGCGGCTGGATGCAGGAGCTGCGGCGCGATTTCGCGAAGGGCATGATCACGGCGCTGATCCGGATCGAAGGCCGGCCCGTCGGCGTCGTCGCCAACAATCCGCAGCATCTCGGCGGCGCCATCGACTCCGACGGCTCCGACAAGGCCGCGCGATTCATGCAGCTCTGCGATGCGTTCGACATTCCGCTGCTCTTCCTGTGCGATACCCCGGGCATCATGGTCGGACCCGAAATCGAGAAGACTGCGCTCGTGCGCCATTCGAGCCGCATGTTCGTCATCGGCGCGAACCTGTCGGTCCCGTTCTTCACGATCGTGCTGCGTAAGGCTTATGGGCTGGGCGCCCTCGCGATGGCCGGCGGATCGTTCAAGCGGCCGATGGCGACGGTTGCCTGGCCGAGCGGCGAGTTCGGCGGCATGGGACTGGAAGGTGCGGTGAAGCTCGCGTATCGCAACGAGCTTGCGCAGATCGAGGATCCGGCCGAGCGCCGCCGTCGCTACGACGAGATGGTTGCGCAGATGTACGAGCGCGGCAAGGCACTCAGCATTTCCACGATCTTCGGCGTCGACGATACGATCGATCCCGCCGATTCGCGAAAATGGCTCGCGAGTCTGCTCAAGTCTGTCCGCTGGCCGCAGACGCGTGATGGCAAGAAGCGGCCGGCCATCGACGCATGGTGACGGATGACGCGCGGGTGTAACGTGCGGGAACACGCTCCCCGCACGATCCTGCTCATGCCGCTACAACTCGGCCCCGCGAAAATCGGCGATGCACCCGCCATCGCGAACATGTCGCGAACACTGATCGAGCCCGGCCTGCCGTGGCGCTGGACACCGCGACGCGTCGCGGCTCACATGAAGGAACGCGAGAACCTCGTCGTCACCGCGAAGGACGGCGGCGTGCTCGTCGGCTTCGCGATGGCGCAGTTCGACAGCGAGTCGGTGCATCTCACGCTGATCGGCGTCGCCGCCGATCGCAAGCGCAGCGGCGTCGGGCGGCAGCTCATCGCCTGGGTCGAAGAGAGCGCGGTCATCGCGGGCCTGTTCCGCATCAATCTCGAAGTGCGCGAGAACAATCAGTCCGCCCGCCGCTTCTACGCGGCGCTCGGCTACAAGGAAGTCGGCCGCGTCAACGGCTACTACAGCGGGATCGAGGATGCGATCCGGTTGACGCGTGATCTGCGCGCGACAGCGGCTTCGGGGTAAGAAGGGAAGAGTTCGGAGTTCACACGGAGATCACGGAGATCACGGAGATTTGAGAAGATCAGGAAGAGTTTTCCACGGGACAGGGGAACGCAGATTTAAAAGACCATTCCCCACGCCCCTGGTGTTCGCCGTGGAAACTTCTGTCAGCTTATTTCTCCGTGGACTCCGTGATCTCCGTGTGAAATCTCCTATAGCGTCACCGGCTCCATGATCGACGCGTAAACCATGTTCAGGAACTTCTCACGGAAGTCGCTCTGGTTCGGCATGAGCTGGATCATGAGCACGATCGTCATGTGTGCCTGCGGGTCGACGCGGTAGAGCGAGCCATACGCGCCGCCCCAGCCGAAGTTGCCGGGTGCGGCGAGACCGTTCGAGCCGTAGTCGATGACGGTGTCGAATCCGAGTCCGAATCCCTGTCCGGGTGAGCGATAGAGACTGCCGGACTGATTCGTGCGCATGAGTGCGACGGTGCGTGGCGAGAGGATGCGGGTGCCGCCGATCGCGCCATCGTTGCGGATCATCTCGAGGAAGCGTGCGTAATCAGCAGCAGTCGACACGCGGCCCGCGCCGCCGGCGAAGCTGCGACGAGGTCCGTCGACATAGTGCCCCTGGCCGCTTGCGCCTTCGGGTGCGCGCACGATGCGCAGGTCCGGGCCGGAGGCATACAGCGTCGCGAGACGATCGCGCTGATCCTTCGGCACGAAGAAGAATGTGTCCTTCATGCCGAGCGGTGCGGTGATGCGCGTGCGGATCACTTCGTCGAGCGGTGCGCCGGCAGCGCGTTCCACCACGCAGCCAAGGACGTCCGTGTTGTAGCCGTAGACCCATGCTTCGCCGGGTTGCGCGACGAAGGGCAGGGTGCCGAGCCGGGCCATCGTGTCGCAGATGGGTTCGTTCTTGTCGGCGGTGTACCAGCCATTGCCAGCCGCCGGGCCGAGTCCCTTCGCCTGATACTGATCGGCGATGTACGGTTCGCGGCCGTAGGAAATGCCCGCGGTATGCGTGAGCAGGTCGCGGATCGTGATCGGACGCTTCGCCGGCACGAGGGTGACCGCGCCTTTCTCGTCCTTCACCGCGACGGTGGTCTTGTTGAACTCCGGGATGTAACGCCCGACCGGGTCGTTCAGCAGCAGTCTGCCTTCCTCCATCAGTACGAGTGCCGCGGCGCTCGTGATGGCCTTGGACTGGGACGCGATACGGAACAGCGAGTCGGCCTGCATCTTGCGCGACGACTCCTTGTCCGCCCAGCCGGCCACGCCCTGGTAGACGGGCACGCCGTCGCGCAGGACGAGGGCGACGACGCCGGCGATCTGCTGGTTATCGACGTACTGCTGCAGAAGTCCGTCGATGCGGGCGAGCCGGACGCCTGAGAGCGCGGTCGAGGCAGCGGCCGCGGATCCCGATGTGCCTGTTGATGACCCATCAGCCTGCGCGCCGCCCGTCGCGCATGCGGACAGCAGGAAGACACCGCAGGCCACCCAGCCCATTCGAACCCATCGACGCATGAAGATCTCCCGCAGACGGCCACGCTGGCCGCGTTCATCAGGCCGTGCATGATGCAAGCCTGCGCGCATCGGCGCAAGACCCATCGGCCGCCGCTTCGGTTTTGTACAATCGCGCGGCCTCGTTGCGCGCTATCGTGGCCGCTCGTCGTGGCCCGTGCGCGATCTGTCCGCGGATGGAGCAGAACCAATGAAGTAGCTGGTCTGGGGTATCGCCGTGCTGCTCGTCATCGCGGGCATCGCCGCCTGGCTGATTCGCGACATGCTCATGATGATGGCGAACTTCAGCGGGATGAAGCCTGAGCATCCGTTCGGGCAGGAGACGCCATCCGCAGCGCCCGACTACGCGCAGGCGGCGAGCTGGGCAGCGCTGCCGGACCGCGACGATGCTGCAGACGTCGTTCCCGAGGGCTCGAAGGACGAGCAGACGACGGCACCGGCGGATGTCTTTTTCGTCCATCCCACCACCTACTATCGTCCGGAGCACTGGAACCAGCCGCTCGCCGACGCGGCGACGAATGCGTTCACGGACGAGTTCGTGATGAAGAACCAGGCATCGGCCTTCAACGCCTGCTGCCGCGTGTACGCGCCGCGCTATCGGCAGGCAACCGTGTATTCGTTCGTCGATCAGGGCGCCGACGGCAAGGCGGCGCTGGCGCTGGCATACGAAGATGTCGAGCGCGCGTTCGATCATTTCATTGCCCGATTCAATGCCGGACGTCCGTTCATCCTCGCAGGCCACAGCCAGGGCGCGGTGCACGTGCGTACGCTGCTCGAACGGCGGATCACGGGAACGCCGCTCGCCGCACGACTGATCGCGGCGTATCCGGTCGGCTTCGCGATCGATCGCGATGAGTACGCCCGCGCGGTGCCCGATATTCCCGTGTGCGAACGAGCGGAGCAGACGGGCTGCATCGTGACCTGGAACGCTGTGGGGCCGAAGGTCCGCCGCTTCTTCGACACCTCGCGCAGCATCTGCGTCAATCCGCTGACCTGGGCGACGGACGGCCAACGCGCGGATTTCCTGCTCAATCCGGGCGCGGTGATCTTCAGCGAGGGCCTGGGCGTGGGCGCAGAACCGGGGGTTCCCTCGTTTTTGCTGCCAAAAGTGGCGGTAGGATCTCTCGGCAGTTGTAGTGGCCGTTTCTGATAATGGTCCGCAAATCATGTGGTTGCTGTTCTTGATTTGCGAGATGCTGTCGCCCTCTGATGGTGGAGGGTGCGATGGACACATGGCAAACCTCTTTTCTGGGTCTCAAGCAGCTACCGCGTGAGCTGTCTGGTTTTGAGATTCAGGCGTTCTTCACCTTCAGCACTGCCGAGCGCGCCAGTATCGAGGCGCGGCGCCAACCGGTGCTCAAATTGGGGTTGGCATTACAGATTGGCTTCCTTCGCATGAGCGGCCGGATGCTGGATGCGGTGCGCATCGTGCCACCGACGTTATGGCGTCATCTCGGCGAACACTTGGACGTGACCTCACCGGACCTGGCTTCACTGAAGGCCATGTATCGTCGGCCGAAAACGCTGTTTGCGCATCAGGAACTCGCCTGCGAGATTCTTGGCTTTCGATCATTGACCGAGGCGCAACGCCGCGCGTTGGTTCGTGCCCTGCGACTAGAGCTCGCGCATACATTTGATCGATCGCGCCTGCTGACTTTCTCTCGACGCTGGCTCTACGATCACCAGTTGTTGGTGATGCGCGAACGCGATTTGCGCGCCATCATCGTTGCTGCGATTCGGCAATACGAAGCTGCGCTTGCGAGGACGATTCAAGCCGATGTCGATGTGGCGTTGTTGGAACGCTGGCAACGGGCCGTGATGCAGCCTCGTGAGTCATCGCTGACCACACAAACCTGGTTATGGACGCCGCCAGCCAAGCACTCGACGGTTCAGATCGATGAGATGTTGGAGCGCATCGAGACGTTGTACGCGCTTGAAGTGCAGCGCCACTTGCGAGAGATGCCGGACGATGTCTTGCGTCGCTATGCACGACGACTTGCCTCTCGCCCGCCATCAGCAGGCCAATTGATTCGTGAGCCCGGCCGCACGATTGAAGTGGCGTGTTTTCTGCGCTACTGCTTGCTGACCAATACGGATCGGTTGTTGCTGATGGTGCGCCGACGGGTCGCCGATCTGTGGCGCCGCGCCTCACAAGATGCCAATCGGGTGCTGATTCACTGGGCCGACTTGTATCGCGAGCTGCTCAATTCCCTCGCTGCGCTGGTCAATGACACCGGCTTGGATCCAACACAATTGCGCACGCAGTTGCAGTCACTGATTGCCGCGCATCAACAACGTAAGCCACCGACGCGCGCACAGTTGGTCCGAGAACATCTCATTGAAGAAGTTCGCCCAGTACGTTCGCTGTTGTCCGCATTGGTGGTCTTGCCGTGGCAAGCGTTACCGGATCATCCGGTGCTGGCCGCACTACAGTTGTTGCAAGGGTTGTATGACCAAGATGTAAAGGAACTGCCCGTTGCAACATCGATTGAGTTCGGCAAGGTTTGGAAGACGCTGTTGGCCGATACAGATCGTGACCGCGCGATGCGCGCCTTCGAAGTCGCCACCTTGCTATCCCTACGGCGCGCATTACGCAACGGCACAGTGTGGATCGATCACAGCTTGGCCTTCCGCAGTCGCGAGCGCCTGTTTATTCCAGCCGCGCAGTGGCAGCAACAGCGGCGCGGCTACTATCGGCGCCTGTCGCTGCCGCAAGATCCCAGCCGGTTTCTCGAGCCACTCATTGAACGCGCGCAAGCTGGGGTCGCCGCTGTTGCCACGGCGGCTGAGGCCGGTGAACTCAGGATTGACGATGAGTTGCATCTGACGCCCTTGGCTGCGGAAGAACAAGCGCCAGAGCTCAAGAAGCTGCGCGCGGAACTCGACCATCGTATCGGTGAGGCACAGTTGCCGGAAATCATGCTCGCCGTCGATGCCCAGGTACGCTTCAGTTGGATCATGCTGGGACGCGAGCCACGCTCCGCCACCGAACTGTTGATGGTGTATGCCGGCATCTTGGCGCATGGCACCTCCATGTCGGCCGCCGAGACGGCCCGCATGATGCCGCAACTGAATGCCAACAGTGTCCGGCAAGCGATGCGCTGGGCCAGCGATGAACGACGGCTCTCAGAGGCCTATGCAACCGTGCTCGCCTATATGCACCGCCATCCCATCACCGGCACGTGGGGCCGGGCCGATCTGGCGTCATCGGACATGATGAGTTTGGAGACCAGCAAGCGCGTGTGGCAAGCCCGTGTAGATCCACGCCGGCAAACACCCTCCGTTGGCATCTATTCGCATGTGCGAGATCGCTGGGGCATCTTCCATGCACAACCCATCGTGCTCAATGAACGCCAGGCCGGCGCCGCGATTGAAGGCGTCGTTCGCCAGGAACAGGTCGACGCCGCACAACTTGCAGTCGATACGCATGGCTACACGGACTTTGCAATGTTGCTCGCACGCTTACTCGGCTTCGATCTGTGTCCGCGACTCAAAGCGCTCAAGGAACGTCATCTGTTTCTGCCCCGGGGCAGCGAGGTGCCGGAGAGCCTGAAGTCCATCTGTAGTGCCAGTCTGGATCTCAGTAAGACCTCCATCCATTGGGACGAGCTCGTGCATCTCACCGCCTCGGTGTATAGCGGCCACACCAGCGCCATCAATGTCCTGGCACGCTTCGGCGCCGCGGCACGCGGCGATCCATTGTATGGCGCCGGCGTACAACTTGGCCGCTTGCTGCGCACCGTATTTCTGGCCGATTACTTTGTGAATTCGGTTTTCCGCCGTGAACTGCTTCGGGTACTGAACCGCGGCGAGGCAACCAACGCGTTAAAGCGATCCATCTACACCGGACGGGTCTCCAAACATCAAGCTCAGAACGCTGACCACATGCAGGCGGTGGCCGATGCTTTGAGCCTGCTCGCCAACATCGTCATGGCGTGGAACACGGCGCAGATGCAAGCGGTCGTGGATCACTGGAGCCAACGACCGCGTCGCAAGATGCCGCTCGAACTTATTGGCAACCTGGCACCGACCCGCATCGAAGGTCTGAATTTGCGGGGCGTGTTCAACTTCCCGCTGGATCAATACGTTGAGCGGCTGATGCCATCAACCGTGGCCACAAAAGTAGCCGGAAAAGCCACATAATCGCACAACGAAGTAGCAGAAATAACCCGACGTCTCAGGCAACAGGAACCACCATACCAGTCAGATGCTTGCGCACGCCGAATCACCAATCCTCGGGAAATACAGGAGAGTTCTACCGCCACTTTTGGCAGCAAAAACGAGGGAACCCC
>ERZ795041.722-NODE-722-length-11642-cov-3.786657_pt1 | contig 11642 bp, 12 predicted proteins | sample MGYA00375125_ERZ795041 | MGnify/ENA primary metagenome ERZ795041 (study PRJEB30170, sample SAMN03074214) | activated sludge metagenome | biome: Common Effluent Treatment Plant; feature: Wastewater; material: Activated sludge; isolation source: activated biomass in...
GGCGCTGGCTGTGTCACAGCTCTACCAGGCGACTCAACCCGCATCGACGGTGTCGGCCGCAGCCACAGCCACATCGCACTCAATGTGAGCGCGACCGCGAGAAAAAGCCCCGGATGAAATCGCGCTCTCAAGAATCACGCCGCCGCATGCGCCGCCGTCTCGGGCCGCGCCAGCATCCAGTCGATGTCATGCCAGCGGCGTTTCGCGATTGAACGCAGCGCGACCGCGAGCGCAGCCAGCGTGAAATTGAGCAACATGATCGTCGCCATCGAAGCGCGCGGATCGGTGGCATTGATCGAGGCCATGAACAGCAACAGCATGCCGCCCACGGCCAGTGTCGCCACGCCCCAGCCAATCGCGCGTGTGACCACCAGGCCGAGATAGGTGCTGACCGCCGTCGCGAGCCCCAGCAGCACGATGCCGAAGGCGAGCGCGCGATTGGGCAGTTCAAAATACACGCCGACCGCGGCCATCGTGACCAGCAGCACGCCGAGCGTGTAGCAGTTGCGCCGCCAGAACGCCGCTTCGATGCGGGCGAACAGCTCTGCGCGTGTCCAAGGCGCGCGCAGCCACAGCGCGCGGCTGCGCGTCGCGGCGAAGCTCGCGGCGGCCGCGGACAACACGCTCAGAATCACCAGATAGAACAGCCAGACCTTCACTTGGATGTCCGCGGCGACATCACCGTAAAGCCACGCGATCAATTTCGCCGCGACGACGATGGGCACGATCTGGCCCAGCGCCAGCAGCCACGGCCGCGATGTGCCGATCATGAGATCGAGCTCATCGCCGCCGGCATAGGCGCTCATGCGCCAAGTAGGACGCCGCCTGTTCGCGCGCAGCAGCCCAAGCCGTGGCGCGAGCAGCAGCGCGATGGCGATCACGATCCAAAGCGCGACCGTGGGAATGATCGCCCAGCGCAGCGGCACGGTTGCGCCCATGAAGCGCAGCGGCAGCACCAGCGTGCCGATGACCAGCGTCGCACCGCCGAGCGCCGCCAACGGACCGCGAAAGCGGCTCACGAACCAGAGCACGAGATACGTCGTGCTGTAGGTGAGCAGCGAGCCCAGCAACAGGCGCGCGTAGGTGAATGAGACGTGGGGCAGCTTACTGTTCATGGTCACGTACATCGCAGCGCTCGCCATCAGCGCGACAAAGGCAACGGTGCCGAAGGCGCTCGCGAGCAGCTTGCCGCGCGCATGCGGCAGCACGTAGGCGTAGTGGCTGCCCGCCAGCCGCGAAACCATCGTGGGCATCAGCGCGCCGCCGAACAGCAACGCGATGATGCCGGCGACCGGCACCAGCATGAGCAGCGCCTCCTCGGCGAGCGAAAAGCGCGATGGCAGGCCGACCTGTCCGACGAGCGGCGGCAGATAAACGAGTACGGCCGTGCCGGCGACGATGGCGGTCAGGCCGAGCACGCTGACCGTGCGCAACAGCGCCGTGCCCGTGAAGTAGACGAGCATCAGCCGCGCGACGGCCTTCATCGATGCAGCTCCAGAAAAATATCTTCAAGCGCTAGATTCTCGATCTCCAGCTGCGCATCGAGTTTTTCGCCCACCTCCTGATGCAGCTCGTCCGTCCAGTCGCGCACGACGGCCGTGGCGAACACGCCATTGCGCTCCAGCGACAAGGCATTCGGGAGGGTGAGCGTCTGCGGCAAGGGCCGCGACGAACGCACATGCAGGCGCACGATCGACTCTTTCAGCGCGTCGAAATCGCCGCGCCAATACAGGCGGCCGTCCTTGACGATCCAGATCTTGTTTGCGAGCCGCTCGATATCGGAGACGATGTGCGAGGAAAACACGACGGCGCGACGGACGTCGGCCGCCACTTCGACGATCTGCTCCAAGAACTGCCGACGCGCGAGCGGATCGAGGCTCGCCACCGGCTCATCGAGAATCAACAGATCTGGACGATGACCGAGCGCCAGCAGAATAGAGAGCTTCTGCCGCTGGCCCACGGACATGGCCCTGATGCGTTCGCGCGTATCGATGTCACACGCCTGACACAGCTTGTGGATCAGCGCGTCATCCCAGCGCGGATAGAACGACGCAATCACGCCGATTTGATCGGCCGCGGTCAGCTGGCCGATCAGTTCATCCTGCTGCGGAACAAACCCCACGCGCGCCTTGGCCGCCCCCGGCAAGCGATAGCTGTCGTGGCCGAACAGCTGCACGCTGCCGCCGCTTGGCGCGGTGAAGCCGAGCATGAGTTCGAGCAGCGTGGTCTTGCCCGCGCCGTTCTTGCCGAGCACGCCGACGACATCGCCGGGCGCGACCTCGAACGAAACCTCGTCGAGCACGCGTTTCGCGCCAAAGGATTTAGCGAGCTGCCGTGCGGCGGCGTACGGGACGGTCATCGGTTTTCTCCACGGTTTTTTGCCAGTGATCGCGCAACGCCTTGACGACGTCGGCCTCGCCGAATTCGAGCTGGCGCGCGGCGAGCACCAGCTGTTCGAGATGCGGCTCCAGATGCCGTGCGCGTTTGCTGGCCGCCGGCGCTGCACGCGCGCCCGCCGCGATCGTCATCGGCTTGCCGCGGTTGCGTTCGAGCACGCCCTCCGCTTCCAGCAGGCTGTAAACCTTCGACACCGTCATCGGGTTGATGGCGTGCTGGAGCGCCAGATCGCGGATCGACGGCAGCTCCGTACCGGGCGGCAGCTGCCCACTCGCCGCCATGCGGCGGATCTGCTCGAGCAATTGCCGATAGATCGGTACGCCGGAATGCGGTTTCAGGATGAACATCGGACCTGCATGCACTCAACTGAATTAGTGAAATAATGCACTAAGCCAATAGGAATGCAAGCCCGCGGGCGGTGAGGATGTCGAGAACGATGGCGTGATCGTAGGGGTGGACCTCGTACCCGCCCTGCTTATGGACAACTACAAGGGTTGCCCCTACATCGGGCCAGGCGCGAACACGGCAGCTGTAGGACCATCAGATGGGGTCGCGAATGCATCCAAATGCGGTCCTGGGCTCGTCTCTTCACTTACCTCCGACAAATAGCAGTTCGCCTTGTTTTCAATGCTGATGGCAGGATCAATGCATGAATCACCTGATCGCCCTCGCCGGGATCTTCTTTGGCTTCGTCGCCATCATCGTTCTGGTTCCCATCTGGCTGCGACATCGCTCGCGGGCGCAAGCCATTCGAGCGATCAGCGAAGCCATCGAGAAGGGGCGAGAGACCGATGCGGCACTGATCGAACGCCTGGTTCTGCCGCGTGCGCATCTCGCGGGCGCGCGTGAGCGTCCCGTCGGCCTGTGGTTTGCGCTTGCGATGCTGGTGCTGGGCGTGAGCGCCTTGTGCGTCGGCGCCGGCCTGACATTGGCCGCTCGGTTCGTCGATCCGGCCATCGCGCCCGGCATGGTCGGCGCATGCGTGAACCTTGGCTCGGGAATCGCATATACGACGCTCGGCCTGTTCAGTCTGCGATTTCTCTCCGGCAGGACGCGCCCTGCTCCGCGCTGGGACTATGCCTCGATTCTGGCGCTCATCACTTTGTTCCTCGGCGCGTCCGGAGCTGGCGTGTCGGCCGGCCTCGGCTTCGCCGCACGCGTATTCGCGGCGCCAGCCTTCGGTGACCAAGCCGCAGCGGGAATGCTCATCGGCGCATTCATCAATGCGTGCACCGGCATCGGCTTTACGATGCTCGGCATTTTCATCCTGCGAGTCTTCGCGACGTATGGGAAGCATGAGGCTTGAGTATCGACGCGGCGACAGCGCGCAAGCTTTCCGAGTCGACGCTGGTGCTCGCGGCGCAACTGCGAGACCGCGTCGCGTTCGCGGAGCTCGTGCGACGCCGCGAGCACTGGCTGCGCGCATTGCTTCGCCGCGTGTGCGGCAATGCGCAGCAGGCCGACGATCTGGCGCAGGATGCCTTTCTGCGCGCCTGGCAAAGCATCGCGAACCTGCGTGAACCGGCAGCATTCGCCGGCTGGCTGCGGCGGCTCGCGATGCATGTGTTCATCGATGCACGGCGACTGAAACAGACGGGCTTCGATCCGCCCGCGACACTCGATTCGCTCGCATCCGATGCACCGTCGCCGAGCCGCGCGGCGCAGGCGCAGTTCGATCTGGAACGCGCGCTCGCGCAGCTCTCGGACACGGAGCGGCTGTGCATCGTGCTGAATTTGGGTGAAGGCTTGAGCCACGGCGAAATCGAGCACGCGACGGGATTTCCGCTCGGGACGATCAAATCCCACATCCTGCGCGGCACGATGAAGCTGCGGCGCACGCTCGGAGACGACGATGCATGAATTCGAACGCCAACTGGCGCGCGCGATGCGCGATGAGCCGCGCGCGCCCGATGAGGATTTCGTCCGCGATGTCGCGCGCGCCATCGACGCCGACGGGCGCGCCCGCGTCGTCAAGCTCGCAATCGTCACGTTCATCGCCATCGATCTTGCGATCGTGTTCGGTCTGGGCCTCGCGCTGAGCTGGAAGTCGGTCACGGTCATCTGGCCATCGTCGCTGACCGCGCTGCCGCTTGCCATGACCAGCATTGCGCTGCTCAGCGCGATGTTGCTTGCGCCGTTCGCACGCACACGCGCGTAAGGGACCGCAGCTTCGTCGACAGCGCATCCAAAACGCTCTTCGAGCCCGTCCTTACGCCAGGGCCACATCAATATCGAGGAGCAAGCATGAGATCGTTCATTCGCGCGCTGGCATGCGTTGCAGCGCTGACGGCGCCGCTGTGCGCAATCGCGCAAGCGCCGGAATCTTTCGCGATCGATCCGCAACGCGGGATCGACGAGCGCGTCTATCTCGACATCGACGGCGTCGCCGAGCATGTACTGATTCGGGGTGAGGATCGCGACAATCCGGTGCTGCTGTTTCTGCATGGAGGGCCGGGCGCCGCCGCGAGCCTTTACGCGTGGAAATATTTCGCGCGCGGCGGTTGGGAGAAACACTTCACGGTCGTGCATTGGGATCAGCCGGGCGCCGGCAAGACATTCGAGAGGGCCGGCAGCAAGCTCGATCCGAACCTGACGGTGGATCGCATCGTCGATGACGGCATTGCCGTCAGCACGGCGATCGCGCGCAAGCTCGGCAAGCACAAGATCGTGCTCGTGGGCGCGTCGTGGGGCACGTTGGTCGGCGTGAAGATGGTGAAAAAGCGTCCCGATCTGTTTGCAGCCTACGTCGGCGCGGGCCAGATCGTGAACAAGCCGCAGGACGAAGCGGTCGGCTACCGCCGAGTGCTCGACAAAGCGCGGGCTCGGAACAATGTGACGGCCATCGCGGAGCTCGAAAAATCCGGGCCGCCGCCGTACGCCTCCACTGCCGCGTTCCTCGTGCAGCGCAAGTGGGCCGCGGCGTTTGAAAAAATGCCGGCCATCGACGTGCGCAAGGAAGTGGAGTCGACGCCGGGCACCGTCCCCGCCGATCTGCAGATCTGGTACCAAGGTTTCCTGTCGAGCGATACGCACTTTCGCGGTACCGACATGAAAGGCATTGCCGCGACCGTCGATCTGCACAGCTTCGGGCCCGCGTTCGCGGTGCCGGTATTCTTCATCCAAGGCACGGACGATGACATCACGCCGATGCGGCAGGTCGCGTCGTACTACGAATGGATCGAGGCGCCCTCGAAACGCCTGATTGCGATCGAGGGTGCGGGGCACAACGCCTCGCTCTCGCGAGCCGCGGAATTCGCACAACTGCTCGATGCTCATGTGAGGCCGCTGAGCGTCGATCCGTAGGGACACGGCATGCCCTAAAGATCCTACACATCTTTTCCGGCATCGGCGCGAGCACCGCTTGTGGGGGCGAGCGCATCGTGATCTAAGGTCACGATGCAAAACCTCTCGCTCCCCCACACCGCGTCGCAGGAGTTTGCCGGTGCGCAGCTCGGCGACCAGAGGCTGAACAGACGGCTCGTGCGTCTTGTCGAAGAGATCCAACGAGCACCGTCCCGTTCGTTAGCCCGAGCTATTCAAGAACCCTTCGCAGAACCAGTCGCAGTACGACTCCGATCGCGAATCACAACGGTGGAGCGATTGCATGCACGCGGCGGAAGACCCTCTGCGGGGTGCAACCGTGATCCATGTGGCGGATCTCGAGGGCGATGCACTGGAGTTGCTCGCGGATCTGCTGTTGCACCAGATGTCGTTCGTGATTCGAGCCAAGAACGATCGAGGCTTGGTTGCTGGCCGTGAAGCTACCGACCTGAAACTCTTCGCCGCAGTCACGGCGACGCCTGTGGTCATGACGACCACCGTCGAGTTTCGTCGCAACCAGCGCACGAAGAAGTCCGACGCGCCCCCACTCGTCAAGCAAGCCGAATCGCGGGCGGGAACGTTCCAAGGCGATCACCTGGGCGGTGACCCGCGAAGCGTCACTTGAGGTGCGCGTGAGGTGCGCGCGCTGCGCACGAGGATCTACGGTGGCAATGGTGCCCACGCGCACGTTGCCTGCGAAGGTCTTCCCATCAGCCTCGTCGAAGGCTTTCGCATCGCGCGCAGCTTCTACGCCGCAGCCAGCGCAAAGGCCGCAGGGATGCCGGAGACGATGTGATCAATGATCAGGGCATGCCGTGCCCCTACCCGTTTGCGTTTGCAGCTGCAATCATCGGTCCCGCCGTACGTCGGAATAGTGGCGATCACGCCGCCGCATGCGCCGCCGAGCCCGGCATCGCAATCGTGAAACAGGTTCTGCCGGCACGCGTGTCGAGCGAGAACGCAAAACCGTGCTGCGTCAGGATCTCCTTGACGAGCGTAAGCCCCAGACCCTGGCCGTGCCGCTTGCTGGTGTAGAACGGCGTGAACAGTCGCGCACGCACCTCCTGCGTGAGACCGGCGCCGTCGTCGCTGATCGACAGCACGACGCGATCGCCGTCGCACGCGGCGGCGATCCGGATCGACCCGCCGTGATCGATGGCTTCCGCCGCATTCTTGATGACATTGATCAACACCTGATCCATCTGGCCGCGGTCCATCGCGACCAGGGGAAGATCGGCCGCGACAGCGACCTCGAGTCGAATGTCGCGGCGGTCGAGCTCGGCCTTGAACATGGTCTGCATCGCCTTCAGCAGCTCGCGCACGTCCACCTCTTCGGGTTGCGGCGGCGGCAGTTTCACCAGATTGCTGAACCCGGTAATGAATTCATTCAGGCTGCGATTGCGCGCGATCAGCACGTCCAGGGCGTTCGCATAGTCCGCGCGCGATTCGGCATTGGTGAGTTCGGGCACATAGCTGCGGCAGGATTCAAGCAGCGAGTTCGTCGCCGCGACGGCATTCGTCACCTCGTGCGACATCATCCGGATGAGCTTCTCGTAGGTCTCCCGCTCGCTGCGATTGAGTTCCGTAGTCAGCTCCTCGATCAGGACATACGAACGCGGGAAACCGCGATCCAGGAACTGCGCGAGATGGCATCGCAGCCGCCGGCCAGCCGCATCGGTGATCATCCGCGTTTCGTCGATCGTGAGCGTCGCCAGCGTCCCGGCGATGGGCGAATCCAGATCATGCAGTGCGCGACCGAGCAGCGCAGCATCGTCGCTGGCGTCGAGGAGCGTTCGCATGCGGGGATTCACGAGACTGATCCGATCGTCGAAGTCATGGATCAGCACGCCCACGGGCGTATCGTGCAGAAACTTCTCGACGAAGCCGCGCTGCTCGCCGAGCCGATAGCGCTCCTGCTGTAGCGCCGACAGCACGCGGTTGTACGCCGCGATGATCGCGTCCACCTCGGCGCGCCCCGCGAGCGGATAGCGCGCGCCGTATTCGCCGGCCTCGATCACCTCGGCCAGCGTGCGCGCGGTCTCGGCCTGTGAAAACGCCATCCGAATCCAGCGCCAGCCGAGTAGGAACGATGCGACGAGTACAAGCTCCAAGGCCAACAGCCATGCGCCCAGCAGCGCGCGTTGCCACAGCAGGATGGCCGCCATGCCGGCATGCACGGCGGCGAGATAGATCAGCAATCGGGTTTTCAGCGTCACTCGGTCAAGCCGTGCTTGGTGAGCCGGCGATACAGCGCCGCGCGGCTCAATCCCAGCAGTTCGGCGGCCTGCGTGACATTGCGGCCGCTCTGTTGCATGGCCCGCTGCACCATGAGCCGCTCGACTTCATCGAGCGTCAATAAATCGTCCTCGGGAGCCGTGCGCGTCGCGGTCTCACGCATGTCTGCATTCGATTCGAAGTCGGCGCGCGTCAGCACTCGCTTGCCCGTCATCAGGGCGACGCGCTCCACGGCATGCATGAGTTCGCGCACATTGCCCGGCCACGGCTGCGCGGCGAGCCATGAGTAAGCATCGCTCGCAAGCTCGACCTCGCCCAGCCCGTGCAGTTCCTCGATCTGCCGCAGGCGATGCGCAGCGATCAGCGGGATGTCGCCCTTGCGCTTGCGCAGCGGCGGAACCACGAGCGTGATGAGATTCAGTCGATAGTAGAGATCCTCGCGGAACTGGCCGTTGGCGACCATCGCCGCGAGATCGCGATTCGTCGCCGCGACGACCCGGAAGTTGGCGCTGCGAACTTCGCTGCTGCCGACGCGCTGGTAGGTGCGGTCCTGCAGCACGCGCAACAGTTTCACCTGGGAGGCGCGATCCACATCGGCGACCTCGTCGAGAAATATCGTTCCGCCATGCGCCTGCTCGAAGTAGCCGGCGCGATCACGTTTCGCGTCGGTGAACGACCCGCGCACATGGCCGAACATTTCGCTTTCGAACAACGCCGGCACGATCGCGCCGAGATTGACTTTCACCAGCGGCCCCGCGGCGCGCGCACTGTTCGCATGGATGGCGTTCGCCAGCAGCTCCTTGCCCGTGCCGCTTTCGCCGGCGATGAGCACCGTCGCATCGGTTTTCGCGACACGCGCGAGCTGGTTCAGCACGCGCACCCAGCCCGCGTCCTTGCCGATGATGTCGCTGAAATCCGAATCCTTGTCGAGCGCCTCGCGATCCACATCGTCCGCGTCGCGCACGCCGAACAGGCTCAACGCGGTCCTGAGCGTCTGGACCAGCCGCGCGTTGTCCCAGGGCTTGGTGATGAAATCGGCGGCGCCGGCCTTCATTCCTTCGACCGCGAGGGCGATCGATCCCCACGCCGTGATAAGCACGACGGGCAGCGCGGGATGGCGCTCGCGAATCGCGCGCAACAGTTGCAAGCCTTCCTCGCCGGTCGTCGAACGCGAGAAATTCATGTCCTGGATGACGAGATCGACGCGATGCCTTGCGAGTGTCGCCAGCGCTGCTTGCGGATCGGCGGCCGTCAGATGCGCGAAGCCATGCTGCTTCAACAGCAGCGTGAGCGACGCCGATACGGAGGCATCATCGTCGATGACGAGAATGGTGGCAGGCATCATTCGTACCGTAACGCATCGGCGGGTTCGCGGCGAGCCGCAAGCCAGGCGGGGTACAACGCGGCGAGCGCTGCGAGCGCAAGGATGATCGCGGCGGACACGACCAGCGCGGGCAGCGCCATTGTCCAATCGATTCGTGCAACGAGCGCAAGCAGCGGAAATTGCGCCGCGATCGCCGTGCCGATGGCGACGCCGAATACGCCGACGATGACCGTCTCCAGCACGATCTGGCTTCGCACGCGCGCGGCGCTCGCACCCGCAGCGCGGCGCAGGCCGATCTCCTGAGTGCGGCGCACGACGTCCTGCCAGACGATACCGATGAGACCCAGCGCCACCATCGCGAGCAGAAATGCTCCCAGCGTCGCGCCCATGCGCAACGGCCGCAGCGTTTCCTGATGCATGGTGGCGCGCAACTGCTCCCACGGCGTGACCAGCACGGCGCGCCAGCCCGGCGCAGCGGCTGCCACCGTCGCGATGATCCGTTCCTCGAAAGTCCGCTGCGTACCGGGCGCAACTTTGACGAACAGCTGTGTCGATCCCGCGTTCGGATCGAGGCGTTGAATCACCAGCGGCTCCGCGTCGGAGAATTCGCCGTACTGGCGGAAGTCGTCGATGACGCCGACCACACGAACCTCGCGGGCCGCCACGGCCGCGATTTCCGGGGGGAGGCGCGCGAGATCGGTTGCCTTGATGTGGTTGATCCGCGCGCCCAAGGGATTCTCACTTCCGAACGCACGCTCGACGAATACACGCGTGACCAGCGCGGGGATGTAGTCCTGGCCCTCGTCCTGCGGACCGAAGGACCGGCCTGCGACGACACGGATGCCGAGCGTTGCAGGCGCGCCTGCGTCCATGATGCTCTGATGCGCCTTGACGATACTGTCAGCGCGAACCATGGGCGTAACCCAGACTGCATCCGTGACCGGAGTGCTGAGGATAGCGTGAGCCGCCTCGACACCGGGCAAGCGTCGCAGGGCGGCCAGCACATCGTCGGTCGTCTCGCGCATGCCGTCCTGCGATCGACCCGGCGCTCTGACGACGGCTTCGTTGACGATCACGACGCGCCAGACATTCTCATAAGTGAAGCCGAGCGGACGCTGATAGTTGCTCCATACGCGCAGCGCCAGCGCGACCACCACGAAGACGACGACGAAGGCTACCGCGACTTCAACGATGACGAGCAGGTTGGCGCGGCGGCGATTCCAGATCAGCTTGAGAGCGTGTTCAAACATGCTGTTGCCCTCGCAGTGCAGCCGCCGGTTCGAGCCGCGCCATCTTCCAGGCGGGATAGATACCGGAGAGCACACCGAACACCACGACGAACGCGAGCCCGGCGACGAATACCCGCCCGTTCAGCCGCAGCTGGCCATACGTGAACACTTCGTTAAGCATGCCGAGCACCAGCGGCGCGACGGCAAATCCGATCAGGCCGCCCAGCGCGACGAGCACGATGTTCTCGAACACGAACTGGCCGACGAGCACGCGCGTCGAAGCGCCCGTCGCCTTGCGCAGTCCGATCTCCGGCGCGCGTTCAAGAATCCGGCCGATGTTGAGGTTGGCCATGTTGATTGCCGGCAGTGCCATGAACAACAGCGCGGCGCCCACGAGCAGACCGACGAAAGCGGCGACGTATGCCGAACCGCTTCCTTTCGGACCCGGACCCTTGCGTAGCGCCCTGATGGAATAGGCGGCCAGCGCCTCCAACGGCGTCTCGGCAGCGGCACTCGCTTGGTCGTACTGAGTGGGGTCAGGTGTGTACTCGAAACGTTCGAGCAGCGCCGAGAATTCCTCACGCACCGCACCGAGCCTTCCAGGATCTTCGACGTACAGCAGCGCCTGGCCCGAGCCGAGCCATTCCTGCTGATACGCCGTCGAGTGTGTCGCGGTGAGCGGCACCCAGACATCCGCGAACGCAAGGCGGCTCGTCTCGGGCTCGTTCGCGACGACGCCGACCACTTCGAACGATTGCCGATCGACAGTGAGGAATTTGCCGAGCGGTGACTCGGTGCCGAAGAAGCTCTGCGCCGTGGCCTCGTTGATGACGGCCACGAACCGGCCCGCCGCGACATCGTCCGCGGAGAGCAGCCTTCCCGCGCGCAAGTCGAAATCCAGAATCCGCCAATAGTTGGCATCCGTGCGACGAACCTGCATCGTGATCTTACGGCCATCGACATAGGAGGCTTCGAGCCGCGGGGCCAGCGTGAAACTCACCGCGTCCGGCGTTCGCAACGGCTCGATGTATCGTGCGTAGAACCCTGCTCCGACGCCGACGCCCCATTCTAGCTGCGTCTTGCCGTGGCTGAACAAGACATCCTGGATCGCGAGCACATGCTCGTGGCGGCGCTGC
>ERZ795041.723-NODE-723-length-11633-cov-4.086543_pt1 | contig 11633 bp, 13 predicted proteins | sample MGYA00375125_ERZ795041 | MGnify/ENA primary metagenome ERZ795041 (study PRJEB30170, sample SAMN03074214) | activated sludge metagenome | biome: Common Effluent Treatment Plant; feature: Wastewater; material: Activated sludge; isolation source: activated biomass in...
AGGAAGGAATCAGTATTTGGGTGGTGGAAAGCAAAAATATTCATGCCAGCAACCCCGATGATGCAACATCCTTTTTTGACCCTGCAGAAGACAAGGTGTATCGTCACCCTACATTTTATAACCTGCCCGATGCGGTGAAGCATATGTAGTTGATCAATAATTTTTAAATGATTAATGAATAATTGATATGGAGCAAAAAAAAATTGACTATGTATTATACCTGGCAGATTGTAACTTAATCCTTTCGCAAAGAAGTGCAGAGTGGTGTGGCCATGGGCCTGTTCTGGAACAGGATATTGCCATTACCAATATTACGTTAGACCTGCTGGGCCAGGCCAGAAATTTTTACCAGTATGCTGCTGCGTTGATTAACCGTTCAGCCGCTAAAGCCGTAACCGAAGACACGCTGGCTTATTTAAGAACCGAACGGGAGTTTAAGAATTTATTAATTTGCGAACTGCCCAATGGGGATTGGGCGCAAACGATTTTAAAGCAATATTTATTCAGCCAGTTTCAATACTTATTATTTGAACAATTGCAGAATGGTAAAGATGAGCAAATTGCCGCTATCGCATCAAAATCAATTAAAGAAACCACTTATCATGTGCGCTGGAGCAGCGAATGGGTGATCCGGCTTGGCGATGGAACAGATGAAAGCCGCAACCGGATGCTGAAGGCAATAGATACACTTTGGATGTACACCGGGGAAATGTTTCAACCGGTAAGTTATGAATTGCATGTTGCAAAGGAAGGAATGGACGCTGATGTATCAACGTTGAAAGAACCCTGGTTAAATAAAGTGAAAGAAATTTTTCAGGAAGCTACCCTAAGCCCGGCTTTGCTGAATGAAGGAAATACCTTTATGCAAACCGGTGGTAAAGAAGGAAGACATACTGAACATCTTGGATATATTTTGACAGAATTACAATATTTGCAAAGGGTTTATCCGGGTTGTGAGTGGTAAAACCAATTTTAAATAGCTAACAGATGATAAAAATAATTCTTCCCGTCTTAATTGGACTGTTATTACATTTTAATTTGTATGCGCAGGTGATACGTAATACAAGCCCGGTCAAGAAAAATACAGAGATTAAAACACAACCCATTAATCCTAAAATCCTGCATGCACCTTCCGCTTCAACTGCAGTTGTATTGAATTCCACATTGCACTTTGCTAATTTAACCCTTACAGATGCGGATTGTAAAGGGCCAAAATGTTATTACTGGCAATACTCCACCAGTATGTTGAAGGAATATAGCAACAACCCAAAAAGCAGGAATTGGGAAGAGCAGGTAATGTGGGCACGTATTCCCAAAGGCACCGCATATGGCAAGTATGAAATTTCATCATCTCCTTTTACCAATACCGCTAATGATGCTATACTTCAAACGGGTTTGATTGAAACCCATGGAAAAGATTCTGTGTTATTTGTAATAAGTTATACCGATGCAATGTATAAAGCATCACTAAAGCCCCGCCCGGGCAAAGCCACTCAACCGGTACCTAAAATAGGGAAAAAAGAAGTGGTTATTACAAGTAACCAACTGAACTTACATAATCTTTTCGATAAAAGTATAACCAACAATGTATTTTTTATACGCATTACGGCATTGGATGCAGTAAAAAACCCGTTACAGAACCATTCGAATTCGATAACACTTACAAAAAGATGGTTTGAAAAATTTTCAACGCCTGTTAAAAAACCTGAAATTGATGATGATTACAGCATCACCTCAATTAAATACATACCCGTACATACTCCTGATCCAAATTTCTACAATTGCAGTATTGTAACCGGTTATAATGAATCGTTTTTCGACAATACCCCTTATGGAAAAAATTTTGCTGAGAGTTTTAGAAAGAAATTTCCGATAGGTAGCACAATATGTCCCGATTATAGCAAAGATGATGGGGCCTGGTACGAAAAAGCTTTTAATGGGGTAATAGGGTTTGCAAAAATGGTAATTAACGGCGCCGCTGATTTTTATAATGATACTAAGAACTATGTAAAAAATAATATTGCGTCCACTATTTGCTCCGCCTCACCTTCCAATTTAAAAAGTGCGTGCAAAGGTGCCGCTGGCTTTGCTTTTGATCAGGCTATGCTGGCAGTAGGCGTTCCCACTTCATTACCTAATACTGACGATCTCACAAAAATGGCAGAAGGCCAAATTGTTGACTTGGCTTGTGATAAAATTGAAGAGGAGTCAGGGGCTCCTGTTCCAAATGTGGTGAGAGAGCAAGTGAAAAAAGAATTTAACAGCCAGGTACAATCCTCTATTGACCAGGGTATGGTTGATGCCGATTTTTTGAGAGTAAAACCTCACCCTAATGGGTTTTTTCAAACGGCCTACCTCCAAATTGAAATTACAAGAACCGGAAACAGTTTTAAGAAAAAAGCAATTGCCGGCTTTAGTATTGATAACATTTGTGTTCGAAATAATATGCCTTGCCAAGACTGCCATCCTGGAGGTACTGTAAGTAAAGTAGCCAGTAATAATTTATTTGAACAGGCGTATGCTGAAGTGCCTTTTCTTGAAAACATAGGTGATAAGACCACGATTTTTGTTGTATTAAAACCACAGGAAAGCTGGATTCAATGGGATCGGTTATCAAAAAATATTATAGATATAAGCCGGGGATACCCAATTAATGATTGGTTTACTCCTGTAGAGCCCACCTATGAAGGCGCAGCAAATTCCCCGGGTTTCCAGTTATTGAGTACACAAAGCGATATTAAATTTGAATTCAGGGGTTTTAAAATTGCCAATGGCGTAACTACCCAGTTTCATCACCTATAAATTGATGCAATGGCAACAAGTGAAACCGATAGAGATATTATTTATACTTACCTGGAAGAAGTAAAAGATCCGGAAGTGCCTGTACTATCGGTTTTAGACCTTGGAATTGTAAGAGATATTATATTGAAAGATGATGAAATAGAAGTGATGATAACACCAACGTATTCCGGCTGCCCTGCAATGGATATGATAGCATTACAAATTCGCATGTCATTATTAAGCCGGGGTTACAAAAATGTAAAAATCACCCAGGTGCTCTCACCAGCCTGGACTACCGATTGGATGAGCGAAGAAGGTAAACGTAAGCTGAAGGAATATGGCATAGCGCCACCCAATCCAAAGCAGCAGGTTTGCAGCCAGGAGTTATTTGCACCTCATGAATCCGTTCAATGCCCACGTTGTAACTCCTATCATACCCAGCGCATAAGCGAGTTTGGCAGTACCGCTTGTAAGGCCTTATATCAATGCCTGGATTGCAAAGAGCCATTTGATTATTTTAAATGTCATTGATTTCTTCAAAAAGATTTGTTCTGCTAAATTTCACTTCACATTCTTTTGTGTTGTAATTTGCTGTTGAAAAAAAATTTACTAAAAATAGCCGGAGCTCATGGAGTTAATTACGTTATACCTTGCAGAAATAGGCCAGGTGGTTTTTGCCTTTTTAATCGGCGCCATTATTGGTATTGAAAGGGAATTCAGAAGTAAGCCTGCCGGCTTTAGAACCATGATATTGATTTGCGTGGGCTCCTGTCTGTTTACCATTTTGTCAAAAGAGTCAGATGGCGGAAGTGCAGACCGCATAGCGAGTAATATCGTTACCGGCATCGGTTTTATTGGTGCCGGTGTAATTTTTAAAGAAGGCATTTCTATTAATGGCATTACCACGGCAGCATTAATTTGGGTTACAGCCGCCTTGGGTATGGCTATTGGTTTTCATAACTACCCTCTTACCATTGTGGTAGCAGCCATCGTAGTAATTGTATTATTTATATTAGAACCGGTGCAGCGGTATTTTGAACGTTTTCATAAAGTGAAAGACTATCGCATAAGAAGCTCCAATGTAAGCCCCGCTTTTAGAACGGAGCTGGAAAACTTTTTTGAAAAAAATAAATTTGGGTTTAGATGCATGAAAGCTTTTAAAGACCGTAATGAAGCCGTTTATCTTTACCGGGTAAGCGCATCCGACAGAAATTACACTCTGGTAGATGAATATTTAATCAACCACCATGCCATTTCCGGCTTCGAAGTTTAAAAAAATTAAAAACTAATAATGTCTGTAATAATTCTTAACATAAAAGATAAAGCGGCCCATATCCTCCTCAACAGGCCCGATAAATACAATGCCTTTAACCGGGAGATGGCCCTGGAGCTTCAACAGGCGCTGGATGATTGTGCCCAAAACCCGGCCATTAGGGCGGTAAGTATTAGCGGCAACGGAAAAGCCTTTAGCTCCGGCCAGGATATTAGTGAGCTGGTGGGCGATAAGGCCATTGGCATTGATAAAATTTTAGCGGAACATTATAATCCTGTTGTTCGCAAAATAAGGGAAATGGATAAACCGGTTGTTGCCTGCATAAATGGAGTGGCCGCCGGCGCCGGCGCAAATATTGCCCTGGCTTGTGATATTGTTGTGGCAACAGCATCGGCAAGTTTTATACAAGCCTTTAGTAAAATTGGTTTAATACCCGATAGCGGGGGTACGTTTTTTTTACCGAGGTTTATTGGCTTTCAAAAAGCATCGGCTTTAATGATGCTGGGCGATAAAGTGAGCGCCGAAGAAGCAGAAAAAATTGGTATGATCTACAAAGCGTTTAGCGATGAATCGTTTGCTGAAGAAGCAGAAAAAATAGTAACCATACTTTCCAATATGCCTACCCTGGGCCTGGCTTATACCAAACAGGTGCTGAATCAATCCCTGCAGAATAATTTTTACGATCAATTACAGCTTGAAGATAAGTATCAAAGAAAAGCAGCCAACACTGAGGATTATGCCGAAGGCATTAATGCTTTTTTAGAAAAAAGAAAACCTTCCTTTACGGGTAAATAATTTTTTATGCAAGCAGATAAACTGGCCAATGATGTAGTGACACACATGATGCAGCACGACCTGTTTAGCCAATGGCTGGGCATTACGGTAATTGAAGTAAAAGAAGGGTATAGTAAAATACAAATGACGGTGCGCAAAGAAATGATCAATGGTTTTGGTATTGTACATGGCGGCATTGCCTTTTCCCTGGCCGATAGCTGTTTTGCCTTTGCCTGCAACAACCGCAATGTATTATCCGTAGCATTGGATACGGCTATAAATTTTACCAAACCGGTTCATGTGGGGGATAGTTTAACAGCCGAAGCCAAAGAAATGCACAATGGAAAAAGCACCGGCCTTTACCATATTACTATTCAAAATCAAAATGGGCATACCGTTGCCTTGTTTAAAGGAACTTGTTTTAGAACAAATAAATCATTGCTATGATTTATTCTTTTAACCATATTATACCCGTTGTTCACCCCTCTTCATTCATACATCCACAAGCGGCAGTAACAGGTAATGTAATTATTGGTAAAAATGTATATGTTGGCCCGGGCGCAGCTTTGCGTGGGGATTGGGGGCAAATTATTATTGAAGACGGATGCAATGTGCAGGAAAACTGCTGCATTCACATGTTTCCCGGCGTAACGGTATTGCTTAAAGAAGCTGCACATATTGGTCATGGCGCCATTATACACGGAGCCACAATTGGAAAAAACTGCCTGGTGGGTATGAATACGGTTATTATGGATCATGTGCAATTGGGTGATGAATGTATTGTAGGTGCGTTAAGTTTCATTAAGGCCGGTGAGGTTTTCGAAAACAGGAGTTTGATTGTAGGCAACCCGGCAAAAAAAATTAAAGAGGTAAGTAACGAAATGATTGAATGGAAATCGCAGGGCACAAAACTTTATCAGCAATTGCCCGGCGATATGCTCAATGGCTGGATGGAGTGCGAACCCTTGCATGATATACCTGAAAACCGGGCAATCACAATGGGAAATTATAAAACCTGGAACGAATCAAAACAATAATTACCGGCTGCAATAAAATTTATTTTCTCTTATCCTCCCAAATTAGTTTTTCATTTGTTTTGGCTTCATTAAAGTCTGGGAATTTACCATCACCCCTGCCGGTAAAGCCCCCATCAGGATGGCCTAATAAGGTACAATTTTCATCATACAAATCATTGAAATTATCGCAGCAGGGAGCGGTAACATAATACACGGTTTTCCCTTTATAGAGATAGCTGAAAATTTTTCTTGTCGGGTTTTGTTTTTCCTCTTCAGAAAATTGATGAATTAATTTTTGTATGCAACCCGGTACTGCCGTAGTTGTATTGGCAATAGTAACCGAAGTTGCGTTTTTTGGTGAAGAACAGCAACCTGATGAGATTATAAAAACAAGAAGGATAAAATTTTTCATCTTCAAAATTATAAGTAAATATATTTATTAAATACAGACCTTTGCCCAAATGGAAAAATCAAATTTTGTTGACCAGATAAAGGTTTTTTGCCGTAGTGGGCATGGCGGTGCAGGAAGCCGTCATTTTTTACGCAATAAGTTAACCGCAAAAGGCGGGCCCGATGGCGGTGATGGCGGAAGGGGCGCTCATATTATTTTAAAAGGAAACACCCAGCTATGGACCTTGCTTCATTTAAGGTATTATAAAAACGTGTTAGCCGAAAATGGGGAAAACGGCAGTGGTAACAATTCCACGGGGCGTAACGGGAAAGACATTATTATTGAAGTGCCTTTAGGAACCCTGGCAAGAGATGCCGATACCGGCGAAATTGAAGCCGAAATTTTACACGATGGCCAGGAAATTATTTGGATGAAAGGTGGGCGTGGCGGATTGGGTAATACCAATTTTAAAACAGCCACCAACCAGGTGCCGGAATATGCACAACCGGGGGAGCCCGGCGTGGAGGGCATAAAAATTTTAGAATTAAAAGTTTTAGCTGATGTGGGACTTGTAGGTTTCCCCAATGCCGGCAAAAGCACACTGCTTTCGGTAATTACTGCGGCAAAGCCTAAAATTGCCGATTATGCATTTACCACCATTATTCCACAGCTCGGTATGGTGGAATACCGGGAGGGGAAAAGTTTTTGTATTGCCGACCTTCCCGGAATTATTGAAGGCGCTGCAGAAGGCAAGGGCCTTGGCCACCGCTTTTTGAGGCATATTGAGCGAAACGCAATCCTGTTATTTTTAATACCGGCAGATAGCAAAGATCACAAAAAAGAATTTGAAATACTTCGCAGCGAGTTGGAACGCTATAATCCTGAGATGTTACAAAAGGAATTTATTATTGCCATCAGCAAGGCCGATTTGCTAGATGAAGAACTAAAAGCGGCTATTCAAAAGGAACTGCCATCTAACATTCCGCATATTTTTATTTCTGCCGTTAGCCAAAAAGGGTTAATGGAATTAAAAGATTTGCTTTGGGCCACGTTAAGCAAAAACCCCGAATAGTTTTTCACCAGGCATATTCCCTTTTGTTTTTCGGGGCAAAAAAGTACATTTGGTGAAGCAACTTCGTTATTAAAAGATTGTATATGCCAAAAACTTTAATTGCCGGTATAGGCCATTATGTTCCGGAAAATGTAATTACCAATCAACACCTGCTGAAGTATATGGACACTTCGGATGAGTGGATACAGGAAAGAACCGGAATTAAAGAACGCCGTTATGCCCACCGTACCGGGGAAAGCACTGCTACAATGGGCATAGAAGCTGCAAAAAAAGCCCTTGCAAACGCTGGCATTGCGGCAACTGATGTTGACTTTATCATTTTTGCCACTCTTAGCCCCGATTATTATTTTCCGGGCTGCGGCGTTTTAGTGCAACGGGCATTAAAAATGAAAGAAATTGGCGCTTTGGACATTCGAAACCAATGCAGTGGTTTTGTATATGCACTTTCGGTGGCCGATCAGTTTATAAAATCCGGTATGTACAAAAATATATTATTGGTATGTAGTGAAAAACATTCGTTTGGCCTCGATTTTAGTACAAGAGGAAGAAATGTATCCGTAATTTTTGGCGATGGCGCAGCAGCCGTAGTTTTACAACCTACCGAAGATAAAGAGCGGGGAATTTTAAGCACCCATCTGCACAGCGATGGTGAAAGCGCCGAAATACTGGCTATGTATAACCCGGGAACCCACGCTAATTATTGGATGGAACAGGAGTTTGCACATTTTGACGATGCTGAAATTGGGCAAATGTTTATGAGTCATGCCATGATAGAAAATGCCCAAAATTTTCCCAATATGGATGGCCCTGCCGTATTTAAAAAAGCCGTGGTAAAATTTCCGGAAGTTATTATGGAGGCATTGAATTACAACGGGTATAAACCTTCGGATATTGATTTGCTGATTCCACACCAGGCCAATTTACGTATTGCACAATTTGTGCAGCAAAAATTGGGCTTAAGCAACGATAAGGTTTTCAATAACATAGAAAAATACGGCAACACTACGGCAGCATCAATTCCGCTGGCATTATCAGAAGCTGTAGAACAAGGCCGGGTAAAAAAGGATGATTTGCTTTGTATGGCGGCCTTTGGCAGTGGCTTTACCTGGGCCAGCGCTTTGGTAAAATGGTAATAATGGATCGTTAATTCCTGCGCACCTTATCCAATTGGATTACGAAAATTATTGAAGATTGCTCTACTTTTAATATATAAAACAAACCCCTATGTCTCGTGTTTTATTTTTATGGATCGTTATCACCGGCTCCATTTCCTGTACGGTTATTAAACCCAACCAGGTAAGCATAGCAGAAAACTATGCAACGGTTTTAAAAGGAGTGAGTACGGTTCCCGAAAATATTTATTTTAGAATGTATAGTTTAAAAGCGCAATCGGAACAGGCGCAACTCAGCGGGCTTATATCCACAACAGGCTCTGCTAATGAAGCCCTCCAGTTTTTGGATGAAAGTTTTAATGATCGAATTGCCTTTCTCAACCTTATTGATTCAATGACTGAGAGCTACGGCCTTGTAAAAGACTATGCCGATTTACTCATGGCCCTTGTGAATGACTCGTACCTGGCAAAATTTATGTCCCAAAAATCAAGCTGGCAATTATCGTTTGAAAAGCTTACCTCCAAATATTTTCTTACAACCGGTAAATATAAAGGCGCTTACACGCCTGCTTCTGTAGGCGCAAGCGGGCTGGTAGGAAATCTCTTGCAGGAAATAGGGTCCACTAAAATTAAATCCCTTCAAAAAAAATATTTGCAACAGGCCATCGCCACATCAACACCCATTATAAAAAGTATTTGTCAAAGTTTTATTGACTTTGATCTTCCAAGGCTTAAAGCTGACTATGCAGCCATGCCGTCTTTCCTGAGGGAAAATTTTAAAGATTTTTTAGGCAATATCAATGCTTATGAAAAGCAGGCCGGAAACAACCCTTTTCATTATTACAAAGATTATATCCCGGTATATCATTACATGCAATATCAATATTATGAAGCCGGCCTATTATTGACCCGTATGGAAACCTGCATGAAAGATCTTATGGCTTCTTTTGATGACTTTTTGTATTGCTTTGATCATGATATTAAACGCAAAGACCTGCCCGAAGCCATCACCCGTTTAAACGACAGCTTTAGCGCACTTACCCGGTTGTTAAGCAATTTAGACGCCATTCATAATAAATACAATAAAATGTTTTAGATATGCCCTACAATCACCTCATAAGAATACTGGTTTTTAGCTCTTTGCTGTATGCATGTGAAAGTAAAAGCACCAGTTCAGTTAAAGATATCAATGCAGAGTATGAAGGAAACCTGGCAACAGACTATGATAAAGCCAAACCTTTACCCGGTAATGATCCCGGGGCAATGGGTTATATGCCTGCAGAAGGTGAATCGGAGGAAGAAAGCAAGCGTAAAGCCATTCAAATGCAGATCGATTCGGCTTATAAAAGCATTGCTTTGCTGGAAGAGGCAAAAATTGCACTTAATAATACCCGTGATGAAGTACTTACTGCCGCCGAACGAAATGCAAAATCCAAATCCATATACTACATCAATCTTTTACAAAACGAAATGTGCAGGGCTGTAGATGCCAGCATTATTAATAACTTAAAAGTAAATGCCGGCAAGTTGGAGCAAATTACTTCAACCATGGAAGACCAAGTGAGTAATTTGAAAAGCGCTTCCGAATCGTTACAAAAAGCAGCAGTTTATGTATCCAAAACCGCAAATATTTTTAGCGCCTGCTTTACCAGCGGATGGGTAAAACCTGCTATCAGTAAAAAGCAATAAAAAACGGCCACTCTTAATTAAATGGCCGTTTTCAAAATTTTATTTTCACCGCCTAACTGGCATCATGATCTCTATGCCTTTTACTTTCTTCTTTTACATTATGGGTGATATCAATGGGGTTTACATCGGTAATATGCTGGGTAACCGGCCTGGTAATTCTTGGAGCCGATTGCTTTGCAGCCATAAAGTTTTTATAAAAAAGCCATAAACCGCCTGCAATAAAAATAAAACCCAGGTATTTTAAAATGCTGCTAAAAGTGCCTGTGGGTACAGGAGAGTTATATGTAAGCAGCATTTTGCCAAAACTGTCTTTTTCAATCTTGGCATCTGATGCCGAAGAAGGCAAAATAATTTTCATGGTTTGGCCATTATCCTCATCTATCATTAAAAATTGCTGATCGCTTAACTTGGTAATATTGGCTTCCTTGTTTTCGGGTGTAGATAAGTCGGCAAACCATTTTCCTTTTTGGTTCATTTCAACCATTCCCAATACTTTAAATTTTGCCGAAACGCTTCTTTCCATATCATCCTGCTTAATATCAAAATCCGTTAGCTCCTGCTTGGGAAACGCTTTTTTGAATTGGTTTTTAATAACTGAAGCGCTCGTAGCGCCCATTTGTTTTAACATATCCCACCATTGGGCATTGTATTTTGAGCTCACAGAGAGTACTCCACTGCCCACATCATCAACCACTACTTCAATGGTTGTTTTAACCGGGCTTTTTTGTGCTAAAACTTTAGTTGTGAATCCCAATGAAAAAAGCAAAGCCAAAAGCAATGCCGTTTTAATATTTTTGATAAACTGTTTCATATTTATTGAAGGGTGTTTAAAATTTTCATAATTGTGCCTTGGTACTTTGAACCCGATTGAGAATTGGCGCCCAGTAGCAGGACCGCAATTCTGCCCACCTCTGATTTAAATGCGGCAACCCAATTGATAACAACCACATTGGGTACACTGGTAACGCCATTATAAACCTGGTATCCACCGGAGGAGCCGGACTTTTGATATTGTAATGATCCTCCATAATTGGCAACATAGTTGTTCAGGTAATTTAAGGCAGCTTCGGGGCTGGTGCCTCCTGAAAAGCTGTACACTTCGGCATTTGCCATACCATCCCTGCTGTAAATCACCGTTTTTAATTCTGGAATTTGAGCGCTTTTAGCCCTAACAGACCAGGAGCTTGGGTAAGCAAACCTAAGTACCCCATTATAAGCTTTGTACCCGGAAGGAACGTTTCCGCCTCCGCCGCCATTTCCACCACCACCACCACCACCACCATCGTTGCCACCTCCACCGCCTCCATCATTTCCTCCTCCTCCGCCATCATTACCGCCACCGCCGGCATTCATATTTGGCATTTGCTGTGTTTGTGGAGCTTGTGCAATGGCGCCTGCTGTAAATGATTTGGCTATTTCATCCACTTTTTGCCTTAAAAACTGGTTGTCTTTTAATTCTATAGCCAGCGCCCCGTTTTTAATGGCCTGGCGTATATCTACGGCAAAATACCTGGGGTCGCCGGCA
>ERZ795041.725-NODE-725-length-11625-cov-4.603457_pt1 | contig 11625 bp, 10 predicted proteins | sample MGYA00375125_ERZ795041 | MGnify/ENA primary metagenome ERZ795041 (study PRJEB30170, sample SAMN03074214) | activated sludge metagenome | biome: Common Effluent Treatment Plant; feature: Wastewater; material: Activated sludge; isolation source: activated biomass in...
AATGCGATGCCGCCGATGCGGAAGGCTTGCGCGAAACCGGGCTTTCGGTCACGGTAACCCAAACAGTTATGCGCGAGGCGGACGACCGGGAAAGGCTGGCGCGCGAAGTGCTTGCAGCCGCCGCCGGCGAAGCATGAGGGTCTTTCGGACGTTGAGCTTCGATATCGGCAGCGGTACGTGGATCTGTGGGCGAATCCGGAGTCGTCGTCGGTGCTGGTGATGCGGTCTCGGCTGGTGTCTCGGATCCGTGGGTTCATGGAGGCCCGCGGGTATCTTGAGGTCGAGACGCCGATGCTACAGACGCTGGCGGGCGGGGCGGCGGCGAGGCCGTTTGTGACGCACATGAACGCGTTGCAGATCAACTTGTACATGCGGATCGCACCGGAGTTGTATTTGAAGCGGCTGCTTGTGGGAGGGCTGCCGAAGGTCTTTGAGGTGAACCGGAACTTCCGCAACGAGGGATTGGACAAGCAGCACAACCCCGAGTTCACGATGCTGGAGGCGTACGAGGCGTTCGGTGACGTCGAGACGGTGATGGAGTTGACGGAGTCGATCATCCGCGACGCGGCGACGTTTGTGGCGGAGCTGGCGCATGGGCCCGGCGCGCCCCCGGTGCTCCCGTTCGGTGATCTGACGATCGATTACGGCAAGCCGTTCGCGCGGCGGTCGTACGCCGAGTTGTTCGAGTGTGCGTACGGGTTCCCGATGTCGGACGGCGTTCGGGCTCGGGGGCTGCTCAAGATGCTGGAGCCGAAGTTGGGGTCGGCGATCGACGCGATGGATGAGATCCTGGTGGTGAACGAGTTGTTCGAGCACAAGCAGAAGGGTGGCGAGGCGCAGCTGGATCTGAGCGTGCCGACGTTTATCACGGACTATCCGAGCGCGATCAGCCCGCTGACGAGGCCGAAGCGGGAGGATCCGCGTCTGGCGGATCGGGCGGACTTGTTCGTGGCGGGGATGGAGCTGGCGCCGCACTACACGGAACTGAATGATCCGGACGTGCAGGAGTCGAAGTTCAGGGAGCAACTGAAGGGATTGGACACGGACAAGTCGGCGGAGGAGAGCACGTATCGGACGATGGACCATGATTTCCTGCGGGCGCTGCGCGTGGGCATGCCGCCGGCGGGGGGAATGGGGCTGGGGATCGACCGGTTGGCGATGCTGTTGACGAATCAGCGAACGATCCGGGACGTGATCGCGTTTCCGATGATGCGGCCTGAGGTGTAGGAGAAGGAAGGGGCAGGTGGGGCGCTTGCTGCACGAGGTTGTGTAGAAAAAAAGGCACAGGCGGGACGCCTGTGCCACGAGGGGTACGAGTTGGTCTCGCTGTGTGCGATCAGTTCTTGGCCGCACTCGTCATGTCGGCGATGGCGCTCATGATGGCCTTGCGCTGATCGAGGGAGAGGGAGGCGAGGGCGTCGCCGGCGGCCTTGGCCCTGGCGGCGAGGGGCGCGTTGGCATCGATGCCCTTGAGGGTCTTGATGATCGCGGTGTCGGAGAGCACACCCTTGGCGGCGAGGTCGTCGGCGTGGGCGGCGGCGGCGGCGAGCATCTCCTGGTGGATGGTTCGTGTCTCTTCGAGGCCCTGGTTGAAGATGGAGCGGAGGGTGTTGACGAGGGTCTGGCTCTTGTCGGCGGCGTTGGCGTCCTTCAGGAGGGCGTCGGCGTATTCCTTGGTGATCTTCTTGTGGAGCGCGCCCTGGACGGGGGTGAAGAGGCCCTTGTCGGTGAGGTCCCTGGCGAGGTCTGGCGCGGACTTGGGGGGCATGAGGGGTCGTGCGATGTTGGTGACGCGCTGCATCTCGCCGTTCTTGCGGTCGGCGAGGTTTTCGGCGTTGAGTTTGTTGAGGGCGCCGTTCTCGATCTCTTCGACGAGGTCGAGGTTCTGGGCGACGATGGTGCGGAGGTGGGACTTGCGTTCTTCGAGGTACTTCTCGATCGCGGGGCGGTGGGAGTCCTCGAGGAGCGTGTTGTTCTTGAGGGCGGCCCAGTCGGCGGGGACGGCGAGGGGGATGAGTTTGCCGGCGGCGTCACGCTCGACGAGGGAGTCGAACTTGACGTCGGCGGGGACCTCGACAGCGACGGGCTTGGGCTTGGAGATGTTGACGGGCGTCGCGGTTGGCGGCGCGATGGGCTTGGGGGGCATCTCGAAGGAGGGGTCGCTCTCGGGTGGCGGGGCGACTGGCGGGAGGACGAGTTGGGCGAGGGTGAGGCTCGAGAGGGCCATGGAGGCCGTCGCGGTGAGGGCCATCAGGCGGGTTCGACTGATCATGGGGGCGATCCTTCCTTCAATCGGGCGCTGGTGAGGTTCGTTCCCGCTTGGATGCGGCGGGCCGGGAGATCCGGCGGCGCGCGGGCGGGGATCGGCGAAAAGTGTAGGTCGAGGCGTGGTGGGGGCTTGTGGATCGACCCTGGTGAGGGGGTTTTCGGGCGTGGAGCGGATCTGTGGGCGTGTGTTCCCGTGGCGTCTCACTTCGGCTTCGTTTCTGATTTCTTGTTTGGCTTTGTGTCTGGCTTTGTGTCTGGTTTTGTGTCTGGCTTGGGGTCTGGTTTGGGGTCAGCCTTCTTGTTGTCGTTGGCGGGTTTGGCGTCCATGGAGCCGCTGTCCATGGAGCCGTCCATGGAGCCGGTCATTGACCCATCCATGGAGCCGCCCATTTCGCCTGGCGTGTTGGCGGCGGGGATGGCGGGGTCGAGGTATTCCTTCATGGCCATGGCGCGCTGTGGAGGGGTGAGTTCGGCGAAGACTTTTTTGATGAAGGCCTCGCGCTGGGCGATGGTGGGCCTAAGGAGGGTCTTCTGGGTGAACTCGAGGGCCTGGGCACGGATGGTGTTCTCCTGCTCGGGGGTGGCGTCGACGACGTCGAGGAAGTGGTCGAGGTCCTCGGCTCGGTATTGCACCTGGCGTTCGTAGGAGCGTTTGATTTCTTTGCCGATGGCCTTGGCGATCTCGGCACCGATGGCCTCGGTGGGTTTGGTGCCGTTCTCCTTGGCGTCGGCGAGAGCCTCCTCGGCGATGGCCTTCCAGTACGAGTCGATGAGGGCGAGGAACTGAGAGGCGTGCTCGGGTGAGAGGACTTGGGCGATCTGGTCCTTGGCTTTTTCATGGCCGACTTCGGCCTCGAAGAGTCGGATGAACTCTTGGAAGGCGGACTTGAGTTCGGGCCTGTCGCCGGCCTCGGCGGCGTTGTGGAGTCGGATGATGAGGGGGACGTTGGCGATGACGACTCGATCGAGTCCGAGTCGCCTTCGATCGACGATCTCGTTGGCCCGGCGTCGCTCCTTGGCGGTGAGTCTGAGTTTGTCGAGGGCGACCTCTTCGGGCGTGATCTCGAGGCGTTTGACTTTACCTTCGGCATCGCGCTCGATGAGGGTGGGGGCCTTTCGGTCGGCGTCTGGGTCGGGGACGCGGGGGCCGGCGAGAGGGTCGGTGGCGGGCGATGGCGGGTCGGCGAGCGTGAGGGGCGCGAGGGTCCCGGCGAAGAGGAGGAGCGAGAACGCCCGAACGGGTAAGGCTCCGGTCCAACGGCGATGAGTGGGCGTGCGCATGGTGGTCTCCTTTGGGCCCCGGTCGTGTGGGCCAAAGGAATGATTGGAGGCAGCGGGGTCCAGTTTCGGAACGACGGGCGAATTCTCTCTGGAATCTGGGGCGGAGTGTGTCGGGGTTGCCTAGATTCACGGACGAGGACCGAAGCGCGTGTGCTGAGAGGGAGTCGGAGAGGAAATGCCGCGCAGAGTGTGGGGGGCACACAGGAATACGGGAGCGACGATGAGCGATCGAGAGAGTCTGGCACGGGCGATCGCGGAGGTGGCGCTGTTGCGCGGGACGTTCACGTTGCGGTCGGGGCGGACGAGTTCGTTTTATCTGGACAAGTACCTGTTCTCGACGCGGCCCGAGTTGCTGCGGCGGCTGGGGCCGATGTTTGGCGAGCGTGTTCGGGCGATGGGTGAGCGTGCGGGCGTAAAGGTCGCCCGTCTCGCGGGGGCGGAACTTGGTGGGATCCCGCTGGTGACGGTGGCGAGCCTGGAGACGGGGCTGCCCTGCGTGTTCGTGCGGAACCAGAAGAAGGACTATGGCACGTCGAAGCAGTTGGAGGGCGTGGTGAACGCGGGGGACGTGATGGTGCTGGTGGAGGACGTGGCGACGACGGGCGGGCAGGCGATCGAGGCCGTGGGCGTGCTGCGCGAGGCGGGGGCGCGGGTGCTGGGGGTGATCGCGACGATCGACCGACTGGAGGCTCAGGGCGGGGCGAGGGAGAACATCGAGGGCGCGGGGCTGATGTTCGAGTCGTTGTTCACGATTCGGGATCTGGGGATCGAGTAGGCCGGGCACCTTGCCCACTCGCGATTCTGATGAGATGTGAAGGGTCGTGTGGAAGACCCGCGTTTGGAGAGGCGGGCCGCCATCGAGGACGACGCGAGAAAGCGGAGAGAGATTCCAGACTCGTCAAGTGGTCTCTCGGAGGGGTTTGGGCGCGCCTTTGGCGGTCCGAGACGGCGTTGATGTTGTCCGATGTGTCACCCTTTTGCGGTTCGGCGCCGCCAAGTCGCCCCCCGAAACCCCCGTTCCTGGCCCGCCAGGGCCGGTCCGATCAGATATCACGCTTATCAGCGCCCTCGGACCCTGACACGCCGATCGACGCCAAGAACAGCTCCGCAAAGAACGGACGATCGCCCCGGCCGGCCCGGCTGCAGGTCCGCCAAAGAACGGAGAATCGTCGCCACACTCCCGGCCACCAGCCGAACGACTGGCGCCGCCAGCGCCGTCGTTGAGAACGAACGATGGCTCCGCAAAGAACGTTCGATGGTCATTCCTTGCCGGCTCTTGAACCCACTCGGTGATCTGGCCGGCGTCGACGAGAACGAACGATCGCGGCGCGAGCCACGTACCCGTGCGGCGGCGACAAAGAACGTTGGATCGAACGTCCGCGAACATCATCAACATAGCCATCGCACACATAAGTTGGTCTAGACCCAATTGAGTCTCGACGAGGATCACCGCTCGGCGCCGAAATCGTCAAGTGCAAAAAGGGCCTGTTTTACCGAGCGAAAACACCATCTACTGGCGAAGCATCGCCGAGTTGTATATAATCGGGCACGGTTCTTCATGGGCGTGCGGCGTGATGCCAAGCGAACGGAAGACACCCAGTCGTCGTGGTGAACCGGAGTGATTCTGGGGCACCATGACCCGGCGTCTGCCGGGTCGGGACTCGACTCCGACGAGCGTGATGCTCGGCGGAAGAACCCCGGGGCATGGTCCTCGGGCTGAGGCTTAGGACGCAAAGGAACCTTCAGGGGTGTGAGCCGATCTCGCTCGGCGAGGGCGGTGGCTACGTCGCGACGTTGCCATCGGACTCATCGGGTTTGCTCGGCGGTCTGTTTGTCCGCACACAAGGCTCGGCCCGTGCCGTAGCCCACGGAGATTCTTTTGCCATGAGTCCAATGAATATTCAAACCATCTCGATCGATCGCATCAACCCCGCACCGTACAACCCACGCCTCGACCTCCAGCCCGGTGATCCTCTGTACAAGAAGATCGAGCGGAGCGTCGACGAGTTCGGCCTTGTCGAACCGCTCGTCTGGAATCAGCGGACCGGGAACCTCGTCGGTGGGCACCAGCGTTTGAAGGTGCTCAAGTCCCGCGGTGTCACCGAGGTCCAGGTCGTTATCGTCGACCTGCCGCTCGAGAAGGAGAAGGGTCTCAATCTCGCCTTGAACAAGGCTCAGGGCGACTGGGACGAGCAGAAGCTGGCGGAGTTGCTCAGCGAGCTCGTGAAGACGCCCGATTTTGATCTCGGCATCACCGGGTTTGACCTGGACGAGACCAACGACCTGCTCACCGAGGTCCTCGGCGACGATGCCACCAAAAAGGAAGAGGGCTTCGATCTCGAGAAAGCCGTCGCCGCCGCGGTGACGCCCGTAACCCAGCCGGGTGACCTGATCATCCTCGGCACCGACCCCGCTCGCCAGCACCGCCTGCTCTGCGGCGACTCCACCAACCCCGAGCATGTCCGTCGCCTGATGGACGGCATGCGTGCCCAGTTATTCGCCACAGATCCGCCATATCTGGTCGACTACGACGGGACCAACCATCCCGGCGACAAGAATGGGAAGCGGAAGGACTGGTCGGGCACCTACGGCGTGACCTGGGACGACGCCGACGCCAACCCCGAGCTCTACGACAAGTTCATTGCCGCCGCCGTCGCGGAAGGCATCGCCCCGAACGCCGCGTGGTATTGCTGGCACGCCTCTCGCCGGCAGGCGATGCTCGAAGCCGCCTGGAACAAGCACGGTGCGTTTGTGCACTGCCAGATCATCTGGGCCAAGAACAAGGGCGTGCCGACCCGCACCTGGTACCTCTGGCAGCACGAGCCGTGTCTGATGGGCTAGATCAAGGGGAACATGCCGTCGCGTGCCGACGAGCACCGGCTCCCCACGGTCTGGAACATCGACACCCTCCCCAACGGTGCCGACCGACCGGACCACCCGACACCCAAGCCGCTCGAGGTCTTCGAGATCCCGATGCGGCAGCACACGCAGCCCGGCGAGATCTGCTACGAACCGTTCCTCGGTAGCGGCACGCAGATCATCGCCGCGGAGCGGCTGCAGCGGCGGTGCTTCGGTATCGAGATCAGCCCGGTCTACTGCGACGTCATCGTCCGCCGGTACATCGCCTTCGCTGGGGAGGGTGCCGTCGCCCCCGAGATCGCCGAGAAGTACCGACTCGCCGCGAAGGAGGATTCGCGGTGATCGACAACAACCCTGACTCCACGCCGCCGGACCTCGTGCCGGAGAGCGCGCAGAACTCCGGCGATGAAGCACCGTTGCCGGGACGCCGTTTCCGAGACGAACTCGGCGACGGACGGCATCGCAACGTCTTCGATGTCCTCCGCGACATCAAGAACGGCGTCCTCAACACGTCCAATCTCTCCGCCGATGACAGGCGGCTCTGCGTTGCCCAGCTCGTGGGCGAGGGGCTCTCGGTCGGCGAGATCGCCCAGGTGCTGCGGGTGAGCACCCGCACCATCACCCGCGACCGCCAGGCGATCCACGAGCAGAACGCCATCGAGCCCGATCCGCGGCTCGGGTAGCTGTTCGCGGGTCGTCTCGCCGCGGAGTATGAGGCGACTTCCGCCCGCATCCGCCGCGTGACCCGTGACAAGGACACGCCGCCCGCCGTGAAGATCGACGGTGAGTACAAGTGCTACGACATGTTCGACCGGCTGGTGCAGCGGCTGCAGAGCATCGGGCTCATCCCAACTGCCGCTCAGCGGGTGCAGAGCGATCTGACCCACAACCTCGGTGATCTCTCCAGCATGGCGGACCTCCGCAACGAGGTGCAGCGGCTGGAGCAGATCGAGCGGGAAGCCCAGGGGCTGTCGCCGCCGGCGGCGGCACCTGCTTCGGCACCGCCAACGCCGACCAGCACGACACCGGTGTCGTCGCCGGTGGCGCCAAAACCCACAACCCCAGAATCAGCTCCCGCAGCCGCGGCACCGTCGCCAGCTCCAACGCCGGCACCACAACCTCCGAGGCCGGCACCCGCTGCAGTTCCGTCCCCTCCCGCGTCACAACCACCATCGCCACCGAAGACCGCCATCCAGATCCACCTTGAAGCGGAGCAGAAGCGTCGGGAGGAACGATGCAAACAGTAACTCAATCCCAGCTCGCTATCACGGGAGCACTCTCGAGTCACCGTCGTCGGATCGCCGCGATCTCGCCGAAGGCGTTTGCTCAGGTCTACCTGGCCAAGCACATGCGGCTCAAGCCGTCACGCATGCACGAGGACCTCTACGGCATGCTCGCCGGCATCAGCGGGCAGCGTGGTCAGCGGATTGCCGTCGCTGCCCCACGCGGTCATGCCAAGAGCACGGTCGTGAGCCTGGCATACATCCTTTGGTCCATCCTCTATAAGCACGAGCAGCTCGTGCTGATCATCTCTGGCACGAAGGAGCAGGCGGCGTTGCTCCTGAAGAACCTCAAGGATGAGATCCAGGGCAATGAGCTGCTGCTGGAGGACTTTCCCGACGTGTGCTCGAAGCCGGGTGAGATCGGGGGGGCGGGGATGGGCGGCGGGCGGATGCCCAAGCCGTGGCGGGACAACTGCATCCTCCTCCGCAACGGCGTGATGATTCGGGTGCTCGGCAGCGGGCAGGCGTTGCGTGGTGTCCGGCACGGACCCTACCGCCCCAGCCTGATCATCTGCGATGACCTGGAGAACCAGGAGCACTGCGAGTCCGCCGAGCAGCGGATCAAGCTGCGGGACTGGTTCGAGAAGACGCTGCTCAAAGCCGGCGATGCACGTACCAACGTGGTTGTCGTCGGCACCGTCTTACACTACGACTCACTCCTCGCGAATCTCACGCACGAGAAACTCGAGCGGGGCAAGTCCGTCGGCTGGGACCGGCGTCTGTACCGGGCCGTCGAGGTGTACAGCGAGCGTGCGGATCTGTGGGACCAGTGGGAGGCGATCCGTGTCGGCGAGAAGGAGTTCAATGGCGAGACCGGTCCCATCGCCGCTGCGGCGTTCTACGAAGCCAATATGGTGCTGATGCTCAAGGGTTCGCAGGTGCTCTGGCCCGAGCAGGAGGACTACCTGCGGTTGATGCAGATCCGGTCCGACGAGGGGCGGCTGAGCTTCCAGTCGGAGAAGCAGAACGAGCCGCTCGATCCCGAGCGATGCCTCTTCCGCGAGGACTCGTTCCACTACTGGGATAACGGGTTCACCGAGCCGATGGAGATGGTGCGGCGGATCGGTCAGCATTGTCGCATTTACGGTGCGTGCGATCCCAGCCTCGGCAAGAACCCCAACCGCGGCGATTACTCGGCGATCGTCACGGTCGCCAAGAACCTCAACGATGACTCCTTGTACGTCCTTCATGCCGACATCGCCCGCCGCAAGCCGGAGGAGACGATCAACCGCATTGTGCAGCTTGCCAAGGTGTTCAACTACCGCGACTTCGTGGTCGAGGGCAACCAGTTCCAGACCGTGATGGTCGAGTCGCTCCGCCAGCGGGCGATGGCGGCGGGCGTGTCGCTGCACCCTCGATCCATGAACAGCACCGCCAACAAGCAGGCACGCATCGAAGGCCTCGAGGCGTACATCTCCAGCGGACGACTGAAGTTCAGCCGCTGCCAGACCATGCTGCTCGAGCAGCTGCGTCAGTTCCCGCTCGGGGCCCACGACGACGGTCCCGACGCCCTGGAGATGTGCATCAGCTGGTGTGCCGAGCGACGGGTCGTCACCGGCGGACGAGTGTATGGGATGCTGTGAGACTGAGTGCCGGGTTGAGCTCGCTGACAACAAAGGGTGAGTCGGCGAGCACGTCGGCCATATCTCTCTGCTTTTCGCTCTGGGCCTCAGTAATCTACGTGTGCCGAGCCAGTCGCTATCGGATCTATGCCTCAACACTCGCCGCGTAGTCCCTCAGCCATTCGTATTTCTGTCGAACGCGTTCACATGCGCCGTTCTGCTGGATTCCAGTTGTCGCAACTTGTCGCGCGCGGGATATCACTGTGTGGTGGGTAGTGTTCGCGCCGATTTCCCATGTGATCGTGAAGCCACTGGAGGCAGTATGCATGGCTTCATTCCCTGCACGGACAATCTGTGCGTTCAGAAGATCCAGATGAACCTTGCCATCTGCGCGATCGGTGCGAAAGGTCTGATTCAGCAGCGCCCCGCGCTCCGCAAACGGCCACGCGTCAACATCCTGACCTCGCAGCGCATGAAGAATAGAAGCGTCAATCAGTACGCGTGGGTACACAGCGAGTTTGCTTTCCAGGTCGTACGCGGCGTTCATTCCCGGGCCGAAAGTGATGGATTGGGCGCCGCGCGAGCCGCGACTCGAATGCGACCCGGGGTCGCTCCAGCTCGGGTGCCAGTACATCTTTCCAATGGTGAGCCCGCCGCGAATGCAGGCGTCGAGCTCAAGAATGCGGTCGTGCAGGTACCGCACGACGAAGCAGAGCTGTCCGAGAGGATTGCAGGCGTTGCCATTTGCGTGTGCGGTAGGCGTGAACACGACCATGCTGTCCGAGAAAGCCCGGACCTGCATCGGACACGGACCAAGCGACGTCTGTTTCATGCCAGACTGTGGTGTCGCGGCGAGCGACGTGATCCCACTGAGCTGTTGGAGCAACTCGACGTCATAGACACTGCGCTCGACCAGTTGCCGGAAGCCGAGGATGTCCAGGAACGCGACGTAGCAGTCTTGGTAATCACCAGCTTCGGGCATCTCACAGCCTCCTACGGTGCTTCCTTGAACTCGCAAGCGAGTGCGCTCGTTGAGAATAAGCCGATCGACTGGTGTCTCTGGAGTTGGCTCACACTACACACCCGTCGGCCGTATGTAATGCGCACGCCACCCCGCATCGACCCAATCACTGCGACTTGTCTGAAGTGCAACCAGGCGCTGCTGTCGCTCGACCTTATAGTCGTAGGTCGAGTCCAGCGCGGCAACGAATCGACCAGCGTGGAAGACCCAGGGCATGTCTTCAAACGCCACCATCAGATCGCCGGCCAGCGACGGTCCGATGGCGTGTAGGCATGCCACCAGTGACATCTCGCATGTGTCGAACAGGTCAGAGGCTGCATCGACGATAGTCTCCGTCGTGTCGAAGCCAATGCGGAGGCCGGCTGCTTGCTCGGCGATGTGTTTGCGGATCTGGTTATGGCTGGCATGAACGAAGCCCGAGAGGTGCCCATAGTGTCGCAGGACTCGCTGAACGAAGTCGGCGGCCCATGTTCCGGGCAGGAGGTCAAACTTAGTCCCCTTCAGCTCGTCCGTCAGTCCTGAGGCGGATATCTTCCGCTCAAAAAACACCAGACGGTAATCGAGGGGGGATGTTGGCATGCTCTGATCTGTGAAGAGCAGCTTGACCGAGGCCTCAAGAAGGAACCGCAGTTCCCTGCGTGCCGGGTTCCGCATTCCCTCGACGATCAGGAAGCTAGCGGCGAGGCCCGACTGGATCAGCAGGTCAGAGACCCTGAAGAACAGGTGGGTGTCAACCAGTCCGGGGCAGCGCTGGGCGTACATGTGGACGAGGCCGAGGGTCTTGGCGAAGTCGATGCCGAGCGACCGAACATAGCCAACCGCCGCCTCAACGTCCGGCGGCATTGAGTCGTGCTCAGGGGTGGGAGTGCCAGTGTCCTCGGGCTGTATTTTCATCATGGTACCGCGACTTGGAGAGTTATTGCTTGGTATCGGCGACCCGTGGTCACGCCGGCGGCGGTCGGTGTCGGCGGGTCAGATGACCTGCTCTAGAATTTCGGTAATCTTGGCTGAGTCGATACTCCCGTTAGCCTCATCGCGCGTGACAATCAGTGTGCCCTTCTTCCCGCCGCCTTCCTCGCGTGGGAGAATCCCATTGGTCCGGTACCAGACCAGTTTCTCCTCCCAGCGCCGGCGGTAGGAGGGCACATGCAGCATCCCGCAGTGCTCCCAGTAGATCGTGATGCCGGATTCCATGTCGTCGACCGTAAAATCTGGATACTTGGTGACACCGTCGATGGTCAGGGGGCGCTCGTAGGCGTAATCGACACCGCGGCGGGGGGGGAAGGGAGGCGAGGAAAGAAACGAAGTTGAGGGGGGCAAAAAGACCCCCCAAGGGGGGAGTTAGAAACAC
>ERZ795041.726-NODE-726-length-11609-cov-3.665830_pt1 | contig 11609 bp, 8 predicted proteins | sample MGYA00375125_ERZ795041 | MGnify/ENA primary metagenome ERZ795041 (study PRJEB30170, sample SAMN03074214) | activated sludge metagenome | biome: Common Effluent Treatment Plant; feature: Wastewater; material: Activated sludge; isolation source: activated biomass in a...
CGAGCTCGGAGTGGTGGAGCTTGTCGAAAGGGCGCTCAAGAGGACGATGGCTTCGGAGACGGCGAAGTTAGAAGGCTCGCTCATATTCCTCGCCACGACGGGCAGCGCGGCTCCGTTCATAGGACTTTTCGGCACTGTCTGGGGAATCATGACCTCGTTCATCGGCCTTGCCGGGAGCCAGGGCGTCCCTACGCTGCAGACCGTCGCCCCGGGTATCGCGGAGGCCCTAGTCGCCACGGCCATAGGCCTCGCGGCGGCTATCCCGGCAGTTATCGCATACAACTACTTCATCAGCCGGGTAAAGCGCATCGACATAGACATGGAGAACTTCTCCTCGGAATTCCTCAACATAGTGGACAGATACATCAAGAAGGTATAAGACGATGGGAATGCAGACCGGCGGCCGCGAAGGCCGCACAGTAATGTCCGAAATTAACGTTACTCCGTTCGTGGACGTGATGCTCGTTCTCTTGATAATCTTCATGGTCACGACGCCCATTCTGTATCAAGGGATGGACGTAAACCTCCCGAAGTCGCAGTCGGGCCCCATACCGTCGCTCGACCGCGAGAGAAAAGTTGTCGTCACGCTTAACTCCGCAGGCGAGATATTCATCGAAAAGGACCAGTACTCCCTTAACGAGCTGAGCGGCGAGGTCCAGAAGCTCATAACGGAGAGAGGGGCCGACATAAGAAACGAAGAGGTCTTTCTAAGGGCCGATACGGGCGTTTCCTACGGGAAGGTTGTAGAGGTCATGTCCGAGATTAGAAACGCCGGGGTGGAAAAACTCGGCCTCATAACCGAGCCCGTCCCGAGCAATTAAGAGGCAAACGGGGAAATGAAATCTGACGACAAAGACACACCAAAGGACTCTTCCTTCTGGGGTATATTCTTTTCGATAGCCCTTCACGTTTTCGTGCTGGCCCTGGTTCTTTTCTGGGGCTTTACGAGCACGAGGCAGGATTCCTCTCCCGGGCCGATAGAGGTGTCCCTCTCGGGGCTTGGGTCGGGAGAGGGAAGCGGAGGCGCACCGCCGAAACGCGTGCAGCCCCCTCCGCGTAAAGCCCAGCCGGTCCAGCCCGAGCCCGAACCGGAACCAGAGCCCGAACCGGAAAAAGAAGAGGTCGCCAAGGTCCCTCCGCCCGAGCCCGAACCGGAGCCCGAGCCGAAAAAAGAAGAACCGAAACCCAAGCCCAAGGAAGTGGCCAAGATCGAGCCGGACAAGAAGGTGATACCGATCGAGCCCGAAAAGAAGCCGGAGAAGACCCCTGAGCCCAAGAAGAAAGAGGTAAAGAAGGAAACTCCGGCTCCGACGAAAAAACCAGAGAAGAAGCCTGAAAAGGAAGTGAAGAAAGAGGTCGCGAAGAAACCGGAGCCGACGGAAAAGCCAAAAGCTCCTAAGAAGACGACGGCCAAATCCGAGAAGAATCTCGAAAGCGAGAAGAGTAAGGTTCTTCAGGACCTGAAGAGACAGAAGGTCCTCGACAACCTTAAAAAGGTTGAGGCCCCTTCGGAAATCGAAGAGCCCATGGGCGAGGAGCAGAGGCTCGCCATGGCCGACTCGTCCGACATATCCGACCAGCCGGGCCCGGGCAGCGGACGGGGTGAAACCTCTACCAGCCCCGGCAGCGGGAGCGGCGGCGGCAGGGTCGGCGGAGGCGGAGGCGGCTCGGGCGTAAATCCCGTGCTTCTCAGCCTCTATACCGACAAGGTTCATCAGCGAATAAAGCGCAACTGGCGCATCCCTCCAGGGGTTCCCACGGACGGCGATCTTACGACCGGGGTATTCTTCAAGGTGGACGGAACGGGAAGGGTCTTCGACGTCAGGGTCAACAAGTCCTCGGGCAACGCCGCGTTCGACCAGTACTGCGTGGACGCCATACGTAAATCCGCTCCTCTTCCGGTCCCGCCGTCGGAGTTCGCGGAAGAGGCGGAAAAGGAAGGAATGGACATCACCTTCAAAAACAAGCCGTATTAAAAAATTTACGCTCCCCGTGGAAGAGAAAATGAATCTCATACTCGTAAGACATGGAGAGACCGACTGGAACAGGACCGGCAGGTGCCAGGGGATTTCGGACGTGGTCCTTAACGATAACGGAAAGAAGCAGGCCGTAGAGCTCGGGGTTTGTCTCAAGGGCGAGAAAATCTCGGCCGTGTATTCGAGCGACCTCGCGAGGGCTATTTCGACTGCCGAGGAGATAGCGAAGCACCACGGGCTTGCCGTCGAGACGGACAGCGACCTCCGGGAAATGGACCAGGGAAAATTCGAGGGGCTTCTGTTCACGGAAATAAGGGAAAGATACGCGGACGTCATGACGCAGTGGCGGGACAGCCCTGAAACCCTCAGGATACCGAGCGGTGAATCTCTCTCCGAGGTCAGGGAAAGGGCGCTCAGGGCGTTCGGCAAGCTTTGCGAGCGTCACGACGGGGAGACGGTCGTGGCGGTGAGTCATAACCTCACGATAACGACTCTGCTATGCGAATTTACGGGCATCGGCCTCTCCGGGTTCAGGAGCTTCGGCATACAGGCGGCCTCGCGGAGCACAGTTTGCCTCTCCGAGGGGAAGGTGGTGGTAGTCGATCTGAACGACGTATCGCACCTTACCCCCGTCGACGCGCTGCCGCATTTCTGAGCCCTCCGCGCCCCGCCGTTTTCTTGTAACTCCGGTTATACTGTGGTGTAATTTCGTGGTGCAAATATGAAAGAAGACATACAAAGAGTCGTACTCGAATCCGTAGAAAACATAGGAAAAAAGATTAACCTCACTGACCTCGCGGTCGAAATCGAGGTCGGTGTCCCGAAGCGGAAGGAATTCGGCGATTTCTCGATCAACACGGCCATGATACTGGCGAAAAAGATGGGCGAGAACCCACGCCGTGTGGCCGAGCTTATAATCGAAAACCTCCCGCCCGAAAGCGAGCAGCTTTTTAAAAAGGTCGATATCGCGGGGGCGGGCTTCATAAATTTCTTCGTCAGGGAAAACGCCATGGTGGACAAGCTCACCGAGGTCCAAAGGCTCGGCGAGAGCTACGGCGCGTCCGACATCGGCGGGGGGAAGAAGGTCCTCATCGAATTCGTAAGCGCAAACCCCACCGGGTTCCTCCACATAGGGCACGCACGTAACGCCGTCGTCGGCGACGTAGTGTCGAACATCCTCTCGGCGTCGGGATACGACGTGACGAAGGAGTTTTACATAAACGACGCCGGGCGTCAGATGGACCTCCTCGGCGAGTCCGTTTACGCCAGGTACCGCGAGCTCTTCGGTATAGAATCCGAGATACCCGAGGACGGCTACAAGGGCGATTACGTAAAGGAGATCGCCGCGGCCATCATGACGGAAAAGGGCGACGAGCTGCTCTCGTCGGATAACGCCGCCGATGCTGTGGAGTACTGCAGGGAATACGCGGAGGCTACGCTGCTCGGCTCCATAAAAGAGGACCTGGCCGAGGCGCGAATCCATTTCGACGAGTGGTACAGCGAGAGAAAAGAAATCCACGCGCTCTCAACGCCGGGAGGGCGGACGAGACTCGAGCATATAAAGGAGCTGCTCCGCGAGAAGGGTGCTCTCGAAGAGAGGGAAGGCGCGCTCTGGTTCATGGCCACGCGCTACGGCGATCCGCAGGACTGGGTGATGATAAAGAGCGACGGCAGCCCGACGTATTTCCTCGCAGACATCGCCTACCACGCGGATAAATACGAAAGGGAATACGACAGCATGATAAATGTGTGGGGGGCGGACCATCACGGCCACGTGTCGAGGCTGGCGGCCGCGCTCCGCGCGCTCGGTTATGACGACTCCGTATTCACCGTGATACTTATACAGTTCGTAAGGCTCATGCGGAACGGCGTCGAAGTCGCTATGTCGAAGCGCGCCGGGAGCTACGTCACCATGAGAGAGGTCATTACGGAAGTCGGCCCCGACGTGATGAGATTTTTCCTCCTCATGCGAAGCTCCGAAAGCCACCTCGACTTCGACCTCGAGCTAGCCCAGAAGGAATCGAGCGAAAACCCGGTCTTCTACATCCAATACGCTTACGCACGGATAGCGAGCATATTCCGTAAGGCCGAGGGCGAGGGCCTCGACGCCTCCGGCGAATCCCTCGGTCTTCTGACCGAGCCGGACGAGATCGCACTCATAAAAAAGCTCCTTCTTTATCCCGAAGTAGTGGCCGACAGCGCAGAGACGCTCTCGCCGCACAAGGTCGCATATTTCCTCCAGGAGCTTGCAGCGGATTTTCACAGTTATTACAATAAACACAGGGTCGTTGACGAAAACAGGGCCTTGAGCGGCGCTCGGCTTTATCTGATAAAGAGCGTCCGCACGGTTCTCAGTAACGGCCTGGGGCTTCTGGGCATATCGGCCCCGGACAGGATGTGACGCATGGGCAGGAATAACTCCTCAGGAAAATCGCGCATACTCGCCTTCTTCGTTGCGTTCGTGATTTTATTCATGGTCGTATTCGGCGTTGGCGTGTTCGTCGGCAAGGGGCTCAACAAAGAGAACTTCAGAACGACGCGCTCTTTTAACGAGCAGCAGCCCGCACCTCCCGCGGCTCCGTTCGAGGACGAAGCCGCCGAGGCCCCGGAGCCGCCGGCCGAAAGCCCCGGTGAGCCGCTTCCCGAGAGCCTCCCCGTAGAGGACGAGGATGAGACTCCGGCGGAAGATGCGGTAGTAGCGAAGGCCGATTCGACACCGCCGCCGCCCGTGCCGACGCCTGCGCCCAAAACCCCCGCTCCGGAAACCCCTTCGCCGAAGACCCCGGCGCCAAGGACTCCCGCGCCTGCGGCCCCTACGCCCGACGCGAGGGAGGCACAGCTCGCCGAGATAGCGCGCAGCGTCGCCGAGGAAAAGAGGGCGGAGGAGGCCAGGGCAAAGAACGCACCGAAGCCCGCGATGCCGAAGGTCGATCCGTCCGGCAATTACACCGTCCAGATAGGGTCTTTTCAGGACCAGAAACAGGCTAACAGCCTCGCGGGTTCCCTTAAGGCGAAGGGATACCCTGCTTTCGTAAAGCCGATGGCCACCCCGAATGGCAAGTACTGGTACAGGGTGAGGGTCGGGACGTTCAGGAATGTCGAGGATGCGAAAGCATACGGTGACAGTCTCAAGACAGCCGAGTCTGAAGTAAATATAGTGTTCATCACCGTCAACAATTAATCCCCTGTGCATGCCGTCTGGGGACGCGTTTTCAGGCCTGCTTATGAATGTGACGAAAGGAGCACAGCACCTAATCACCCGGGCGGTAACGCTTGCAGTCCTCTTCTACTTCTGCACGTCTCTCGCCTACGGGGAACCCAAAGACGGCGTTCATACGCTCGAATTCAACGCCCCCGGCGGACGTGTGCGGGTCTTCCTGCCCGACGATCTCTCGGCGGGGGACAAGGTGTCGTCTTCGTTCAGGATATATCCAACCGGTACGACGGCACAGGCGAGGGAAAAGAACGCCGCCCTTCTTAAGGGCCTTGTAATCGAGACGAGCTATTTCAGCGCGCCCATAAGCACGGGGTCGATTACATTCGAGGTCCCGAAGAACGCCGGCGGGAGCACGCTCGTCTTTACGCTCGTCGGCAAGGCCGGGAAGCGGCTCGGCAGCTCACGCGTCCCGGTGCAGTTTTCCAAGCGCGACTCACACGGGACCGGGAAGCCCACTCCCTACGATTACCAGTGCCCGGTTGTCGGCCAGGCGGGCCGCCTTATAGAGATAAAGGGCCCCTTCGACGGCGACTTCGCCACGACGGACTTTACCGTCGGGGGCGTAAAGCCGTTCGTTCTTTCGGAATCCCCGAGAAAGCTCGTTTTCGAAAGCCCGGCGGACGTCGCAGGTACCGTTGACCTGGTGCTTAATGAGCAGGAAGTCGTCGTAAACCGGCCGTATACGTGCCTTCAGGTCGTGAAGATAGACGAGGGTGGCGTAACCCCCGTGAGGAGCTCTCATTCGGATTCCGCGCAGGTCATAACCGAGACGGCGGTCAGGGAAGAAGCCCTTCCGCCCGTAAGGCAGTCGCTCTCCTTCGATAGTATAAAAACCGAGGAAACGCTCTCGGGCCCGCCGCCCGAAGGCGCGCCGGAGTTCACCGTAACCGAAGAATTCGGGCCAGCCCCGGTGGCCGATACGCCGGCTTTAACGGACGGGACACCGGAGGGCCAGAAGGCTGTGATAATCGCGAGACAGATGGACGCGAAGATGCATGCCCGTACAGGCGCGCCGGCGGTTAGCCGAGACAAGCCTGCGGCCAAGGCTGCTTCGGCTCCCGAGACCGCGTCCGAACCCGAAATAATCACAGCCGCCGCGGCGTCAGGCGGCGATCTAGTCGAAAAGCCGCTCGAAGAGGCGCAGCCCGCCGCCGAGGAAACGGGTGCTCCTTCCGGCTCGGGTTCTGGAAAGGCCGCGAACGATGCAGCGCGCTCGCCGCTTACGGGCGATATAGCGCTCAAGGCCGGCATAGTCGAGGGCCAGATGCTGGCCCTGTACACACCCTCGGCAGGAAAGCCCGGGGCCGGCCCGCGGAGGGCTTCCCCGTCCTCTAAATCCCACTCGAAAAAGGGCTATTCAGTACAGGTGGCTTCCCTCCGTTTCCCGGACGACGCCGACCATCTGGCCGGCCGGCTGAGGAAAAAGGGATACGACGCATACGTAGTCCCGGCGAACATACCGGGCAAGGGTAAGCTCTACAGGGTGAGGATAGGAGACTTCAAGGCCAGAAAGGAGGCCAGCTCCTACGCCGCGGGCCTCAAGAAGAAGGACCCCCTCTTTAAATCCGTCTTCGTTGCCGAAAACGACTGAGGCGCCATGCTTCCCGCCGGCCCGGACTCTTCGCATTCTTGCCTGAAAGGACTAAAACGGATATTGTTATTTATTCGTTAAATCCGTGCAATGAAACAGGAATAACTGCGTATATGACTAACCCCGAAGAGATTAAAGGAAGGTCTAAAAACAAAAAGGGCCCGGAGTCGACCAAGCTCCTCGGGAGTGGTATAAAGACGTGGTGGCTTCTCCTGATGCTGCCGATAGAGGACTATCTCTTAAAGATCAGGGTCCACCCGAACGTGCTCACGGTCTCGACCTTGCTGGTTTCCGCGATAACAGGCCTCTTTTATCACTACGGGTGGATATTCGCCGGCGGCGTGCTGGTGCTCGCCGGCTCGACGTTCGACATATTCGACGGCCGGGTTGCCCGTGCGCAGGGGCTGAGCAGCGAGAGCGGGGCGTTTTTCGATTCCTGCCTCGACAGGTTCTTCGAGGCCTTCATATATCTCGGCCTACTCAGTCTCTACAGGGATTCAATATTCGCCTACGTCGTATTCCTGATACTCGTCTCGACGACGATGGTGAGCTACACCAGGGCCCGCGCCGAAGGGCTCGGCGTAAAGTGCGAGCTCGGCATCATGCAGCGGACGGAAAGGGTCGTCTACCTGGGCGTTCTTTCGGTGTTCAACTTTCTCGGCAACATCGTCGCTGGCTGGATAGGGTATCCACCTGCCGACTACCTGCTCAAACTCTCCCTGATCCTGATGCTCGTCTTCTCGTCTTACACGGCGCTCCAGAGGATGTTCCACGTAATGTCCGAGCTCAGAAAAAGAGACCTGCAAAAGAAGATCGGGCCCGAAGCAGGGGCCTGAACCCGCCTGGTGCGGCCAGCGACGCCCGGCCCTGAATGATATACCGGGGCTCAATCCCGGATTCCACCAGGGCACGGTCTAGCTGCCTCCATCATTATCTTTTTCGAGCTAATCGGCCATCCCGTGTATTTGCTACAGGGCGAATTCACAGGTATAAATGATAGGCTTCAAATACAGGGCGCGCCCGCCCGGCATGCCCTATCATTTCGAACCAGCACAACACTCGTATTCACAGGCAGGAACCGTATGCCCAAAAGGGAAGATATAAAAACCATACTGCTCGTAGGCTCGGGCCCCATAGTCATCGGCCAGGCGTGCGAATTCGACTACTCGGGCACACAGGCGTGTAAGGCTCTCAAGGAAGAGGGCTACAAAATCGTCCTCGTAAACAGTAACCCGGCGACTATAATGACCGACCCCACGTTCGCCGACCGCACTTATATCGAGCCGCTGGTTCCGGAAATCGTCGAGAAGATAATCGAGAAGGAAAGGCCCGACGCGCTCCTGCCGACGCTCGGCGGCCAGACCGCTCTTAACATAGCCGTAGACCTCGCCGAATCGGGTGTGCTCGATAAATACGGCGTCGAGCTCATAGGGGCGAAGCTCCCGGCCATCAAGAAGGCCGAGAACAGGGAGCTGTTCAAGGACGCCATGATAAAGATAGGGCTCGACGTCCCGAAGAGCGGCGTCGCCCACACAATGGAAGAGGCATGGGACGTTATGGAAGAGGTCGGCTTCACAGTGATAATCCGCCCGTCGTTAACCCTCGGCGGCTCCGGAGGGAGCGTCGCGTATAACAGGGAGGAATTCGAGGAGTTCGCGAAATCGGGACTCGATCTCAGCCCCGTAAGCGAGGTGCTCATAGAAGAGTCAGTCCTCGGCTGGAAGGAATACGAGCTCGAAGTCATGCGGGACGGGATGGATAACGTCGTCATAATATGCTCGATAGAAAATTTCGACCCCATGGGGGTACACACAGGTGACAGCATAACCGTAGCCCCCGCCCAGACGCTCACCGACAAGGAATACCAGCGTCTCCGCGATGCGTCGGTCGCGATAATAAGAGAAATAGGCGTTGATACCGGGGGCTCGAACATACAGTTCGGCGTCAACCCCGAGGACGGCCGCGTGGTGGTCATAGAGATGAACCCGCGCGTGTCGCGGAGCTCGGCGCTCGCGTCGAAGGCGACCGGGTTCCCCATAGCCAAGATCGCGGCCAAGCTCGCCGTCGGCTACACGCTCGACGAGATATCGAACGACATCACGCGCTACACGCCCGCCTCGTTCGAGCCGACTATAGACTACGTAGTCGTCAAGATCCCGAGGTTCACGTTCGAAAAATTCCCGAAGACGGACAAGACGCTCACGACGCAGATGAAGTCCGTGGGCGAGGTAATGGCCATCGGCAGGACGTTCAAGGAATCGCTTCAAAAGGCCATGAGGTCGCTCGAAATAGATTCCTACGGCTTTGAGCCCGGGACGGCCGACACGGAGCTCATAAAGGAAAAGCTGAGGACACCGAACTCCGACAGGCTCTGGTATCTGGCCGACGCCTTCCGCTCGGGGCTCGACATGGAAGAAATATATTCCATTACGCGCATCGACAGGTGGTTTCTCAGGAACCTCGGGCAGATAATCGACATGGAGGAGAGCCTCGGGGCGTCTTCGGGCAGCCCGGATGCGCCGCTCCTTAGGAAAGCCAAGGAGTACGGCTTTTCGGATGCCCGGATCGCCGCTCTTCTCGGCAAATCCGAAAGCGACGTCAGGGAAATGAGGCTCGCTTCGGGCATAAAGCCCGTCTACAAGATGGTCGATACGTGCGCCGCCGAGTTCGAGGCGTATACGCCGTATCTATATTCCACGTACGAAACGGAAGACGAAGCACTTCCGACGGACAAGCGTAAGGTAGTCATACTCGGCGGCGGCCCGAACAGGATAGGACAGGGCATCGAGTTCGATTACTGCTGCGTCCATGCGTCGTTTTCGCTCCGCGAGGAGGGCTACGAGGCGATAATGGTCAACTGTAACCCCGAGACCGTCAGCACTGACTACGACACGTCCGACAGGCTCTACTTCGAGCCCCTTACGCTCGAAGACACACTGGCCATTATCGACAGGGAAAAGCCCGAGGGGGTTATCGTTCACCTTGGCGGGCAGACGCCGCTCAAGCTCGCGATACCGCTCGAAGAAAGGGGCGTCAGGATCATCGGCACCTCCCCCGACAGCATTGACCTCGCCGAAGACAGGGAACGGTTCAGGGACCTCATCGAGAGGCTCGGCCTCCGGCAGCCCGAAAGCGGCATCGCCCGGAGCCAGGAGGAGGCCCTTCGCATAGCCGGCGAAGTCACGTATCCCATAGTCGTAAGGCCGTCTTACGTCCTTGGGGGAAGGGCGATGGAAATCGTCTACACCGAGGAATCGCTCAAGCGATACATAACCGAGGCCGTAAAGGTAGCGCCGAATCATCCGGTCCTCATCGACAGGTTCTTAAACGACGCAAAAGAAGTAGATGTCGATGCGATATCCGACGGCAAGACGGTCGTCATAGGCGGCGTCCTCGAACACATAGAAGAGGCCGGGGTCCATTCGGGCGACAGCGCCATGGTGCTTCCGCCCTTCTCGATAAGCCCCGAGGTCGTCGGCGAGATAAAGCGCCAGACGAAAGAGCTCGCCCTCGCTCTTAACGTCGTCGGGCTCGTGAACATACAGTTCGCCATAAAAGACGACAAGGTCTACATACTGGAGGTCAATCCCCGCGCCAGCAGGACGGTCCCCTTCGTCAGTAAGGCGATAGGCGTCCCAATGGCGATGCTCGGCACAAAGGTCATGGCCGGAAAGACGCTCGAAGAGCTCGGCTTCACAGAAGAGATAATCCCGAAGCATGTATGCGTGAAGGAATCCGTCTTCCCCTTCATCAAGTTCCCCGGCGTCGATACGATACTCGGCCCCGAGATGAAATCCACTGGCGAGGTCATGGGCATAGACAGCGAGATGCGGATGGCGTTCGTCAAGGCCCAGATGGCCGCGGGCGCCAAGCTCCCGCTTTCGGGCACCGCCTTTGTCAGCGTAAAGGACGACGACAAGCCGAGGCTGTCCGAGTTCGCGAAAAAGCTCTCCGACCTCGGCTTCGGCATACTGGCCACGGCGGGCACGGCCGCCTGGCTCAGAGATCTGGGCGTCGAATGCACGGTGGTGAAGAAGGTCGTCGAGGGGAGGCCGAACGTCGTCGATCACATGAAAAACGGCGAGGTGCAGCTCGTCATAAACACCACATTCGGAGAAAAGGAGATAGAGCAGTCGTATGCCATCCGAAGGACTGCGCTTACGCAGAGGGTGCCTTACTTCACGACAGTCTCGGCGGCGATAGCGGCCGTCGCGGCCATAAAGGCCCTTATAAAGGAAGGACTGACGGTCAAGGCCATCCAGGACTATTACTAGTTATCTCCGATTGTTGTATAATTTATTCAACCAGGTTTGTTTGAAGTCCCCGGTTTATAACATATAGAGTATTTGTTTTGGCCGCCCCAGAGACGCCGGCCAAGGGAGAGTGCATTATGTCGATTGAAAGAGTACCGATGACGCCTAACGGGCACAGGAAGCTCCAGGAGGAGCTAAAGAGGCTCAAAACCGTCGAAAGACAGGAAGTCATCAAGCTTATCGAATTCGCGAGGTCGCTGGGAGACCTTTCGGAAAACGCCGAATACGAAACCGCGAAGCAGAGACAGTCCTTTGTCGAGGGCAGGATACAGGAGCTCGAAAGCAAGCTCAGCAGGGCGGAGGTCATAGACCCGGCCACACTGAAGAATAAGGACAGGGTAACCTTCGGCGTATCGGTCAAGCTCGAAAACCTGGATACGGGCGAAACGGTTTCCTACCAGCTCGTCGGGCCCGACGAGTCCGAGCCCGAAAACGGTATGATCTCGATCACCTCTCCGATAGGAAGGGCGCTCATCGGGAAAAGCATAGACGACGAAGTGACGGTCAATGCG